>Ga0265338_10007681_pt1 | contig 13290 bp, 13 predicted proteins | sample 42126metaG_FD_193579 | JGI IMG/M metagenome (GOLD analysis project Ga0265338, IMG submission 193579) | Rhizosphere microbial communities from Carex aquatilis grown in University of Washington, Seatle, WA, United States - 4-21-26 metaG | ecosystem: Host-associated > Plants > Roots > Rhizosphere... | reverse complement strand
CACCGCAATTGAGACTGCGCATTTTGGCCGTGTTTCCCGTCGCCAGGCAGATTGCAATTTCCGCCGGAATCTCTCCGAGCGACGACAGCATCGAGATCATGCGCAGGATGCCGAGTGGCTGAACCCCTGAGCCGGCGGGAGAGTCGGTGCCGAGAATTACACGCTGGAGCTGCTTCAGTTCTTTTGCCGCGCGCAGCGCGAGCAGCCCCGCGCGTTCATTTCCGTTATGAACAATTTCCAGAGCGCGCACCGAGCGCTCGCATAGCGCGAGGATCTGGTCGTCGGGCAGAGCGGTGTGGCCTCCGTTGACATGGCCGATTACGTCAGCGTCGGTTTCCAGCACCATGTCCTTATCGATCAGGCTGGAGCCGGGAATGGAGGGGCCTCCGGTGTGAATCGTGCTCTGAATGCCGTATTTGCGTGCCCAGGAGACCATGCGACGTCCGGTGGTTCCGTCTTTCACGCTACCCAAGCCGACTTCGCCTAGGAACGTCACTCCGGCAGCGGCGAGTTCTTTGAAGTCGTCTTCGACCATGCCTTGTTCGAGGACCGGCGCTCCTGCGTAAACTCTCACGCCTCCGGGGCGAAAGGCGTGGAAGGCGCGCTGCGCAAAGATCGCCATTGCCTTGAGGCCGACGATGTCTTTGGGGCGGCCGGGAGTGTGCACCTCTCCGGCTGAAACCATAGTAGTGACGCCGCCGTGGAGGCAACTGTCGATCCATCCGAGTTGGTTCTGGCGCGGAGTCCAATCCCCGCAGACGGGATGAACGTGGCTGTCGATCAATCCGGGAGCGAGGGCTGTGCCTTTCGCGTCCACGGTGGTGGCGGCTCCGGTCATGTCGATTTCTGAGTGCTTGCCCACCGCATGGATCACGCCGTCGATTGCGACTACTGTGTCCGCGTCGAGAATCGGGTGATCAAGGTCTCCGCTGAGAAGGAGGCCGATGTTGCGGATTACCAGTTTGTTGGGGCTCGCGGATTTTGAAGGAGTCTCTTGGCTCATGGGATTTCGCGGAAGAATTGTCGATCTGCAATCAAAACATTAAACCACGAAGGACACTAAGGTGCACGAAGCGATGCCGCCCGGGTATATTCCCGCGGCGTACGAGGCTGCGGAAAAACTCTCCGATGTCAGTCTCGCCGTGGAAGAGCGGCGCTTCAGCGCCGCGTAAGTCGTTTAGAATTGTGCGGGCTTCAGCCCTGGTGGTCGCTGTTCCCGCCGAGAGCAGGCTTTTTCCGCAACTTCATACGCCGTTGTCAGCGCCGAAGCTATGGTGTTACGCTCGGCCATCGGAATGGAAGGAGAATCATGGTTTCGCGCAACTTCATTTTTTGGGAAGTGGATACTCAGGCGGATTTCATGTTGCCGGGAGGGAAGCTCTACGTGCCGGGGGCCGAGAAGTTGCTGCGCAATATTCGACGCCTGACGGATGCGGCGCGACAGGGGAAGGTGTTTCTGGTATCACACGGTGACTTTCATCCCCCCAACGATCCGGAATTCGAGATCTTTCCGCCGCACTGCGTGAAGGGAACCGTCGGCGCGGAATATGTTCCAGAGGCGCTCACTGACAACGTCGTGCAGGTGCCAAATGATGCCGAGGCTCAGTTGCCGGAGGATTTATCTGCCTATCAACAGATATTGTTGGAAAAACAGACGCTGAACATCTTTGAGAGCCGCCATGCAGATGCTCTGGTGAGGCGACTGGGAAGTGAGGCGGAGTTCGTGGTCTTTGGTGTGGTGACGGAGTATTGCGTCAGCTTTGCCGTTAAGGGTCTGCTCGAGCGCGGGCGACGCGTGGCTGTGGTGCGGGATGCCATCGAGACTCTCAAAACCGAAGACGGCCAGAGAACAATAGCTGAGTTAGAGGCCTTGGGTGCCAAGGTAACGACCACGGACCAGGCTCTCACGGCGCTTGGCCGGTGAGAGCCTGGCCGGGAATCTAGTGATGATCGCGATCGTGGTCTCGATCGTGATCATGGTCGCGGTCGCGATGGTTGTGCCGCCACGTCCAGTATTCTCTTTGCTCTTCGGGAGGGAGCCTGCGGAACTCACGGTGCGGATCGCGGTGGGTCTCCACGACCCAACGATTGTAGTAAACAACTTCGCCATTGTCCCACCGGTGGTAATCGGTGTAGTAGGGGTCATAAACGCGGTAGGCATGGTGTTCTCCGCATGCAATCCCTGCCACCGAAGACGCAAGCGCAGCTGCCAGCAGCAGCGAACTGATAGGGTGCGAACCACGGCTCATGTTTTTCTCCTTCGAATCTGAAAACACTTTCCAGCAAGATTAGTTGCGGAAACAGCCAGTGTGGTTTCAGGGAGATTGCCCGCTCCATGTGTCCGGGCACCCATCTCCGTCCGGCGAACGGATCAAATGAACGGTTGACGTTTTCTTGCGAACCTTATTTCATTTTGTTTCGAATACTTTTCAACTGACTCACCTTGTAATAGACTACAGTTTCTCTTGCCGGAGGAGATTCTACGTTGGGAAACCCGTTGCAAACGTTGCTGGACCTGCCGGAGCCGGAAAAAACGGAGCGCGGCTTGCAATATACGCCGCGTGAAATCTGGCAGCAGCCCGCCACCTGGAGCAAGACCTACGAGCGCTGCCTGGCCTCAAGCAGCGCACTGAATGACGTGCTGCGGCGGGCAGGAATTGGGCGGGGCAGCACTTCTTCCCCCACCGTGTACCTTGTGGGTGCGGGCACGTCCGACTATTCCGGGCGAGCCCTCGCTCCATTGCTTCGCCGGCGGTGGAGTTGTGATGTGTGGGCGATTCCAAGCACCACCTTGTTGACTGAATTCGAAGAGTTCCATCGACCGGGTAGAGAATACCTCTGGATTTCATTCTCTCGCTCAGGACAGAGTCCGGAGGGCGTGGCCCTTTTGGAGCGGGCTCTCAATCAGCACCGCGAGATCCGTCATCTGGTGATTACCTGCAATGAGCAAGGCGCGATGGCGCAACTGTGTGCGCAGCATCCCGATCGCGCGTTTGCGCTCGTGCTCGATGACGCGGTGAACGATCGCGGTCTTGCGATGACGAGTTCCTTCAGCAATATGCTGCTGGCCGGGCAGTGTGTGGGAAATGCCGAGGATCTCGGACAGTTCGGAGAACTCGTCGGACATTTGACGAAGACGGGAACGCAGTTTCTTCCGGCAGCGGCTGAAGTCGCAGCGGCAGTTACGGAACTTGGGTGCACGCGGGCGTGCTTTGTGGGCTCTGGAGTGCTGCGAGCGGTGGCGGACGAAAGTGCACTGAAAGTTGTTGAACTTAGTGCGGGCAAGGTGACTACGCTGGCGGAAACTCCGCTCGGGTTGCGTCACGGGCCGATGTCGAGTGTGGATGGCAACACGCTGTTTGTGGCTTTTCTTTCGAGCGACGCCCGTCGGCGGGGTTATGAACTCGATCTGCTGCGGGAGATTGATCGCAAGCGGCTGGGACGTGCGCGTGTCGTGGTCACGGCGCAGGGCATCGACGACGTCCCACCGCTGTCGGACTACTCCTTGTCATTGGATTGTGTTGCCGATTTTCCTGATCACTATCGACCCGGGCTCGACGTGATGCTGGGCCAGTTGATTGGATTGTTCGCGTCGATGCGGTGCGGGTTGAAGCCGGACGCGCCCAGTCCAAGCGGAACGATCAGCCGCGTGGTTTCGCCGATCAAGTTGTACTCCTGAGAAATTAGCGTCAGTCTGCGGCCTCACTCAACAGGGTGATCGATCTCGTTGGCGTGCGGGACGAGTTGACGGTAGACATAGTCCGGGACGTCGCCGTTCCAGTATCCAGCGGTCTTCGCGTATCCGACAATTCCGAAAAACAAGACTGCAATTCCAGCGGCCATCGCCCATGCTGGCAGGCGACCGTTGTTGGGAGACCGCGTCCAGGGTGGCAAAGCCAATTGCAGCGCGCCTTCGGATGGGCAGACGGCGACGCACTCCAGACATCCTGTGCATTCCGCAGATTTGATGGTGACCAGCTTGTCCACCGGAAGCATCGACGGGCACACCTTGGCGCATTTCGCGCAATCGATGCAGGCCGCGGCCGTGCGCCGTATACGCAACGGGCCTGCCAGTGAAGTGAGGCCGAGGAGCGCTCCGTACGGACACAGATAACGGCACCAGAAATTCTGTACCAGGACTGAAGCCAGCACCAGCACAGCCAGAACGATGACGGCGGTCTCACCCAGGTAGCGAAAGAAGTTGAGCATGCGAACGTCCGCGATAGCGCCATAGGGACTACGCATGAATTGCTCGATCGCGCCCGCGGACATGTTGGCGACCGCCCAGACGAAGAATGCGAGCAGCAGATACTTCAAGCTCCGCAGAGGCAGATCGAGCCAGCGGGGCAGCTGAAAGTTCCGGCGCAAAATTTGTTGGCCTGCGCGCCAGAGATATTCCGAAAGCGTTCCGACCGGACATAGCCAGCTGCAAAATGCCTTGCGAAACAGGAACGAGATTGCCATGAAGCTGACCAGCAGGAACATCGCGGCCGGATGAGTTCCCGGCGTGTGGCCGGTGGTCACCCAGTACTTCAGGTTCATCAGTCCAGCGATGGGGAGCCAGCCTTCAACGCCCGCCGGACGTAGAGTCGTGCGATCATGCGTGCCATTCTCGAGATGGCGAACCCAGAAATAGAATGCCCCGCCGATCCAGACGTTCAACAGCAGGAAGGCGAGCTGAAACGTCCGGCGGAGTGCCTGGGAGTGATCGGGGACGGCGCGACGCACCAACTTCTTCCGCAGCGCAGCGAGGCGCATGCCAGACTCGTGAACGGGGGCGTGCGCCGACCGTTCGGGGGAGGGGTCGGCGCACGATTTGCCTGGGTGAGGTTGCGACGCCATTTCGCCTGACGCCTCCGCCGCTAGGCCACTCCTGTCGGTGACGTGCCCGGTTCGTAGGGGCAGAAGGGATCGGTGCCCAGAGCATCGCCCGTATAAGCGAAGGCCCGTGCGCGAGATCCACCGCAGATGTGGCTGTACTCGCACGCGCCGCATTTTCCGTGAAACTCGTCGGGGGAGTGCAATCCGCGGAAAATTTCGGAGTTGCGGTAGATGTCGACCAGGGAACCGGTTCGCACATTCCCGCAGTGCAGTGGCAGAAACCCTGACGGATAAACTTCGCCAAGATTCGACACGAAGACGATGCCGTGACCGTCGCGAATCTGGAATCCCTTATAGACATCCGTGGTCTTCATTTGGGGCGTGGCCATTCCGGAGGAACGCATCATATCGACGGCGATGCGGCGGTACGACGGGGCTTCCGTGGTCTTTACGGCGAATGGAGAGTGCCTGGACAATTCGAATACCCAGCGCATGATGCGCTCACCTTCTTCAGGCGAGACTTCATTCAGGGCCTTGCCGCGTCCGACCGAAATCAACATGAACAAGCTCCAGCGCATGACGGGGAAGCTGGTGCGCAGCAGTTCGTAGATGGCGGGCAGATCGTCGGCGGTCTCTTCCGCGACCAGCGTGTTGACCTGGATGGGAAGACCGAGGCGCCCACAATGGCGGGCTGCCTCGATGGTGCGTTCGAAGGTTCCCGGAACCGCGCGAATCGTATCGTGCTTCTCGGCGCAGGAGCCGTCGAGGCTGAGTCCCAAGCTTTGAATTCCATGCTCCTTCAGCTTGGTGATGGCGTCGTTGGTTAACTCGGGAGTGGCGCTGGGAGTGATGGAAACTTCGAGGCCCAGCCCATTCGCGTAGTCGATGAGAGGGAAAATGTCTTTGCGACTGAGAGGATCGCCACCGGTCAGGATCAGGTGGGGCAGGGGATCGCCGAATTCCACCAACTGCTTCAGGAATCGCTTGCTTTCCTCGGTATTGAGTTCCAGCGGATTCGCTTTCGGCATGGCCTCAGCCCGGCAATGTTTGCAGGCGAGACCGCAAGCCTGGGTCATCTCCCAGTAGACCAACATTGGATTCCTGGAAAAGTCCTGAGCCATGTGGCGGCCCATATTTGGAGTAGTGCCGGCGACTACCATGATGTTTCCCCCTTCGGCGTATGACTATGAAAGAACACCCACAAGCAAGATCAGGTTACTTTCGGGAGCGGAAAAAGGCTGTGATTTGAATCACAGGGTGCGGTGACTGATTTCGCAAAAGCAGGGGTGAGGGATTAGGGGTTTGGGACCAGGACTGTGGGGTATCGGGCCTGTATGGGGACAATTTTGGGGAAGGTTACCTTTTGATAACTCCCCCTCCCCCCCTCCCCCCCTCCCCCGGTCCATTGGAATCTTCGACTTAGGGGAAATTCGAGAATTAATCTGTGGGCTGCAATCACTTAGGGGCAAAATCTTGAGCCGCAAGGAGTTACAGGCCAAGATCGGATTCGCCTAGCCGTCGGCAGTATCGCGGATCGGAATCTCTCGGTCAAGGTCGTGTGAACACTTGGTGAGACGGGCTCTGTGGAAAACGCACTTGTTGAGGACGCAACCCTGGACCGACAGCGGATCTGGCCTCTTTCATTGGCAAGTTTTCCCCAAGATAGTTGAAATCTGCCGCAGGAGACCAATGCAGTTCTCGCCGCCGGGCCACCGATATACCCGGGGGCGGAGACGCTGCCTGATTCAGAAGAGGCCGACTACCGCACCGTAGCGATTACGGTTCGCTGCCATTTCTGCCCGGCGGTGTTCACGATATAAAAGACGAACTTATGGGAGCCGGCTGCGAGCGAAACACTTTGCTTCAAGGTCCCCGATCCGGAGGTTGAAATCTCCTTTACCCCATCGACCCACACTTCCATCCGTGCGACGGTTCCGGTAACAGTACCGCTGGCCCAGGCGAGGACGCTCGACCCCAGGGCGGATTGATTCAGCGGGCTGCAGACGTTGAGTCCTGGAGAAGCGGGCGGAAGGCATTGGCTGGAACCGACCGTGAGAGGGAAGGTAGTGCTCTCCAGCAAGTTGTCCCAGCCGGCAGAATAGACAGTCACCGTGTGCGAGCCATCCGCCAGGTTGAATGCGCTGTCCAGGAAGCTGTAGTGGGACCAGCCGCTGAGTTCTTCCCCTGCTTTCTTGCCGTCGATCCAGACTTCCACCTTGCGGCCGGGAGTTTGATTCGCAGCGCCAATGCTGAACCTGACCGGAGAAGATGCAATTACCGAGCGGGTCGGGCTGCAGAGCGCGATTCCAGTCCCGCTGTTGGGGGAGGGGCACTTCGGGAACTGCCCGGGAGTCGTATCCGTAAGAAATATTTCTTCTGTGTTCGAGGTGTTCTGGAAATAACCATGGAAGCGAATGTCGGGCCTGGTGTCTTGGTTCAATCGCATGACATAGAGGTCGGGTGCGACGTCGGAGGAGTAGATTCGCTGCTCCGGTTGGAAAGTGCCGTCGGCCTTGCCCAGCAGGACGTTGACGGTATAGGGAGGCGAGCCTTGACAGTCCGAAGCTTCTGCCACGACGATGTCTTTGATTCCGTCGCCATTGAAGTCCGCCACGGCGGGATATATCCCTCCCGGCGTGCACTGGCTGAGCGCAACGTCTTGGCGAGTAAAAGTTCGATTCGAGTTGCCATATTGCACGCGGACGATCTTGTAATAGATGCTGCCATTGAGAGAGAAATCGAAAGGGTCGCCGACCAGATCCATTCTTCCGTCGCCGTTCACGTCATAGGATTGGAACGCCGCGTCGTCGAAGAAAACGGGCGCGGCCTGGAAGTGGCCATGTCCGTCGCCATAATCCACCTGAAGTGCATTCCCATAAGTATTGAATTGACTGAGAATGTCGGCATTGCCGTCGCCATCGAAGTCCCCGATGCTCAACACACCCACAACCTGGATTGTGGAGGTTGGGCCCGCCGTGAAGCCGGAGTGACCATTCCCCAACCAAACATAAAGGTTGGCGTCGTTGAAGCCGTCGAATATGAGGTCGATGCGGCCGTCGTGGTTGACGTCGGCGGCTACCATGGAAGTGATTTGAGTGACCGAAGTTATGAACGACGCTTGCAGACGGAACGTTCCATTACCATTGTTCAGATATTCGTAGAACGTGTTGGTGCCATTGAAAACCACCAGGTCAAGATAGCCGTCGCCGTTGAAGTCGCCGACCGCGAGCCCTATCCCGGACCCGGTAGGGGGGTGATAGCAGACTTGCGGGGCGTAGGTAGCGTTCGCGGTCGACAGGCTGACGGCAAAATCCCCGCTGCTTCCATCGCCACAGATTTGAATCAGATCCTCTCGGCCATCGTTGTTGAGGTCAGCCGTGGCGAAACTGTAGGGAGTGTTGGCATGAATATTCCTGCTGAAACTCACGGATTGGCCCATCATGAGCCCAGACAGCACGAATGGGTAAAGAAGCAAAAGATGCCAAACGATGCGAAACTTCACATGGCCTCCCAGCGGCGAGATCACGTCCCAGGTGGAGACTCCGGAGTACTAGAAGATCCAGTTCTTCACTTCGCGCAATGATAGACGCGGCTAAGAGGCATGTCTGATCACATTGGATCACTTGAGCGCTCTATCAACCATCGCTCAAGAAGAGTTTACTGTGGATGAGTTCTGCGTGCTGGTGCCCCGCAATGAGCGGTATGGCGATTCTGCAACCGCACTAAATCCCTCGGTCCGCCGGGTGTTATCCTGCATCGGTTATGGAAGCCAAAGGATTGACTCCGATATTGAACGTGTGCGACATCGCTGGCACGGTCGCGTGGTTTGAGAAGTGGGGATGGAAGAAATTGTGGGACTGGGGAACGCCTCCGACGTTTGGCGCGGTCGGATCGGGTAAGGAAACCTGCATCTTTCTTTGTCAGGGGGCGCAGGGAGGCCGCGGCCGCGGGGCGAACACCACCACGTTTCAGCAGGACGGAGACGAAGAGGGCGACAAGGGCGTCTGGATGTCGGTCTGGGTGGACGACGTGGACGAGATGCACAAGCACTGCGTCGCGGCCGGGCTGGAAGTCACGTGTCCTCCCACCGATATGCCGTGGAATGTTCGCGAGATGCACCTTCGCCATCCGGATGGCCACGTGTTCCGGGTCGGCCGGGGATTCGAGCCCAAGAAGTAGAAACCCAAAGCTGAGGAAGTGAGAATCGGCTCCGGGGTCGATTGAGTTCTATGGCGATGTTTCAACTACGGTGCTGATGGCACCGCCATAGCCCACTCATGGCTCTCGTTGTGACAGCGGCATCCCCTTTACTCCCGGATAAAACACAATGAAGACGGCGGGCGTATCGCCCACAACGCCTCGGTGAGGTGTGTTGACAGTCTCGGGAATCACGTGGCCGGCGGAGAAATGCCGCTTGGTGCCGTTCTGCTCCTCAATCGTGATTTCGCCGGAAAGCACGTAAGCCGCATTGGGCATCGAATGGGTGTGCCATGGCAACTCTCCGTGGGCCGGGACCGTGATCTTCAAAACAGTGATTTCGGGAGCACCTTTGGGATAGGCAATGTATCGGGAGTTGTCCCAGGCCGCATTGGCGTGCAGCAATGTCTCCGTCGTGACGCCAGACTTACCAGCGCCACTGTCCTCAATCTGTGCGGACACATGCCCTAGCCACGGCAATAACAACAGCACGACGCTTAAAGACCACCTCATGCGGCCACCCTCGAAAGTCGATTCGATTAAAGAGAATGCAGCCTGAAATTCTAAAGGATCATTTGGCGTTACAGGTTCCACTCACTGTCAAGGGTCAATGAGTGCAATTGCGATTTTGCACAGTTGAGGTTTGGCGAGGCTTTGTGCCGTGGCGCTTGGCGGTCTAGAGTACGGAAGCGGTGGGCGCTTTATCGCTATCATTCTTAGGCGTTGTGGCATCGGCCTCGGCCTCGACGGTGACTTGCACGTGCGCGCCTGGTTTAAGGCTTACTTCCTGCCCCTTATCATTCGTCAGGGTATTGTCGATGCGTATTTCTCGATACAAATGATCCCCGCCTTCGACGGTTATCTGTGCCTTTTCGGGCACGCTTGGGAATGGGGACTTGATGATCTTCTCAACCGTCCCCGGCAGGACGGCACTGGGTTTTGCGCTCATTAGCTCTCACAAGCGGGGTTGCCGCTATAGCGAGAGTAGCAGGGATACTGGCTCTGCGCCGGAATTCCCAGTATTACCGATCAGGACATCGGCTGTAGATTACTCGGCTGCTCGGGGGTGCCCCCAGTCAGGGATTTTGAATGAAATTGCGATTTTTCGCCAACTGACGCGCTCGAAGAAGCCCTATCGGACTTTGACGAAAAGGCAGTCATCATCAGGATTGAGCACAATGTTTGGGGGGTGCGACCACTCCACGCCAACACCAGCATGAACAGGTGAAGCGTTCTTGTCGATTTCTCCAGTCGTAGTTATTCGAAGCTTATCGATTGAAATACCGTTATCCCCATCAAGTCGCCACATTCCCGGCGTTACAAATTGTGATCCGTCCTCGAATGTGTCACGCTGCTCAGAAGTGCCGTCGGCTTGCAAATCCAAGGTTGAATTGTCGATTCCGCGTCCTGACCACCCACTGCCTATATGAAGTTTGTACGGGCCAACCAGTGCACCACGCGGATCGCTCGGTCTCCGAGAACAAGCGATGCATATTAGGGAGGCGACGGTCGCCAAGACGAGCGAACATGAGCGTTTCATCCAAGGCTAGTCTAGACGAAAACTTCAGGATCCGGCGTCAACTGTTGCTAACAGGCGTGGCTGTTGAAAAACTCGCTCACCAGAAAATGCCCGAAACAACTTTGCAATAGGAAGCTCTACAATCGACGTTCTCAATTTTCCTAGACATTTTCTATCCCCCAAATTTCGACTGTTTTGAGGAAAAGGGACTTTTTCAACACCCACAGGCCTTAGCACAAGCTTGCGCTGTCTGTCGGCCTCCTTCGCGATTTTGACGGGGGATTTTGAGTGCGATGGGGATTTGGCGTCAATTGTCGCGTCCGTGAATTGGCCGGGCGGGTAGCTAGGCGTTCGACGGGAAAGAAATGCCCCAGAAATTGGTTGCGCCGCCGTCTTGCTCGACAAACTCGATGGCGTAGGTCGAAACTCCCTCGGAAGCTTTCAGGAGAGCGACGATCCGCGCAGACACCTCGCTACGGTTCTTGTTTCGCAGCCGCACGACGGAGCCAACCTCAAGGTCACGGGTCAGCTGCACAGCCGCTCCATGCTTGTTGAGATTGGTGGCGCGGGCGGGCATGGTAAATGAACACTTCAGGCGATCTTCTCCGGACAATCCGACCGAGGCGTTGAGGGCCATCCGCTTGCTCCGGCGCTGATTACGGGCGATTCCTGCCGCGGCCATCGCGGCCGCATGATGGAATTTGGGATGAGAGTGGGGGGAGTGAAGGCTCATTAACTAGCAGCCTAGACCCGGGAAATAGCCGCCGCAACGCACTCTCGTCGGTGGTGTCTTATCAAATTAGGACACCGACCTATCGTTTACCCGGATTGGTTACTCGAAAAAGTGCTTGATTCTATTGGGGTGAGCCGATTGAGGAGGGTCCGCGGCCCGAGAGAAAGAAGCCGAACCTGAGGGATTGTGCGCTCTTGCTTACCACCCGCCGGCTTGCATCTCTTCGACAAGGTCAGGGCAAGCTATGGGCACAATTCTGTCGTCGAGGTTGGCGGGAGTTTCGGGCCTCTGGTGCAAAATAAATGCCCGGGTCTGGGGTGAGCTACTCAGACCCGGGCTGGCTGTTCCGTCGGATCGCGAACGTGGAGAGGGGATATCCGGGCTGCCCGGCGGAAGGCCAGAGCGTGCCGGTGAGCGGATTACTCACCCTCTAGTTGTCTCGCGCCTGCCGGGAGGTGACCTCAGCGGCGCGGGTTCGCTTTTAGGGAACAGCGATATTGTCCCGAACTACTTTTTTTGCGCTTCGCGCACGTAGGAGACGACCATCTTGATCTGATCAGGGGTCATGCCCTTGTTGGCAAACGCGTGCGATGCTTTCTTGTCCTTGCCGCCATTGGCGATCATCTCGGTCATGTCGGCGTCAGAGGTCTTCTTGGCTTCGTCGGAAACCAGGCTGGGAATCTTGGCGGCCGGTTTCCCCGCCAGGTCCGCACCGTGGCACATCGCGCACTTTGCTTTGTAAACGCCAGCGCCATCATCGGCGGCCCAGGACAGATTGGGCAGGACAAGGAACAAGGCCAGGGCGATCATCACGATCAGGATTACGAGCTTCGTCATCTTCATGATTGCTTTTCCTTTCAGGACCTTTAACGTCTCGTTGCTTCGTTCTGCGCGGAAGCTGGAGAATCTCGCAGATGAACTCCGAGACTGGATAAATACTTACTAACTAACCGTCCAGCAGTTTCGACGGAGCGTAGGGAGTTGGTCAGTGATTGTGATCACTGCGGGCCGTGATCGTGGTGGGCCCCTAAGTAGTTGAGGTGAGGGCACATGGCGTCAAAAGACTCGCGGTGCGCGTAATATGCCGCACTCTGGGGAACTCGGGCTCGGCGGATTCTCGCGCCGCATCTGCAAGTCCTTGAAAATAAGGAAGTTTATATTAGCGACAATCCGGTCGGCCTTTGGCACGGGGCTTGCGCTTCCACGGTTGCAGCTTGCGCCCGAGGTATTCGTCGTGGAACCTACACTCATGGTGATCGGATTGAACCAGCGAACCGCCCCGCTGGCCATGAGAGAACGATTTTGGATCAGCGAGAACCGGCGATACGAGGTTCTACGGAAGTTGAAGAGTGCGGAAGGTATTGAAGAAGTGGTCGTTCTGTCCACCTCCTGCCGCACGGAATTTCTACTATGGGCCAGTGAGCCAACCCTGGCGGCGAATTCGCTGCTGCAGTTTCTGGGTACAGATCACGGACTGAAGCTCAGCGAATGGGAGCATTTTTACCGCCTGCTGGATGAATCGGCGCTAACCCATGTGTTCCGGGTCACGTGCGGGCTCGATTCGCTGGTGTTGGGTGAGCCGCAGATTGCCTCGCAAGTCGAAGCGGCGTGGGAGCAGGGGAAGACAGTGGGAGGCGCGGGGCGCTTCTTGAACGCGGTGCTGGAGAAAGCGCTCAGCGTCTCCAAGCACGTGCGCCAGGACACGGCGATTGCGAAATTGACAGTCTCGATCCCGACGGCAGCGCTCGACTTGGCGAGGCAGATCTTTGGGCCGCTCAGTGGCCGCCGTTTGTTGCTTTTGGGTACCGACAAGGTGAGCGAACTTTCAGTGCGCCAGATGGTGGAGAGCGGAGCGGATTCAGTGGTTGTGATCGATCAATCTCCCGCGCGCGCACAAGAGGTTGCTGAAAAGCTGGGGGGCACGGCTGCCACACTTGCGGACCGCTGGAAGTGCATGCTGAATGCGGACATCGTAATCAGCGCAACCGGATGCCCGCACGTGATCCTGACCCGCGAGGAA
>Ga0265338_10007680_pt1 | contig 13290 bp, 11 predicted proteins | sample 42126metaG_FD_193579 | JGI IMG/M metagenome (GOLD analysis project Ga0265338, IMG submission 193579) | Rhizosphere microbial communities from Carex aquatilis grown in University of Washington, Seatle, WA, United States - 4-21-26 metaG | ecosystem: Host-associated > Plants > Roots > Rhizosphere... | reverse complement strand
TCATGGTGACGAGCGCCAAGATCCACACGCGCAACGCAGCCGAGGAACTTCCGGCAGTGGAACCCGCAGGGGACTAAACCACGGCGCGGTGCACACCCGTGGCTAATCAGAACCAAGAGGTTGCCGACGCCCTCGACACTCACTTCGCTGACGGCGGCAACCCGTGGTCCGTGGCTGTCTTTCAGTTGCGGCCCTGGTTAGGACCGGAGCCGAAACCGCTCTTTGGATTAAGGTGCGACGGAGCAGGTTGCCTGCGGCAGATTGCATTTCGACTGTGCGTCGTACCCGTTATTTCCGGCCCAACAATCCATTGGCTTGTTTTTGAGCTTCGCCGAGGTCTGGGGAAATTTGAGCGGCTCGCTGTCGTGCGGCCTGCGCATCCGCGGAGCGTCCCGCCTGGTCCAAAGCATGAGCAAGCAACAGATAGCCGACATCAGTGGGCTGCACCGCCATGGCATTCGCGAACTGCCGCGTGGCCTCCGCGAAATCGCCGGCATGTTCCGCGATCAGCCCCAATCCGACGAGGGCGATCGGACGGCCCGGAGTCAGTTTTAACGCCTCCTCAAAGCAATGTTTGGCGTCTGCGTCATCTCCCAGTTGCCGGAACGCCGATCCCAGGTTGCTGTAGGCGTTGGAGCGCATGTCGATGTCGGCCGCATGCAGCGCCACCTTCTGGTAGTGGCCAATCGCAGAGTTCAAATCGCCATGGCCATGTTCGTAAGTTCCCAGGTTCAGGGTGGCCAGCAAGTCATCCGGCCAGATCGCCAGTGCCGCGCGCAAATGAACCACTGCTTCGTCTTCATGTCCGCGCTGCGCGAGGAAGATCGCCAGGTTGTCGTGCGCGACGAAATTGTTTTCTGTGACGGCCAGGGCGCGCGTCCACATCGTCGGAGTATCTCGCCAAAAGCCAATCTGGCGATGAGTCATCGCTGCCAGCGCGACGAGAACGATTGTCGTCGGAACGATAATCCAGATGCGAGAGATCTTGTGGAAACAAGCCCAGTCCGCGACTTGCCATACCACGATCAAGAACAGGCCGATAAACGGGATATAGGCGAAGCGGTCGGCGAGCGCGTGGCCTCCAACCTGCACCAGGCCGATCATCGGGATCATTGCGCCGACAAACCAGAGCCATCCAACGATGACGTAAGGCCTCTCCCGTCTTTGTAGGACGGCCATCGCCGTCACTGCCAGCAGGAGGATGACCGCCCCGGCGACTTGCCACACTGGGAACAACTTCGTCGGATGTGGATAAAATGCCGCCAGTTTTGATGGCCAGAAGGCCATTCCCAGGTAACGCACATAAGAGATCAACGCGTTCTCAACCCGGTTCAGCAAGCTGTATTCGGAAGCGGTCCGCAGGGCATGCCCGGCGCGCTGGGCAATTATCGTCACGACCGCGTCTGCCAGAGAAAGCAGGATCAGCGGTACCTTTTCGAGTGCGAGCCAGGCAACGGAGTGCTGCGGCATTTCTTCATGCTCCGTTGGAGCTATTGTCTCTCCGTGCCGTTTGAGGCGGCGGAGGGGCCAGTAGTCCCAGAGCAAAAGCAAGAACGGAAACGTGATGACCTGCGGCTTGCTCATCAAGGCCATCAGATAGAAAAGAAAAACGAGCCCGTACCGCCTCAGTTCGGGCCGTCGCGCATACCAGCCATAGGCCAGTAGCGCCAGCAGAAAGAAAAGCATGCTCAGTACGTTCTTCCGCTCCGCTGCCCAAGCTACCGATTCGACATTGATGGGATGGAGTCCAAAGAGTGCGGCTACCACCAGGCTGCGCCAGGTCAATCCTGTCGCGCATTCGAGCAGCCAGAACAGAATCGCAACATTCAGGGCGTGCAGCAGCGCGCTGACCAGATGGTGGGCTCCGGGATTCACTCCGAACCATTCACAATCCAGTGCGTGCGAAAGCCATGTCAGCGGATCCCAGTTGCCCTGCTCGAACTTGGTGAAGGACCACTTGACGGTGTCCCATGTCAGCCCCGCTCGCACATGAGCGTTGTTGAGGATGTAGACATCGTCGTCGAAATTCGTGAAGTCATTGTGCGCGACCGGCGCATACACCGCCAAGGTGGCCGCCATCAGGAGCAGGGCCAACACAAAAGTTCGCTTGGCGGGAGAACTGAAGAGATCCGTGGCTGCGCTCTGAGATGGTGGCAATTGATTCTTCCGTGACGGCGAGCGCCGGATGACCCCGGCTGCTGGCGATTATAGACACCCGCTATCAACGGAATAAGTGCAGACTGAGCTACCTGCAACGAGCTACCGCGATTTACTCCTCAGGCTCTTCTGAGTCGCTCACCACGTCCACCACGCGGTTGCGAATCGAAAACACGATCTTCTGATTATCGTCCGGCTGAAATGTAACCCGCATCGGACTTCGCTGCCACGCCGGAGCGGGACACTCGGAGTCCGGGTCCGCCTCACCAGCGGGTTCGCCGACATCTTTCTTTAGGATTGGTTTGCGTCGTCCCGCCTGCGCCACAATCGCGTAGAGTTTCTTCCCATCGTCGGAAACGCCGCAGTATGCGATGTAGTCCCGGTACCAGCTCGATGTCGAATAGAAGGGGTCGAACTCAGGCAGGTTGAGTTGGGACACATGTCCTGTCAGGCGATCCACCATGAGCCACCCGCCGCGCTGCCATTGCCAGTGCGGGGCGCTGTCGCCGGGCAACGCGTCGTTGATACGGAACGCGCGCCTCACCACCAGCAGCCGGTCCGTCAATTCGTGGGGGTTTCCGGTTGTGTATTCCTTCAGCCGAGCATCCACGGTCAGCGGACGCACCTTGAGGTCAAAGAATTTCTCCCCGGTCGCGTTCGGCCATTTGGCGGAAATCCATTTCCCAAACATAATCACATGCGGTTTTGGAGCCCCGACGCACTCGCCCGCAATCGCGAGCGCAGCGATCATAGTCAGCAGTTTCTTGCACATACAGAAACAATGTCAGGGGCTGGCCCGGTTCGCCATGACGCATAAACACCGAGAATGTTCGGTTTTTCGAGCCTCCGTGCTCCCCGGATTCAGATAGAATCAGAGCAAGCTGTGGGGCGATCTCCTCTGCCCTAGCCGTGGACAACCCTTTCTCCGGGCTCGGTTTCTTACTCACTATGGGTGAGGTCCTTTCAAGCCGTCGTAAACAATCCATCCTGGTGGTGGACGATCATCGGCTCAACGCCGAACTGCTCCGTGAAATGCTCGGCACTCGCGGCTATCACGCTTCCGTTGTTTCGAGTGCCGCGGCTGCTGAAGAGGAAATCCGCCGCGAAGCTCCCGACCTTATCCTGCTCGACGTCATCATGCCGGGCAAGACCGGGTACGAACTCTGCCGCGAACTCAAGGACGATCCGCAGACCCGGCTGATTCCCATCGTCATGATCACCGGTCTTAATGCCCATGAAGATCGCCTCAAGTCCATCGAAGCTGGAGCCGACGATTTTCTTACCAAACCCGTCAGTCCGGAAGAATTGTTCGCCCGCGTCAAGTCTTTGTTGAAGCTGAAGGAATTCACCGATGAGCTGGAGACCGCGGAATCGGTGCTCTGTACCCTGGGCCTGAGCGTCGAAGCGCGCGATCCGTACACCGAAGGCCATTGCGAGCGTCTGGCGCGTAACGCGAGCGACCTTGGACGCTATCTCGGTCTCGATGACGAGAGCGTCGTTGCTTTGCGCCGCGGCGGCTACCTGCACGATCTCGGCAAGATCAGCGTTCCTGACGAAATCCTGAAAAAGGGGAGCAATCTCACCCGGGCCGAATGGGAAATCATGAAGCTGCACCCCGTCACGGGAGAGACCATTTGCCGTCCGTTGAAATCACTCAGGCTGGTCCTGCCCATCATTCGTCACCATCACGAGCACTCTGACGGGAGCGGCTATCCTGATGGCTTGAAGGACGGTGAAATCCCGCTCCTGCCGCGCATTCTGCAGGTTGTCGATATCTACGATGCACTCCGCACGGCGCGTCCTTACAAGCCCGCACTCGCGCATGAGGAGTCCGCTGTGACCATGCGCGAAGAGGCAAAGGCAGGCCTCTGGGACGAAGATCTCGTCGGCGAATTTTTCAGCATGCTCGATAAACGCCGGCAAGTGGCATAATCTCTGTCGGGTAATGGGATCCTCGAGCGATCGGGTGATCTAGAATCAAATGTCCCATTAGCCCGATCCCCCGATGCCTCGATACTCGATCGTCATCCCCGCATACAACGAAAGCAGCCGCATTCGGCCCACGCTGGATGAACTGCTCCGCTTCACCAAGAATCACAGCTGGGACGTCGAGATCCTTGTTGTCGATGACGGTTCGCGTGACGACACCGCGCAGATTGTTCGCGACTACGGCAAAACGCATCCGCAAGTGCTTCTCGTGGAGAACCCGGGCAATCGCGGCAAGGGCTTCAGCGTACGCAATGGCATGCTCCACGCGAGTGGCGATATCTGCCTGTTCACCGACGCGGACCTCTCGTCGCCCATGAGCGAGGCTCAAAAGTTATTCGACGCCCTCACGGAAGGCGCTGACATTGCGATCGGATCCCGGTGGCTCCGATCCGAACTCCAGACAGAACGGCAGCCTCTCTACCGCCAGCTTTTTGGCCGGATCTATAACATCGTCCTTCGCATTTTCCTTGGCTTAAATTTTGCCGACACGCAATGCGGCTTCAAAGCCTTCCGGCGGGAAGCCGCCCACAGCATCTTCCCTTTACAGAAGATCGAGCGCTGGGGATTCGACCCCGAAATCCTTTTTCTAGCCCGCCGCCTGAGATTCAGCGTGAAGGAAGTACCCGTGGTGTGGGCCCACAGCGAGGGAACGCGCTTGCACCCCTTTCGCGACGGCATGCGCATGTTCGTGGAAGTCCTGCGGATCCGCTGGAACGCGATGGCAGGTGCCTACAATGCAGCGGGCGAGCCGTCTCCGAGCAAGTTGTAGCACTTGAAATGCTCTGTTGAATCGATGGGCGTCGTCGTTCGCAGTATGCCAGATCCCCATCAATTGCCCCGGCGACGAACGAAAACGACCCATTACCAACTAACCCTTTGCCTCTACGCGCACCAACTCTGCGATCTTCTCACCCATCTCCCCGGTCGTGGCCGTGCGTTCTCCGGGCCGGGCCAGGTCTGCCGTCCGCAGGCCAGCTTTCAATGCCGAATTTACCGCCGCCTCTACCGATTCCGCCTCTTTGGGGAGGTGGAAAGTGTGTCGGAGCATCATGGCCACGGAGAGAATCGCCCCCAGCGGATTTGCGATACCTTTGCCCGCGATGTCTGGCGCCGATCCATGAACCGGTTCATACAGACCGACCGGCCCGCCAATACTGGCCGACGCGAGCAGTCCGAGCCCTCCAACCACGCCGCCCGCCTGATCTGACAGGATGTCGCCGAACATGTTCTCCGTGAGGATCACGTCAAACTGCGACGGCTTCAGGACCAGCGACATGGCCGCCGAATCCACGTACATGTGCGACAGCTGGACATCGGGAAATTCAGTCCCGATCCGGGTTACGACCTCGCGCCACAGCCGGGAGCACTCGAGCACGTTTGACTTATCTACCGACAGCAGCCGGCGGCGCCGCGTTCGTGCAAGTGCGAATCCAACCCGCGCAATTCGGTCGACTTCAGGCTCGCTATAGCGCATTGTGTTCAGCGCTTGCCGGGATCCGGCGGAACCCTCGATCGAACGAGGCTGCCCAAAATACAATCCGCCGAGCAATTCCCGAACGATCATTATGTCGGTCCCTTTGACCACCTCTTCGCGCAACGGCGAGTTGGAAGCCAGAGCCGGATAAAAAACTGCTGGCCGAAGGTTGGCGAAAGCCCCCAACTCTTGCCGGATGCGAAGCAGGCCAGCCTCGGGGCGCAATTCGCGGGGATTGTGATCGAACGCCGGCGATCCCACCGCCCCCAGCAGCACGGCTTGGGACGCGAGACAGGATTGAATCGTCGCGTCCGGCAACGGATTGCCAAACTTCGCCAGTGCCGCCCCGCCAATTTCCTTTTCTTCGATTTTCAGTTCGTGCCCAAATCCGCGAATAACCTCGTTCAAAACACGGATCGCTTGCGACGTGACTTCAGGGCCAATCCCGTCACCGGGTAGGGAAGTGATGCGCAGTAGCATGTCAGGCTCGTCTCGTGACGGACAGGATAAACGACAAAATGTCAGCTTGGAAACCGCAGAAGCTTCCGACGCAGTCACAGCTATGCGGCTGATCCTCTGCGATCAGTGCCGCCCTAAACGCCCCACAAATAATCCTCTTGCTCGGGGTGATGCTCGGTGAAGGAGATGGTTGCGGGGATGTGAGCGGTCGGCATGTGGGATCCGAACGATTCGTTAGCAGCGGCGGCAGCGGCGCGTGGAAATGGCAGTGTCGCTGAAGCGGCGGCTGGTGGAATCTTTCTGCCCTGCGCCGCGATCTCGCTGTTGTTGACGTCGTGGATCAGTTCGAGCAGATGGCTGTCCTGCACGCGCTTGATGCGGTCGGCCAGGACAACGAACCGGCGATAGATTTCGTCCAATTCGCGGCGGTCAAAATTGTGGCCCAACTGCTGGCAACGCAGTGTTAGCGCATGACGGCCGGAATGCTTGCCGAGGACCAGGCAAGAGTCGGGTACGCCCACCGATTGCGGCGTCATGATTTCGTAAGTCAGCGGATTCTTCAGCATGCCGTCCTGATGAATGCCGGCTTCGTGAGCAAACGCATTGCGTCCCGTGATCGCCTTGTTGGGCTGCACAGGCACGCGCGTGATTTCGGCCAGCATCTGGCTCGACGGAAACAAATGCTCAGTGGTAATCCCAGCTTCGTAAGGATAGCGGTCGGCGCGTACGCGCATGGCCATCGCGACTTCTTCCAGCGAAGCGTTTCCCGCGCGCTCACCAATGCCGTTGATCGTACACTCGATTTGCCGCGCGCCGTTCTGCGCTCCGGCCAGCGAGTTCGCCACCGCCAGACCGAGGTCGTTGTGGCAGTGGGTTGAGATGGTGACGTTTTCGATGCCGGGCACTTGCTCTCGCAACGTGCGAATCAGTTGGCCATACTCTTCGGGCATGCTGTAGCCGACAGTATCGGGAATGTTCACAGTGGTCGCGCCGGCAGCAATCACGGCTTCGACTACCTGACACAGGAACGGGATGTCGGTTCTTGTTGCGTCTTCCGGAGAAAACTGAATGTCCGCACACAAAGATTTTGCATGGCGGACCGCTTCGCGAGCCTGTTCCAGGCACTGTTCGCGTGTGATCCGCAGCTTGTATTTCAGGTGAATGTCAGAGGTAGCGAGGAAAACGTGAATCCGGGGTCGAGCAGCGTCTTTCAATGCTTCCCAGGCGCGATCGATGTCAGGTCGGCAGGCGCGCGCCAGGCCGGCGATGATGGGTCGGCGAACCGAGGCAGCGATGCTCTGCACTGCTTCGAAGTCGCCGTCGGAAGCGATCGGGAATCCGGCCTCGATCACATCCACCCCAAGGCGGTCGAGTTGCTGGGCCAGACGCAGCTTTTCCTGAACGTTCATGCTGCAGCCCGGCGACTGTTCGCCGTCACGAAGCGTGGTGTCAAAAATGGTGATGCGAGCCCGATCCATCCGAAAACCCTCCCAGGTGACCTCTTACGAATGTAGCGGGGCCGGATGAATAAGAAAAGGTTATTATAGTTACGTTAGAATTATATATTGTGATAGTATAAGTATTCCTTATCGAAGTGGGTGACATCATAAAGGGATGGGCTGTGGGTCGTGATCTGGCCCTCCAGCCAGGTATCTAGAGCATGGACCTTTCTCAACTCGAAGTCTTCCTCACCGTAGCCCGCGAGCGCCGGTTTTCCCGCGCGGCCGAGAAGTTGTTCCGCACCCAGTCGGCCGTCAGCCAGACGGTCCGCAAGCTGGAGATCGAGATTGGCGAGCCGCTTTTTGACCGCTCGTCGCGTGACGGCGTGCTTACCGATGCCGGTCGCGTTTTGCAGGAGTACGCGGAGAAGCTGTTAAACCTGCGGCAGGATGCCCGGGAAGCTCTCGTTGAAATGCGCGAGCTGCAGAAGGGCAAGCTGACAATCGCGGCCAATGAGTTCACCGCGCTCTACCTGTTGCCGGTCCTGGCGGAATTTCGCCGCCTGCATCCGACCATCAAGATCACCGTGCGCCGGTCGCTTGGGAGCCACATCCCCGACGACGTGCTCAAGCATGATGTTGAGCTGGGTGTCTTGTCCTATGACCCGCAGGAGCCGCAACTCAAGTCAGTGGTGGTCTACCTGGACGAGCTGGCGTTCGTGGTGCCCCCGGGACACCCGCTGGCTTCGGCTGGAGAAGTCAGCGTGCGACAACTGGGTGCCGAGTCGTTTGTCGCTCACATTGTCGCTTCGCCTTATCGCGACAAAGTGATCGAAGCCTTCCAGAAACACAAGACACCGCTGCACATGGATGTCGAGTTGCCGACGCTCCAGGCCATCCAGCGCTTCGTCACCATGGGGAATGGGGTGGCACTGGTTCCCGAGATCAGTGTGGAAAACGAAATCGCGCGCGGAGACCTAGTCCGCGTTCCGGTTAGCGACTTGCATTTCCAGCGCAAGCTGCGCCTGGTGTACCGGCAGGAATCGTCGCTCTCCCATGCCGGCCGTGCTTTTCTGAAGGTTGCCGAACAGGTGGCCAAAGACAAAGCCGGGCGCTACCGTTTCCTGCGCGAAAAATGAGTTTGAAGGGAAGAGCTTTCTACCCTTTGACGAGCGCTATTTCGAGGAGTCTTTTCGGCGCGCCTCTGGCGGGGTGATCACCGGTCGCCGCAGCGGAACAATTGCCCCCTTGGATGGGTCGGCGGCGGCGGTGGCGCGGGTCAAGACTTCGTGCTGGATGTACTGTACGAAATCCTGGATCTGGAACTGCATTTCCTCCATGCGTGCCCGCATTTGCAGGATGATAGCGATACCGCTGATATTGACGCCCAAGTCTCGTGCCAACGACAAGATGAACTCCAGGCGTTGCAAATCCTCGTCCGTGTAGAGGCGGGTATTGCCTTCCGTGCGGCTCGGCTTGAGTAGGCCTTCCCGCTCGTAAAGACGAAGAGTCTGAGGATGGATGTCATACATCTCGGCGACCGCCGAGATCATGTACGCGCCCTTGGATTTGCGTTTGGTCATTCCAGCAACATCATCGCACCGGGAGCCCGCAAAAGAAAAGAGACGTCGAAATCGACGTCTCCGTTATCCTCAGCGTACTCCGTGTTGGGATTTTAGGCAGCCAGCTCCGGTTTGACTTCCGCCCTGGTCCAGCCCGACGGTTTTAACGCGTGGTTGATCAGGTAAGCGACCACGCCTCCGCCCATGACGATCATGCCGAACAGGAATGCGCTCATTCCGAGAATGCTTTCGTGCTCGCCGCGAATGATGGCAAAGCCCAGCAATAGCGTAGGCGGGATGCCAACCGCGATCGCTCCGAATAACCCTCCCGGCACCCGGAATGGGCGTTTCAGTTCCGGTTCCCTGATGCGCAAGCAGATCAGCGCCACGAACTCGAGTGTCAGGCTCGCGCCGTAGATCATGATGTCCAGCGTCACCAGACGCTCGAACCCAATATTCAGCGCCAGACCCCAACCCACAGCCAGAGCCAGAATAGCAACCCACGGCGCCCGCGATTTTGGGTGCAGTTTGGCAAACACCTTCGGCAGCATCCCGTCCTGCGCCATAGCCAACGGTAGGCGCGAATAGCTCATGACCAGGGCATTGAACATGCCAAAGCCGCTCATCATGCCGCCGGCAACCAGCGCGATTCGAAGCACGGGCCCGCCCATCAGTTGTGCGATGTCAGCCCATGCGCCGGTTTCCCATGCGCTCGCGGGCAACCCAGTGATCCACATCGCCGCGAAGGGCAGGACGTAGCTCAGCGCGACGATAACGACCGCCCAGAGCATTGCTCGGGGATAAGTTCTCTGCGGACGCTCGACCTCGGTGGCTATCGTCGAGGCGTTATCCCAGCCCATGTAATTCCACATGCAAATGAGCAGTCCGCCGAGGATATCGACGTTCGAGGTGGTCGGTTTTGTGACCGCGTTGGCCAGCGCTCCGATCTTGAAGGGAGCAAGAAGGAAGACGGCGGCGAACGGCGCCGACAATGCGAAGAAGAGCCAGAGCGACGTGGTCGATACGACCTTCACACCGGCGATATTGAGGGCGGCGCAGACGATAACCACACCCAGCGCTACCAGCACTCCGCGATGGTTCTCCTGGAACCAGGGAAACATGCGGGTCAGGTAGGCGACGAACAAGGTGGGATAAATCGCCATATCGAAAATGGAGGCTACCAGCGACAGCCAGGCTTCCTGAAATCCCCAGAAATTTCCCATCGCCCGGCGCACCCATGCGTAGTAGCCGCCCTCGAAAGGCAACGCGCTCGAGAGTTCGCCGATCATGAATGCAGTCGGGAGGCTCCAGAGAAGCGGGGTAAGCAGCAGGATGAGGATGGCTTTGCCGTAGCCGGCGCCGTGAACGATCTCTTCGGTGCCATAGGTTCCGCCCGACACCATGAAGAACGTGGCGGCGACAAGGGGCCACAGCGTGAGGCGAATCGACTTTTTGCGGGGAGCTACAACAGGACCGGGGGCAGAACTAGATCCAGGCTGTGAAAGGTTGTTTGCAGGTGCGGTAGCAGTTGCCAATTTCGATGTCTTCCTCCTCAAGCGACTCACTCTCACCACCGCGTCTCCCTTGAAAATGTTGCTCGCGGCTCCCGGGTTGCAGCGTTTTCCCGGGCATTTCGGTGAAGTTAGTTCGCATGTGTGAGATTACGGGAATTTTCCACAGATGCAAGAATATTTTTGGTAAATATCGAAAAACTTTGTCAACGCAGACAGTACCGAGGTAACGGTAGAACTTGCGTTCGTCACCAATGCGCCGGAGTCTGAACACCTAGGAGAACCCCGATAGCGGTTCTCCTGCATTTGCGGTATAAGTTTGCCGGGGCTTCTCATTTCATCCAGACATTTCTTGAGGGGATAAAACATGAAGAAAATCATGCTCGGAGTTTTGTGCGCTTGTGCAGCCGTGCTGCTGGCGCAGCAGGGAACCCATCAGAACGCATTCACGCCCGACCAGATCCAGTGGGGGCCTCCTCCGCCGTTTGTTGCTCCCGGCGCACAGCTCGCCGTGATCGAGGGAGATCCCACCGCCAGTTCCGGAGACTTCACGATCCGCCTGAAGATGCCGGATGGCTACAAGATCGCTCCGCACTGGCATCCCAAACGGGAAAACGTTACTGTCATCTCCGGCAACTTCAAAGTCGGCATGGGTGACAAGTTCGACGAGTCAAAAATGGGAACCTTCCCAGCCGGTAGCTTCGCCTACCTTGATCCTGATATGCACCACTATGCGATGGCATCCGGACCGGCCATTGTCCAGGTCCACGGTATGTCACCGCTACAGTTCAACTATGTGAACCCGGCAGACGACCCCAGCAAGAAATAGAAAGAACTGGCAACCCAAATCGAGCGGGGGCTAACCGGCTTCGGTCCGTTGCGTCTAACGAGACGACAATGAAAAGACTGGTTATCCTCCTGCTCACCTTATTGCCCGCCTTGGGGGCTTCCGACGTCCTTTCCTCTCCTGGTGGACAACTGGTGCGCCAGTACCTCGACGCCTTCAACGGCGGCGAGGCCGCCATGCGTGCGTTTATCGAGAAGTCGCCCACCGCCACTCCCACCGAGGAGCGCATTTCGCGCTATCGCCACATGAAAGCGGACCTGGTAAGTCTCACTCCTGTGCGGGTGGTCGCCGAAGACGCTGGCAGCATTGAGGTCATCGTGCGCAACGCGGCCGGTGAGGAACTCTCCCTGACTGCGATGTTGAGCGCCGGCGCCAAGCCGCAGATTACCGGCTTGCGGATCCTGTACGGCGGCGATGGACCTCCGCCGCCACCGAGCGGCCCGCCCGAGGATGAAAGCAAGGTACTGCGAGAAGTGCAGGATCTAGTCGCGCAGAAAGCGAAAGACGGGAAGTTTTCCGGAACGGTCCTCATCGCCCGCGGAACAGATGTGGTATGGCAGGGCGCCTACGGATTCGCGAATGCCGAAACGCGCACCCCCAACCAGGCCGACACCCGCTTTGACGTGGGCTCGATCGCCAAGTCCTTTACGCGAGTCGCCATCGGCCAGCTGCTCGAACAGGGCAAGCTGAAACTCACCGACAAGGTGGGCGCCTTTCTGACCGACTATACCAACCCAACCGTTCGCGATCAGGTCACGATCGAGCAATTGATCGATATGCGCTCGGGCATCGGCGATTTTTTTGGCGAGAAGTTTGAGAAAGCGCCCAAGGACAAAATTCGCACTCTCCGCGACTACCTGCCCTTCTTCGCCCCTAACTCTTTGCTGTTTGCTCCGGGCACTCAGCAGCGCTATTCGAATGGTGGATATATCGTGCTTGGCCTCATCATCGAGCGCATCACTGGCCAGAGCTACTACGATTATGTGGAGAAAAACATTTTTGCGCGTGCAGGAATGAAGAACTCCGCCTTCGGATTCCGCAGTAGTGGCGACCCGAAGCAGGCCATCGGCTATACGACAAAGTCAGACTCTGGTTCGGATTCCCCCGATCGGCGTCCGAACCTGGCCCTCATGCCCGCCCGGGGCAGTTCGGCCGGGTCCGCGCAATCGACCTCCCCGGATCTCCTGATCTATGTGCAAGCGCTGGCGGCAGGAAAACTTGTCTCCAAATCGACACTCGACAAGTTGGATATCCATCCCGATGGTATGGGCATCGCCGGTGGTGCGCCGGGCCTGAATGCCGCGCTCGACACCGGAATCCCCGGGGCCGGACCGGCCAGCTATTCAGTCATTGTGATGTCGAACTTCGACCCGCCGTCCGCTGAGCAACTGAGTGAAGAGATTCGAGGAATGCTGCGCCGCGCCAAATAGGCGGGGCAATGAACTAGCTTAGGTGTTTTTCCAGAGCTCTTCGCGCGGATCTTCCGGGTTGAGCTTCGCCAGTTCCCGCAGAAGCTCTTTCGTCTTTTCATCGCGCGGCATCGGTACGGTAATTTTCACTTCAACGATCTCGTCGCCGCGGGCACCGTCCTTTGTCGCGGACGGCACTCCCTTTTCGCGGAGACGCAGTTTCTGTCCTGACTGCGTGCCGGGAGGAATCTTCAACATGCTGCGTCCATCGATCGTGGGGACTTCAATCTTCGCGCCCAGTGCCGCTTCAAATGCCGTCACCGGAACAGTGATGTAGATATCGTCGCCTTCGCGGCGGAACGTCGGATGCTCGTCGATGCGGATGATCACATAGAGGTCACCCACACCGCCGCCGCGCACCCCGGCATTGCCTTTGCCGGCGA
>Ga0265338_10007676_pt1 | contig 13294 bp, 8 predicted proteins | sample 42126metaG_FD_193579 | JGI IMG/M metagenome (GOLD analysis project Ga0265338, IMG submission 193579) | Rhizosphere microbial communities from Carex aquatilis grown in University of Washington, Seatle, WA, United States - 4-21-26 metaG | ecosystem: Host-associated > Plants > Roots > Rhizosphere >... | reverse complement strand
ACAATCCAGTAGCGCCCACCGGCGCATCACACTCGTGAAGCTCTCAGGACCTGCCCGAGGCTCGACCACGCCTCAGAATTGGCAGTTCGAACCCACGCAGGAAACACCGGGGAAGGTTTGGTCATCGCAGAACGGTGAGCCACCAACCAGCTGGGGTTGGCAGCACGTTTGGAATGGCGCGCCGCACGTCGAGGTTGGGGAGAAGCAACGGTTGGTTCCGGAGATGTCCGCGTGACAAACCAAGCCGCTCTGGAAAGCGCAGGAGTTGCCCGCGCAGCACGGCTCCGAAATCAGGCCGCAACCGCCGCCGGTGGAGCCACCTGTGCCCGTAGTGCCACCCGAGCCACCGCTGCCACCCGAGCCACCGCTGCCACCCGCGCCGCCGCTGCCACCCGCGCCACCGCTCGGAATCGGACCGGTGGCGGTTATGACAAAGCCAACCTGCTTGAACGGGTTGGCCCCCCGCCCGACGGTCGAGCCTTGGCGCGTGCCCTGCGCGTACCCGTAAATCGCGTACGAACCACCGCCCGGGATCGGGCATGCATAGGTCGTCGCCGTGCGCTGCACGCAAGTGCCAGCATGACCCTGGCCAAGCCAAGTCACATCGAGCAGGACCTTGTTGACGTCCCAGGGGTCGTTGTCGACGACGTTGACAGTCACCGTGATGGTGCAAGGCCCCACACAAGTGGAGCTCGAGACGCTGGCTGTAACCTGGGGCGTGTGCTCTTCACCGAGCCAATCCTCGCGTCGCGGCCCTTGGCTCGCGGGCTCCGCTCCAGGCGACGTCGCCCAGATCGGGAAGTTTGCGACACCCTTGTTGGTCACGTTGAAGTTGCCGTCCCGCAGGGAGAACGCGACCGGAATCGAGCCCCAGGGGAGCTTGCGTGAATTGATGCCGTCCCAGGTGTAACCGCCCGTCAACGCGATGTCACCCACCCCGTCGCCGTTGAAGTCACCTGCGATTGGCTTCACCCCCTCGACCTGTGCCCAGGTCGGGAAGTTGGCGACGCCATTGTTGGTGACGCGGAACGTACCGTCGCCGTTCGAAAAGGCGACCGGAATCGTCGTCCAACCGCTTCCTCCAACGAGGGCGACGTCGCCGAACCCGTCGCCGTTGAAGTCGCCCGCTACCGCCGATGCGAACTCACCTGCCCACCTGGCGAAGTTGGCGATCGGCTTGTTGGTCACCGTGAAGGTGCCATCACCGTTCGAAAAGGCGACCGGAAGCGTATTCCACGGTGCGCCGCCGGGACTGAAGCCGCTGGTAAGCGCGATGTCCATGCGCCCGTCACCGTTGAAGTCGCCCGTAATCTGTCCGTGACCCTGGGTTTGGGTAGCAAAAATCGGGAAGTTGGCGACCGGCTTGTTGGTCACCGTGAAGGTGCCATCACCGTTCGAAAAGGCGACCGGGATCGTATTCCAGGGGCTCGACGTGGACGGGATGAAGCCACCAACGAGCGCGATGTCCATACGCCCGTCACCATTGAAGTCTCCTACGACGGGAAAGGCGTTTGGCTGCGTCGCGAACGTGGCGAAGTTGAGGACCCTCTGGTTCGTGATCCGGAACGTGCCATCGCCGTTCGAGAATGCGATTGGAATCGTGTTCCACGGCGCACCGGTGGTCGGAATGTAGCCACCGACGAGCGCCACATCGTTGCGCCCATCGCCGTCGAAGTCCCCGGTGACCGCTCGGCCACCTTGCTGAGCAAAGGCCGGGAACGCGCCCACAGACTGATTGCTGACGCTGAAGTTCCCGTCACCCAGCGAGAAGGCAACGGGCAACGTGGTCCAGTTGGTGCCTCCCGTGAGCGCGATGTCTGCGAAGCCGTCGCCGTTGATGTCGCCCTTGACGACAGTGAGGGCTCCCGAGGCGCTGACCGTCGTGTCGTCCGTGCTTCCGGCGCACGCCAAAGCGTTCATTGCGATGATGGACGAACAAACGATGGGCGCTGACGCGAATCGCCTCATGAGCGGAATTTTCGATGGATCGCGAGTGCTGTTCATGATCGGGCCTCCAGAGTTCCAGGGTTCGGAATCGGCTGTTGCCGCGGGAGCGGCGTGCTCTGCGGATCAATTGGCCCGAGCGCCGCGCGCCGATCACTCGACTTCCAAAGTTGTTGTCCCTGACCTTCAAGGCACGAAGTGAGGTAACCCCTCGCAAGCTTTCTTGTCGAAAACAGAACCGGCCGCCGTCTCCGGATAAGCGCCTCGGAGGACGCACCGACCGTGACCGACACTCTTCAGCGGTAGCGAACGCGGGTCCGCCGCCCTCTCCCGGTGGCGTTCGTTTGAATCACCCATAGCTGCCGCCCTCGATCGATCTCCAGGGAAGCACTCACGGGCAAGGTGAGTCCCGACTCAAGCATTGCTTACAAGCACCGATACCTGCCCGAACCCATTCCCCCGATGTCTCCTGGTACTCGTGATGCCGGTCTCATTCGTGCCCCTCGCCGCCGAGAAAGACTTTGCGCTCTTCGATCAGGTGCCGAGTCTCGTCTGGCGCACGGGGATAGACGCGACGTGCAACTACGTAAACGCCACCTGGCTGGCCTTCACCGGACGCCGACTCGAACAGGAGATCGGCGATGGCTGGATCGAGGGCGTGCATCCGGACGATCTCGACGGTTCTCTCGCGGTCTATCTCGACCACTTCGGTCGCCGGCAACCTTTCGAGATGGAGTATCGACTGCGCCGCTTCGACGGCGTCTACCGATACATCCTCGGCCGGGTAGCGCCCTACACCAACGTCACCGGTCAGTTCTGTGGCTTCATCGGGAGCTGCGTCGATGTTGACGAGCGCCACGAGGCCTTCGTGGGCGCGCAAGATTTCTTCGAGATGTCGCTCGACAACCTCTGCGTCGCCGGATTCGATGGGTACTTCAAGCGGCTGAACCCGTCCTGGTCGAGGACGCTCGGGTGGACGAACGACGAGCTCATGGCCACACCCTCCGAGGAGTTCGTGCACCCGGAGGATCGAGGCGCCACGCTGGACGGCCGCCACCGGCTCCGCAATGGGGCGACCCTCGGTCCTCTGGTCAATCGGTACCTTTGCCGCGACGGCAGCTACCGCTGGTTCGAGTGGCGATCCGTCGCCCATGTCGATCGTGGGCTGGTCTATGCAGCGGCGCGCGACATCACCGAGCACAAGCTGGCTGAGCAGCGCCTCGGCGAGGCCAAGGAGACCCAGGACAAGCTCGAGCGACAGCTGATCTTCGCCGATCGCATGGCCTCGGTGGGAACCTTGGCGGCCGGGGTCGCGCACGAGATCAACAACCCGCTGGCCTTCGTCAGCGCAAACATCAACCTGATCATCGAGGAGTTGAAGAACCTCGACGCCTGGACGCTCACCCAGCGTCTGCTGGATCTCCGCGACATGGCGCTCGACGTTCAGGAGGGCGCGGAGCGGATCCGGAAGATCGTGCGGGGCCTCAAGACCTTCTCTCGAGCCGAGGAGGAGCGGCGCACCGTCATCGATCCTCGGCCCTTGCTCGAGCTCTCGATCAACATGGCCTATAACGAGATCCGACACCGCGCGCGCCTGGTGAAGGATTACGGCAAGATCCCGCTCGTGGAGGCGGACGACGCTCGCCTGGGGCAAGTGTTCATCAACTTGCTGGTCAACGCCGCCCAGGCTCTCCCCGAGGGTGAGGTCGATGCGCACGAGATCCGCGTTGTGACCTCGACCGATCCCAGCGGCCACGCCGTCATCGAGATCCGGGACACGGGCGCGGGCATCCCGACCCGATTCATCGGCCGCGTCTTCGACCCGTTCTTCACCACCAAGCCGATCGGCATTGGCACCGGGCTCGGCCTCTCCATCTGCCACAACATCGTCACGGCCATGGGGGGCACGATCACCGTGACCAGCGAGGAAGGACGCGGCACCACCTTCCGGATCGTGCTGCCCGCGGCGGCCAGCATCGCGCCCAGGGCCCCGGAGGTCGAGGCGCCACCGGTCCGCGTCGCGCGCGCCACCGTACTCGTGGTGGATGACGAACCTGCGATCGGGGCCGTCCTCGGTCGCTTGTTGCACGAGCACGACGTCACCGTTCTGACACAGGCCAAGGGAGCACTCGATCTTCTCGCATCTGGCCAGCGGTTCGACGTCATCCTCTCGGACCTCATGATGCCCGAGGTGTCCGGCATGGAGTTTTACGACGAGCTGGTCAGGCGCTTCCCGGACGCGGCGGAGCGGGTGGTCTTCGTGTCGGGCGGTGCGTTCACAGTGGGCGCGAGCGCATTCCTCGAGCGCGTCAAGAACGAGCACATCGAGAAGCCGTTCGACGTCAAGGCCGTGCGGGCTCTCGTCCACCGCCTCGCGCGACCGCGAGACTGCCCGACCCCGCTCCCCCCCTCCGACGTTCCGCCCTGCTGAAGCCGTGCGACAGGACTCGTAGGCCGTCGAACACGCGTCGCAGCGGACCGGGCTGCGCGCGGCCGCTGAACGCAGAATATTCTGAAATCCACACCGTCGGTCAACCCGCCGCCGGGTTCAGAGCTCTCGCGTAGTTGCCATAGGTTACGTCATCCGCGCCACGACGATCCACCGCGACGCCCCCGTTTACATTGAAAAGTGCCCCGATGGGGACACTCAGAAAGTGTCAGAGCGAGGTCCTGCCAGGTGAACGTGGTGTAGCTACTCATGACGTCGCCGCACGGCCCGTGCGTCACGACCTGGAGCCGGTCACGATGAGCTCCGTTGCCCTGGGCGCGGCTGATGAACGTGCGCCGGAGGTCGTTGCCCCCGTCTGTCACGCAGCCCCAGGGCCTCTAGCAGGGTCCTGAAGAATCCGCGATCGCCGGCATTCCAGTTGCCGCGCTGATTGCTTTCTCGATGGATAACGTTGGGGCAGTGACCGCTCCTGCGGGCTCGCGCGACTGACAGCCCCCGAAACCGGCGTCATCGAATAATGGTCAGGGGGTCAACGTCCACGCTGTTCCGTCGAAGTGCAGGCGCTTGCCAGCGAAGCCGACCGCCCAAACGTCGGCGGCGCCGCTCCCGCCGAGATCGGTGATACCCATCGTGGTTGGATCGGATGATGCCGTCCAGTTGGTCCCGTCGAAATGGAGCACGGTGGGGGCAACGCCGTGGAGAGGCCCGGTCCCCGACGACGCGGCCCAAACGTTTGTGTCGGCGCTTGCCCAGACCGCGTCGAGGTACCGGAATTGGAGGAGAGGTGCGAGGCCGGGCGCCGGGATGCCCTGAGACACTCCGGCGCGCGCCACGAACCCGACCGCGTTGGTTGGCGAATAGCAAAGGCCCACAGCCCATACTGATCCTCCGGCCACGCTCCAAACGTCGGTCAGGTAGGAAACAAATCCGCCCGCCGCCAACCGGCTGCCGTCTGGATTGCAAGTGTACCCTTCCGTCCAGGCGGTTCCGTCCCAGTGCAGGATCAGGGATGCATAGTCACCATTGGGGGAATTGCCGTTACCCACGACCGAGACGTCGTTTGCGGTCGTGCCCGAAACGCTCGCGAAGGCCCCGGCCGTTCGATGGAACGAAACCGACCATGCAGCACCGTTCCAGTGCAAGATGTCGGCGCCACCACCCGTGAAATCACCGGACGTCGCCGCCCAGACGTCGGTGGCCGACGCGCCCCACACGCCGCTCAGCCCCTGTATTGTTGGGACGGCAACGATTGCCCAGACGCCGGAATCCCGGCGGATGGTGGTCCCTCCGGCCCCGACGGCCCAGGCGACGCCACCCGGGGCCGCCCAGACGGCCTGCAGTACGGCTGTCGTCGGGCTGGTCTCGACATGCCAGCAGCCGTCGTAGTGCAAGATGGTCCCCGCGACTCCGACGGCCCAGACATCGAGCGCCCCAACGCTGTAGACGCCGTGCAGATCGGCCGTGACGACCGGCGACGTCGGACACTCGCCGCCGGCGGCTCCGCCGGATCCTGGCGCGCCTCCCGCCGCGGACACACCGCCGCTGCCGGACCCGCCGGCGCCGTTCGCACCCCCGGTTCCGGCTCCGCCGGATCCTGGCGCGCCTCCCGCCGCGGACACACCGCCGCTGCCCGACTCGCCTGCGCCGGACCCCCCGTTGGTGCCGGCGCTGGCGCCGCCGATTCCCCCGTCGTCGCTTGCGTCGCCGCCTACGCCTCCATCGCCAGGCAAGACGACCTGGAGCGCGACTCCGTCGCCGCCGCACGCTGAAAGCGTCCCGCCGACGACCAACAGCGCCCACGAGGTCATCCCCATCGTTGTTCGGCTAGCCCGCGGCGGGGGCCCTCGTCCGTTGCGCCCACCATCACGTTCACAAGCTAACGCAGTCGCCATCGCCAACCCCCACCGCACGTTCGCGCGCGCAACAATGAGAGTCCGCAAGTCACGTGTGACGCCCGATCGCGCGGACCCTCTCATCGGGGATTTGGTGCCGTCGTGTGTCTTGCTGACATCGTGGGGTCCCTGACTGGCTCTGGCAAGGCAGGTATGGAACCTCTTGCGATTAACGAGATGCCAGAGTGTGTATCCCACCGCGGCCGGCGTGTTCGCGTGTCCCGCCGGGTACGTGCGCTTTACGAGCTGCCCGCTGAGGGCGTGCGCGTGGGGAGCGGCCTGCTGCGATGAGACCACAGGTGATCTCGAACCCGCCGTGCGGCCTCGACGGTTTCTTGGCCGAGCGCCCCGCCGGTAGTGACGATATCTCGTCGAAGGGGATTTGCATTCCGACGTGCGAAAGTCGTAGTCGGAGATTCGGTCGGCGCAGTAGGCGTCGATCCTGGCCGTCTTGGCGGGACGCCTGCCGGCCCAAATTCGAAGGATTATTTGCGACAGATCGCCCGGTCGCGTGTCTCGCTCTGTGGAGGCAATACCGAGATCGCACCAATGAGTATCGCCAAGGCGTGGGTCTGGGCGCGCTGCAGGTACGGGCGCCGGTGGCAGGCTACGACGGTCGGCGCAACTGCATGGTCCACTCGGACACACGCTCACGGAGGTCACATGAAAGCTAACCATCAGAGAATCATTGCGTCGGTCGGTGTGGCGTTGCTCGCCATGGGTTGCGGGAGCGCGCCGCCGGATCAAGGAACAGCAACGCCCGGTGCGGAGGGGGCGCTCCCTGGAAAGACGACGCCCCTTCAATTGTTCAAGGATCCGAGCACGTCTGGTCCCAGGCTGGATGTGTACGACGTCGACGGGGCCCTAGGGATCGCGGTGGGCGGCCCCATCGGCACGACGGTTCCCGAGTCGCCCCCAAGCGCCACGTTGATCGACTTGTATCGAGGTCTTCATCCCGCCGCCGAGATTCCCGCTGAGCTCGTCCCTCTCGACGCACGCCTCGCGCTCGCGCGCCGCGCAGACGCGAGCCCGGAACCGGTCCCACCTGTGCCAGCGATCGTGAACAAGAGCCAGAGCGCTTTCAATGCGAACGTTTGCCAGACATTCGGGGTGAGCCAGTTCGCGTCGTGGGTCCCGGTCGAGTGCGATTGGGTGCAGGTTACCTCGTGCCAGGATGCATATCTCGGTCATGACGCGGGCTGGGGTATTCGTCAGTACTTCCCGGTGCAGAACGGCGAACGCGTTTACTTTTGGAACAACAGCGCTGCTGGGGGCTACGTCTCCTGGTATCTCAACACCAGTAGCGGCGTCAAATACGCTGCCTGGTTCGTGACACCGGCCTACTGGTGGACTTGGACCTCCGTGTCCGGCCCTACACCGAATGGCAATGGACCGTATGGCGCGTATGGCGAGCCCAATACCGACTGTGTATCGAACCCCGTCCTTGGCGATGTAGGAATCACTCACCATGTGTACAGTCAAATCGTGAAATAGAGATCGTGCGTAGACTCCTCTGTGCACTGGTTGTCTGCACGGCCGGGGGCTGCGGGAACGCCGATATCGCCACGCTTCGCACCCAGGAGGCGGTGCTGAATGGCAACGACGACCGCAATGAGGTCTTCGAGCTCGATGAGGTGACGCGGCAGGCGATCACCTCATCGAGCGCAGCATTGGTCTATTCCAACCATGTGAGTTGGGGTGGTCCGAACGGGGTCTCATTGAAGGCAGAGTCCGCCGCGGTAGCTCTTGGCCTCTGCAGCGACGAAGCATTTGCCAACGAGCCCAGCGCCGCGTTTTGTTCCGCTGTATTGATCGACGACGACTTGGTGCTGACTGCGGGTCATTGCCTCGGCGGGGATCTCGCGAGCGCGATGCAGCTGTGCCAGCGGGTGCAACTCGTCTTCGGTTATGGCCTACAGACCGCCGACAGCCAGCCGCAGTTGGACGCCGATCAGGTCTTCAGCTGCCGTCGAGTCGTCACGTTGAGCACGACGCCCGCGGACTTCGCCGTGCTTCAGCTCGACCGACCCGCCTCTGCACCGCTCGCGCCCGCGCGGTTCGCCGCAGCCGCCGTTCAACCGGGCGACGCACTCCTGGTCGCGTCGTACGGGGCCGGTCTGCCGCTCAAGGTGGAACTGGCCGCGCTGGTGACGACCGTGTCACCAACGGACGGATCATTCGTGCTCGCATCGGACACGTTTTCCGGCAGCTCCGGCGGTGGGCTCTTCACGAAAGCGTTCGAGCTGACGGGGCTCTTCGAAGGCGGCGAACCAGACTGGATCAGGATCGACGGCTGCAGTCGAGCCCAGCACAGTGCGACGCCCGCCGAGCGCGGGCAGCCTGCCCCGGCCATTCCCGCCGCCGTTTGCGCGAGTGGGTGGCAGAGTCACCGCCTGTGCGGCGTGGAGCCCGATTGCGGGCAGGGTGTCTGCAACGCAACCTGCCCCCAAAATTGCGCGACACCTCGCTGTGGGGACCTGTTGTGCCAGCCCTCGGAGCGACAAACCTGCGCTCCAGACTGCTCACGCTACGACGACGTACCGAGCCATTGGCTCGACGATCCTGCTGAATATCCCGGGCACAAGGAGACTGGCATCTCGAACCCTGCGGGTCCGTCAGCCTCGGGAGGCTGCGCGGTCTCGGGTCGACTCCCGCCGAGCCTAGCCTGGTGGTCCATCGGAGTGGCCGTGCCGGTGTTGCGAAGGCGGCACTCTCGCCGACGGCACGCGATCGGCGTGCTCGGCCCGCGCAGGTAGGCGGGGCGCGCCAGGCAGCGAGACCGTCTTTTCCTTTTCCAAACGCTCGGCGCTTGACAGACGCGTGGGTTGCGCCAATTCTTTGCCACGTGCTGGTGCTCTGGGCTTCGGCCCAGAGCTCAAAAGGGAACCCGGTGAGATTCCGGGGCTGCCCCGCAGCGGTAAGCGAGAACGACGTCCACGACAAGCACTGGCCGCCACTTCGGGGCTGGGAAGCGGTGGGTGAAGGAAGGCGGCGAAAGCCGGAGCGCTCGTGAGCCCGAAGACCTGCCCGCACCCGGCGCCGGGGAGAAATCCCGGCGGCGTTTCGACCTGGAGCCTCGCGGGAGGCGGAGTAGGTCCGGCGGGTCAGGATCCTCGGGATCCCTGACCGCTGCCGGGCCGGTTCGCCACCCGCGTCGTGCCAGCAGCCCGCGGGGGCGAGAGGTCGGTCCGAGATCCCGGGAGGGATCGCGCGCGTTCGCGCGCGGCGGTCTGGTTGCTCACCTCGCGGTTCACCGCGGATTCGTCCGCATGACCACGACGAAGGAGACGATCAGATGTTGGAGCGAATCGAAGCCGGACGGATCACCGAGACCCGGCTCATGGAGATGGTCTTCCCCGGGCAGGCCAATCACTACGGGACCCTCTTTGGCGGGCAGGCGCTCGCCCTCATGGACAAGGCGGCGTTCATGGTGGCCTCGCGATACGCGCGCCTGCCGGTCGTCACCGTGCTGGACAGCGCCGGCAGGCCAACCGCCGTGCCCGACATGAAGACGGCCATCGGTCGCATGGAGGTCACGTAGCCATGTCGATCCTCGCGACCTGCCTGGGACACCCGCGCATCGGCGCGGGCCGTGAGCTCAAGAAGGCCCTCGAGGCTTTCTGGGCCAAGAAGATCTCTCGAGACGAGCTCGAGGATGTCGGGCGAACGCTGCGGCTCCGCCACTGGTCGACGATGAGAGCAGCCGGGATCGCCCACATTCCCAGCAACGACTTCTCCTTCTACGACCACGTCCTCGACACCGCCATCATGGTCGGTGCGGTGCCCGACCGTTATCTCTCGGTCGCCGATCCGCTCGAACGCATGTTCGCGATGGCGCGTGGGCTGCAGGATCCGGCGGCCGTCCTCGACGTGCCGGCGATGGAGATGACCAAGTGGTTCGACACCAACTACCACTACATCGTGCCCGAGCTAGCCTCCGAGCAACCCTTCCGGCTCGAAGCCACGAAGATCCTGCGCGAGCTCGAGGAGGCGCGCACGCTGGATATCGAGCCCCGTCCCGTGATCCTGGGTCCGGTCTCGTTCCTCCGGCTCGCCAAGCTGTCGTCGCAAGCGCCTGCCGCTGCCACGCCGCTACGCGCCCTCGACGCCCTGGTGCCGATCTATGAGGAGCTCCTGGCGCTGCTGTCAGGGCGCGTCGGCTGGGTGCAGGTCGACGAGCCCTGCCTGGTCCTGGATCTGGATGCCGCGGCGGTCGAAGGGTATCGGCGAGCCTATGGTCGACTGACGGCGACGAAAGACCGCCCACGCCTGTTGCTCACCACTTACTTTGGCGATCTGGGACCCAACCTCGACCTGGCCCTGGACCTCGGTTGCGAAGCCCTCCACATCGACGTCGTACGCGCGCCCGAACAGCTCGACGCGGTCCTGCCGAAGCTCGACGCCCGGACGATCCTCTCTCTGGGCGCGGTGGACGGACGAAACGTGTGGCGCACCGACCTCGATCGCGCGCGCACACTGGTCCAGCGGGCCGTTCAGTCCCTGGGACCGGAGCGGGTCTGGGTTGGTCCCTCCTGCTCGTTGCTGCACGTCCCGGTGGATCTCGAGCTCGAACACAAGCTCGATCCGGAGCTCATCTCCTGGCTGGCCTTCGCGAAACAGAAGCTCGGTGAGATCTGGGCGCTCGCCGACAGCGCCAATCGCCCGGCGGCGGGGCCTCCGCCCTTGAGCGAGCTGCGCTTCGATATCGCGCGAGACGCGCGCCGCATCCGGAGCGGCTCGCGCCGTACGAAGGACGCCGACGTTCGGCGCCGCGTCTCGGAGATCACCGCGGACATGCTTCGCCGACGCTCACCTTACGCCGAGCGCGCCAAGAAGCAGCGTGAACGCTTTGGGTTGCCGCCGCTGCCGACGACCACGATCGGTTCGTTCCCGCAGACGAAAGAGGTTCGCGAGGCACGCGCCAACTGGCGCGCTGGACGCCTGGCCGTCGACGCTTACGATTCGTTCTTGAAGGACGAGACGCGCCGGTGCGTCGCGAAGCAAGAGGCGATCGGCCTCGATGTCCTGGTGCACGGCGAGTTCGAACGAACCGACATGGTCGAGTACTTCGGCGAGCAGCTCGATGGATTCGCCTTCACGGACAACGGCTGGGTGCAGAGCTACGGCTCGCGCTGCGTGAAGCCGCCGGTCCTCTTTGGCGACGTCGCCCGTCGACAGCCGATGACGGTCGCCTGGTCTCGCTACGCGCAGTCCCTGACCCGGAAGCCCATGAAGGGCATGCTCACCGGTCCGGTGACGATCCTGCAGTGGTCCTTCGTGCGCGACGATCAGCCGCGCTCCGAGACCTGCTTGCAGATAGCCCTCGCCCTGCGCGACGAAGTCGCCGACCTCGAAGCGTCTGGGATCGGGATGATCCAGGTCGATGAGCCGGCCATCCGCGAAGGACTTCCGCTCCGGCGCGTCGACGACCACGCCTACCTGCGCTGGGCGGTCGACGCATTCCGACTGGCGACGGCCGGCGTCCGTGACCGAACGCAGATCCACACGCACATGTGCTACGCGGAGTTCGGCGACATCCTGGAGGCCATCGCCACGATGGACGCGGATGTCCTGTCGATCGAGACCTCGCGCTCGAAGATGGAGCTCCTGTCCGACTTCGGAGCGTTCAAGTACCCGAACGAGGTCGGCCCAGGCGTCTACGACATCCATTCGCCGCGGATCCCGTCGAGCGGCGAGATCGACGAGCTGCTGGCGCGCGCCCTGGCGGTGATCCCGGCGGACCGGCTCTGGGTCAACCCGGATTGCGGCCTCAAGACCAGGGGCTGGCCGGAAGTCAAAGGTGCGCTCACCAACATGGTGGAAGCAGCGCGCAGAGCCCGACGGCGTCTGAGCGTGGGCGCCCCGTGACCGGGAGCGCGCCGACCCTCGCGCAGATCGGCTTCGGGCCGTTCTTCGCAGACCAGCTCGCGGAGCTCGACGGCGGGCTCGTGCCGGGCCGCATCGCCATCGCGCACGGTGAAAGCTACGTCGTCTGGACGCTGGATGGACCTCGCAAGGGTGTCCTGCCCGGTCGCCGTGTCGCCGCCTGGCGAACGGCGGTCGAGCGACCGCAGGTCGGCGACTGGGTCGCGGGCAGCTATTCACGCGACGCGGGCGCGCTGGCCATCGAGCATCTGCTCCAGCGGCATACCTGCCTGCAACGACGCGCGGCGGGCACGCGCGCCGAAGCGCAAGTCATCGCCGCCAACGTCGACGTCGTTGGCGTCGTGAGCGCGCTCGGTGAAGGGGGAGGCGACGCGCGCGACCGCCGTCTCGTCAATGCGGCCCGCCTCGGCCGGTACCTCGCGGCCGTGGCGCAGAGCCGAGCTCGGCCTGTGTTGATCTTGAACAAGAGCGATCTCGGCGGGGAGCCAGCAAACGTCGCCGAGATGTTGGGCGAGGATTTTCCGGGTGTTCCAGTGGTCCTGATCAGCGCCCTGCATGGTGATGGCATCGATGACCTTCGGGCCTGCGTCGGGGTGGGAGAAACCCTGGTGATGGTCGGAATGTCCGGCGTGGGAAAGTCGACCCTGGTCAACGCGCTCCTGGGACGGACCGCCCAGGAGGTGGGCGACGTGCGCGTGGCCGATGCGCGCGGGCGCCACACCACCACTCACCGTGAGCTGTTTCTCACCGAGAGCGGCGCCCTACTGATCGACACGCCCGGAATGCGCGAGATGGGACTCTGGGAGCCCCAGGAATCGGGAGTTCGGCTCGAGTCCGAGTCGCACCTCCGCGGCCGGCGGGGACGACGTCGGAGGTAGCGCATGAGCGCTCGGGACGCCACCGCTGTCGCCGGGGCCACGGGATTGTCAGGACGCGCTGGTGCCGGGGAAAAATCGTTGCATAGAAATCGACGTCCTTCGACCGCGGCGGTCGACTATCATGAGCTCGATGACCCAGCACGAACACTCTTCCGGGCCCGTAGCCGGGACTCGGTTCGCGATCGGAGCGGGCGTCAATTTCGCCTTCGTGGTGATCGAGGTCGCGTTCGGCGTCGCTTCCCACT
>Ga0265338_10007675_pt1 | contig 13298 bp, 14 predicted proteins | sample 42126metaG_FD_193579 | JGI IMG/M metagenome (GOLD analysis project Ga0265338, IMG submission 193579) | Rhizosphere microbial communities from Carex aquatilis grown in University of Washington, Seatle, WA, United States - 4-21-26 metaG | ecosystem: Host-associated > Plants > Roots > Rhizosphere... | reverse complement strand
TGGCCATGCCGTTGTCGTTGCCCACTGCGGCCGACAGTAATCGACCCGGTTGTGGCAGACTTGGTTCGTGCGGCCTTCGGGTCGCGCACTCATCAAGAGGGGCAGAGGGACCGGCCCGGTGAAGCCCCGGCAACCACCCGACGACGGGCAGGTGCCAACTCCGGCTCGTGCGCGAGTTGCGCGCGGGGAAGATGAGACGGAAGGCTTCGATGACGTCATTGATCGATCGACCGGCTGCGCAGTTCGGGTCGGCCGAGGCTCTGGTCTGCCGCGAGTGCGGCGCGAGTTACCCGCTCGGCCCGTCGCACGTCTGCGAGATGTGCTTCGGACCGCTCGAGATCGCCTACAACCGCGACATCCAGCGCCTGGTCACGCGCGCAACGATCGAGGCCGGTCCATATTCGATGTGGCGCTACCAGGGCCTGCTTCCGGTCGCGCCGCTGGTTGACCTGCGGGTCGGGATGACCCGCTTGGTCCCCGCGCCCCAGCTGGCGCGCGAGCTCGGCATGCGCGCGCTGTGGGTCAAGGACGACAGCGGTAACCCCACCCATTCCTTCAAGGACCGGGTAGTTGCGGTCGCGGCGTCGGCGGCGCGCGCGCTGGGCTACCAGGTGCTGGCCTGCGCCTCGACCGGCAACCTGGCCAACGCGGTCGCCGCGGCGGCTGCGAACGCCGGGCTGCGCTCGGTCGTGCTGATCCCGAACGACCTCGAGCCGGGCAAGGTCGTCACGACCGCGGTGTACGGCGGGACGCTGGTCGCGGTCCGAGGAACGTACGACGACGTCAACCGGCTTTGTGCGGAGGTCGCCGGCGAGGTGCCGTGGGCCTTCGTCAACGTCAACGTCCGGCCGTTCTACGCGGAGGGATCGAAGACGGTCGGTTTCGAGATCGCCGAGCAGCTCGGCTGGCGGCTGCCCGAGCAGGTCGTGATCCCGATCGCGTCCGGCTCGCTGCTGACGAAGGTCGACAAGGCCTGGCGGGAGCTCGGTGTGCTCGGCCTGGTCGAGAGCGCGCCGTACCGCGTCTTCGGGGCACAGTCGACCGGGTGCTCGCCGGTCGCGGCGGCGTACCGGGCCGGCCACGACGTGGTCGCTCCCGTGCGCCCGACCGGGATCGCGAAGTCGCTCGCCATCGGCAACCCGGCAGACGGTCCCTACGCGCTCGACGTCGTGCGCCGGACCGGCGGAGCGATCGAGGACGTGGGCGACGCCGAGATCGTCGACGGCATCCGGCTGCTCGCGCGCACGACCGGGATCTTCGGTGAGACCGCCGGTGGCGTCACGGTGTCGGTCCTGCGCAAGCTGATCGCGGCCGGCCAGCTCGATCCGGCCGCCGAGACCGTCATCCTCAACACCGGCGACGGACTGAAAACACTGGAGGCGGTCGAGGCGGTCGCCCGGCCGACTGTCACGATTCCCCCGACCCTGACCGCCTTCCGAGAGGCTGGACTGAGCCAATGATCACGGTCCGGATCCCGACCATCCTTCGACCGCTGACCGGCGGGGCCGCAGAGGTGAGCGTGTCCGATGCGTTGACCCTCACCGACGTGCTCGACCGGTTGGAGGCCGACCATCCGGGGCTACGGACCCGGGTGCTCGACGACGACGGCAAGCTGCGCCGGTTCGTGAACGTGTACGTCGACGATGACGACGTACGGTTCGCCTCCGGGCTTCAGACGCCGACACCGGACGGTACGACGGTCTCGATCATCCCCGCGGTCGCCGGCGGCAGCTGAGGAATAAGCAATGTCACATTGCCCCGCTAATCGCGGGGGCAATGTGACATCACCCCCACAAAGTGCGGGGGCAATGTGACATTGCTTTGAACGGGTTAGTGCTTGCGCTTGTGCTTGTGGGTGAGGACCTTGTCGTAGACCAGCACGCGGGCGTAGACGAAGTGCGCGTGGTAGATCCGCTGGCGCTGGACCCGTAGCCCGGTGTGCGGGGCGACCCACCAATGGTGGTGGCCGTCGAAGATCCCGACGTGGGAGATGTAGCCGCCGTTGTCGACGAAGACCAGATCGCCGATCTGAAGGCTGCTGCGCCTGACGTGGCGAAGCACGTGATACTGCTCGGCCGCGTTGTGCGGCAGTGACTTGCCCACGGCGTGCAGGAACACGAAGCGGACGAAGCCCGAGCAATCGAAGCCGTTGGGGCCGTCGGCGCCGTACACGTACGGCTTGCCCTTCTGGCGCCTGGCCTCGCGGAGCACCTTCTGCACCTCGAGGTTGTGGCGCTGGATCACGGTCAGCTTCGCGCCTCGCAGGCGAGACGTTCCGGGAGCCCGGGCGGCGAACTGCCAGACGCCCGGGGAGGACGAGATCGAGGCCGGCCCGGCGGTTGAGGATGCGGCAGCGGCAGGAGCTGCGGCGATACCGAGGCAGGCGAGGACGGATGCAGCAAGGACGGCCAAGCGGACACGCAGGGTCGTTCGCGACATGGATGCTCTCCGACGCCGACCGGGTTAGCTGTCGGGTTCGGGCCGTGGCTAGCCCGGCCGCCGGAGCGGCTTCACCCCAAGAAGCGCGTGCGCTTCGGGTTACTGATGGGTCCCCGAGCCTGTCCGATGGGTTCGGTTCACGCACTCCGACGGACAGGTTTGGCGAACGGAGGCGACGGTCACCCAGGGTGGGTGGCGCCCGCACAGAATAGGTCGGCCGCGACCCGGCTGTCCTTGAATCCGGGTTTTTTGGCCATATGTGTCCGATTCACCCGTCTGGGCGGTCAAGGCCCTCGTCTTGCACTCGCAGGTGCCGAGTGCTAACAATGGATCTAGCACTCTGGGCTAACGAGTGACAGCCGCTCGCCCACGCCCAGGGCCTCAGACATTCGCATCTCGCGGGAGGATCCCACCGCAATGGCAAAGATCATCGCATTCGACGAGGACGCACGACGGGCGCTCGAGCGCGGCATGAACCAGCTCGCCGACGCCGTCAAGGTGACCCTCGGGCCCAAGGGCCGCAACGTCGTACTGGAGAAGAAGTGGGGTGCTCCCACGATCACCAACGACGGGGTGAGCATCGCCAAGGAGATCGAGCTCGAGGACCCGTACGAGAAGATCGGTGCCGAGCTCGTCAAGGAGGTCGCCAAGAAGACCGACGACGTCGCCGGTGACGGTACGACGACGGCGACCGTCCTCGCCCAGGCGCTCGTCCGCGAGGGTCTCCGCAACGTCGCTGCCGGCGCCAACCCGATGTCGCTCAAGCGCGGCATCGAGGCGGCCGTCGAGCGGGTCAGCGAGGAGCTGTCCAAGCAGGCCAAGGACGTCGAGACCAAGGAGCAGATCGCGTCGACCGCGAGCATCTCCGCGGGCGACTCCACGGTCGGCGAGATCATCGCCGAGGCGATGGACAAGGTCGGCAAGGAAGGCGTCATCACCGTCGAGGAGTCCAACACCTTCGGCCTCGAGCTGGAGCTCGTCGAGGGCATGCGCTTCGACAAGGGCTACATCTCGCCGTACTTCGTCTCCGACGCCGAGCGCATGGAAGCCGTGCTCGACGACCCCTACATCCTGTTCGCCAACTCGAAGATCTCCGCGGTCAAGGACCTGCTGCCGATCCTCGAGAAGGTCATGCAGGGCGGCAAGTCGCTCGCGATCATCTCCGAGGACGTCGAGGGCGAGGCGCTCGCGACCCTGGTGGTCAACAAGATCCGCGGCACCTTCAAGTCCGTCGCGATCAAGGCTCCCGGCTTCGGCGACCGCCGCAAGGCGATGCTGCAGGACATGGCGATCCTCACCGGTGGCCAGGTCATCAGCGAGGAGGTCGGGCTCAAGCTCGACAGCGCCGACCTGGACCTGCTCGGTCGGGCTCGCAAGGTCGTCGTGACCAAGGACGAGACCACGATCGTCGAGGGCGCTGGTGACACCGACCAGATCGCCGGCCGGGTCAACCAGATCAAGGCCGAGATCGAGAAGTCGGACAGCGACTACGACCGCGAGAAGCTGCAGGAGCGGCTGGCCAAGCTGGCCGGCGGCGTTGCGGTGATCAAGGTCGGTGCCGCGACCGAGGTGGAACTCAAGGAGCGCAAGCACCGGATCGAGGACGCCGTTCGCAACGCGAAGGCCGCGGTCGAGGAGGGCATCGTCGCCGGTGGTGGCGTCGCACTTCTGCACGCGTCCAAGACTGCGTTCGAGAAGCTCGACCTGGTCGGCGACGAGGCCACCGGCGCGCGGATCGTCCAGATCGCGCTCGAGGCTCCGATCAAGCAGATCGCCTTCAACAGCGGTCTCGAGGGCGGGGTCGTGGTCGAGAAGGTCCGCAGCCTCAAGGTCGGCCACGGGCTCGACGCCGCAACCGGCGAGTACGTCGACATGATCAAGGCGGGCATCATCGACCCGGCCAAGGTCACCCGCTCGGCGCTCCAGAACGCCGCGTCGATTGCCGCGCTGTTCCTCACCACTGAGGCAGTCATCGCCGACAAGCCGGAGAAGTCCGCGCCGGCGATGCCGGGTGGCGACGGCGGCATGGGCGGCATGGACTTCTAGGTCCTGCACAACTCACGAAGGGGCGGTCCCGATCGGGACCGCCCCTTCGCTGTGCCGCCCGTTCGTTGATCTTCGTGCTCACGACCGGTTCCACGGCGAGTCGGCCGAAAACTGGTCATGGAGGCGAAGATCAGTCGACTACCGTAGCCGGGTGGGCGCGGTGCCCCAGGAACGAGGACACGAGATGCCCACGAACAAAGAAGTCATCGTAGGCGCCTATGCGAGCTTCGCGCGAGGCGACGTACCCGCCGCCCTCGGTGCCATGGCCGACGACATCCGGTGGACCGAGGCCGAGGGGTTCCCACTCGCCGGCACGTACGTCGGTCCTCAGGCCGTGCTCGAGGGCGTGTTCATGCGCCTCCGGGAGATCGGCGACGAGTTCACGGTCGCGCCCGAGCAGTTCGTCGCCGACGGTGACACCGTCGTGGCGCTCGGCAACTACACGTGGAAGCACAAGAGCACCGGCGAGCCGGCCGTCGTAAAGATGGTCCACGTGTGGACCGTCGACGGTGGCAAGGCGACGTCCTTCCAGCAGCACGTCGACACCGTCAGGGTTCGCGAACTCAGCTGACGGACCGCGCGGTCCGCGCGACCTGATCGGCCGAATCTCGTGCCTATCCAGTCCCTGGGCTACCGGACCGACGTCATGGTTCGACGGTTGTCCGGATCGGTTGTGGAGGAGCACGGTGCCTACATCGTCGTGCGGACTCCAGCCAGCCCAGAGTTCTGGTGGGGCAACTTCCTGCTGATGCCGGCCGCTCCGTCGCTCAGCGACGCGGAGCAGTGGGAATCGTGGTTTGTCGCGGAGTTTCCCGGAGCGGACCATCGCGCGTTCGGGCTCTACACCACCGACGGCAACACCGGCGACCCGGCTGCAATGACCGCGCTTGGCGTCAGTGCGCGGGTCAACGCCGTGATGTCCGCGGCCGCGTTGCGCGAGCCGGATCCTCCGGACCTTGCGCTGCGCGCCTTCGACGATCCGGACTGGGCACAGCTCGAAGTGCTCCGTTCCACGGTGTACGCGACCCCCGACAGCGACCCCGCGGAAGGCGGCGCCGAGGCGGCGCTCGTGGCGCAGCAGGTGGCCGCGAGCCAGGAACTGGTCGCACGTGGCTCCGGCGAATGGCTCGGCGCCTTCGACCACGGGCTTCTGGTTGCTGCGCTCGGGATCGTGAGCGACAGATCAGGCGTCGCGCGCTACCAGGCGGTCGAGACGCATCCGGACTACCGGCGGCGTGGACTCGCCCGCCGGCTGGTCTACGACGCGGCCGTACTCGCCGCCGAGCGCTTCGACGCCCGCGAGTTGGTGATCGTCGCCGATCCCGAAGACCACGCCCTCACGTTGTACGAGTCGCTCGGTTTCGTCACCGTCGAACTGCAGGTCGAGATAGTGCGCCCGCCGACGAACAACTGACGACAAAATCCGCATGGTTGCACTTTGATCGGTTCGTGATGCGCTACGTACCGCGGGCGGTATCTGCGCTTCACAAACCGTCGGGGACGCCGGATCCGGTATGCCAAGTCGCGACTGTCGGCTGTCGAGGACCTCCTCAGCTCGGCCCCGCCGCAGGCTTTGCCCGTCGGAGACAGAAGGGATTGCCGTCCGGGTCGTGAAGCATCTTCCAGTCCTCGCCGCGGTCTGCGATGAGTGTTGCTCCCGCTCTCAACAACAGACCGAGGTCGGCCGGCACGTCGTCTGAATTGAGGTCGAGATGCACGGCGCTGTTACTTGATGGCTGACCCGCCATGATGACGATTCCGGGGTGTCGGCCGGGAGTCCCGTCAGAGGTCAACACCACCTCGTTGTCGTCTTCGAAGGCTGGCGTCAGGCCTGAGGCCAGACTCCAGAAGGCGGCTAGGTGTGCAACCTCCTGCGTCATGATCACGCACGAGCGCCAACCCGTCGCCATAGGACCATCCTGTCGGCAGGCGAGGCGGTTATCAATCCACCATTGCGACCCGAACGAAGCCTCTGGATCGACCGTGCCGCTGCGAGCACTCGCAGAGCCGAGTGAGGGCCCGCACCGGCGCACTGACGTCTTTGCGCGAGAATCGCGGGGTGACACCAGCGAGCCTTGACGACTTCTTCCTGGCAAGCGCAGGCGTGGCTGGGGCACTCATCGGGCTGTTGTTTGTGTCCATCTCGGTTTCCCAGGCACGGCTGGCCGAGCACGGCGACAGCCAGATCCACCGGGTTCGAGCCTCAGCCGCGCTGGCGGCATTCACCAACGCGCTGGCGGTCTCCTTGTTTGCCATGATCCCTGGGGACAAGATCGGCCCGGCAGCGCTGGTGGTGGCGACGCTTGGGCTCCTGTTCGTCACGGGATCGCTGCTGTCATTACTCCGTGTCAACGGCATTCGGTGGCGTGACCTACGCGACATGGTGTTCTTGCTCGGGCTGGCAGCCACCTTTGTGATCCAGTTGATCTCGGGAGCTGGGGAGATCGCCAACCCGAACGACTCAGGCACGGTGCGGACGATCGCTGTGCTGGTCATCGTCTGTTTCCTCATCGGAATCGCGCGGGCGTGGGAGTTGATCGGTGGACCGTCCGTAGGACTTACGCACGAGATCGGTGCTCTGTTGCGTAACCATCACCGCCCGGCCGGCACCGACGAGGGCGACGGATCTGGACCTCCCAGCTAGGACCCGGTGAGGGGCATATTTCTGCAGCCAAACGAGAGCCTGGCGACCGCGCGCGAACGGCACCTCGGCGCGGTCTTGGCCCGGCAGTCGCTGGCGAACGTCAGTCGGTCGAGTGGTGAAGCGGTTTGAGGGATCGCTCGAGGGCTTTGACGGGTTTGCGTGCGCAAACCTTCGCGGGCTTGTTCTTCGTCGCCAGGCAGGTCGCGGCGGTGAACTCGTTCGCGCCGCCATCGATCGCTCGGGCGACAGCAGAGCGGGGCTTCGCGAGATCGGTGGCGATCTGCGCTCGTGACAGGCCGCGCAAGACCCGCGGATTGAACGGTGAACTGGTCTGGATCGCTCGCCCGGCGAAGTCGACAAACGGGTAGCCCCCGAATCCGCCGTCGTCGTGCTTCCACACCTTGCGCAAGCGGGCAGGGACCGACTCCACATGCCGGAGGTGGACGTCCTCGTTCACGATCGGATCGAAGGCGAGGTAGCGGCTGGTGTAGTGCGAGTACCGGAACGAGACTGTCTGCAGGCTCGACAGCGAGCCTTCGTTGGGCGCCGAGGTGAGGGTCGTCAAGTTGTGGAACGCTCCGAACCGGGAGAGCGCGACAACGGCGATCCAGCTCTCCGCCGCGCAGTAGGGGCAGAACTCCCCCAGTATGTAAGCCACTTCTGGGTGCCCGTTCTTGCGCAGCTTCTGGTTGACCCGCTTAGGGGCGTTGGCCCCGTCACCCTTGCCCACGGACCTCAACACCTTCGCCGGCACGGCGCGGATCTCATGCCGGACGCTCGCCGGCAGCGGCTGGTAGTTCGCGCCACCCGATGTGGTGGCCGCCGCGGCACTGGACTGAGTCAGCAGCCCCAACACCGACACCAGGCCGACAAACGAACTGAGCACCGATCGCCGCGTTCGCGGGCGATTCACCATCGCGACACCGTACGACGGCACGGCGCGATCCGCAGCGAAACTCGTCGAAGCCGTACTAGAACGGATCTGTCCGCTGAGCCGAACCTTTCACATGGCATTGAAGGAGCTGGCGATTGCGTGCTCTGCATCGGTGTAGTGCATGCCGGCTTGGCACAGAAGGATGCTGATTCCGATGAGGGGCATATTTCTGCAACCAAGCGAGAGCCTGGCAACCACGCGCGAAGGCACCTATGCACATCAGCCCGAACAGAACTACAGGGAGACCTGAGGGATTCGTCGCTTCAGGCGACTCGGCAGCGACGGAATGATGACCCATCGATGGAGCGCTGCGCCAACCACGGCGCCTCCGAGGGCTCCAATGAGTCTGTTGAATCCGACAGCATTTGCGATGAGGTCACCAAACGAGGCAAACAGCAGCATCCAAATCGCCATGTAGATCAGGAGGGTCATCGCCAGCGTGAGCAGGACTGTCTTCCACCTGGAACGCCTTCCCATGGCTCGATCATGACTCGGCGAGCTGACAAACCCGGCACCGCCGACAAGCGAGCTGGACCGGCACGTATTAGACGACCCGCGGGCTCGGCCCGTGTTCGGCCGTCTGACCACGTTCTAGCCAGGCCAGACGGCCATGGCGGGTTAGGGATCCTCTATGACCCCCATGTCGCCATGATCTTGCTCCCGCAGGCGCCGGACCGAGCAGCGGATATGTTCGCTGAGCCGCACCTTTCACATGGCATTGAAGGAGCTGGCGATTGCGTGCTCTGCATCGGCGTAGTGCATGCCGGCTTGGCTCAGAAGCATGCTGATCCCGCTCAGCGCGTCGTGCAACCCGCGCGCGCTGCGTTGCCACTCCGACCACAGCGCCTCGAACCGCTGCTGGGCAACGCCGGCCCAGTCGCCGCCGAGTGGCGCGAGCGATCCGGCGAGGCCGGCGAGCTCGCCCTCGATGTGGGCCGCGCCGTTGCTCACCCGCGCCGACATTGACGCGAGTTGCTCCGGGGTGACGCGAATTCCAGGCATGTGGGCCTCCTGCGGTCGTGGATGTCCGCGTCACCGTACGGATCTGCGCGCCGGCGCGCCGGCGTTGTCCACAGGCTCCGGCCGGTTCGCAGGCGGTGACGAGCTGCCGGGTACGGCGTACGGCGCTCGAACCGTAGGCTCGTCGGTGTGACCGACCCGATGCCCGCACTGGTGGTCGGCTTCGATCTCGACATGACCCTCGCCGATCCGCGGCCAGGGGTCATCGCCACGTTCACGGCCTTGAGTGCGGAGCTCGGTGTGGCGATCGACGCCGGGCTGGCGGCGTCGCGACTCGGCCCGCCGCTCGAGGTGGAGGTCGCCGAGTGGGTGCCGGCCGAGGCGATCGCGCCGACGATCGAGCGCTACCGCGAGATCTTCGCGACGCTCGGTGTCGAGGGCACGTCCGCGTTGCCCGGCGCGGCGGCGGCTCTCGAGGCGGTCAGGACCAACGGCGGCCGCACCCTAGTGGTGACTGCGAAGTCCGCGCCCCTGGCCCTCGCGACGCAGCAGCGACTGGGTCTCGAGACCGACGAGACGCTCGGCCAGCTCTGGGGGCCGACCAAGGGCGCGGCGCTTGCGGCGCGCGGCGCCACGATCTACGTCGGCGACCATACCGGGGACATGCTCGCGGCGCACACCTGCGGTGCGGTTGCGGTTGCGGTCACCACCGGCCCGGACGCCGCCGCGGCGCTTGAAGCCGCGGGTGCCGACGTCGTCCTCGGCAGCCTCGAGGAGTTCCCGGACTGGCTGGCGTCGTACCTGCTCGATGCGCGGCTGGCGAGCATGCAGGACCGTTTGCAAGGGCTCAGCAGCGTCCTGGTCGCGTTCAGCGGCGGGGCCGACTCGGCCTTCCTGCTGGCCGCGGCGGTTCGAGCGCTCGGGCCTGAGCACGTGGTCGCAGCCACCGCCGTCTCGCCGAGCCTCCCGGCTCGTGAGCTCGACGAGGCCCGGCGGTTCGCCGAGTCGCTCGGCGTGCGCCACCTCACCCCGACCACCGACGAGCTGGCCCGCGAGGGCTACCGCGCCAACGCCGGCGATCGCTGCTTCTTCTGCAAGGCCGAGCTGCTCGACGTCCTGGCGCCGCTGGCCGCGGACCTCGGGTTGGCCCACGTCGCGACCGGCACCAACGCCGACGATGCCGCCGCCGGGTTCCGTCCCGGCATCCGGGCGGCGGCCGAGCGCGGTGCCGTGACGCCGCTGCTCGATGCCGGCTTGTCCAAGGCCCAGGTGCGCGCGGCCAGCCGGCAGTGGTCGCTCCCGACCTGGGACAAGCCAGCGGCAGCGTGCCTGTCGAGCCGGATCGCGTACGGCGTCGAGGTCACGGCGGGTCGGCTGTCGAGGGTGGAGCGGGCCGAGTCGGCGTTGCGGGCCGCTCTGGCCGATGCCGGTCTCAACGTACGGGACCTGCGGGTGCGCGACCTCGGCGATCGGGCGATGGTCGAGGTCGATCCCGAGCTCGTCGCGGCGGTCGAGGAGCGACCGTCCCTGCTCGCCGCCGTTGCCGGCTTCGACCGGGTCGAGCTTGATCGGCGCGGCTTCCGAAGCGGCGCGATGAACGAGCGGCTGGCCGACCCTGACCGCTGGCGCTGAGCCACGCGGGCTTCGCCCGGAGCAAATCGAGGCGCAGAAAGATCGCATGTCCGGCTAGCCTTGCGGGGCGCGGGTCTGCTGCGCTGTTAATTCGAGGTAGAGAAGGTCATCGTGCCCACCGGCAAGGTCAAGTGGTTCGACGTGGACAAGGGCTTCGGCTTCTTGGCCCGTGATGACGGCGGCGACGTCTATGTGCACGCGTCGTCGCTTCCGGAGGGTACGGCGCTCAAGCCCGGCGCACGGGTCGAGTTCGGCGTTGCCGAGGGCCGACGCGGCGAGCAGGCGCTGTCGGTGCGAGTGCTCGACCCGATCCCGTCGGTCGCAGCCGCGAACCGGCGGCCGGCCGACGAGCTGCACGGCGTCATCGACGACATGATCAAGTTGCTCGAGTCGAAGGTGCAGCCGGATCTGCGTCGTGGCCGCTACCCAGACCGGCAGAGCAGCCAGCGGGTCGCCCAGGTGATGCGCGCGGTGGCCGCCGAGCTCGAGGGCTAACGACCCCCCTCGATCGGCGGCGGGCTCTGAGGTCCGGCCGGGCTCTGCGATCCCGGTGGGCTCTGTGGACCCTGCGGACCCGGATGGAGCCTGCGCTTCGGCCGGTATCCGAGCACGGCCGCGAGGGCGGCGCCGAGCACAGCCGCGGCAACCGTGAACCCGAGGGCCGCGTTGGTGGGCAGCAGGATGCCGACCGCGCCGCCGACCACCCAGGAAAGCTGCAGGGTGGTTTCGGAGCGGGCAAACATCGACGTCCGCACGTCGTCGTCGATCCGGCGCTGGATGGTCGCGTCAAGGGCCAGCTTCGACACCGCTGCGGCCGCGGCTGCGATCAGGGCGAGCGCGAAGACCGTGAACAGGCCGAAGTCGAAGATCGTGACCACGCACGCGGCGGTCGTGGCCGCGAGCAGGACGACCGAGAGCCGGCTGGCGGCGACGGTCGCCGTACGGGGTCCTAAGACCGTCCCGAGCAGGTTGCCGGCCCCGATGCCGACCGCGAGCCCGGCAAGGCAGACGTTGGCCGACAACCCGCCTACCGGGTGGATGCGGACCAAGAAGGCGCCGAAGAGCAGCATGAAGCCGGACAGCCAGCGCATCGCCGCGGCGGTCTGCAGCGCGTGCTGGACATCGCTCCCGAACTTGCCGAGCTGGGCCAGGCCGCCGGTCGACATCGGCGCCGGCGCCGTCTCCTGATCGCCGTCGGCGCTCGCCGGCAGCCGCATCGTCGACAGCGCCGCGAGCACGTAGACGGCCGCGCCGAGCAGCAGCTCGGTGCGATGCCCGAGCGTGGTCAAGACGGCGACCGCGAAGGTGCCGGCGACCGCGGGCGCGATCACCCCGGCCAGGGTCAGTCGCGCGTTTGCCTGCACCAACGTCATGCCGGCCGGCACCAACCGCGGTACGGCGGCGCTGCGCGCGATCCCATACGCCTTGCTCGCGACCAGCACCCCAAGCGCCGCGGGATAGAGGGTCAGCGTCTGGGCCACGCTCGGGTGATGGGCCAGGCTGTGGCCGATCGCCAGCGCCAGCACGGCCCGGGCTGCCATCGTCACGGCGAGCGCGATCCGGCGGCCGCGACGGAACCGGTCGAGGGCCGGCCCGAGCACGGGCGCGACGACCGCGAACGGCAGCATCGTGATGAGCAGGTAGAGCGCGACCCGGCTCCGCGCCTCGTGGGTCGGCACCGAGAAGAACAGCGAACCGGCCAGAGCCACCGCCACCGTCGCGTCACCGGCGGACTGCAAGGAGTGCGTCTCAACCAGAGCGGCCAGCCCGGACGCGCCGGCCCCGGCACTGCGGTTCCACCGGCGCACCCGCCGGGCCCCGTCGCGCAGCGCGTGCCCGATGCCCACCAGCAGCCGCCCCGGCCAGCCGGTGGCTGCACGCTCACGCGGCAGCGCTGGTTCGTGCTGACCGGGGTCCATGAGCGACACTAATCATGTGACGACTGTCGACGCGCCATCCCTGCTCGAGCCGGTGGTCGACGAGGTCGTTGCCACCGGTCCATCCGCGTCGGCGCCCGACGAGATCGCCGCGGCCGCCGTTGACGTCGCCCGCGCGGCCGCGGAGCACGATGCGCCCGGCCTGGTCGGCGACCATGTCGGCATCACCGTCGACGACGCCCGGGTCGTCACCCACCTGTTCGGCACCCTCGACCCGGCGTACCGCGGGTGGTGTTGGGCGGTCACCGTCGTGCGCGCCTCGAGGTCGAAGTTCGTGACGGTCGACGACGTGGTCCTGCTCCCGGGCGCGGACGCCCTGCTGGCGCCCGAGTGGGTGCCGTGGAGCGAGCGCCTGCGCCCCGGCGACCTCGGGGTCGGCGACCTGCTCCCGACCGCGGCGGACGACCCGCGGCTCGCACCGGCCTTCTTGATGACCGACGACGACGAGGAGCGCGAGGTCACCTACGAGTTCGGCCTCGGCCGCGAGCGGGTGCTGTCCTATGAGGGGCGGGTCGAAGCGGTCGAACGGTGGTACGACGGCGAGGCCGGCCCGCAGTCGAGCATGGCGCGGGCCGCGCCCGCATCGTGTGCGACCTGCGGCTTCTACATTCCGCTGTCCGGGGCGCTCCAGCAGGCGTTCGGAGCGTGCGCCAACGAGTTCGCCCCCGACGACGGGCGGGTCGTCGCAGTCGATCATGGCTGCGGC
>Ga0265338_10007674_pt1 | contig 13298 bp, 8 predicted proteins | sample 42126metaG_FD_193579 | JGI IMG/M metagenome (GOLD analysis project Ga0265338, IMG submission 193579) | Rhizosphere microbial communities from Carex aquatilis grown in University of Washington, Seatle, WA, United States - 4-21-26 metaG | ecosystem: Host-associated > Plants > Roots > Rhizosphere >... | reverse complement strand
TCCGCACGCCTGATCGCCGCGATCGCCCGCGTGACCCGCGATATCGGCATCGCCGAGGAACTAGCCCAGGACGCGCTGGTTGCAGCCCTTGAGCGCTGGCCCGAAGAAGATATCCCTGAAAATCCCGCTGCCTGGCTGATGACCGCGGCGAAGCGGCGTGCCATCGATACGCTGCGCCGTGGACAGATGCTTGTCCAAAAGCACGAAGAGGTTGCTCGCGAGCTTGAAGTGCAACAGCAGCGGCTCGGAGAGGCGATGGACCAGGCACTGGATCACGTGATCGACGATGACGTGCTGCGGCTTATCTTTACCGCGTGCCATCCGGTGCTGGCGGTGGAAGGACGCGTCGCGCTTACGTTGCGTTTGATTGGCGGCCTCACTACGGCGGAGATCGCGCGGGCCTTTCTTGTACCTGAGAAAACGATAGGACAGCGGATCTTTCGCGCCAAGAAGACTCTCTCGGAAGCTCATGTGCCCTTTGAGACGCCGCGCGGGGACGAGTTGCGCCGCAGGGTGAAGTCGGTACTTTCCGTCGTCTACCTGATCTTTAATGAGGGGCATACTGCAACCTCAGGAGAGGAGTGGATGCGGGCTGCACTCTGCGACGAGGCGCTGCGGCTTGGACGCATGCTGGTACAACTTCTTCCCGGCGAGTCTGAAGTTCACGCACTTCTGGCTCTGATGGAACTCAATGCGTCACGCACTGCGGCCCGCCGTGGAAGCAACGGTGAGGCGGTGCTGCTGCCGGATCAGGATCGCTCGTTGTGGGACGAGGCGCAGATTCAGAGAGGCATGAGTTCACTCGAACACGCGCAAAGGCTAGGAGGCGGCGCGGAGTACTATGCGTTGCAGGCAGCGATTGCTGCGTGTCACATGCGAGCTCGCACAGCCAAAGAGACTGACTGGGAACGGATCGTTCTTCTCTACGACGCACTGATGCAAACCACGCCATCTCCCATCGTGGCACTGAATCGGGCAGTCGCTGTGGGTATGGCGCAGGGTCCGGCCGCTGGGCTCGATGCACTCGATGCCATAGCCACGCCCGCCGCTGACTCTGCGCTGGCTGGCTATCATCTGCTTCCCAGTGTTCGCGGAGACCTGCTGATGAAAATGGGCAGGTTCCCCGAGGCGCGTGGGGAGATTGAGCGCGCCCTTACCATGACGCAAAATCTGCGGGAACAGGAACTGCTGACGGAAAGGCTGAAGCAGATAGAGAAAGCCGCCGCGTCAACTTAGGTACAAGTGCGGTTTTTGTGCTGCTGGCTGCTCAACGCCGGGCTGATCTTCACAATAGATTTTTTGAATTGGACTCTCCTCCCAGTTTGATTCAGGATGTTTCTACCTCTTCTGCCACGTTGCAGGAGCATTCCAAGTTCAGCAGTGGCTTCATCCCCGCGAAATGGGATTTCCATCTGTCCGGTGACCTCGTCGTCCTGTCAACAAACTGAAAAAGCCAGGTCGATACACAGACCTGATAAGAGGATTGAGGGGGATCAAATTGCCAGACAAGAAGCCCGTTGTCAGCTTGCGTACCGTGGCCGAGCGCGTCGGACTCGCGCCGTGCTCGGTCTCCGCCATATTGAACAACACGCCTGCATCGTGGGCGATTCCGCAGCGCACCAAAGACCGGGTGCTGCGCGCGGCGGCAGAGCTCAACTACCGCCCGAACTACTCGGCACGGTCTCTGCGCACGAAACGAACTCATATGGTTGCGGTGGTGAGCGCCGACTTCGCCCGAGCGCCCGTCGCCCGACTGGTGGCGGGGATGGAACGCGTGTTGCGTCGCAGAGGATACCTGCTCGTTCTGGGAGCTTTCAACTCCGCCTCCGAATGGAACAGCATCTCCGCGGAGCTCCAGCAAAGAGGCATCGAGGGCGTGATCTCGGTGGGCACGAACCTGCCCCGGGAACGCGAGTTGCCTGTCGTCTCGGTCGACTTCGCATACGTAGATTTGCGTGAGCCTTTAGGCGAGAGCGCATGCGCGTGGTTGGCAAACCTGGGCGAGTCGGCCGTGGAGGCGGTTCTCTCCAGGGTCGAGAAGAAGGACGTTTCGGGCAAGACAAAGACACAGCCCAAGATGAAATTGGTTCCCAAGATCGCGGACGACTATTTCAACCTGCCAACCTCGGATCTGGGGACTCGTGATGAGATTACCGCAGTTTCAGAGTAGGATCTGCTTCTAGCGGAGCTTGTAACGCTGCGGCTTGCCGGTCGCGGTCTTCGGGAGTTCCGCGAAGAACTCAACGCGATGCGGCCGTTTGAATACGGGCACGCGCTCAAGGACGAAGACTTGCAGTTCAGCCGCAAGTTCGGGAGCTGCAGTTCTGCCATCGCGCAACACGACGCAGGCGACTGTCTTCACGAGTCCGTCTTCGTCTTTTCGTCCGACGACAGCGGCTTCCTGAACCTGCGGATGTTCGAGGAGCACGTTCTCGATTTCCACCGGGCTGACCCAGGCGCCGCTGACTTTCAACATGTCATCCGAGCGGCCCGCGTACCAGAAATATCCGTCCGCGTCCTGGGAGTAGCGATCGCCCGTGCGCAGCCAGTGGCCGGCGATGGTGTCCTTCGTTTTCTCATGCTGGTTCCAATAGCTGACGCAGGCAGCATCGGTCTTAATGATGAGATCGCCTATTTCTCCCGGCGCAACCGGCTGATTGTTCTCGTCCACAATGCGGGCATCGAATCCGGGAATGATCGTGCCGCTGGACCCAGGCCTGACCGCGCCCGGACGGTTCGCGATGAAATTGTTCAGCGCCTCAGTGGAGCCGATGGCATCGAGGATCTCAACTCCGAAGCGCTCTTTGAAGCGATGAAAGATGGTGGCGGGAAGACACTCGCCCGCCGAGATCGCATGACGAACGGAAGAGAAATCCGGAGCCCGTCCTGCCTCCGGCGTATGGGCCAGCAACTTCGCATAACTCGAGGGCACGGAGAAAAACAGGGTTGGGCGAGAGCCCTGCACCACATCCAAAATGCTCTGCGGTTTCGGAGGTCCGGGCAGCAGTATGCTGGTCGCGCCAACTGCCAGCGGAAAATAGAGGGCGTTGCCCAGTCCGTAGGCGAAAAAGAGCTTAGCCACGCTGAAGAAGCGATCATCTTCTGTGGCGTTGAGAATCGCCTTGGCATAGCGCTCGGCGCACACCACCATATCGTGCTGCAGGTGCACGCACCCCTTCGGCCGCCCCGTGCTCCCGGAAGAATAAAGCCAGAAAGCCGCGTCGTCCTTGCTGGTGCGCGCCGCGTCAAGATGCGCCGAGCCATCGCTAACCCAGGCATCAAATGACAGCGTGCCGTCACGTCGCTCGCGGCCAACGACAATCAATGTTTCCGCGTAGCGAAGTTGTTCTCGAGGGATGGACAGCAATTGCGGAAACAGGGAATCGCTGACGATCACGACTCTGGCTCGTGAGTCATTCAGCAGAAATTCGTAGTCGCCAGGCTGCAGCAGCGTATTGATGGGAACCGGCACAGCTCCGATTTTGATGGCTCCGAAAAAACTTGCAGCAAACTCGGGTGTGTCCAGCAATAGCAGTAAGACCCGTTCTTCGGGACGAACACCAAGCCTCTTAAGAGCGTTGCCCACCCGGTTCACCTGCTCGAATAGCTGGTAGTAGGTGACGCGGCGGTCTTCGCACTCGATGGCGACCTTGGCAGCGCGTCCCTCGGCGATGTGACGATCCACGAAATAGCTAGCCGCATTAAATTCCTCGGGCAGCGGAAAGGGCGACTTCGTGGTCATGAGATTGTGCGCCGGGCGTGGGTGTAACGATTCTTCCAAAAGTTTAAGACTCGTAGACCCATTTGCCACCGACCATGGTGCGCTCGACGCCGATCTTGTGCAAGTCCAGAGGGTCGGTTTTGAATGGGTCGTCCGCGAGTACGACCAGGTCGGCGAGCTTTCCAGGCTCCAGCGAACCCTTCAGCGTCTCTTCAAAGGTGGCGTGAGCGCCGTTGATGGTGCCGCAGCGTATGGCTTCCTCCACTGTCAATTTCTGGTTGGCGCCCCAGATATTGCCCTTCATGTCAGTGCGCGTCACCTGCGAACGGAGCCACATCATGGGGTCGGACGGGCTTGCAGTGTAATCGGAGGAGTCTGGCGGCAGGAGTCCATGGGAGAGAAAGTCGCGCATCGGGAACATGTGTTGCGTGCGCGGTTCGCCGTAGAAGTGCATAACATCTCCGTGAAAGTAAACATATCCGGAAAACGGCACTGGAATGGCCTCAAGCGCCTTCATCCTCTTTAGAAGAGATTCGTTGAGCAGGGTGCAGTGCTCGAGGCGGAAGCGCGGATCGGCCTTGGGCATCTCTCGCAGAATCTGTTCGTAAACCCCGAGCACCATGTCGATTGCCAGATCGCCGTTGGCGTGCGTGGCCAGTTGCCATCCTGCGGCATGCGCCTTGCGCGAGTTCTCATAGAGTTGGTCGCGGCTGGTGACCTGGAGTCCGTGATAGTTCGCAATCCCAATATAGGGATCGGAGAGCCAAGCGGTCCGCTCCGAGATCGAGCCGTCAGCGAACTGCTTCACCGCGCCAATCCGTACCCGTTCGTCGCCAAACCCGCTGTGCACGCCGGCCGACATCATCTGGTCAAGCGCGTCGACGGTCATGTGGCAGCAGACGCGCATGCGCAACTCGCCGGCATCGCGTGCCTCCTGGTAGCCCTGCAGATTCGCCGGCATGGTCAGGGCATCGCCGGCGGAGGTCACGCCCTTGCTGGTGAATATTTTTGAGATGAGCTTGGCGCCCTCGCGATAGTCGTCGCGCGTGGGAGTAAAGGCGATCATGCGCGCGAACGGTTCGGTCGCCTTGTCACCCACGTGACCGGTGAGATGACCGGAGGCATCGTGCTCAAAGCGTCCACCAGGAGGATCGGGAGTGTGCTCGTCTACCCCCGCCAGTTTGAGGGCGAGAGAGTTTACAAAGGTGGTGTGCCCGCCGCGATGCCGGACCTGTACCGGATGGTCGGGAACAGCCGCATCCAGGTCTTGCAGCGAGAGCGGATGCGGCGTCTTGCCGTCGTCGTACAAGAAGCCCAGCACCCATTGGCCCGCTGGTGTTTGGGCGGCGCGCTTGCGCAGTGCAGACTGGATGTCGCTGATCGAGTCCATATCGCAAGCCACCATCCGAAGGTGGCCGACCCCAGACTCTGAGGGATGCGCATGGGCGTCGATGAAACCCGGGAAAACGGCCTTTCCGCCGAGATCAATCTTCTTGCTGAGGCCGGCTGCAAGGCCGAGGACTTCATCATTGGTACCGACTGCGAGGATCCGGCCACCGCTGATCGCCAGCGCTTGCGCACGCGGCATCTTGTCATTCACGGTCCACACGTTGCCGTTGTAAAGGATGAGATCGGGTTCGACGCGGGCGAGGGGAAGCAGCGCGAATGCCCCCATGCCGTATAAGAAATCTCGCCGGGAACAATCTCCGGGAGCAACTGAGGCTGCTTTTCTGGCGGTCATGTTGAGTCTTTCTCTCCCAGAGATAAAGCTAGGCGGACAGTAGTTCATGCACCGCACGATAAGCCTGGTCGATCGCAATGTTCGTGTAAGCGTGCCCGTCGGCGTCGGAGTTCGCAATTGTGATCCGTCCGAAGCGCTGCCGTCCGATGACGCACGGCCGCTCCGCCGGCGGACGATCGAGCGGTTCGAACAGACGGTTGTATTCGTAGGCATATCCGTGCGGCCAGCGGTTGACGGTGATGGCCTCGACGTCGGTTGCGGGATCGAATCCCCCGGCCGCCAGCATACGCCCGAGTTGCTCGCGCACATGGTGCTCGAACACTTCGAACTTCGTGCCGAAGAGTTCCCATCGTCCCGCGCGGTACTGGTCCTTGCACGGCAGTCCGGGTTTGCAGGGGGTGCGCAGCAAATGCAGTACGCACGGTTCGTCCGGGGAAACGGGGAACTTGTAGTCGCCCATCGATACCGGAAAATCGAGGGTGATATTCGAGAAGTATGCGCCCGGTGCGTAGACCGAACTCAATCCTAACTTCTGAAATGCCTTCCAATTCCTGATCTGCACGTTCGTATAAACGAGAGGAATCTTCACCGCATACGCCAGTGCCTCTTTCTGCTTGTCCGACATTTCCGGACACAGGTAGGGAATCACCATGTTGTAGCAGGCGAGCACACAAGACGCCGCCCGTACACGGCGCGCCTGTCCCCCTCGAACATAGGTGACTTCCACTTCCTTGGCGCTCTGCGGATCGCCAACATGCCTGGCATGCACGGCGGTGCTGTTGAGGCGAATTCTTACCTTGGAACCTTCGTCATCCAGGCGCGCGTAGTTCATGCGCGCTGTGACGATGTCCTCCATCGTGTTTCCTGGCGCCGATCCGGGTACCAGCGATCGCACCAGCAGTCGAGCGATTGAGGCATTGCCGTCGGGGAAGTGGAAGATATACGGTTCTTCCTCTTCTTCGTCGTCTCCCGAACGCCGCTTGGGGAGCGTCATTCCAGCGAATCCCGGAAACCCATACTGGGCGCAGTCATAGGCCGACACCGCGTCGATACCCACGGCGTACAAATCGTGCGTGGTAGTTTGGAAGATCTTCGCCACATCGGGATGGGTCTTCACATCCTGCAGCAGAAAATCTCTATAGCTCTTCTGGATGAGCTTGACCCGTTTCTGCTCTGGCGTAAGCCCAGGCAAGTAATCGACTTTTGCGTCCTGCAACCGGAGCAGGTCGCGGCGCGCTTCCGGAGCCACCGGCATTTGATCGGCAGCCTTTGCCGAGTAGCGTGGGCCGAAATAGTGTGCCGACTCTTCGAGCACCAGACGGTCTTCGCCAAAAGTCTCCTTATCGAAGAACGTGGCTTCGTTCAGCTTCATCGCGGAGAAGAGCTTCTGGTCGTAATACTTATAGAAACGCTGAACGTCAATGCCAAGATCCTTCAGCAGTTCCTTGGCGACGGCGCTGTAATTCGAAGGCGCTTCAATCGACTGTGTGCCCCCGTAGCCCAGCAGGAGCCGGTTACCTGAGCGAAACTCGTTGCGCTTGGCGTGTCCGCCGAAGTCGTCATGGTTGTCGAGAATGAGAATCTTCGCGCCGGTCCCGGCGAACTTGCGGAAGAAATAAGCCGCGGCCAGGCCGCTGATGCCTCCACCCACCACAATCAAATCGTAGGTTTCGTTGTCGGCGGCCGCGTCCGACCACTCCTTGCCATCCCGCAAATCATGCGCTACTTCAAAAGAGCCGTCATGGCTGCCGCGCATTCCGGTCTTGGCCGGAGGATAGTAGGCGGGATCTTTTTCGGGCGCAAACGGAGAATCCGGGATTCCGAATGCATCCACCCACGGGCTTCCTGCTACCAGCGAAGCTCCGACGGTGATGCTTACGCCATTGAGAAAGTCCCGGCGCGTGATCGTGCGATCCATCCCCAGCTTGTGATCATCCAAGGAAGCGTCTGATTCCGAGTTCCGTTTGGGAGCCACGTTTCAGTTCATCCAATCGCTGTTCGATTCACTGGTTCTCGTATCGAAATGGCGCCTAAGCATCGGTCGAGGCAGAAGAACCTTACTATAGTTGCGGAAGGTTACGAAAGCCCCATCGGGTTGTCAAGCAGCCATCTGGCCGCGAGCTTAGAGGAAGGCATCCTCGGCGACAAAGGAGTATTTGCAGAACGAGTACACTATCCATCGCCACGTCTGGGAGGCGCATGGACGATCACACGTTGCTGCAAGAGGCGCTCAAAGAAGCCAGAGCCGGCCTGCACGAGGGAGGCCTGCCGATCGGGTCAGTCCTAGCCGACCGCCAGGGACGCATTGTAGCCCGGGGTCACAACCTGCGCGTCCAGAGCGGAGACCCCACGGCCCATGCGGAAACGGTGTGCATTCGTAACGCGGGTCGCCGGCGTGACTGGCCGGAGTTGACCATCGTCAGCACGCTCAGTCCATGCATCATGTGCACGGGCACGGCGTTGCTCTACCGGATTCCGCGAGTGGTAATTGGAGAAAATCGAAACTTCATGGGGGCGGAGGATCTTTTCCGGCAGCACGGAGTCAATATCGTCGTTCTCAACGACGCGGATTGCATTCAGTTGATGCGCGACTTCATCAGCGCGCGTCCGGATTTGTGGAACGAAGATATTGGCCGGTGAGAGGAAAGCGGTCCTTCCCGGCGAGGCACGCTATTTTCTCAGCTCCCCCGTGGTCTCGAAGCTTACTCCGGCCACCGCAACGCCGGAAGCCAGCACCTCCCGAATACCTGCCCGGTTCGCCCCCGATTTGTCGGCCGCAGCTTTTACGCACCGAAGGGCTTGCTCGAGTGGAGTTCCCTCGGGCAATCGGAAGATCCACGGAATGTTGGTCGACGTAAGAGCGCGATCGGAAGAGATCGCCACGACGGGCACGAACGCCTTCACTGCAATCTGCTCAGCGAGATGGCTGGAGGGGCGATCCAGAGCGATCACCGCCAGAGCATGTTCTTGATAGACCGCCTTCACAAGATCGTCAGATGCCTTACCCCACGAAGTCTCGGAGGGAATCGCGACGAGCGCCAGTTGCTTTCCGGAAGCGTTGAGTGAATTCAACACTCGACCGGTGTCGGCGGACCTCACCACTTCGTCGGCATGAGGTCCGAAGACGCCAATCGTAAGATTTGTGACCTTCTCATCGGACAGGGAAGGGCCCGAGTACTGAACTCCATTCTCTCCTACGCGTGCGTAAGGCTTCTCCATCGTGATGCGGCGGTATTCGATGAGCCCGTTATGCACGTGGGCCAGATAGAGCGGCGCGATGTTCTTGCAGTTCGGGTCGAACACCATGTCACCAGTCACGCCCTTGTAGCTTGCAATGCCGGTCAGCACATCGCGAATGCGTCCCCGGTTCAATCCAGCACGACGGATCGAATCCAGCAGAATCTGCATCTGGTCGTAGGCGAGGGAGGCAAAGTGGTCTGGCTTTTCATGAAAGCGCGCCTCGTAGTGCGCGTTGAATTCCAGCCAGCGCGGATCTGAGCGCGTGGGATCGTAGGGATATACAGCCTCAAAGCCTTCGGCAGCGGGCCCCGCCAGTTTGATGAGTTCATCGCCGACCGTGCGATGACTGCCGAACACGCGCTGTTTCATCCCCAGTTCCTGCATCTGTTTCAGGATCATCGCGGTCGGCCCAATGTCAGTCCACAACAGGATCGCGTCAACGCGCGAGTCTGCGATGACCTGGAGCTGCTGGCGCATGTCAGTGTCGCCGGGCCGGAATTTCTGTTCGATTACTACAGGATGACCGAGGCGTCGTGAGGCGTCGCGGAATTTCCCCACTCCAAAACGGCCGTAGCGATCATTTCCGCGCAGGATCGCAACCCGCTTGATGCCTAACTCTGTGTAGATATGCCGCGCCAGGGTGTAGCCCTGCTCCCGGTCATCCTGCAGGACGGTGAAATGCCACGGGATGATGGTCTCGGGAATCGTGGGATCTGTGGATGCGCTGTTCACTAGCGGAGTCTCGGCTTTCAGGGTCAGGCGAAGGGCGATGTGTGTGGATTCCGAACTGATGGAACCGAACATGGCCCAGACTTTGTCGTCGTAGATCATCCTGACGGCATCGTCGGAGGCCGAGCCCCAAATGGCCGAGTCCTTCGCCACGCCCGCAGTGGAAAAGTTACTCATCTGCCAGTTGTCGTAATCGTTGTGGGTCACAACGCGAAACGGTTTGCCGCAGTAACCGCCTGCGGTGTTGGCTTCGTCAATGGCCATCTGGGCGCCATTCAGCATGCGATTCCCGAGCACCTGTTCGGGATGATCGTAGAGCGGCGCCAGAAAGCCGATGCGAACGTCGTCGAGACTCTTCAGGTCGGGATCGGGGATGTCCCGGGCTGCGCCGTTGTATTCGACGAGATCCTGATAGTACTCATAGTAAGGAGTCGTGAACTTTGAGAACGGACGCAAGTCGTCGGGCGCACCGGTGTAGGGTTTAAGCGTACGGTTCGCAGGCCGCCCTGGCGGATTCTGGCCGTAGGTACATGGAGTTGGCGATTGCGCCCAAGCCGAACCCGCGGACAGAGCAACGATCAGAGAAGCAAGCAGAACTCGCATGGCCTTACTCCGTGGGCGGTTCGCGCCGGAACATGGCAATCGCTTCAATCTCAATCAACAGATCGGGACGGCACAGAATCGCCTGGATTCCGGTCGACGCGGGCAGTGGATCAAGTCCCTGTTCCTTATAGAAAGCAGTCCGCTCCTGGTTGAACGCCTCGTAGTCGCGCTCAATGTCGCGGAGATAGCAGGTTGTGCGCACAATGTCGTGCCAGGTCGCGCCTTCCGAGGCCAGCAGCTTGGAGATGTTGTCGAACGTGCGCCGCAGTTGAGCGCGAAGGTCGCCGACGTGCACGGTTCGGCCGGCATCATCGATGCTGGCGGTGCCCGAAATCAGGAGGATCGTGATCCCGTTCAGATCAATCCGCATACCGCGGGAGAAGGCGCTGCCGTAGTCGTAGGCTTCGTTCAACGCTTTGTGGTTGGTCATCGCCCGTTTCACAACCGGTGCCGTGGCTACTTCCGCAAGCAACTCTTGAACATTCATTTGGATGACTCCTGATAGTTTTATTTCTACTTGCCTGACTTGTGCGTGCTTAAAACTTGTGCCGTAACAACCGAACGCTTCTGCCGGATGCCATGGCTTAATCCCTTGGCCGTCGCGACCCAGAGGTCGTCTCCCTGAAAATCGACGCCGAGAATGTAGTTGTGTGCAGGCGCGCTCTGAACCGGAATCTTCTTCACAGTTCCAGCTTCGTCGCGGACCAGCATTTCGGGCTTGTGAGTGTCGAGCGCAGGACGGTAGACCGCCCAGTTCGTTCCGTCGTAGTAAGCCAGACCCTTGTCGGTAGAGAACCATGCGCGCTGGCCGTCGACGCCCTTGATCTGGCTGAGAAAGTTGCTGGGCAACCCGCTGTCTTTCGACAGAAAGTTGTGCCAGTACCGCCCGTCGTAGCGGCTGGCGCCGAAGTAAGTGGCGATCCACAGGATTTTGTCCACATAGCTGACGGAAGTTGTGATTTCGTGAATCAGCCCCTGATCCTTCATCACCACCATTTCGGTCTCGCCGTCAGGATCGTTGTAGTCTTTCCAGCGTTCGGTCTTGACGTCGTACTCGAGAATGCCGCCTCCCCAGACCGCGTAGTAGACCTTGTCCTCCGCCGGACTCACGGAATAAGTCCAGATTTCATACATGGGAGTGTTGCGGTTGTTGAACAGAGACCATTGCCCGGTACGCGTGTTGAAACGGCTGGCGCCCGCTGCAGTTGCAGTCCAAACGAAGTCGCCGAACACTCCAACCCCGTACACAATGTTGTTGCTGAGCCCGGAGTTCAACTGAGTAAAGCTGTCGATCCGACCGGCTGAGACGCGGCTCAGTCCGCCCATCGTCCCGGCCCACACGTCACCGGTACGCTTGTCGAGCGCGAGCGAGAGCACGGCCTGATGTGCGAGTCCATCCGCCGGGCGAAACACCTTCCACGCGCCGTTCTCGTACAAGCCGAGGCCATTCTCGGTTCCCGCCCAGATGCGTTTTCCATCGACCAGCACGCAGAAGACATGGTTGTCGGGCAGGCCGTTCGCCGCCGTGAAGTTCTCCCAGCGAAACATTGGCATATCCTGTGCTGCGGCCGGGGATGCCGCGAGCAGCAGTGCCAGCGTCGCGGTGCAGATTCCGGTGATCCAGACTTTCGTGAACTGGACTTCGGTGAACCGGATTTTGGCGAACCAGATTCTGAGTTTCATAAAGTTTTCAGATACTCGATGAGGTCGTTGAGCTCGTCTTTCGTCAAATCGTTGGTCAGACCGTGCGTATCTTTCGGATTGAAGACGGTCCAGATTTCTTCGAGAGAGCGCGCCGAGCCATCATGCAAGTACGGCCCGGAATACGCTACGTTCGAAAGTTGTGGCACGTCGAGCAGCGGAGACCGATCGGTCGCCTTGCCAGTGCCCACGTCAAACTGTTTTTGGTTGGTGTACTTGGGGCCGCTGTGGCAGTACGCGCATTGGTTCGCTTCCGGAATTGCCTGGCCATTCTTGGATCTCACCCGCTCGAAGATCGCCTTTCCGCGTTCCTGCGCCGCAGTCAGTTCTCCGTTAGGCAGCCGGTAACGATTTGGCCGGTAGGGAAGCGAGTAGACGAACGTGACGAGGTCGGTGAGTTGTTGTTGATTGAAACTCTGCGAGCGGAAGAAGAACTTCTCCGTGCGCGGGCCGCACTCGGTAGGCATATCCGCATTTCCGCCGTTCCACTTGAAGGGCTCGGTGCCGGCGAGGTTTTCGAGCGAGCGGTTGTCGACAACATCTTTCCCGAATCCGTCGGGTTCCAGATCCCACTGCAATCCATCGATGGTGGCATCGAGATGGCAATTTGCACATCCAAAACCGCCCTGAAACGCGAAGTCCGCGGTGTAGAAAAGGCGCTCGCCGCGACGGAGCGCGTCGACGGTCTTCGGCCCATCCAGGTCGATGGTGGACGAAACCTTATTCGTCGCCGTGTCAATGACCGCGATGTTGTCATCGAGTCGATTGGCGACGTAAAGCTGCCTGCCATCCCGCGAGAGCAGAACTCCCCGCGGATTATGGCCAACCGGAATCCTCGCTACTACGTAATCTGCGGAGGCCGAAAGATCATTGACCAATACCCGGCGCCGTGCCCGCACAGTTTTGAGCAGGCGAGGGACGCCAATCACTGTGACGCTCTGCGACCCGGCCGTGGTGACAAAAATCTTCGACTTGTCGGGGGCGATTGCAACGCCCCACGGCAGCGCATAGTAGCGTTCAAGTTCGTCGATCGGAATCTGTACCGTTCCGCCAACGTCTTCTCCAAACAAGGTCAGGGAATCGCCGAATGCCCAGCCATGCTCGACGTGTGCCAGCGGGATAAGATTCTTGGGCCGAAGCTGCGCTGCCACACCTAACTTGCCATCGGTCGATAGCGCCACGTGAAACACGCCAGCCACGTTGGGCAGCGTTTTGCGCTCCACCACGATCTGGCGCTCGGCGTCGATGATGGTGATCTCGGAGTTCGGCTGACTCCGAAAGGCTCCTGCATTCGGATAAATATGAGTGCAATAAATCCACTTTCCATCGGGAGAGGGCGCCAGGTAGCTGGCGCCGCGCCCCGCAAGTAGCCGCTTGATCTCTTGCCCAGTCGCAACATCGATGACGGAGATGTCGCCGCTCAGCCGGTTGGCCACGTAGAGAGCTGTGCCGCTGCGGTCGAGAACAATGCCTGTCGGTTCATAGCCAGTAGGAAGAGTTTGTACCACTTTCAAGGTTGCGACATCGATCACAGATACGGTGTCAGACCAGGCATTCGTCACA
>Ga0265338_10007673_pt1 | contig 13301 bp, 9 predicted proteins | sample 42126metaG_FD_193579 | JGI IMG/M metagenome (GOLD analysis project Ga0265338, IMG submission 193579) | Rhizosphere microbial communities from Carex aquatilis grown in University of Washington, Seatle, WA, United States - 4-21-26 metaG | ecosystem: Host-associated > Plants > Roots > Rhizosphere >... | reverse complement strand
CGAGGGGACGCCGTGGGTGCGCTACTGGCTGCACAACGAGTTCCTGCTGATCGACAACGCCAAGATCGCGAAGTCGTCCGGCCCGGTGCCGCGGCTGGCCGACCTGGTCGAGGCGGGCTACCACCCGATGGCCTACCGGCTGTTCCTGCTCGGCGGCCACTACCGCAGCCAGCTCGACTTCACCGCCGCGGGGGTGGAAGCCGCCCAGGTGACGCTGCGCCGCCTGGTCAACAAGGTGGCGCCGCTGCGCCCGCTGCCCGCGGCGGACGATTACCCCGCCGCGCGGGCGGCGGCGGGCGAGGACAAGGTGGCGGCCGGCTACATCGAGGCGATGGACGCGGCGATCGCCAGCGACCTGGCTACCCCGCGGCTGCTGGCCACCCTGCAGGAAGCGCTGCGCGACCACGAGATCAGCCCCGGCGGGCTGCGGGTAGTAGTGGCGGCGGCCGACGCGCTGCTCGGCCTGCGGCTGGCCGACCTGGAGCCGGCCGAAGTGGACCAGCGTCGCACCGCCGCCGACCCGCAGCAGGAGGCCGCGATTGACCGGCTGGTCGACGAGCGTACCCAGGCCCGCGCGGCGAAGAACTGGGCCCGCGCCGACGAGATCAGGGCCGAGCTCGACGCCCTCGGCGTGCAGGTCACCGACACCCCCGACGGCCCCACCTGGCAGTTCCGCTAGGCCGAAAGCTCGCGTTCCAGCGGGGTGCGGAAGCGCGGGGTGACCCGGGCGTCGCCCAGCCATGACCCGAGCCGCGCCGCCTCGGCCGCAACGGCCGCGGCCCCGTCCGCCCCGATGTCCTCCAGCAGCCGGCCTGTCACCTCACCGGACGGGCGCTGCGCCCAGCCGCCGACCACCCGTCCCGCCCACCACACGGTCGGCCCGATGTTGCCGGTCCGGTCGAACAGCAGCGGCGCGTGCGGCCCGAGGAACCAGTCCCGTGCCTGCCAGCCCATCGGCGTCGGGTCGAGCCCCGGCAGCAGCGCCGCCGCCGGCCTACCGCCAGCCGCTGGATCGTCAGGGAAGTCCAGGTCACCCGCCAGCGCGACCCCGGCCTGGCCGTCCAGGTCGACCTCGCAAACCGGCAGCGCCGCCAGCGCCGCCTTAGTCTGGGCGCCGTTCCAGCCGCCCCACCACTGCAAATCGGACACGGGCGCGGGCCCGAACACGGCTAGCCACCGCCGCGCCAGCTCCGCCCGGGCGGCGACCGCGTCCAGCCCGGCCCCGAGCCCCGGATCGGCCGCGCGGCCGGCCGCGGCCGGCGTCCCCTCCGCGTGCTCCAGCCAGACCTCCGGCAGGAACCACTCGAACTGCCCCGACGACCAGCCGCCGCGCCGGTGCCCGCGGATCATCCGCCCCTCAGCCGAGATCAGCGTCAGCACCCGCGAGGTGATGTTGGCCGGGCCGCCGTAGGCCTTGCCCTCCGCGTACACCAGCTGGGTGCGCAGCCGCGGCTCGTCGCCCGAGAGCTGCGCCCCGGTCGCCCCGCCGCCCCGCGCCGCCAGCACCCGCAGCACCCCGGCCTCTACCTCCCGCAGCCAGCCGCCCGCGTCGCCGTCGCCGACCCCGCCCTTGGCCAGGTCTTTCTCCAGCGCCCGGCGCAGCCGCGCGGCAACGTCGTCGGTGCAGCCCGCCTGCACGGTGCCCGCTATCCCGGCGGGCACGACGAACACCGTCCGCCGCATCCCCAGCATCCGCACCAGCGATCGTCCGTCGTACAGCGCCGCGTCCACGTCCCGCACCGAGCAGCCGCTGCGCGCCCAGGCCGACAAGTACACCGTGACCGGGTCGGTCGCGTGCAGCGCCACCAGCGCCTCCGCCACCCCGGCGACCCCGGCGAAACCGTTACCCCAGGCGCACGCCTCAGCTCCGCCTGTGCCGCCAACCCCAGCAGCCCCGCCCGGCCCGAAAAGCTGCCGCGCTACCAGCCGTCCCCGCCGCTGCGCCACACTGACCTTGACTGTCATGCCGCGAACCTACCAACCACGTCCGACGTCAAGAACGTGGATGGTCCTGCACCCCCAGGTGTGCAGGATTATCCACGTTATCTGGTTCGACCGGAACGGCTTAGTCGGCCTGGAGGTAGCGCAGCACCGCGAGCACGCGCCGGTTGTCGTCCGCGTCCAGCGGCAGGTCCAGCTTCATGAAGATGGAGTTGATGTGCTTGTCCACCGCCTTGGCGGTGACCACTAGCTTGCCCGCGATCGCGGCGTTCGACCGGCCCTCGGCCATCAGCGCCATCACGTCGCGCTCCCGCGGCGTCAGCCGGGCCATCGGCTGGCTCCGCTCGCGGTGGGACAGCATGCTGGTCACCACGTCGGGGTCGAGCACCGTCCCGCCGCCGGCCACCTTGCGTACCGCGTCGACGAACGCGCCGATCTCGGCGACGCGGTCCTTGAGCAGGTAACCGACCCCGGCCGCGCCGGAGAGCAACAGTTCCCGCGCGTAAAGCTGCTCCACGTACTGGCTGAGTACCAGGACCGGCATGCCCGGCCGCCGGCCGCGCGCCTCGATGGCCGCCACCAGGCCCTCGTTGGTGAACGTGGGCGGCATCCGGACGTCCACGATCGCGATGTCCGGCTGCTCCCGCTCGAGCGCCGCCGCCAGCGCGACCGGATCGCCGACCGCCGCCGCCACCTCGATGTCGTGTGCCCGCAGGATCCGGGCCAGCCCGTCCCTGAGCAGGGTCAGGTCCTCGGCGATGACAGCTCGCACGGCACCTCCAGCCGGACCACCGTCGGGCCGCCGGCCGGGCTGGTCAGCGCGACCGTGCCGTCGAAGACTTCCAGCCGGCGGGCCACCCCGCGCAGCCCGGTGCCCGCCAGCATGCTCGCGCCGCCTTGCCCGTCGTCGCTCACCACCACCGAAAGCACACCGTCACGATAGCCAAGGTCGACCGTGGCCTGGCCCGCCCGGGAGTGCCTGACCACGTTGGCCAGGCACTCGCTGACGGCGAAGAAGGCGGCCGACTCGACCGGGGCCGGCGCCCGGCCCGGAAGCTGGCCGGCCACGCTGACCGGGACGGCCAGGTCGAGCGCCAGCGCGCGCACCGCTCCTTCCAGCCCGCGGTCGGCCAGCACCGGCGGCTGGATGCCCCGCATGACCGTGCGCATCTCATCGAGCGCGGTGAGCGCCGAGGCGCGTGACTCGGCCAGCAGTTCCGCCAGCGAGCCCGGGTCGGAGTCGATCAGCTCTTCCGCCAGCCCGAGGTTGATGGCGACCGAGACCAGCCGCGCCTGGGCGCCGTCGTGCAGGTCGCGTTCGATCCGCCGTAGTTCCGCCGCCTGCACGTCCAGCGCGCCGCGCCTGGTCCTGGTGAGCACCTCCACCCGGTCGGCCAGCGCCTGCTCGCGGCCGGAACGCAGGCCGTGCCGGATCCAGCCGTGCGCGACGAGCAGCACCGTGAGCCCGAGGACGGGCCACACCGGCCAGAACGACGGACCGAAGCCGGCCAGCACCCAGATGGCCAGCAGCATCGTCCCGGTCACCACCGATAGCGACCAGTGCAGGGCGAACAGCCGGTGGCCGCGCGGCGCGCGCAGCCCCCAGCGCACCCCGGCCTGGTACGCGAGCGGGATCGCGAGGCCGAACCAGACCCAGCGCGGCCAGAACACCCCGCCCGCCAGCCCCCAGATAACCAGCATCAGCAGGCCGAGCGCGGCCGAGAGGCGCGCCTCCTGCCGCATGATCATCCGCCAGGTCGCTTCCCGGCCCGCGGCGCGGCCCGGATCCTCGCTCGCCATGCCTCGACCATAGGTCACCGGACGTCCGGCCTCAGTGGGGTTTACCCCCGTCTGGCCGGCCCTCCCGGACGCCCGTTACCACGGTGGCGCCTGATTCGTCATCCTCGTGTACCCGCGCGGTCAGGCCGGCCGCCGCCATCGTGGCCGCCATCGCCGCCGCCTGCCGCTCGCTGGTCTCCGTCAGCAGCAGGCCGCCCGGTGCCAGCCAGCCGGGGGCGCCCGCCGCCGCCCGCCGCAGCACGGCCAGCCCGTCCGCCCCGCCGTCGAGCGCCAGCGGGTCCTCGTGCTCGCGCGCCTCGGCCGGCAGGAACGCGATCTGCGCCGTCGGCACGTAGGGCGCGTTGCAGATCAGCACGTCCACCCGGCCGCGCAGCGACTCCGGCAGGGCCGCGAACAGGTCACCCGCGTACACCCGCCCCCCGCGCGGCTCGATGTTCCTGCGCGCGCAGGCTACCGCGGCCGGGGCGAGGTCAGCCGCGTGCAGCCCGGCCAAGCCGGGCGGCCCGAGCGCGGCCGCCACCGCCAGCCCGAGCGCCCCGGTGCCGCAGCACAGGTCGGTGATGACAAGCGGATCAGCCGTAACGGGGGCGGAGATCTCCCGCAGCGCCACCGCGACCAGGTACTCGCTACGGCGCCGGGGCACGAACACCCCCGGATCGACCGCGACCCGCAGGCCGCAGAAGTCCGCCCAGCCGAGCACGGCCTCAAGCGGCTCGCCCGCGGCCCGCCGGGAGGCCAGCCGGTCAAGCTCGGCCGCCGACGCGGCGGCCGCTGTCAGTAGCGCCGCCTCATCCTCGGCCCACACGCAGCCGGCCGCGCGCAGCCGGCTGACCAGCGCCGGATCGGTCTCCACGAGAACTCAACGCTAGCGGTGGCGCCCGCCCCGCTCAACTGGGTTTGCGGCGGGCGGCCGGGCGGAGCACGCACCCGTTCGGACTGACCGTGGTTCGGGTACCGCCGGGGCTAGAGCTGCCCGACGTCGGTGACGTGGACGACGGCGACCCCCGCCTCGTCGGAGGCGGCCAGGTCGATGGTGGCGAAGATGCCCCAGTCGTGGTCGCCCGCCGGGTCGTCGAAGATCTGCCGCACGGTCCAGCTTGTCTTGCCCTCGTCGATGATCAGCATGGCGGGACCGCGGGCGTCCGGCCCGGTGCCGAGTTCGTCGTGGACCTCGAAGTAGTCCTCGACCGCTTCCTCCCAGGCGGCGGCGTTCCAGCCGTCGGCCGCGTCGAGCTCGCCGAGCTCGGTGTAGTGGCCCAGGGCGGCCAGGGTGACCCGGCGGAACAGGGCGTTGCGGACCAGCACCCGGAAGGCGCGGGTATTCCTGGTCAGCGTCTTGGGCGGCGCCGTCACGACCGCGGATTCCGGGTCGGGGTTGGTGAGCTTCTCCCACTCGTCGACCAGCGAGGAGTCGACCTGCCGGACCAGTTCGCCCAGCCATTCGATGAGGTCGGTCACTTCCTCGGTCTTGGCCTGGTCGGGGACCGTCTGCCGGAGCGCCTTGTAGGCATCGGCGAGGTAGCGGAGGACTACCCCCTCGGACCGGGTGAGCCCGTAGAGCTGGACGTACTCGCCGAACGTCATCGCGCGCTCGAACATGTCGCGCACGACGGACTTGGGGGTGACCTCATAGTCACCGACCCAGGGATGACCACGGCGGTAGATCTCGTAGCCGGCCTCGAGTACGTCCTCCAGTGGCTTAGGCCAGGTGACGCTGTCGAGCAGCTCCATCCGCTCCTCGTACTCGATGCCGTCGGCCTTCATCGCGGCGACGGCCTCGCCCCGGGCGCGGAACTGCTGGGCGGAGAGGATCTGCCGGGGGTTGTCGAGGGTGGACTCGATGACCGAGAGCACGTCGAGGGCGTAGCTCTCGCTGTCGGCGTCCAGCAGGTCGATCGCGGCCAGCGCGAAGGGGGACAGCGGCTGGTTGAGCGCGAAGTCGTACTGCAGGTCGACCGTAAGCCGCACGTAGCGGCCCTGCTCGTCGGGCGCCTCCAGCCGCTCGATGACGCCGCCGGCCAGCAGCGCCCGGTAGATCTCGATCGCGTGGTGGATGTGCTTGCGCTGCCTGGCCCGGTCCTCGTGGTTGTCCCGCAGCAGGTGCTTGAACGCCGCAAAGGCGTTGCCCGGCCGGTCGATGACGTTCAGCACCATTGCGTGGGTGACGGTGAAGCTCGAGGTCAGCGGCTCGGGCTCGGAGCTGACGAGGCGCTCGAAGGTGGGCTCGCCCCAGGAGACCATCCCCTCCGGCGGCTTCTTCTTGACTACCCGGCGGCGCGCCAGCGCGGTGTCGCCGCCGGTCTTGGCCAGGGCCTTGTTGAAGGACTTCTCGTTCTCGATGACGTGCTCGGGGGCCTGTACCACCACCCGGCCGGTGGTGTCGAAGCCCGCCCCCCCCGCCCGCCCGGCGATCTGGTGGAACTCGCGGACCTGCAGCAACCGGGTCTTCTTGCCGTCGTACTTGGACAGCGAGGTGAACACGACCGTGCGGATGGGGACGTTGATGCCGACGCCGAGGGTGTCGGTGCCGCAGATGACCTTGAGCAGGCCGGCCTGGGCGAGGGTCTCCACCAGCCGCCGGTACTTGGGCAGCATGCCGGCGTGGTGCACGCCGATGCCGTGCCGGACCAGCCGCGAAAGCGTCTTGCCGAACCCGGAGGAGAACCGGAAGTCGCCGATCATCTCGGCGATCTTGTCCTTCTCCGCCCGGGTGGCCATGTTGGTGGACATGAGGGCCTGGGCCTGCTCGAGCGCGGCGGCCTGGGTGAAGTGCACGATGTAGACCGGGGCCTGGTCGGTGGTGAGCAGCTCGCTGATCTTCTCGTGCAGCGGTTCCAGGCTGAAGGAGAAGTTCAGCGGCACTGGCCGCACGGCGTTCTTGACCACGGCCGTGGGCCAGCCGGTCCGCCTGGTCAGGTCTTCCTGGAACCGGGTGACGTCGCCCAGCGTGGCCGACATCAGGACGAACTGCGCCTTCGGCAGCTCGATGAGCGGCACCTGCCAGGCCCAGCCCCGGTCGGGGTCGGCGTAGTAGTGGAACTCGTCCATGATGACCTGGCCGACGTCGGCGTCGGCGCCGTCCCGCAGCGCGATGGCGGCCAGGATCTCGGCCGTGCAGCAGATGATCGGGGCCTTGGCGTTCACCGACGCGTCCCCGGTCATCATGCCGACCTTGGACGCGCCGAAGATGTCGCACAGCGCGAAGAACTTCTCGCTCACCAGCGCCTTGATCGGCGCGGTGTAGTAGCTGCGCTGGTTGTTGGCCAGGGCGGTGAAGTGCGCGCCGGTTGCCACCAGGGACTTGCCCGAGCCGGTGGGGGTGGACAGGATCACGTTCGACCCCATCACGACCTCGATCAGCGCCTCTTCCTGGTGCGGGTAGAGGGAAAGGCCGTGGTCCTTCGCCCAGCCCGCGAACGCGCTGAAGATGGCATCCGGGTCCGGCGGGTCAGCTTGCTGACCCGCCGGCCCGGGCGGGAGGAGATCGGTGAGGGTTGTCGTCATGGCGTTATCTATGGTGCCCTGTCCTGGCGGCTGCCTAAGCCGGTGGCGGCGGCCAAAGGCCGTCCGCGGGGACTTTTCCCGCGCATCTTTTCCAACCGGCGGCGGCCATTTTTTGTTCCAGTCGTTGCTCGCGTGGGCTCTTCAATTGACTTAGTTACTGGATGTTAAAAGTTGAGTTCGTTACGGGCCATGAGCGTTCGCGGGTGAAGTTGTCGGGACGGCGTCCGGTGTGAATGGGGTGCGCCGGGGCGACCGGGGTGAAGCCGGACGCTGTCCGGCAATTCCTGACACTTGCCAGGTGAAGGGCCTATTGACCGCCTAATTATTCGTCCGTGCAAAAAGGAGATTTTCGCTTTAGCCAGTGATAATGCACGCATAAATTCGCGCTGGAACCACACCTAAATGAGTGCGTTCATAATTCCGGCTCGCTACGCTGGCTTTGCATTTAGCATGGCTGTGGATACAAGGGGGATAAACCATGCGTCTTTTTAGCAAGATGGCGGTCGCCGCTGCGAGCGCGGGGCTTGCCGTTCTCGGCACGGTGGCGGCGGGCGGCGGCGTGGCCAGCGCCGCCGCCAACCAGTCGGTGACCGGCTGCAGCACCGGCAGCAGCGGGCTGCTCGCCCTGAACGTGTTCCCGACCTGCGCCGCGCCCGACGGCACGGCGGTGAACCCGACCTCGGTCACGGTCACCGCCAACCCGTCGTTCTTCAACGTGCTGGGCGGGCTGCCCGGCATCAACACGCTGCTGACCCTGCTCAGCCAGTCGCTGTCCGAGAACATCACCTACTCGCTGTCCTGCAGCGTGAACGGCCAGACGGTGACCAAGAACGAGTCGTTCCAGGCCACCACCGCCCACCAGTCGCAGGTGGTTGACCTGCAGGCGGCCGTCGGCTCGCCGGTGCCGAACTCGTGCCAGGTGCGGAATCTGCAGGCGACCTCGCTGGTCTCGATCAGCGCGCCGCTGCTGGTCCTGCTGGGCGGCACGCGCTTCAACTTCGGCGTGAACGTGACCGCGAACACCGCGGTGTCCGGCGCGATCTGGACCGGGGCGGGCGCCACCAGCGCCGGCAACGTGGCCGACATCTGCGCCGACGACGCCGACAACGGCAACGCCGGCTCGCACGTCCAGGTGTACCAGTGCAACAGCGACCTGGCCCAGTACTGGGTCCAGGCCAGCACCGGCCAGCTGGTGCGCAACGGCGACTGCATGGCCCAGACCGGGTCCGTGGTCGTGATGGCGAAGTGCGACGCGAACCCGTCCCAGGTGTGGGACGTCCGGGGGACCGGCGGCAGCTTCAAGACGATCGTCAACCAGACCAGCGGCAACTGCCTGACCTGGCCCAATCCGAAGAACTTCACTCAGCTCAAGGTCACTGCCTGCACCGGCAAGGCCGGGCAGCTGTGGACCGGCCCCGGCAAGTCGGCCAAGTAACCAAGGGTAATCCAGGTAAAACGCCCCGCCCCGCCCCGCCCCGGCCACTGGCCGGGGCGGGGCTTTCTGTTTACGTTTAGCGCCCGTCGGTCGGCCCGGGTGCCACTCGCGGAAATTAGCGGCCGCGTCCGGCCCTTACCCGCAGGTATATCTTGCGCCGTTTGAGAGGGGATCGGGCTGGCTGCCGCAAAGGCGCCGAATCCTCCGTTGCGGGTTCTTGGTAGGTGTCCAGCGGGCTGGCTGTGGCTTTGGTCAAGCCGCTTTCCGGCGCCGCTCAAAACGGTTAATTTAGCTTCAGTCGGTAGTAATTAGCTCATATTTTAGATTTCGATAAAGCTCAGACACTAGCGCGCGTAATTCTCCATTCGCTACGCTGACCTCGCATTCCTTGACTGCATGGCAGGGAAGAGAAGGGGGATTCCATGCGTTTTTTTTAGTAAAGCCGCGGTTGCGGCCGCGGCCGGCGGCAGCCTGACGGACCTGCTCGGCCTGTCGATCAGCGCGCAGGTGACGGCGAACACCGCCGTCCCCGGTGCGATCTGGCCGGAGGCGGTCAAGACCAGCAGCGGGCTTGACGCTGACATCTGCGCCGACGACGCCAACAACGGCAACGCCGGGGCGGCCGCGCAGGTGTTCCAGTGCACCAGTGACCTGGCCCAGTCCTGGGTCGAGTCCAGCGGTGGCGAGCTGGTGCGCAACGGTGTCTGCCTGACCCAGTCCGGTTCCGCCGTGAGCCTGGAGAGCTGCGACGGCAGCGCGGCGCAGGTGCGGAACGTCACCGGAACCGGTGGCCAGTTCAACGAGATCATCAACTCGTCGAGCCACCAGTGCCTGACCGCGCCCAGGGCGCTGGACGCCGTCCAGCTCACCGGGACGGCGTGCTCCGGCAACGCCGACCAGCGGTGGACCGGGCCGGCCGGCCCCTGGCGCGGGCCGTGGCCGGCCACGGCTCAGCCGAGGGCGCCGACCCGGCGCAGCACCTCGTCCCGGCCAAGCACCCCGGCCACCTGGGCCAGGTCGGGCGACTGGCGGGAACCGGTCAGCAGCACCCGGATGACCGCGGCGGCGTCCGCGATCGAGCCCGGGTAGGCGTCCGGGTTCTTCTTGTAGTCCTTCTGCCGCAGCGCGAAGCCGAGCCCGTCGGCCAGCGACCTGATCTGCTCGAACCAGGCGACGTCGGGCCCCGGCTCGGCGTACCCGGCCGCGAACCCGGCCGCCAGGAGGCGCACCAGGTCCGGCTGGAGGCCGCCGAACCGTGCGTCGGCCGGGTCACTGACCAGCTCGAACACCGACGGGAAGAAGTAGCCGTAGACGCTCCGGAAGTCGGCCCACTTGCGCAGGTCCTTACGCGGGTTGTCGACCCCCTCCCGCTCGACCGCCAGCGCCCGCAGCGCCAGCTCGCGCTCGGCGCCGACCACCGACGCGAGGTCCTTGTCGTACTCGGCCGCCCAGGGCAGCACCCGGTCGAGGATGTCCGTCCCCGGCAGCGAGGCGATGTAGTCGGCGCTGACGTCGTCCAGCTTGGGCATGTCGAGCAGCGGCCCGGCCACCCCGAACTCGGTCAGCCGCAGCGGCTCGGCCAGGGCCTGCGGCAGCGGCAGCTCGGCCAGCCGCCCGTTGGCCAGGCCGCGCAGGTAGTAGAGGACCGCCTCGGCCGGGAAGCCCTGCTCGAGGTAGAAGCCAACGCTGGCCTCGGGGTCGCGCCGCTTGGAGAGCTTGCGGCGGCTGCCGCCGTCCTGCTTCATCAGCGGTGCCACGTGGGCGTAGGGGATCCGCGGGAAGCCGAGCGCGTCGAACAGCTGGTGGTGCAGCGGGACCGAGGAGATCCACTCCTCGCCCCTGACCACCAGCGTCACTCCCATCAGGTGATCGTCCACGGCGTGCGCGAAGTGGTACGTGGGCAGCCGCGGCACCGCGTCGCTGCGCTTGAGTATGACCACGTCGTTGCGGTTGTCGTCGGAGCTGATGACGCCGCGGATCACGTCGGTGAAGCTCACCCGCTGCCCGCCGAGGCCGGGGGAGCGGAACCGGACCACGTACGGGTCGCCGGCCTCGAGCCGCGCCCGCACCTGCTCCTGCGGCGCGTCCCGCCAGGTCGCCCACTCGCCGTAGTAGCCCGGCAGCGCGCCCACCGTCTTCTGCCGGGCTGCCCGCGCCTGGCCCTGCTCCGGCGTCTCGAAGCAGGGGTAGGCCTTGCCCTGGCGCAGCAGCTCCCGCACGTACGACTGGTAGATGGCGGCGCGGGCGGACTGGGTGTAGGGGCCGTAGGCCCCGCCGGCCGCGTCGGACTCGTCGGCGGCGATGCCGAAGTACTCGAAGCCCGCCTCGAACTGCGCGAGCGCGCCCTCCTCGAACCGGGCCTGGTCGGTGTCCTCCACCCGCAGCAGGTAGCGCCCGCCCCCGTGCCCGCCAGCCCCGTGCCCGCCAGCCCCGTGTCCGCCGGCACTGTGCCGGGCGACGTCGAAGTTGACGCTGGCGGTGAAGATGCCGCCGATGTGCAGCCAGCCCGTCGGCGACGGCGCGAACCTGGTCACCTCGGCTCCCGGGGGCAGCGAGCGGGCCGGGTACCGCTGCGCCCATGAGGAGGCGGCCGGCAGGTCGGCCGGGAAAAGGGAGTCGACAAGCTCCACGCTAAGCATGGCCCAAGCCTACCGATCAGCGGACAGCCGATCGGCGGCTCGCGCCCGAGGGGGATTACTCGCGGCGCGGCCAGCGGAACCGGCCCCGGGCGGGTGGCAGCGCCTGGTACTCGGCCACCCGGGCGGCGACCGGGCCGGGCAGCCACGACCGGGGCGGGTCACCGACCTCGCCCGCCAGCAGGGCGGCCACGTCGGCCGCGGCGGGCCGGTCGGCCGGGTCGGGCGCCAGGCAGGCGAGCACGATCCGGGTGAGCCAGGGCGGGCAGCCGGCCAGCTCGGACTCGGCCGGCCGGACGGGACCGCCGGAGGGCGCCAGCGCGTCCGTGCCCCACGGGAACCGGCTGGTCGCGGCGTAGCACGCGGTCGCGCCGAGCATCAGCACGTCGTCGGCGGGCGTGCCCGGCCCGGAGACGAGCGCGGCCCGGCTGATGCCGAAGTCGGTCAGTACCGGCCCGGCCGGGCCGAGCAGCAGGTTGTGGGCGGAGACGGCGTGGTGGGCCAGCCCGGCCCGGTGCAGCGCGGCCAGTGCCCGGGCGAGGCCGAGGGCGGCCCAGCCCGCGCTGGCGGCCGGCAGCGGCCCGGTCTCGCTCACGGCGGCGTTCAGCGACGGGCCCTGCACCAGGGTGCTGGCCACCCAGGGCGGGCCGGCCCGGCCGACGTCGAAGTCGATGACCGGCACCAGGTGCTCCCCGCGGGCGGGGCCGGCCGCGCTGGCCGCGCGCGCGCCGTCGGTCAGGCGGCGGCGGGTGTCCGGATCGGCCACCAGGCGCTGGTCGAACACCTTGACCGCGGCCCAGCCGGGGTTGCCGCCGGCCGCCAGGTAGACCGACCCGGCCGGCCCGGTCCCGATCCGCGCGGCGATGCGGTACCGGCCGGCCTCCCGGGGGTCGGCCGCCCCCAGCGGCGGGTAGGCGGGCTCGCTCCACTGCCTGGTGGACACCCAGATCCAGGCGAACCCGGAGAACTCCTTCTCGGCCACGCTCGCCCGGGAGAACTGGCCGCGCGGCATGCCCGGGTACCCGGGCTGGATGATCAGCCCGTGCGCCTGGTCCGACACCGCCACCGCGAGGTCGGCCGACGGCTCGTCGGCCAGCGCGGAGCGCAGTGCCGCGCTGTTGACCAGCCGGTTGATCTCGACGATGACCGGCCCGCCGAAGCCCGCGGCGCTCCTCTCGATCAGCCCGACGCCGACCGCCATCCGCAGCCGGAGCCGGTCCGCCCAGCGGGCGTTGTCCGCCTGCAGCCCCGCTGCCAGGGACCGGATGAGCACCGCCAGGACCACGGTCGGGTCGATGCCGGCCGGCAGCACCGCGTTGACGCCGTCCCCGGACCACTGGTGGTCCACGCCGAGGGCGTCGAGCGCGAGCCCGCAGGCGGCCAGCGCCGCCGTCACTAGCTGGAGCAGGCGCTGCTGAACGGCGTCGCGCGCGGGCACCGTGCGCGTCCCGTAGCCCTCGACGTCGAGCACGAAGCCCATGCGCAGTGCCCGGCCGGAATACTGCGCGCCCGGGCCCGCGCTGAAGGAGCGCCGGTCATCGGGCTCGGCCGCCTCAGCGTCACCAGCCCTAGCGTCGTGCATTTATTCCACGCTCCCATGAGGTAGCGTAATAGCCATTTTCGGTGGACCGGGGACTCCGATCTCATTATCCGGCCGCGATACTTCTGGCAAAATGGAAACCGTGTCATCAGTGCTTTCTTCTCCGGGCGGGGGGGCCATGCGGGCGCAGCCTAAACAGTGGCCAGCCGACAGCTTCATCGGCCAGCTAGCGGAGACCGAGCGCAACGCGATGCTGGCGGCGGGCTTGCCCGTGCGGTTCGAGGACGGTCAGCTCCTGCTCGTCCAGGGTGATCCAGGTGACTTCCTGTACGTGCTGACCAGCGGCCTGGTCAAGGTCATGGTGGCGGCCGCCAGCGGGGCCGAGACCATCATCGCCATCCGCTCGCGGGGCGACCTGATGGGGGAGTTCGCGCTGCTCGACGAG
>Ga0265338_10007672_pt1 | contig 13302 bp, 16 predicted proteins | sample 42126metaG_FD_193579 | JGI IMG/M metagenome (GOLD analysis project Ga0265338, IMG submission 193579) | Rhizosphere microbial communities from Carex aquatilis grown in University of Washington, Seatle, WA, United States - 4-21-26 metaG | ecosystem: Host-associated > Plants > Roots > Rhizosphere... | reverse complement strand
AGCCCGACGTGAGCAATATCTTGATCCCTCGTCGCGCCCTTGTTGCGAGGTTCGCCAGATCGAGCCCGTCCATCGTACCAGGCATCACGACGTCGCTGAATAAGAGATCGACCCGGTCGCCACTGGTGAGGATTACCAGTGCCGCTTCTGCATTCTCTGCCTCACGCACCTGATAGCCGAGATCCTGGAGCTGCCGAGCCGTCGCTCGGCGCAGTGACGCATTGTCCTCGACCATCAGGATCATCTCGTCGCCACCGACAGTTGGCTGGGAAACGACCGGAATGGCGCCGGGCCGGTCGCCCGCCTCGGCGCTTGGCAGGTAAATGCGAAACGTCGTGCCGTGGTCCGGCTCGCTGTAGACGGTCACATGGCCGCCAGACTGTCGGACAAATCCAAACACCATTGACAGACCAAGTCCGCTTCCTTGGCCAGTGTCCTTTGTGGTAAAAAACGGTTCAAATATGCTTCCAAGTATTTCTGGAGCGATCCCGCTCCCGGTGTCGGAGAACTCTATCAACACATACAAGCCCGGTCTGACGTCGGGGTGGAGGGCGATGTAACGCGCGTCAAATTCGGCGGTCCTGGTCGTGATTTCCAGTTTGCCGCCACGCGGCATGGCGGTACGCGCGTTGTTGGCGAGATTGGTCAGGGCGGCCGCGAGCTGCGCCGGATCGGCCACGACCGATGGCAACTCTGCACCAAGGTTGAGTGTCCAGCCGATATCCTCACCGAGCACGCGGCCCAATAGCTTCGCGCTGGCTTGGACAAGTTCATTGACATCGGTTTGCCGCGGATACAGTGGCTGACGACGGGCGAACGCAAGCAGCAGACGAATCAGGTCGGCGCAGCGGCGCGCGCCATTTCGCGCCTCATCGCACAGCTCCGTCGCAATCGGATCGGTTTTGATGACGCGTCCCAGCATATCGAGGTTGCCGATGATCACCCCGAGACCATTGTTGAAGTCATGCGCCATGCCGCCCGTAAGATTTCCAATCGCCTCCATTTTCTGCGCCTGCGCAAGCTGCTGCTCGATCGCCCGGCGTTCGGTGATATCTTGCATAGTTCCGTTCAGATGGGTTATCAGACCGTTCATATCGGTCACGGCACGGCCTTCAACGCCAAGCAAACGCACCTCGCCGTCAGGACGCACGATCTTGATCTCGCGTGCGCCCTGTTCCCGGCCGGCCATCAGATCGCCCAGCCAGGATTGAAACGATAAAACGTCATCGGGGTGCACAAGTGGGGCGGTGTTTTCCAATGACGGCACAAATTCGCCGGAGGAGACGCCATGAATGCGATACATTTCTTTCGACCACGCATAGCGGCCAGTTGCCATGTGCAGTTCCCAACTGCCGATTCCGGCGATCGCCTGGGCTCGATCCAGACGGGCCTCTTCCTCGAACAGAGCTGTCTGGGTGCGTTTCAAATCGGTAACATCAATCCGGAGACCGGCGATACCGCCGCTTTGCATCCGCCGGTCAGTGGCGAGGATCCACATTCCATTGGCCTGTTGTCGCTCGACCGCTCCCTTGGCTTCACGATGATACTGAAGTCGCTCCGCGAGCCATTCCGTCTCACGCCCAACTGATGCCTCCAGGCCGCCGTTCGCCAGCACGGTTCGCAGAATGTCTTCAAACCGTATTCCGGGCGTCAGGAAGCCATCGCGTTCTGGATAGACGCGACGATAGGCCTCATTGCATAGTACGAAACGGTCGTCGTGGTCATAAATCACAAACCCTTCAGACATACTTTCGACCGCGTCGCGCAAGAGTGTCTCGGCCTGTTCGGCTCGGTTCTTTGCGATAGATAGTTGCTCCTCCAATGCCTTGCGTTCAATAGCGTAACTCAACGCCCGAATTAACCCGGTGTCTTCAATCTTCCCTTTGACGAGATAGTCCTGTGCGCCCTCTTGCAAGGACAGTATTGCCAGCGACTCATCGTCGACGCCAGTCAGCACGACCAAGGCAACGTGCGGCGCAGCCAGGTGAGTTCGCCGCACCGCCGCGAGGCCTTGTGCATCGGGCAATCCGAGGTCAAGCAATATGATGTCCACCGCGTGGTCCACGATATGAATCTCGGCTTCTCTCATGGACGTAACATGGCTTATAATGGTTTCGTGCGAGGTGGTCCCCTTGAACATCTCGCGAATCAAACGAGCATCATCAGGATTGTCTTCTATCAGAAGTATCGTGATCGAGGACTTGGTCACGTGGTGCGTCCCCACTGTGTTGCTGTAACTGAACAACCGTCAGGGTCATAATACGCAACTTTTTCACACGACAGGTCGCGCGCAAGAAGGATGTCTTTCACCCGGTGACCGAGAGGTTCGTCGTGTGGGCGGCCAAACTGTCTTTCCGCCTCAACATCCAGTGGGACGATCGCACCACTTTCGTTGACTACTACCATCGCGTGAGGAGCCTTCCATCCTGTTGCGGCGATGATGAGTACTTGCAGGATCGTTCCGATCATCAGCACGGCATTCGCCTCGATAGACCGTCGCGCTGCAACCTCACTGCGTGTCGCGAGCAGTCTCGTGTCCTCGTTGCGTACTCTGGCAACCGCGTCCTCGATCTTAACTATGGTGCGCGTGTTCGTGTCACCTCGAAGGGCATTCGCCGCCGCGTCCTCGTGCTGCAGGTTGACGACCGTTTCATCGAACGTGGTTTGGTCGGGAATCCGCGTCGCCTGGGCGGCAAGTGTGCTCACCTGGCCGGGGCTATCGGAAGTCGCTTCACGAAGCCCCGCCTCATCGTCGGCCAGCTTGATCGCATCGGCACGATAGGCCTCATGCTCGGACGGACTGCCAGAGCGAATATAGCCGAGGTGGGCCGTTTCCGTTGGTGAGAAGTCGAGAATCAGATCCTGAAGGTGGCCAAGAACCAGACCCGTGTGACCTCCCCTTAGCTTGTCTTCCATCGACACGGCCGTGCCATGAAAGACCACCGAGGCCATGGCAACCGTGACGGCGGCTTCAGACCCGAATGCAAGTGACTGCCTCCAGTTTGATGAGTGGTTTCTGTCCATTCCCTGCCACGTTATCGTTGACCCAATCGATGGGCAGCACGCCACCAAAGTGACGGTGACGGGCTTGGTTCATAGCCGCACCCGTCAGATCTATTTGCACCTGCCAAACGGGTAGCATGCATGACGAATTTCCCGGTAGATTCGGAATCTACTCAGGAGGTACCTCCGAGGGGTGGAATTACGAGATGGGAGCTTGTCTGATCCACGATCTGCAAGAATTCGGAACATCGTGAACATCATCGGCGACAGAGACTGGACGCCAAACCTCGCCGAGATCGTAGTCATAAGGACGATGAAATTGGATGAATTGTTAATTTTGCGCTATATTACCGTTACTTTAGGTGGAGTCGGATTTGAATGCCGTCCACCAAGCGGGGAGCCTCCGGAAGTGCGCCACATCGCCCGGCTGGCACTCGCGGCGAAGGGCGGGCTGGTCCGGAGCCGTCGATGATGTGATGGAACACGGGTCCGCTTGCAGCAGCATCTTGGGACCCTGGGTCGACTGGCGCGACAAGGCAGGCCGGAGGTGGGAGCACCACGCGCCCGAGAATGGTGCCGTGCTGTGGATCCTGTCAGGCTGGCGGGTTTTGCCCGGCAGCCGGTCCCGGTTGACTTACGAGCCTCCCATAGGAGATTTGGCGTTTGTCGAACAACTCCGAGCTTGGGTGGACCTGTTGGAGTGGGCCGGCCTCGGCGGTGGTCACGATTCTTGTCGCGTTGGCGGTGCTTGTCTTGTACCTGGGTGACAGGCGGCATTGATCGAGATTAACAAGGCCACACCGACCTCTGCTGGGGTGCCCGCCACGACGCACGACACTGAACATCCCCCAGCATACCGGCTGCAACGAGTGGCCACTACCGGCTGCGGAACGTATTCGGCATCTCCACGTCGCATCGCATGCACGTTAGGCGAGGAGAGTCTCTGCCGGGTGCATCACACATTCATGCTTGGCTGCTAGGGCCGAAGACGGATGAGGAGCAGGGCTATTCAGGTCTTCCGCTGCGCGGTTGACGGTATTTCGGCCAGCCGATAGCGACCGGCGCGACCCGGGCTGAAAGCCATTGCCGCGGCGCGCTCCGCATCGATGCGCCGGAGTTGAGCATAAATCGCCTTTGCCCGCTCCCACGGCAACATTTCGGACCATCGCTGTTCGCCTGCCTCGGTTTCCGCCGATGCTGCAGCCCGCTGGAACCCATCCGTGCAAAGCGACTGATCCGACTGGTGAGTCTCCGCCATTGAATGATCCTCCAGTTATCACTGGGAGAAAATCCTTCCCGAAATCGGCGACAACTACAAATTCGGAATATACGTAGGGAGATATTGATCTCAGGAAATACACTGCAGCTTCGGTCAGGTCATGGTCCCCGTGGCGACACGCCCACCCGCCGCAACGCCTCCTGCCCCATCGCATCTCGTCCGTCGGCGTGACTACCGTCACGTGTACACCGTTATCTTGCCGGACGGCAGGGCGGCCGCACCTGTCTCCAGCGTTCTGAGCCGGATCCTACCTGCGTGCCCGAACCAGGCGCTTTCCGTGGAGACCTCCACAAATGTCTGCTTCCCGGCAAACCAGAGACGGATCGTTCAGTGTCGCCAGTGCCATCTTGGCCAGCGGAAGTGCTATGGTACCGTGCACGCCAATCGACTTGCATACTGCACTGGCGTGGGAGCGGAATACGGGCCTGACTTTGACACAAGTGCGCCATCTGGTTCCGTAGCCTAGCTTATCAGTCATCGCACCGTCGTTATCGGCGACAGCCTGCGAATGAGAGCGGAACGGCATGATATTTCTGTTCGGAACAACGACTTCGCGGAAGCTTTGGAACCTTGCGTGTGATCCAACATCAGGGCGGCCACCCGGCAAGCGCACGGCGTAGGAGGTTTACGCGCACCCTCCTGCGGCTTGATGCTCGCATCTGGACGCACCCCATGCCCGAGCCCATACCGCCCAGAGCATCTCTGGAATAATGCGGAATGCCATCGCCTAGGCTTAACCGGCCCACCTATTGTCCGATAGCGTTTTGATTTGATTCAGAATTATGTCGGTCGACGAGGTCGGCTTTCGAAGCCGATGGCGAGTCAGGACCCCACCCATAATCACACTCTAAGTATTTTCCGAGCCTGCCGCGCCCGTCCGATCGGCGCCTATGGTGAGCATGAGTTGGCTCGGCCGATGCATCACATGTCTCGCAGGATTGCCGATTTTCCGCATCTGAATGGTGAATTGACCATGAAATCGCGCTCGACGGACCGATCGGCCGCGCCAAGCGGCAACCCATTTTTGGCAACCTATCCGGTGTTCTGGGGGCGCCGCGGAATGGTCGTATCTGCATATGCAGAGGCGCCGGCTACTGAAGATGGATGAATTCAGGGTGGATTTTGATCAGAGCCAACACGCCGTAAAGCCGGCATCCGCAACGCTCCCAATCAGGAGCGTACCTGCGAACGAGTGGACGCATGTTGGAATAATCGGCGTGCTGGTGGCTCTACTGACTCTGTTTTGGATTGCAATTGGTATTTATTTGCAAAATGATCGGGCACAGGCTCTGGACCGCGCGTCGGTCGATACGGCGAATCTATCACGCGCAATCGACGAACACTTGAACGGCATCCTACGCATCGTCGACCAGACACTGCTCATTGCTAAACGGGATTACGAGAGGAACCCGACCCGTTTCGACGTTGTAAACGAGTTTCGGGACACCCCGCTAACCTCGGACCTGTTGATCCAGATGGGCGTCATCGGGGCGGATGGTTACGTGGTTTCGTCGAATCTCGGTCCGATCACCAACCCGGTCTATTTGGGGGATCGCGCGCATTTCCTTGCGCATGTCGGCATCGACACCGGAGCGATGATGATCGGCCCGCCGGTGCTGGGACGTGTCAGCCAACGCTGGTCAATTCAACTGACGCGGCGGCTGAATCAGCCCAACGGATCGTTTGGCGGCGTTCTGGTCGTGTCGTTCGATCCGGATTACCTGCAGGACTTCTTCCATAGCCTCGATTTGGGCAAACATGGTGTCGTGGCCGTTATAGGGCCGGACATGATCATCAGGGCGGGGACCAACCCCAGTCTGAAATCCGGTGCCACCATTGGACGAAGCCTGGCGAACTCACCGATCGTCTCTGCCTTGGAGCGGTCACCGTTCGGAACGTTTGCAGCGGGGAGTCAACTTGACGGAATCGATCGGATCTTCAGCTATCACACGCTCCACAATTACCCGTTGATCACGATAGTGGGCCAGGCTCGTGAAGACGTTCTTGGAAACTTTCACCAACGGCAAATCTCGGTGATTTCTGCTTCGAGTGGTCTTTCGGCGGTGGGTGTGGCGGTCGCCCTGTTGCTCATCCGGCGCGTCAACGCGCAACGACGCGCCGAGGCAGCGTTGCGCGAAAATGAGTTGCGATTGAAAGCCTTCGCGGAAATGTCCTCGGATTGGTTCTGGGAGCAAGATGCTGATCTTCGGTTCACACGTCAGGCCGATATCCCGCATACTACACTTCCAACAGATGTTTGCAAGACCAGATGGGAGCTTGCCGATAGCGCCATGAATCCAAAGCGATGGGATCCGCACAAAGCGGACCTCACCGCCAGAAAGTCCTTCCGGGATTTTCGCTGGGAGAGAATTCAGACCGACGGCAAACGACGTTACCTGAGCACGAGTGGCGATCCGATCTTCGACGCAGCAGGAGTCTTTCTGGGCTATCACGGAACAGGTCGCGATATCACAATGGAAGTCGTCGCCAGGGATCGCGCGGAGCAAGCCGAGATGTTCCTGCGCGATGCGGTTGATAGCATGACCGCGGCTTTCGTGATTTATGATCGCGAAGAGCGTTTCGTAATGTGCAATGATTTATATCTCCAGAGCTATGTAACCATGTATGCTGGGAGCACCGATCTTCTGCTGCCGGGCGCACGGCTCGAAGATGTCTTGCGCCAGGTGCTTGTCAATGGAGGCGACGTCCGGGCGCGCGGCCGCGAGGATGCATGGGTTGCAGACCGGTTGAAGTTTCATCGGGATGCGACCGGATCAATCGAACAGCGTCTGGATAATGGTTCGTGGTTCCTGATCACCAACCGGCGGATGAAGAATGGCGGCATAACTGGACTCAGAATTGACATCACGTCGCAGAAGCAAGCGGAGAAGGCGCTGGCCGAAAGCGAAGCAAGGCTCGACCGGGCGCAGGCGATCGCTGGTATTGGCAGTTGGGAACTGGAACCGGCTACACGGCGCTACATCTGGTCGAAAGAGATGTACCGTATTCGTGGCTTTGTACCGAGCGAGTTCAAGCCAACCATCGACAACATCGTGCCATACGTGCACATCGACGATCGCATACCGATGCGGCGTTGGCTCACGGAACTGATCAAGGGCGGTACGGAGAGCACCCAAGAAATGCGGGTCATCCGGCCGGACGGCGACGTGCGTCTGGTCCGCGTAGACGGCCAGGCGATGGTCGGTTCCGACGGTATTGTCCGCCGACTGTCCGGCACAATGCAGGATATCAGTGACCGGCGGCGGATCGAGCAACACCTCGCGCAATCCCAGAAGATGGAGGCCATCGGCAACCTCACCGGCGGCATGGCACACGATTTCAATAACGGCCTGGGCGTTATTATTGGCAATCTGGACTTGTTAGGGAGGTTGATAAAAGCCAATCCAACCGCGGTCGAACTTTGCACTGACGCACGCGATGGGGCTCTCCGTTGCGCGGACCTGATACATCTGCTGCTCGCCTTCGCGCGACAGCAACCGTTGGTGACACAGACGACCGACGTCAACGCACTGATTGCGCGAACCAGCAAACTACTAAGCCGGACCCTCGGAGAGGATTTGATACTGACATCGCATCTCGATTCCGCGCTACGGCTGGTTATGGCTGATCCATCACAACTTGAGGCCGCACTAACCAATCTGGCAAACAATGCTCGCGATGCCATGCCGAGGGGCGGCAGGCTCGATATCACCACGAAGATGGCAGAACTTGACAGACATTATGCCGAGTTGCACCTGGAAGCCCTGCCAGGTGCCTATGTGCTGATCGAAGTCAGCGACACCGGCACCGGGATTGCCCCCGAGATCATCGACAAAGTGTTCGATCCGTTCTTCACGACCAAGGGAGCCGGACACGGCACTGGTCTCGGCTTGTCAATGGTATACGGCTTCGCCAGGCAATCAGGCGGTCACCTGACCGTGAACAGTGAGCCAGGCTGCGGCACCACTTTCCGCATGTACCTTCCACCGGCATCAATCGGGGATGTGGAACCCGTTGCCACGGTTGATCCGCAACCGTCGGTGGGCGGGGACGAGACACTGTTGGTGGTTGAAGATAATGCTCCTCTGCGTCAATCCGTGGTGCGTCAACTGGGGGAGCTGGGTTATCAAGTGCTCGAGGCGGAATGTGCAGACTCCGCATTGGCGATTCTGACCGGCGGAGACCGGATGGATATGCTGTTCACTGACATCGTGATGCCTGGAACGATGGACGGGATAGATTTGGCCAGCCAGGCGATAAAGCTGCGGCAAGGTCTGAAAATACTGCTTACGTCTGGTTTTTCTGGCGTGCGGAGCCCGAACCAGGACACGATTGGCTTCCCGTTCCGAGTGCTAAACAAGCCGTACGGCTACACCGAATTGGCCCGAGCCGTGCGGGAGGTACTCGACCCGCGCTGAGTAGCCATCGCGAAGGACCCTGGATTTGCGAGATAACGATGAAGCGCATTATCAGGGTGCTTCGGCTCATCGAAGGTGTTCTCGCAATGCGGCCGATTGCGGTGCATTGGTCCATGGTCAGGGTCTCATTGGCCAATGAGGTCGCCAAGGCGGCATATTCCCAGCTAGCCAAGCTTGGTCGGCCTTCATGAAGCACAGGCGCAGTTGCGCGGCACTGGTGTGGTTGTTGACGGCCGGATCGCGGCCTGGCTTTCGGCGCAGTAGTATGATGCGACGTTGCCGGTCCAGCCGCACAGAGGCAGGCTAGTTTCCTTTCCGTGCCGGCGCTGGCCCGCATCCTTCCGGTCGGACTACAGCATCGCCGGTCCCACCAAGGGCCTCAGATTGGCAGTCATGCCTAAACCGAATAGATAGGCCATCCCTGCGGCTCGGCCCGTGGCATCGCCGGCTCGATCCCCATGACTTATCACCGCCCAGTAGGGTGGGCCGCCGGCCTGATAGCGCTCGGCGGTGAGCCAAGCGTGAGGCAGGACGCGGCAACATCCGCCGGGTCCGCCCCAGGTCGCAGCGGTGCGTACCGCGCCATCTGCGGCGGTCACCGTGAGGTTGGTGCGGGCTCGGATGAGGTGGTCGAACTACGGATCCTCGGTGAGCACCGGTATGGCTTCTGATCGCCGATAGCCGATCGTATTGGCCGCCAGGCAGGCGGTCCTGATGACGCAGAGGGTGGCGTGGGCCTGGGACGGTACCTGCCTGGCGTGCGTGTTGCCGTTGAACAGATTGGTCAGTCCGCGGTGTATTTCCATGAACCCGAGGGTCCGGTTTGGTTGCGTCGATTGCCCCGCGAATCGCGTTGCACGCTGGGAGAAGCGGCAATTGCAGGCTTGATGCAAGCAATATGCGGCTGACGCTCCAGTGCGGATCAGGACAGCCTCGATTTGATTTCCTGCAGAGGTTTCCCCGGTGCGGCCTATCCCTTTATCGCTCAGCACGCTGTGTCCAGGAATGAAGGGGAGAGCATAACGGCCAGGTTTCCTGGATGGGCCGAAAAGCCGAATGGAACTCCAGCAGGCGGCGCCCAAAGTCCGTTGCCAGTGAGAGTGGGCGCTTGGCCACAGTCAGACTGACAGTCGGATTGCAGGGTCGGAAACCAGGAGGTTATCATGAATATTCAGCTTCGCCGGGAGCAGATCCTGCATACTGAGAATGAATTTTCGGTCGTCCTGGCGGACACTCCGGAACTCGTCGACGCCGCTTGTCGCCTTCGATATCAGGTGTATTGCGTGGAGCGAGGGTTCGAACCGGGAAGCAATGGCATCGAAACTGACGAATTTGATTCGCGGGCACGCCATGTACTATTGATCCATCGCGAGAGCAGGGATGTCATCGGGACCGTCCGTGTTGTTCCTCCGCGCAGTTCGTCGCTCGACGCTGCGCTGCCGATGCAGCGCGTGTGTGCTCCTGGCGTGCTGAATCATCTGCCTCGGTGGACAACCGGTGAAGTATCGCGCTTCGCGGTATCAAAGCAGCGTCGCATGAGCCTTGGGGCAACCGCATTGGTACGCCTGAGCCTCATCCAGGGAATCGTACGCGTGAGCGCAGAACTTGGTTTGACCCATTGGTGCGCAGTCATGGAACCGTTCCTGCTGCGGCTGTTGCAGATGAACGCGATCTACTTCAGTCCGCTTGGGCCACTGGTCGAATACCATGGGATGCGCCAACCGTCCTGTGCCAACATCCAGTCCGTCCTTGACCGGATGCAGCGCGACCAATGGGACGTCTGGAATCATATCACTCTTGGCGGCAAGCTCTGGTACGACCGGATCGATATTGAGCAAGTTGAGGTTGACGCGCGACTTGCCGCCTAGGGCCCATCTCGTGATGGCAACACCGAGGATATATACGATGCTGCCACCGCAACGTTAGTTTCCGGGACAATGTCCACCAACGAGCGCGTTGTGATCCTGTCGACAGAGGTCGCGGGACGTCGAGAGGTCCGAGTCGCGCTAGCGGCCAGCACCATTTCAAGCGGCGTCTTTGTTGCGGCGACACCCTTTACGAAGATGTGGCTTGGACCAGTTGCTGCCTTCGTTCCGATTCCCGGGTCCGAAGGACCGATAGGGGTGAAGTCTCATACCCCTCCCGTCTCCCTTACAAGCCGTTTAACCACAACGAACCGGCCCGCGTAGTACAGGGAATTCTCGACGTTCATCCGGACCCGGGTGGCTGATCCCCGCGATGATCGGCCGGCGGCAGCCCGCGGGGCTGCAGGGCAGCGCATCAGGACCCAACGATTACGACCAATGGATCCTCAAACGCTCGGGACCAATTGTGGAAGCTGGCTGCCGGTGACCGTCGGTTGGATTGTGTGCTGACGTGATGGTGAGAGCTATGGATTGATCCTGGCAAGTTCTGATGGCGCAGGGTCCTGGAGCGTTTCATCCGCATCGCTGGGGGTAAGACCGACGGGGCCAACGCCGAGATCGGAAAGCTCCTGCACGCATCGGTCAAGGTCCGCAAAGTCAGGCGGGTTCACCTGCGCGATGGTCATAGTCCCATCCGGTAGCAACCTGTTTCCGAGCCCAGCAGCCAAAGTGGCCTGCTTATAGACAGTGGCAATGTTCCTCGCCTGCTCCGATCCTGGCGTTTCCTTTGCCTCATTGACTGCCGTTTGCGTTAAAGGCTGCCCGAGATCAGGTGGTGTCAAATCAAGGTAGCACTTATCATCCGAGGCGGTTGCCGCAGAGTCGACTTGAGGAGACGATCTGGACCCTCGCGGTACGTTGGGGAACTGCAGGATCTTCGTTGCCGGAGTGGCCCGACCGTGCCTAGAGCTCACCGTGGCACAACACGCGCTGCACCCGTTGCAAACGGGACGAGTAGATCCGGCTCGATGCGTTCCATGCTGACATCTGCCCGCCACGATACGGCCAGATGAGTTTGTTCCGGATTCGTTGTCCACCCTCGGAAATTACTCATGACAAACGCAACTGCCATGGCGGAACCGAAGCTGGGCAGGCGCGCAACAACCTCGACCTGCGAGCGTATCCGGCGGCCGAAGGCGAAGCGTCCGATCTGGCACGCCGCTTCCCGGATAATCTGGTGGTTGAACGCCTCGACCGGTCATTGGAAGTTATACAATGTGGCCGAGTTTGCGTTGACGGTGGAATCGACGGGGGCAGATTCTTATCGGGATTGAAGATTGCGGTGTAACCGCCGCCAGGTGGGTCGATGTCGGGAGTGGGGTGGGGATGTTGCAATGCCAGGTTCGAACCCGAGGCCAAGCCACGCAGTCCAAATCGCGCGTCCAGTCAAACCACGCCGCCGTCGCGCTCCCCCGCCACTCCGTCAAACCGTTCCGCCAGCCGCAACAGCGACGTCACGACGGAAGCCTCCCGTGCGGTCTCAGCCATGCGCCGGTATTCGGCCGCCCGCTCGCGAAGCTGAGCGGATGTCAGTTCCGTTGACACCACGTGGTCTTCAGTCACCTTCGGCTGCCTCCAGTACGTCGGGGTGGTATAACGATAAAATAATGACTGTGTCACCATTTCTTTTGGCTTTTTCCCGTCAAGCGCGTCATACCACAACCTTAAGTTGCTTCCAAGAAGTCGACGTCCACCATTTGATGTTTTCTTTCGCCAGACACCCGTCTCTGCGGGGCACTCATTCCTTCGAGCGAGCATGACTTGCGTTCACCAGCGAAGGTGGACGCCCCTTTTGCAGGACCTATCGTGATTTCGGTATCTTGGAGTTTGTTCCGTGATCACGGTAAGTTGATAGGCAAAGGGCAGATGTCAGCCGGTGAGCACCCCCGCCAGGCCGCCTCTGCTTCGAGATCGACAACCACGTCCGCGGTGGAATCCCGAGGTTTCTCCATCGGGACCGTCGCCTCGATCCGCGCGGTGATCCCGCCCCGACGCGCCGCACGACGCGCGTCGACGGCGGCGTGAAGCGCAAAGCGCGAGCCTGTGACGCAGGCCGCCGCAGCGCCGGTCGCCAGCAAGCTTGAACCTGGGACAGCGGGCAACACCTGAAAGGCGTCAACAGCGAGTCAGGGTGACTATGCTCGAACCACAAGGACGCGCCGCCTTCAGCAAGCTCCCCGAAGTGACCATCGGGTTCTGGATCATCCAGATCGCCGCAACGACGCTGGGGGAAACCGGCGGCGACACAGTCAGCATGACGTTTGGCTGGGGTTACCTCGCCGGCACTGCGCTGTTTGCCGGGCTGCTGATTGTGTGTGTCATCACGCAGATCAAGGCGCAAAAATTCCACCCGGCGCTGTATTGGGCCGCGATCGTCGCGGCCACGTTGTTCGGCACCACCACGGCGGACTGCTTCGACCGGTCATTGGGCATCGGCTACACGGGAGGTTCGCTGTTGATCTTCGTCTGCCTGATGGCCGTGCTCGGCCTTTGGTACCGGACGACAGGCACGGTCGCGGTGGAAACCGTGCGCAATCCGACGACGGAAGCCTTCTACTGGATGGCTATCACGTTCTCGCAAACGCTCGGGACCGCGTTGGGCGACTGGACGTCCAACGTCGCCGGTCTCGGCTTCGGTGACGGCGCCATGCTGTTCGTGAGCATGCTGATCGTGCTG
>Ga0265338_10007669_pt1 | contig 13303 bp, 14 predicted proteins | sample 42126metaG_FD_193579 | JGI IMG/M metagenome (GOLD analysis project Ga0265338, IMG submission 193579) | Rhizosphere microbial communities from Carex aquatilis grown in University of Washington, Seatle, WA, United States - 4-21-26 metaG | ecosystem: Host-associated > Plants > Roots > Rhizosphere... | reverse complement strand
CGCCAACCATAATCCCCTGATATCATTAAGCTAATGCCAAAAATCAGCAAAGTTATTTCTAGAACCCCGGTTTTTATATTAATCTGTTTAATTATTGCTTCGGGTATAACCAGCGTCGTAGCCCTGCGGCACAACAACCAAACGATGGTTAAGCTACGCAACGCTGTTTATGCTGCCGATAAAAATAACACCGACGTTAACTTGGCTCTAAACAATCTGCGCGATTACGTTTACGGCCACATGAATACCAGCTTATCCAGCGGCACCAATAATATTAAACCGCCTATCCAGCTCAAATATACCTATCAGCGTTTATACGACTCCGAAGTAAGTCAGATAGAAACTACCAACCAGCAGGTCTTTAGCGATGCCCAGAACTACTGCATATCCGTCAAACAAGCTAATTTCGACAGCCCTTGTGTCCAGAACTACGTGGTTAACCACGGTGTGAAAGATACCAGCGTAAACATTCCGGTAGGCCTCTACCAGTTTGATTTTATCAGCCCGTCCTGGTCGCCAGACTTAGCCGGTTGGAGCTTGGTAGCCACAGCCATATTCCTACTGGCCTTAGTCGTGAAACTCTTCGCGGCTATACTCGCCCGGCGATAATCATCAGCCAAAAAAATAAGCCCCGGGTTGGGGCTTATTTCCTCCTTTAAGAACGATTAAGGAGTGGTTTTTGTAGGCGTAGTACTTTGGGTGTTAGTTGTGCTGTTAGTGCTGGTTGTAGCGCTACAGTTAGGACCGTTTGGATTCTGAGCCTTGAACTGTTTGATAGCCTGTACGACCTTACCGCTGTCTTGGAGGTTCTCCCAGAAAGCGACTTGGTTGCGGTTAACTATCATCTCGTCATATGGCGAGTGCAACTGCTGACAACCCAGTTTAGTCAGCTGCGGGTTAGCCGATTGGCTTTGATCGGTTGAACTGGCAGTTGTCAGGTAGTACACATCCTTTAGGATTAGGTAGCTACCATTCAATTTGGTTACGTGCCCGAAGTAGGTTGTGTAAGCCACTGAGCCGCTGGTTGCCCCACCATTCAGGAACACTGCTTGATATTTGCTAGTGTCTATTTGCTTTGACTCGCTTGTAGTGGGGGTGCCACTAAAGCCTAAGTAAAGGGCGACAGCCGCCAGTAAAAGGGCGCTGCCTACTAATACGACGAAGAGCTCTAATCTAACTGTTCGAGCTGCCCAGTCAATGTGCTTACGACGACCTGGTCGTGGCGCTGCTGCCGGTGCGCCGGTTCGGTTATCTCCACGAGACATATATTCCATAGTTTCTTACCACCTTTGTTATTTTAAATACCTCCTCATACTAACTCATAAGCGTTTTGCGTTGCAACCCCTCAGTCGGAAAGTTATGCCCAATATTTAAAATTTACTCCTTTAAGCAAACATTGTAATTAAGCGGATTAACACCTTTCAAACAGAGGTGTTGTACTAAATGTTGTTGACAAGAGAAAAGCCGACAGAGTATTTTAGGGGTACCACTACTAATTAACGGAGAGAGGGAAGCAAATGGCTTACAAGCATACTAATAGTAAAGGTGTTACCTATTACTTGAACGCAAAAGAGGTTACACTTCGGGGCGGCAAAGCACAAACAATCTATTACTTCAGTAAGGACGAGCGAGCCGACACTGGCGTAGATCTGCCAGACGATCGACAGGTAAACGAAAACCCACGCAACGGCTTTTTAACCCTGAAGCGTAAATAGTAGATTTCAAAATCAAAAAAGAAGCGCCCGGCAAAAAAAGCCGGGTGTTTTTTTATTACCGCGGGTATTTAAACAGACTTGCTATAATCGATAGCTGTGAGCGAAATCATCGTCAAAGTTCAAGACTTGCATAAAAGCTATGGCGACCATGAAGTCGTTAAGGGCATTAGCTTTGACGTTAAAAAAGGCGAGACTTTCGGCATCTTGGGCCCTAACGGCGCCGGCAAAACTACTACGCTGGAAATGATGGAAACACTGCGCCCAATAGATAGGGGTAGTGTGACCATCGATGGCACCGATGTGGCAGAGCAGCCGCAAAAGATTAAGTATATGATTGGTGTCCAGACCCAGTCCACGGCCTTCATGGATAAGGTCAAGCTGACCGAACTGCTGGAGCAGCAAGCTGCGGCTTATGGCGAAAAAACCGATATCGACCAACTACTAAAGGACGTTAACTTATCAGACAAAGCCGGCAGTTATATAGAGAACTTGTCCGGCGGCCAGAAACAGCGGTTTTCTATCGCCGCCGCGCTGGTGCATAATCCCAAAGTATTTTTCTTGGACGAGCCAACCACCGGTTTGGACCCTCAAGCCCGCCGGCGGCTCTGGGAGCTGGTCCAAAGACTGCAAAAACGCGACATTACCGTAATTCTAACCACCCATTATATGGAAGAAGCCGAGGTGCTTTGCGAGCGAGTGGCGATTATGGATGAGGGCACGATTGTCGCTATGGATTCGCCCAAGAACCTGGTTCAGCAGCTGCTGAAGCGTGGTTTTAAGAAAGAGCGCCGGGTCGAGCAGGCCGATCTAGAAGATGTATTCATTGATATAACCGGAAAGAAGCTGGAGAATTAACATGCCAAAATGGCTTTTCACCATATTAGTTTTTGCCAAAATCAGCGTCCGGCGTTATTTTCGGGATAAAATAGCCATATTTTTTACGGTGGCCTTTCCGCTAATATTTTTATTCGTATTCGGGTCACTTAATGGCGGCAATAACAGCGTTTCGTTCAACGTGGCCTTGATTAACCAGTCCAGTTCCCAATTTGCCACTAGCTTTGATAATCAGTTGCATAGTAATAAAATGTTCAAAATTTCGCAGACTATCGATAACCTAACTCAGGCCAAAGACAAGATGAGCAAAAGCGAGATTGATGCCACGATTGTGCTGCCGCCAGACTTTGGTGTGGTTAAGGGTGGCCCGAATCCGGCTGGTCAAGCGCTGATTTACTATGATCAAAATAGCGCCCTGGTCGCCCAGACGCTCCAATCGGTTATGCAAGGAATCTTTCAGAATATCAATGCCAAATACATCAAAATCAAAGAGCCGTTTAGCGTGGCCAGCCAATCAACCAATACCCGGGGCTTGTCCAAAATGGATTACACGGTTTCCGGGCTGCTTGGCTTCTCTATAATTGGCCTGGGGATTTTTGGGCCTATCAACTACTTTCCAGAGATGAAAAAACAGGGCGTGTTACGCCGCCTGCATATAACGCCGCTGAGGGTTTGGCAATTCTTTGTCAGCAGTGTCTTGAGCAACGCGGTAATTGGTCTGTTCTCGATAGCCATAATGCTGGCTGTAGCTCGGGCGGTCTTTAACTTCCACATGGTGGGTAATTATTTCGAGCTGGCGGCCTTCATTATCCTCGGTATTTTAACTATATTCGGTATTGGCTTGGCTATTGGCGGCTGGGCTAAAAACGAAAACCAAGCTGCGCCGCTGGCCAACATAATAGTCTTTCCGATGATGTTTTTATCAGGCACATTCTTTCCGCGCTATGCCATGCCTCAGTGGTTACAGCACGTTAGTGCCTATTTGCCGCTAACGCCGATAATCGACGGTATTAGAATGATAGCCACCGAGGGCAAGCATTTGACCGACATCGGGCCTCAGATAGGCCTGACGGCTTTGTGGGCGGTAATCATCTACGCCATCGCCTTCCGCGTCTTTCGTTGGGAATAAGCGTTTTCTGGGTTCTAAAAGTTCCCGCTTGTATCTATACTGGATAAAGCATGAATCGATGGCTTAACCGCGCTAACCGGCGAGTATCACTTACAAGCGCCGCCGCCTTACTGGTAGGCGCTTCTTTAATTAGCCAACTGCTAGGATTTATGCGCACCCAGGTGGTAAACGGTAACTTTAACAGCCCGGGCCACATTACTACCGACGCTTATTTTGCCGCCTTTAAAATTCCCGACTTCTTCTTCTACACCATTGCCGCCGGAGCCTTGGGTGTGGCCTTCATGCCGTTTCTGGCTGACAAGCTGCAGCAGGGCGATCGTCAATCGGTTTGGAAATTGACTTCGGGACTGCTCAACTTACTAGGTTTTGTAATGTTCGGGGTCGGCCTGGTCCTGCTGATATTCACTGAGCCGCTGCTTAAATTGGTGGTGGGTAATAACCTCAGCCTTAGCCAAATGCACGACGCCGTGATGATAATGCGCCTGGTGGCATTTAACCCCTTAATTTTTACAATATCAGGCATTTTAACCAGCCTCCAGCAGACCTTCGGCCGCTTCTTTTTCTACGCCACAGCGCCAATTATTTATAACGGCTGTATTATCGCCAGTGTTTATATCTTCAAAAATAATCTCGGGCTGGTCGGTTTAGGCATTGGCGCTTTGGCCGGGGCGATTATCCAGCTGATGATTGTTGTGCTGGGTCTGGTCGGGCTGCGCTTCCGCTACACGCCAACCATTAATATGCGCAACGCCGACTTTAGGCGAATTTTACGCAACTTGCCGCCGCGGTCTATCGACCAAGGCATCGACTCTATTAACTCGATTGTCGAAACCAACCGAGCCAGCGCCTTGGGCCAGGGCAACATTACTTTTTATGAGAACGCCTATACGCTGCACTTGGCGCCAATACTTTTGGTCGGCACCGCCATTGCCACGGCCGCTTTCCCGCGGCTTAACGACCGCCTGGCTCAAGGCCGCCCGGATTTATTTAGGCGAGACTTCCTGCGGGTGCTTAGAGCCATGATTTGGATTATCATGCCGGTAGTCGTCACGGTCTTCTTTACTCGGGCGTATCTAGCCCGTTTAATCTATAAAAATATTGCTCCAACCATTGCATTAATCCTGGGCTTTTTGGTCGGCGCTATCTTGTTTAGAACTTTGTACGCCATTATCTCGCGCTACTTCTATGCCCAGAAGGATACCAAAACCCCCCTCTTCGTATCGCTTTTTGCCATAGCTCTAAACATTTTCTTGGCCTTTACGCTGGCCAGGCCGATTACAGCCGGCGGTTACGGCGTGGCCGGCTTGGCTATTGCCCAATCAATCGTGGCCACCGCCGAAGTAATGATTTTAATGGCCATTATGTTGTGGCGGGACCCAAAGCTGTTTGACGTCGAGTTCTGGGGCGGCGTAATGCGCATTCTGTCGGTTACCGGCTTTACCATTTTGACCACCTATATAATGGTCACTCTTATTCCGCTAGGTGTTGCTGACCGCGGATTTATTAAACTCAGCGCCAAACTATTAGCTATAGTCGTGCCGACTCTGGTGGTTCACGTTGGCATATCCTCACTATTTGGCCTAGAAGAAGTCCGGCCGGTAATTGATAAACTACGGGCCTTTGTCCTAAAACCCGTCCGCATCCAGTAGACACCTTGTCTGCTCGCCAACTTCCATATTTCCATATACAGAAAAAGGACGTATGTCTAAGTTTTTGTATAGAGTAACTTTGATAGGATAGTTAATTTCCACCTCTGGTATGATAAGGTAATGCAATATCCTCATACGCCTGTCAAAAAAGTAGAAGAAGTTCTGTACGACCGTAAGATTGTTGATAATTACCGATGGCTCGAGGATTCATCCGATCCATACGTTCAAAAATGGATTAAACAACAAAACAAATTTACGGACGATCATATTGACGCTGATTTGCGACAAAAATTCCAGGGTGAATTAAAGGCTAGTTTTAATTTTGTCTCTGTTTCGTCGCCACTAAAGTGCGGCCAGCTGTATTTTTGGACAGAGCGCCAGCCAGACCAACAGCAAAATGTTTTATACGTCAAAAAAGGCCTAAAAGGAGACAGGCGGGTACTGGTAGACCCTAATTTGCTCGGCGGCAAAAAGGTAGTAGCTTTGGACTATTGGTATCCGTCTGACGAGGGCGAATATCTTGCCTACGGCACGTCAACAGGCGGTAACGAACTATCAAAACTTTCGGTTCTAGATGTTGATTCAGGCAAAAACCTTGAAGATGTCGCCCAAAATGCCTCGTGGGCTTCACTGGCTTGGCTTCCAGACGCTAAAGGATTCTATTATACGGCGCATCCGGTTCCGGGCACGGTACCAGCTGGGGAAGAAAGACTTCATCACAGAGTCTGCCTGCACATTTTAGGGGACAAACAAGACCAAGAAATTTTTGGTGCCGGCCGGAATAAGAAAGACATATTAGGCGTGAAGCTATCCATAGACGGTAAAATGCTGGCAATCTCTTCCCAGCGCGATTGGGTGCAAAACGAGGTTTACTTATACTGCCCCGAAACAGGGCAAACGAAACCTCTAATAACCGGCTTGAAGGGCAATTTTTGGGTAAGTTTTAGTGACCAACAAGTATTACTTTATACCAACTACAGGGTGCAAAATGCCAAAATATTGAAAGCGCCAATAGATAAGTTGCCAACCAGATTTAGTGACTGGCAAGAAGTTGTCCCCGAAAAAGAGCAGAAAATTGAATGGTATGATTTTACGCCCACCAAAATAATAATTGCCTATATTAAGGACGCAGTCGTACGTGCGGAAGTCTACAGTTACAATGGTAAAAAACTTAGCGATTTACCGTTGCCCAAGAATGCTTCATTATTGAGCACCCAAACCAGCAAGGGTGATGAAGAGTTCTTTTACAAATACGCTTCTTTTGTTGATTCGGGTGCGATCGTACGATATGACCCGGCCAAAAATGATTATGAAGAATACAACCGCGGGGAGGCGAACATCAATCCTAGCGATTATGTTGTCACCCAGGAGTGGTTTAAATCCAAAGACGGTACAAAGGTGCCAATGTTCATAATTCGGCACAAAAAGATGAAGCTGGACGGACGTAACCCGACTATCCTGTACGGTTATGGTGGTTTTGAATCGTCTTTAACACCTTGGTTTTTACGCGGCAGCATACCCTGGTTAGAACACGGCGGGATCTATGTGATTGCCAATATTCGTGGCGGAGGCGAGTTTGGTAAAAAATGGCATACTGGCGGTATTCTCGCCAACAAGCAAAAAAGCTATGATGATTTTATAGCCGCAGCCGAACATTTAGTCGCCTCTCGTTACACTTCACCGGATTATTTAGGAATCCTAGGCGCCAGTAATGGCGGTCTGCTAGTGAGCGCGGTAGCCGTTCAGCGACCAGATTTATTTAAAGCGGTTGAATCAGAGGTGCCGCTAACCGACATGGTGCGCTTTCCGTTGTCTTTTATTGCTGGACGTTGGGTCGCTGAGTATGGTGATCCTAAAAAAGCCAAGGACTTAAAAAATATACTAAAATTCAGTCCGTATCATAATGTCAGGCAGGAGCAGCAATATCCAGCCTTTCTATTTACTACCGCTCGTCAAGACACCAGAGTAGACCCTATGCATGCCCGCAAGATGACAGCTCTATTACAAAATACTGGTTCGGATAATATTGTGCTTTTGCACACGGATATGAATAGCGGACATGCCGGGTCGCTGACTATGGATCATTTCTACGCTGAAAAGGCTTTGAAGTTTGCCTTCTTTGCTACACTGCTTGGCCTAAAAGTTTAGCCACCTCTGTTATAATCAGTTGGATGGATCAGGGACATACTACAAATCGAGTCTTGCGTGTTGATGCGATGCAGTGCGAGCAGCGGAGCGAAGCGTATGGAGGTATACGTTGAGTGAGCAGCATAGCAACTCAACGCCGCAGCGCGCAACAAATGCTATCGGTGCTGCCGGCTTAGCAGGCAGGCAGGATGGCATGGCGCAAGAGTCGATTAGGAATTTTTGCATTATTGCTCATATTGACCACGGCAAGTCGACGCTGGCTGACCGTTTGCTGGAATTGACGCATACGGTAGAAAAACGCCAAATGAAAGCCCAGATTCTGGATAAGATGGATTTAGAGCAAGAGCGCGGCATTACTATCAAGCTGGCGCCAGTCCGGATGAAGTACAAAGAGTACGAGCTCAATTTGATAGACACGCCCGGGCACGTTGATTTTAGCTACGAAGTCAGCCGCTCGCTGGAAGCGGTCGAGGGTGCGATTTTAGTGGTCGATGCCAGCCAGGGCATTCAGGCGCAGACGCTGGCCAACGTTTACTTGGCGCTAGCGGCCGATCTTAAAATTATCCCGGTTTTAAATAAAATCGACTTGCCGGCGGCCGACGTCGAACGGGTCAGCGCCGAAGTAATCAATTTGCTGGGCTGTAAAAAGGAAGACATCTTGTTTGTCAGCGCCAAAACCGGGCAGGGAGTCGATCTATTGTTGGAGAAATTGGTTAAAGAAGTCCCGCCGCCGTCCGGCAAAGCCGATGAGACCGCCAGGGCTCTGATTTTTGATAGCTACTACGACGATTACCGCGGCGTAATTTTATACGTACGGATTGTTGATGGCCAGGTTGTCAAAAACGCCACCATTAAAATGCTGGCTACCAAAGCCGAAGGCGTTGCCCTGGAAGTCGGTTATTTAAACCCCGGAATGAAATCAGCTGCTAAGCTTGCAGCCGGCGAAATTGGCTACATCGTAACTAACCTTAAATCGACTCGCGAGGCTAGAGTCGGTGATACGGTCGGCCTGAGTATCCACAATTCGGTTACGCCGCTGCCTGGTTACAAAGACGTAGTGCCATTTGTTTACGCTGGCTTTTTCCCGGAAAGCAACGAAAACTACCAAGCTTTAAAAGACGCGGTAGAACGGCTAAGCCTGAGTGATTCGGCTCTGCAATATACCCCGGAAAATTCGCCGGTACTGGGTTTTGGTTTTCGCTTAGGCTTTTTGGGTTTGCTGCATATGGATATCGTTCGCGAGCGGCTGGAACGCGAATACGACCTGGAACTGATTATCACCAACCCGTCCACAGACTATAAAGTCCGGCTGACTACCGGTGCCGAAATCGATATCAAATCGGCCACCGAGTTGCCGGATATGAGTTTAGTAGAGGAAGTTCGCGAGCCCTGGATAAAGGGTGAAATAGTGGCTCCGGGCAATTATGTGGGAGCGGTATTGCAGCTGATTGCCGGTTCGCGCGGCGCCCAAAAGCATATTAACTATGTAGACGCCCAGTTGGCGGTGATAGATTTCGAGGCGCCACTAGCCAACATGCTAACCGATTTTTACGACCAGCTCAAAAGCGTCACCAGCGGCTACGGCTCGTTCAACTATGAACTAGACGATTATCGGGCCGAGGATTTAGTCCGGCTGGACTTTTACGTAGCCGGCGACCGGGTGGATGCGTTATCAATTATGGTCCACCGGACTGAGGCCGAGCGAGTGGCCCGCGGAGCCGTAGCTAAACTAAAAGACGTGATTCCGCGCCAGCAATTCAAGGTAGCCTTACAAGCTGCGATTGGCGGGCGGTTCATAGCTCGCGAAGATATCAGCGCTTACCGCAAAGACGTAACAACCGGCTTATATGGCGGCGATGTTTCGCGCAAAAAGAAAGTTTTAGCCAAACAGAAAAAAGGCAAAGAGCGGATGAAGCGCTTTGGCAAAGTGGATATACCGGCTGAGGCGTTTGCTGTTATGCTAAAGCGAGATTAAAAATGACCCGCGAAGAATTCATAAAGATTTTACCAGATTTAATAAAGGATTATCAGGCGCCGCCTGAGATCTTGAGTCATATCAGCAACATCGATTTGCTGATGATAATCGGCGCTACCGGAGTTGGCAAAACCAGCATTATCAAAAGGCTGGGTATTCCGTTTGTGCCAACTGACACCACCAGGCCCATCCGCCCCGAAGAAATTGATGGCTCCGACTACTTCTTCCGCACCAAGTATGAACAGCTTATCTCCGAAATCAAAAATCATCAATTTGTCCAAGTGGCAGTGGGACCGGCCGGCGATTTTTACGGTACCCGGGCTAACGTTTACCCTCAATTAGGGCTGGCGGTTTACGCAGTGGTGGCCGATGTGGTACCAATTTTTAGACAGCTAGGCTTTGACGAAACCACCAGCGCCTATGTCACACCACCAACGTTTCTGGAGTGGATGGATCGGATGGACAAGCACAATGTCGAGACCGACCAGCTCGGCCAGCGTTTAGAAGAAGCTAAGCGGTCATTCGCATTCGCGCTGAATGACCAGGATTGCCACTTTATACTTAACGATGATTTAGACAAGGCTGTCTATCAGACCAAGATGTTAATCAGCGGCAAGCCCAACGCTGACCGCCAAGTCGCCGGCCGCCAAGCCGCCGAACAAATCTATAAGGAATTGACCTTCGCCTAAGTCATCACCTATGAGGATCAAATGAACCTAGCCCACTATTTGGAATTCCAAGAACTGCTGTCTAAATATAAGGTTTCCGAACACGCTGCAACTGTTTTGAAAGAGCTAAAATTAGTCCTTTTAACCGGAGTGACGTCGAGTGGCCGCAATACTATAATTCGCCACCAGCTTCAAACCGGTCGCTACCACTACATAATTTCTGATACCACCCGGCCGCCGCGTATAAATGACGGAGTTTTAGAGCAAAATGGTCGTGAGTACTGGTTCAGACCCGAGGGAGACATATTGGCCGATATAAAAGCTGGAGAGTATCTCGAAGCAGAACTAATCCACGACCAGCAGGTCTCAGGAATCAGTATCCGAGAACTCGAGGTCGCTCGGCAAGATAAAAAAATCGCTATTACCGATGTCGACTTGGCGGGGATTCACAATATCGTTCGAGTTAAGCCGGACACCGTAGCAGTTATGCTATTGCCCCCAAGCTTCGAAGAGTGGCAAAAACGCCTTACCGGACGGGGCAAAATGTCCGTGCAGGAGCAAAAAAACAGATTACAAACTGCCCAAAAGGTGTTCTTAGACGGTGTAAACCAGGAGTTCTACTCTTTTATAATTGCCGAAAACATCGAACAGTCGGGAGAAATTATAGATTCACTTGCGGTCGGCGGTATAAATCCACATCAAGACCGTGGCCAGGTTTTAGTCCGGCAGTTGCTCAACGATCTGCAATCATATATCGCCTCAAATATAAATTGAGTTGGCACTCTTGACCCATGTCAAAAGCACCGGCACGTATCATCGCTAGGCCTGCCTGTGCAGGCTTATCTTGCTGCTATTTGCTCCAGTCCAGCTCGCTGTATCGTCAGATACACCTCGCTCAGGGCTTCGCAAAAATCAACAAGCTAAACCCGCCCAGATCAACCCTATCGATAATATGCGCTGGCACTCTTGACATGCGAGTGCTAACCTCTTTAAAATATAAGCACGCTAGCAGTGATGTTAGAGGAGTGCTAAATGACAGATAGACAAGCTAAAATTTTACAAGCGATTATCGAGCAGTATGCCGAAGTCGCCAGCCCGGTAGGCTCCAGCCTGCTGGCTAAGCTGTTTGGCGTGTCTAGTGCTACGATTCGTTCCGAAATGGCCGAACTGGAGCACCAAGGCTTTATCAGCCAGCCACACACTAGTGCCGGCCGAGTACCTACCGACAAAGGCTATCGGTTTTACGTTAACGAATTAGCACCGGCAGATTACAAACCATCGGAAAGCCGCGCCGAGCGAGCTTTGGAAGCCCGAGTTAACAGCGGCGGCCATCCCGAACGCACCATTCGCAACACCGTAGATACTTTAGTTGAGTTAACCCACAACCTGGGGTTAGCCACTATCGGCCCGCAGTTGTATATGAGCGGTTTATCCAATCTGTTCGGCCAGCCGGAGTTTATGCATCCGGCCCAGGCCCAAGAGGTCGCCAGGCTGTTAGATAATTTAGAGCCTTGGCTGCGCGAAGCCGCTCCCAATCAGCCTCTCAGCGTTTACATCGGCCAGGAAAACCCTATCGGCCGCAGCGCCGGCGCCAGCTTAATAGTCAGCCGTTTCCGCAGCCCATTCAGCGATAGTAGCTACATCGGTGTTTTAGGACCTACTCGCCAGAGTTACCGCGACGTAATGAACCTTGTCGGCCGAGCCGGCAAAGCCCTGGAGGAAACCCTGTATGTCTAGAGGTAATGCAGAAACAAGCCTGCCTAAAGAAAAAGGAGAGTATACCTACTTCGGCCCGGGGTTTCGCGAAGCAGTCGGCGATGATCCTGAGGTGAGACGTGAGATAGGCGAGATAGATAGGCTAATTAACAGCTATTTACAGCAACATAACGTTGATGATCCGGACGACCTCCCGGAGGTAGTAATAGCCGAGCTTGAGCAGAGGGTATCTGCTAAAGAGTGGCTAAAGGAGCCTGAAAATGACTAAAAAGCCGACAATCAAAGAGCTAGAACAGAAAATCGGCGAGTTAACCGAAGCTTTGCAGCGCGAACGGGCCGACGCCCAAAACCTGCGCCGCCGCGCCGAAGAAGAACGGGCCAAAATGGCCGAGTTCTACAAAGCCCTAGTAGTCCAAGAAATGCTGCCGGCGCTAGATAATCTGGAACGAGCCATGAAACACACGCCCAAAGATCTAAAGGACCACGATTACATTAAAGGCGTCCAGGGCGTAATGAAGCAGTTCGAACAGTGCTTTTCACAGCTTGGGGTCAAGCGCATCAAGACCGTTGGTGAGGTTTTTGACCCCAGACTGCACGAAGCAGTCCATATGGAAGAAGGTGACGGCACGGTTGAAGTTGTTTGCGAGGAACTTCAACCCGGTTACCTTATCGGCGACGAAGTCATCCGCCACGCCATGGTCAGAGTAAAAATGGAGAAAAGATAATGGCAAGCGCTGAAATTTACTATGTTGACTTTGAGAATCGGAAACTTTTAGACCCTGAGCAGCTTACTGCCGCGGAAATTCAGGTAATGCATAATGCTCGAGTCAAGGGCAGGACTGCGCTTAATGCCCTTCGTGGGCATCCAAATCTGGAACTACTGCCGGAACTGCCGCCGCCGACAGTCGATGAAGTGGTAAAACTGAAGCTAGCGGCTTTACATGCCAGGCTGAAAAGTCGGCCAGGTCATAAGAAATCGGAGAAAAAGGCCATTACATTAACTGAAAGGGCCAATCACGTATTTAGTATTGCTGCGCCGGATGTGCAGGAAACCGCTGCTCTTAGGCTTCAGGAACTAACAGACCCTAACTATCTTAATAAGCTCGAAAAAGAACAATCATAAGGAGGAACAACAATGGCAAAAATAATAGGAATCGATTTAGGAACAACTAACAGCGCGATGGCGGTAATGCAATTCGGTAAACCGGAAATTATTGCCAACAGCGAAGGCAACCGCACCACGCCTAGCGTGGTGGCTATCAACAAAAATGGCGAACGGCTGGTCGGCCAAGTGGCTAACCGCCAGCGTGTCACTAACCCGACAAACACGATTTTTGGTATCAAACGCCTAATCGGCCGCAAGTTCGAAGCCGAAGAAGTCCAGCGCGATATTAAGCTGATGCCTTATAAAATCGTCAAAGCCGGTAGCGGCGTAAAAGTCGAGATGGCCGGCAAAGATTATAGCCCCG
>Ga0265338_10007668_pt1 | contig 13304 bp, 13 predicted proteins | sample 42126metaG_FD_193579 | JGI IMG/M metagenome (GOLD analysis project Ga0265338, IMG submission 193579) | Rhizosphere microbial communities from Carex aquatilis grown in University of Washington, Seatle, WA, United States - 4-21-26 metaG | ecosystem: Host-associated > Plants > Roots > Rhizosphere... | reverse complement strand
GGAGCCTGGTGGGGGGGTCCTTTTAACCGGGTAGGGACCCGGCGTAAGGCTTTGTTCAGAAAAGGATGGCTTTGAGGTCCGCCGGGATCCTCTCCCGGATCAGGTCCAGGATCTCCCCGGAGGTGTGCTTCGTGAGCGCCTCCGCGGCGATTTCCTTGGCCAGGGCGTAGGGCATCTGGCGGATGACCTTCTTGATCTCCGGGATCACCGAGGCGGACACGCTGAACTCGTCGAGCCCCATCCCCAACAGGAGCGGCACCAATTTGGGGTCCCCCGCCATCTCCCCGCACATCCCCGCCCATTTCTTGTGCTTCCAACAGGCGTCGATGGTCTTTTGGATCAGGCGCAGCACCGCGGGGTTCAAGGGATCGTACAGGTACGCCACGGCCTCGTTGACCCGGTCCACCGCCAGGGTGTATTGGATCAGGTCGTTGGTGCCGATCGAGAGGAAGTCGCATTCGGTGATGAGCAGGTCGGCGATCACGGCGGCCGAGGGGATCTCCACCATGGCCCCCACCTCAACCCCGGCGTCGAACTTCTTCTTCTCGTGCTTGAGTTCCTCCATGCACTCCTTCAGGTGCCGTTTGGCCTCCCGGAGTTCCTGCACTGAGGAGATCATGGGGAACATGATCTTGAGGGGCCCGAAGGCCGAGGCCCGGAGGATGGCCCGGAGCTGGGTCCGGAACATCTCGGGGCGCTTGAGGCAGAGCCGGATGGCCCGGAGCCCCAGGAAGGGATTGCGTTCCTCGTGGAGGGTGACCTGGGAGAGGAACTTGTCCCCACCCAAGTCGAGGGTGCGGACGATGCAATGGTTCTTGCCGATCTTGCGCGCCACTTCCCGGTAGAACTCGAACTGCTCCTCCTCGTCGGGGAGGTTGTCGCGGTTCAGGAAAAGGAACTCGGTGCGGAAAAGCCCGATGCCCTGGGCCCCGTGGGCCAGGACGTCGTCCACCTCGTGGGGGATCTCGATGTTGCCGGCCAGGATGACTTCCCGGCCGTCCGGGGTGCGCGCGGGGAGTGAGCGGAGGGCCTCCAGGCTGCGGTAAAAGGCCTCGTAGTTTTCCTTCTCCTTGCGGAAGGCCTTGAGGGTCTTGGCGTCCGGGTTCACGATGACCCGACCCTCGTTGCCGTCCACGATCACCATGTCGCCGTCCTGCACCTGGCTCGTCAGGTCCCCCAAGCCCACGGCGGCCGGCAGGCCCAGCGACCGGGCCACGATGGCCACGTGGGAAGTGCGGCCCCCGATGTCGGTGGCGAACCCCTTCACGAAATTCGGGGACAGGCTCACGGTGTCCGAGGGGGAAAGGTCCTCGGAGATGAGGATGACCTCACGGTCCAATTCCTTGAGGGGATCCTTGCCGCCGCCGGTCAGGTTCTTGAGGACCCGGTGCCCCACGTCCTCCACATCCCCGCCCCGCTCGCGGAAATAGGGGTCTTCCAGGCCGGCCAGGATGGCCTTGAACTTGTTCAGGCCCTCCGTCAGGAGGAACTCGGCGTTGAGCCGGCGCGACTCGATGGCTTCGGGGATTTCCTGGGCGAAAAGGGGGTCTTCCAACACCAACTGGTGGGCCTGGAAGATGGCGGCGTGCTCCTCCCCCAGTTCATCCTTGACCTTGCGCTCGATGTCGGCGATCTGGTCCCGGGTCTTGGCGATGGCCTCGCGGTACCGGAGGATCTCCGAGGCGGCCTCCTCGTTTTTGAGGTTCCGTCGGGACGTGTTGGTGCCCGCCCGGTGGTACAGGTAGGCCGGGCCGATGGCGATCCCACCGGAGGCGGGGACCCCTTGGAGCACCTTTTCGATCACGGACGACTCCTTAAGCCTTTTTCACCCCAAAGGCACAGGGGCTCGGCTTTTCCAAAACTTCTCGTCAAACGGTACGATTTTTTCCGGTTGTTTTTGTCGCTCTTCCCCGTGTCCCTGTGTCCCGCGGTCATTTAAGCCTCATTTGAGCGCGGGACGTGTCTCTGGGGTGGATGTAGGTGTTTATTCTTTTTCGCCGAACTTCTTGGCGATGAGGGCCCGGATCGCCGCCAGGGCCTCCTTGGCGTCCTCCCCCTCGGCGGTGACGTCCATCGTGGTCCCTTGGGCCGCCGCGAGGGTCATGAGGCCCATCAGGCTCTTGGCGTTGGCGTTTTGGATCCCATGGGTGATGGTGACCTGGGACTTGAACTTGTTCGTGACCTTGACCAATTCGGCCGCGGCCCTCAGGTGGAGACCCAGTTTATTGACGATCTCCATTTTTTCATTGGCTTTCATGGGTCGCTCCTTAGGGTGGGGACATGAACGGAAAAAATCCGCCCACGGCACCCGTCTGTCCGTAAAGTTTCGGCCAGTAGGCCAGCAGCAAGGCGAACAACACCACGCCGTAAAAGACCTGGCTCGGTCCCACCTTCTTGCGCAGCGCGAAGGTGTACAGGGCCAGGACGGCGCCGAAAAAGGTCATCTTCAAGAGGAACAACCCGGGATAGGGTCCGTCCTGGGGCCGGTTCACCAAGACGATCAGGACCCCCAGGGCCAGGGAAGCGGCGAGCCGGAGGCCTTGGGTGGCCTCTTGAAACCCGTATTTCCGGAGGGAAAGCACCACCTGGTCGCCCAGCAGGAGGCCCTGTTGGAACCCCAAGGTTCGGATTCCCAGGTGTCCCGCGTTGTAGACCAGGAGGAAAACCAAGGGAGCCAGGAGGGCGTACTTCCCCGGGGGAAGGGCGCCCGAGAAGGCCAGGCCCACGGCCAAAATCGCGCAGAACGGGCGATAGGTGGCCCAAAAGAGCGAGTCCCCCATGGCCGCCACGGGTCCCATCATGCCGACCTTCAGCGCGTGGATCTCCTCGGCCCGGCGTTGCGCTTCGCTCGGGTCGGCCTGGGCCCGCTCGATTTCCATCCGGACCACCGCCCCGAGGATGAAGGCTCCCAGGTAGGGTTGGGTACTGAAATATTCCAGGTGCCGCTGGAAGCTCCGCGGCCGCTCGGACTCGAGGTACAGCTTCCGCAGGACGGGCGCCAAGGCGAAGGCGAACCCGTAATTAAGTCCCCGCTCGAAATTCCAGGCCGACTGCAACAGGAAGGAGCGCAGGTAAACCAGGAACAAGTCGTAGCGGTTGACGCGGGTCCCGGCGGTCAGGGGCTGGCTCACGCGGCCCTTCTTTCCCGGCGGATCCGCACGATGCTGAAGAAGAAACCGGCGAAGAGCGAGACCGGTAGGAGGTACAAAACCGGCACATGGAGGAACAGGACCAGGCCGGAAGCCGCCGCCACGGAAACCACCAGGGGGATCAGGTGCTTCGGGTCGACCAGAAGGTCCAAGGCCGCCGCGCAACCGGTGGCCATGAGGAACCAGGGGGCGTAGGACAATCCGGAGATGACCTCGGCCGGGAGGTTGGGGAAAAGACGCAGGGCCCCATGGGCCGCGGCGAGCGCCAAGGCGGCGGTCACCCAACCCTTGGCCCATTGGCTGAGCAAAATCCCCACGTTGACGGACTCGAAGGTGGCCAAATGGCCGGCCTCCACCTGGTGTTGGGCCTGCCGGACGATCCTCACATAGGCCTTCCGGAGCAGGTTTTCCGCCTCGGAGGACAATGCGGCCAGGGGGATCCCCGCGCAGAGGGCGTAGGTCACGGCGGCCTCCGGCCCCACGCCGGTCCGGACCAATCCCACGGCCAATGCGGTGCCGACGCCCGCCAGGAGGGTGGTGTCGAGGGGCAAATGGGAACCCACGGGCAGGTCCCCCGCCCAGATGAGCTCGACCAGGGCCCCCAGGGCCAATCCCAATCCGGGATCCCCCAGGATCCAACCCACCAAGGGCCCGACCACAATGGCGCGCGACACCATGAACTGGCCCACGGCGGTGGTATCCAAGGACAACAGGCCCAGGAGGATGCTGAGGGAGAACCAATCGGTCATGGGTGCAGGGCCTCCAACCGGAGAGTCAGCTGTTTTTGGACGGCCTGGCCCGGGGCCAGGTCCAGGTCCCAGGCCCAGTTGAGGCAGGAGCCCTGGTACACCTTCTCGAATCCGCCCTCGGATTGGGACACGGTTTCCACGGGGTACCGGATCAAGGTCGCGGCGGGAGCCGCCTCAAAGGCGATCCTCAAGCCCAACCAAGAGTCCGTCATGCCGGCTTGGGTGGTTTCGGCGTCCGACCCCAGGCTCACGAGCCGAGGATCCGCCGGGGCTCCCAACCCGATGTAATAGGCCCGTTCGGGGCTGTCCCCCGCCAAGAGCGTGAGGTTCCATTCGGACAGGAACCGCGCCCGGATCGCCCGGTCCCCCAGGTTGCGGATCTCATAGGAGACCGAAAGCTCCAGGTCGCCCTGGGAGAACACCAGCTTTTTCACCAGGGACACCGGCACTCGGGTCCCCCCCTCCTCCACCCAGCCCTCGCGGATGAGTTCCAACGTGACGGGCTTCCCTTTTTTGTGGGCCGTGACCTTGAGGCGATAGGGCTGTCCCGCGAACCCGCCCCGATCGGGGGACCGGTTCGCTTGGAGGTCCTCGGCGCCGGCCCCCGAGTCCATGAACCGTTCCACGAGGCTGGTCCGGCGGATTGGGTCGTAGAAAAGTTTTTTCTCGAGACCCGGTTCCTTCATCCGCACCCGGTCATGGATGCTGGCGGGGGCGCCCGAGTCCCCGCCCTCCCGATGGGCCAGGAGCTTTTGGTGGTAGGCCTCCGGGCGCCGGGTCAGGACGTCACCGAGGTTGATCGGCCCCTGGAGCCAATCGATCTCCGTCAAGGACCCCCCGAAGTTGGGGTCCACCACTACGTTGTACTTGCCGGTTTCCACCACGACCTCGTCCCGGCCGTCCCGGTTGAAATCCACCTGGTGGATCCGGAGCTCGCCGTCGGGATGCAGGAGGCCGTCGGCGGCCTTTTCCGAGGCCAAAAGCTCGCGGTAAACCCCGAACCGGAGGTGGTTGAGGTACAGCCCGCCGAACACCCCGTGCCAATAGGGGCAGTTGCATTGGCCCCGGTAGAGGCCCCGCTCGGCATCGGCCAAGACCGTCTCCTGGGTCGGGGTTCCCTTGCCGCGGGCCAACTTATTCCGGACCTTCTCGACCTTTTCGGAGACCCAGGCCATCTTCTTCTGGAGGTGGTTGGCCTCCTCGTATTTCGTGAGGAAGTTTCGCCAAAAACCGCCCCGCAGGAAACGGTCGTAACGGCCCAGCTCATGGTGGTCGGACAATTCGTGGCGGAAAGCCTCGTATTCCTGGGACACCTTCGGCGGCAGGGCCCAGTCCCCCATCTCGGTGTAGGAGGCCGTGGGGATATAAACACGGCCCAGGGGGGGGTGGTTGTCCACGAACTCCGCGAAGGTGGCCGTGGTGAGCCACTCGGCGTTGTCCTCCAGGGCCTTCAGGAAGTTCTCGAGCCACCCGTCCTCATAGACCCACTTATGGGTGTCGGGCCAGCCGCCGAATTTCTCGCCGTCGTCCATCAACACGATGCACCGGTCACCCACCTCGTTGGCCACGCTCCGGAGGTAGTCGATCGTTTCCTGGACCTGGCGGAATGGCACCAGATAGCGCATTTTTTCGGAGATCGGGAACACCTTCAGGACGCTCCCCTGCTCCTCCGTGAGGTAATACCCGTAGGTGTCCTCCTCGGAATAACCCGCGGCCTTGAAGTGCGCGTCGTCGATGGCGGTGTATTCCATGCCGGCCTCGGCAACGGGCTTCGGCAGTTGCGGTTCCCAGACCCGCTCGGCGATCCAAAGGCCCCGGGGCTTCTTCTGGAACCGCGCCTCCAAGTACCGGTTGAGCGTGCGGATCTGGCCCACCTTATCGCGGTCGGGGAGGATGGGGAGGATGGGCTCGTACATGCCGCCCGAGAAGAACTCCAGCTGGCCCCGGACGGACATCTCGAAGAGCTTCTCGAGGTAGGCCGGCTTGTTCTCCTGGAGCCACTCCAGGAGGGGCCCGGTGATGTGGAAGGTGAACTTGACCTTCGGGTGGCGGTCCAGGACCTTCAGGAAGGGCTCATAGCTCTTGTCGTAAAGCTCCTCGAACACCTTGCCGAAATTGCCCACGGGCTGGTGGTTGTGGACCCCGAGGATGAGGGTGACGCGGTTCATAGATGTTCAATCTCCGGGATGAATTGCTCGAGTTTCTGCGGGGCGTCCCCCGGCACTGCCCGGACTTCAAGGGGGAGGCCCCTTCTCCGCAGGTCCTTGAAGGCCACCACATCCTCGGGAGTCACGCAGACGATCCGGCAGACCTGGTTGCGGCCCTCGGAAAAATGCATCCCCCCGACGTTCACGCTGGTGGCGGGCCCGCCCTTTTCCACATAGCCCTTCACGTCCGACGGGTTGGAGAAGAGCAGGAGCGCCCGCTCGCCGGATCCCGCGTTCAGGGCGCAGGCCTTGGCGGCCTCCTCGACGGTGTAGAAGGAGACCCCGAGGCCCGAGGGCACCGCGATCTCCATGAGGGTGCGTTGCATGGGGTTTTTCGCCACGGCGTCATTCACCACGACGAGGCGCTTGATTTCAAGCACCTTGACCCACCCCACCACCACCTGGCCGTGGATGAGCCGGTCGTCGATCCGAAGGAGTTGGATGTCCATCAGTGCGGTTTGATCCGGTTGTAGAAATCCATGGAGGTGACGATGGAATCGCGGGCCCCCCGCTGGATTTCGCTCGCGGCCTTGTCCAGGTCGGCTTCGGCTTCCCGGACCGACAGGGCCTTGAACAGCATAGGAAGGCTCACCCCGGTGACCACCCGTAGGTTCCGCCGGGTCGAGAGGCGCATGGCCACGTTGAAGGGGGTGCCCCCCAGCATGTCCACCAGGATCAGGCCCCCAACCCCGGAGGGGTCCATCCGGGTCAGTTCCGCCTCCAGATCCTTTTCAAGCATTTCGTCTGAATCGGTGGCGGAAAGCCCCAGGGCGGCCACGCCCTCGGTTTCCCCCAGGACCAACCGCAGGGTCTCCAGGTAAGCCGAGGCCAAGGGACCGTGGGTGACGACCAGGACCGGAATCATGGCTTTTTCTCCTTCGCTTCGTTGAGGGGTTTGGAACCGCCATTGTAACCGCCCGGGGGCCGGGGCGTCAGATCACCAGGAGTTTCATCAGTGTTTTGCCGAGTTTATCCGGCTCATGGCGCACGAAATCCTCGCGGTGCAGGAGGTTGGCCTTCACCAACCGGACGCCGAGTGCCGCCACTTCCTTGTCGTCCACCGTCACCGGCACCTGCCCGGAGAGCTCATATTTATGGAGAAGCTTATGGGGCACGGGTTCCTTGTTGGCCACGACGTAATGCACGAAGTTCGGGGCGGTGTGTTGGAAAAGGGCCCGGACGTGGTCCGAAACGGTGTAATGGTCGGTCTCGCCCGGCTGGGTCATGACGTTGCAGACGTAGATCTTCACGGCGCGGGACAGGGCCAGGTTCTCGGCCACCTCGGGGATGACGAGGTTCGGCAGGATGCTGGTGTAGAGGCTCCCCGGCCCCAAGACGATGGCGTCGGCCTCCAGGATGGCCTTGAGGGCGTTCCGGTTTGGCCTCACCCGTTTTTCTTTCAGCTGAAGCCACACGATGGGGGACCCGGACTTGGGGATGGCGGACTCGCCGGTGACCGTCTTGCCGTTCTTGAGGTGGGCCTGCAACGTCATGGGATCGAAGGTGACGGGCAACACCGTGCCCCGGGTGGCCAACACCTTGCTGGATTCCTCGACCGCCCGGCCGAAATCGCCGGTGATCTCGGTCATCACCGTGATGAAGAGGTTGCCGAAGCTGTGACCCTTGAGGTCGCCGTGCCCCTTGAAGCGGTATTGGAACAGGTCGTTGAGGATCGCCTCCTGGGTCGAGAGGGCCACCAGGCAGTTGCGGATGTCCCCCGGCGGGGGCATCCCGTAGGTCTCCCGCAGGCGGCCCGAACTGCCCCCGTCGTCGGCCACGGTCACGATGGCGGTCAGGTTGCTGGTGTAGTGCTTGAGGCCGCCCAGCAGGTTGGACAATCCGGTGCCGCCGCCGATGACCACGATCCGGGGCCCCCGCTTCAGGCGGGTGCGCTCATAGGCGATCTTGGCGAAGTCCTGCTCCCGGCTGGGCAGGAGGATGGTCAGGACCGCGTAGAGGGACCGCCTGACGGCGAAGATGATCCCGAAGGTCCCCAGGAAGATCATGAGGAAATCCACGAACTTGAGGCCGCGGATCGAGTGGGCCACGCTCATGATGAAGGGGGTGTGCAGGTGGAATCCCGTGAGGCGGTCCCCCATGGTGCCCATGAGGCCGATGCCGAGGGTCACCACGGAGAGGAAGAGGAGGAAGAACCAGCGCTTGAGCTGGATGCTGGAATAGAACCAACGGGGAATCATCCGGTCACTTCCGCGGCTTGGAGGCGCCGCGTTTCTCGGACTCCTCCTGCATGAGCCGGGACACTCGGTCGGCGAACTCCTGGGCGGTGAAGTAGCCGAGTTTCATGAGGCGGTGGTTCATCGAGGCCACCTCGATGATGACCGCCAGGTTCCGCCCCGGCCGCACCGGGATGACGAACATGGGGATCTCGACGTCGAAAATCTTGTAGCGCTCCGGGGAGAGCCCCAGGCGGTCGTATTCCTTCTTGTTGTCCCACTCCTCGAGGTTCACCACCAGCTCGATGCGCTTCTTGTCGCGGATGGCGCCGACCCCGAAGAGGCTCTCGACGTTGATGATGCCGAGTCCCCGGATCTCCATGTGGTGCTTGATGATCTCGGACCGGCTGCCCATGAGGATTCGGTTGGCCAGGCGCTTGATGTGCACCAGGTCGTCGGCCACCAGCCGGTGTCCCCGTTCCACCAGGTCGAGGGCGCATTCGCTCTTGCCGATGCCCGACCCGCCCAGCACCAGGATGCCCACGCCGTAGACGTCCAACAGGGTGCCGTGCAGGGTGGTTTCCGGGGCGAACTTCTCCTCGAGGTACACGGAAACCTCGGAAACGAGCTTGGTGGTGGGGAGCGGCGTGATGAAGAGCGGGATGGCCCGGCGCTTGGCCTCGAGCAGAAGTTCCTTGGGGGGCTTCACGCGGTGGGTGACGATGACGCAGGGGAGGGGATAAGCCATGACCCGGCGGAGGACCGCCGTTCGGTCGGCCGCCGCGAGGGTGTCGAGGTAGCTGACCTCGGTCTTGCCCAGGATCTGGATGCGGTCGTTGGCGAAGAACTTGAAGAACCCGGTGAGCGCCATGCCGAGGCGGTTGACGTCCACGCTGGTGACGCTTCGCTTGGCGAGGCCCTCCTCGCCCGAGACCAACGAGAGCCGGAGGCGTTCTTTGGCTTCCTGGAAAAAGGCTTCAACGGCGATCTTCTTGTTCATCGGGGCCCTCCGAGGCGGGTCGTGATCGGGATCGCCCCGGCCCAGCTCAATGCTTGAGCTTTTCCTCTTCCTGGATGATCTTGACGACTTCCTCCGGGGTCTTGGCCGAAAGGAGCGACTTGCGGAAATACTTGTCCTTCAGGAGGGAGGAGATGCGGGCCAAGGCCTTCAAGTGGGCCCCCGCGGCGCCCTCGGGGGCGACCAGCAGGAAAAAGATGTTCACGGGCTCGCCGTCGAGCGCGTCGAAGGCGATGCCCTCGTGGGAGAGGCCGAAGGCCGCGGTCAGGTCGGCCACCACATCGGCCTTCCCGTGGGGGATGGCGATGCCCTGGCCGATGCCCGTGGAGCCCAGCTCCTCGCGCTCGAGAAGGACCTGCACCATCTTCTTCTTGTCCTTCACCTTGCCGGCCTTGACCAGCTGCTCGGTCAATTCCTTGATGGCGTCCTTCTTGTTCTTCGACTCGAGGTTCATCTTGATCGAATCGGGGCTCAGGAAATCGAGGATCTGCATGACGGCTCCCTTCGGCTGATCAATACTCGGGCTCAATGAGCCCGATGTGGTGGTCCCGGCGCTTGTAAACGACGTTGGTGCGGTCGGACTCCGCGTTGTGAAAGACCAGGAACTCGTCCTTGGACGCGGCCAGCTGGAGGGCGGCCTCCTCGACGGACATCGGCTTGACGGCCTGCTTACGGCTCTTGATGACTTCCATTTCCTGGTTGTCCTCGGGCGGCGCGATGAGTCCGTGCCGGACCGACCCCAGGGGTTTTGAATGCTTATCGTGGTGCTTGGCGCGCTTGTCCTTCACCTTGGCCGTCTGGCGCTCCAACTTGGTGAAGGCGGCCTCGATGGACTTGTACATGTCGGGCGAGTTGGCCTTCGCCGCGAACTGGTGGTCCTTCCCCTTGAGGGTGATCTCGCAGGTGTGGGTCTTCTTCTCGTAGGTGAGGACCACATGGGCCTCGACGAGCTTGCCCATGTACCGCTCAAGGCGGGCCACGCGGGATTCGATGTCGGCGCGAAGGGAATCGGAAAGTTCTTCATGGCGGCTGGTGATGCGGATCTTCAGGTCGGCAGGTTTCTTGTCGAACAAGGGGGTATCCATGAAAAAGCCGGCGGGTCAGTCCCAGCCGGCCTCGTATTTCCGGCCTGAAGCCTTCAAAAGAGGGCGTCCAGGGAGGGGGTATTCTAACACCGGTCAAGGGGTTGTCAATCAACGCCCCACGGCCCATTCAAGGGCCCACCGCACCCGGGCGAATTGCCGTGCAGGTTAGTCCCCGGAAACCATAGTCCCACGGGTCGTGTGGCCCTCCCCCCACCCTCGACCGCTGGGGCCCTGGATTGATTTTAGGCCGTGGGCATCATTCAAAACGCCCCTAAAGAACCTATTCACCACAATGGTCACAGATGATCCCAATGGACCCAATGAACCGCTCGGAGTAATCCAACATCGGACCCCCCCATCAGTTTGTGGGTTGGTTGATGGCTGTTGTGTTCTTCGTGTTCATTGTGGTGATTCGGTGTTTTAAATGCAGCCTTCTAAATAAAAAAACCATTGCAGACCAAAAATCCTATTGGTGTTGCCCTTATTCATCGAGGCCATCGTGCCCATTGGGTCCATTGTGGTGAACCGGCGCTTTAAATGCGGCCTCCTAAATAAAAACCATTTCAGACTCAAAATCCTATGGGTGTTGCCCTTATTCATCGAGGCCATCGTGCCCACTGGGTCCATTGTGGTGAATCGGCGTTTTATTTTCGGGGTTAAAGCTTTCGGCGTTGGGACGCCGAGGGGATCCGGAGTTCCTCCCGGTACTTCGCCACGGTCCTGCGCGCGATCTGGATCCCCTTCTCCCGCAGGGCCTCCGTCAAGTGCTGGTCCGAAAGGGGCTTGTCCGGGGGTTCCAGGGCCACCAGTTCCTTGATCAGTTCCTTCACGCTCATGGAGGACACATCCAGCCCCTCGTCGGACTCGAGCCCCGAGGTGAAGAAATACTTCAGCTCGTACAAACCCCGGGTCGTCTGGGCGTACTTGTGGGTGGTCACCCGCGACACCGTGGACTCGTGCATGCCGATGATGTCGGCCACCTGCTTCAAGGTCAGGGGCTTCAGGCGGGATACGCCGAAATCGAGGAAGTCCCGTTGGATCTTGAAGATGGCCTCGGACACCTTGGCCAGGGTTTTGCGGCGCTGTTCGATGTTCTTGATGAGCCAGAGGGCCGACTGGATCTTGCCCTCCAGGTAGGCCTTGGTCTCGGACCCCTTCTCGGCCTTGGCCTTGAGCATTTTGCGGTAATAGGGCGAGATGCGCAGCCGGGGCAGGTCCTCGTCCACCAACTGTACGATCCATTCCCCGTCCACGGACACCACGGACACGTCCGGGACGACGTACTTGGTGCGCTCCGTGGCGAAGTTGCGGCCCGGCTTGGGATCCAGGGTGGCGATGCAGTCCAGGGACTGTTGCAGTTCATCCTTGCCGCAGTGCAGGGCCTTGGTCAGGTTGGGGAAACGGCGCTTCTCGAGGTCCTCGAAGAAGTCCTTCACGATCTCGTAGGCCCTCTCGGCGACCGGTCCCTTGCGGGCCTCGAGCTGGAGCAGGAGGCATTCCCGCAGGTTCCTCGCCGCCACGCCCACGGGCTCGAAACTTTGGATCACCAGGAGCACCGCCTCGACCTTCGCCGGGGTCGTTCCCAGGGCCGTCGCGGAATCCTCCAGGGTCTGGGTCAGGTAGCCGTTCTCGTCCAGGTTGCCGATGAGGGCGCGGGCCACGGCCCGGTCCTCTTCATTCAGCGGGCTCATGGACAACTGCCACTCGAGGCTCTCGCTCAGGGAGGGCTCGCGGGTGAGGGAGGCCTCGGCGAAGTCGTGCTTTTCCTGGTCCGTGTCCTCGGACCCGCTGCCGGACCCGGCCTCCTGGGCCCCGGCCGAGGTCTCGGAGATGTCGTAGCGCTCCCAGAAGTCCTCGCCCAGGTCCGTGGACTTCTTGAGCTGTTCCACCATGTCGTTGGACCGGGACTCAAGGGCCTTGTCCACCGAGGGGTCGCTCTCGGGCTCCAGTTCCTCGCGGGCCAGGACCTCGACGTTATCCGTCTCGGCGGAGTTGGAGAGCTTGTCCTTGGCGGCGAGGGCCTCCTCGTCCTCCTCGAGGACGGGGTTCTCGACCATTTCCTGGTCGATCCATTCCTTGAGTTCCAAGGTGGACATCTGGAGGATCTTCAACGCCTGCTGCAGCATCGGGGTCATCACGATGCGCTGCTGCATCCGTTGGTCGATTCTGAACTCTTGACGCATGATCCGTGCCAGGAATGGATTTAATGGGCTAGCAAAAATTATACGCCCCTCGCACCTCAAGAAACATGCCAGAAAAATCGATTCGGAATCTCATTATCATTTTGGAAGACCTCTCAACCGTCCCTGGGGAACCCGTCGGGCTGGGTACCAGATGCGGTAGGCGGAAGGAATAGTTGGATCTGTCCCAGCGGAAATTCCGAATCAGGGCTAAAAACAAATATCGTCCCGGCTATCCAATTTGCTGTCTTTGTTCGACAGATTCACATCCCCTGCATGAAGATATTTGGCATACCGCACCGTTGATATAATCATTCTGCTCGATATTAAAATCCGAAAAGCATTTTGTGACCAATACACCCATGAAAAAAGCACGGAACGCGAAATATTCGAAATTGCGATTATGGCTTAATACCGGAATGGTTTTAATATTGGTCTTAATGTTTTGGAATATCAGAATAACGTCGAGTGGATTTTATGTGCGTAGTGCCATAATAATTATCTTGTGGTTTGTTTATCTATATTACTATCTTAAAAATAATAAGTAGAAATGAAGTGCCGTCCTCAGACAGCATGTTATAAAGGCTTTCCCGGTTCAGTTTGTTGCCGGCCGCGACTTTTCCGATCCTACCACGGGCCTCGGCCACGTCTCGGAGCGCCTTCAGGAAATACTCCTTGTCGCCCTGTTCCATCGCGGCATCCTTGTAAACCTGAACAAAGGTGTCAGGCCCCACTACTCACT
>Ga0265338_10007667_pt1 | contig 13306 bp, 10 predicted proteins | sample 42126metaG_FD_193579 | JGI IMG/M metagenome (GOLD analysis project Ga0265338, IMG submission 193579) | Rhizosphere microbial communities from Carex aquatilis grown in University of Washington, Seatle, WA, United States - 4-21-26 metaG | ecosystem: Host-associated > Plants > Roots > Rhizosphere... | reverse complement strand
CATCGGAACAATCCAGGTCCCTCTCTCTTCCGCCGGAACTACTTGAACGCCAGCTGGAACACTATTCGTACGGTTTCGACGAAGATACGCGCGAAGCCTTCGCCGAATTCTTTCGTTATGCTTTCTATCTCGGCGTTCTCCCCGACGTGCCGGAGATCAATGTGTTCACCCCCTAAGCTGAATTCTTCCTGCGGTTGAAACTCTCCGAAAATCGGCGTAACTTCACTCCATGCTTCGTTCCCTCTACATCAAACATTACGCCCTCATCGAAGAAATCAATCTTGAGTTCGAGCATGGATTGAACATCCTGACGGGCGAAACCGGCGCGGGAAAATCGATCCTCATTGACGCGCTGGGCCTGCTCCTTGGCGAGCGGGCGAGTACGGACGTGGTCCGAAAAGGGGCGGAGAAAGCCGTCGTCGAAGGGACCTTTGTTGTCGGGGGGTCGCCGAAGGTTCAGAATCTTCTCAAAGAGAACGATCTGGATTTGTCGGAAGAGCTGATTGTCCGTCGTGAGATATCGACAAAGGGACAGAATCGGTGTTTTCTGAACGATTCCCCGGTTCAACTCGCCCTGTTGAAAGTGATCGGCGACGTCCTCGTCGACCTTCACGGCCAGCATGACCACCAGGCCTTGCTTCGTCCGGAAACGCATATCGATTTTCTCGACGATTTCGGAGGTCACGAAGACCTTCTGGAATCCTACCGTCAATCCTACCGCAAGCTTTCGAACCTCTTTTCAGAAAAGAAGAAGCTCGTCGACCTGCAGCAAAGGCTGAAAGAAAAAATAGACCTCTACGAATTCCAGGTAAAAGAGATCGATGCCGTTAACCCTCAATCGGGAGAAGAGGAGTCTCTGGAATCTGAAGTCAAGATTCTGGAAAATGCAGAGAAGCTTCAGGAATTGACGGCGCAATTGAACCAGCTTCTCTACGAGGGCGAGGCTTCGGCCCACGATCACCTCGTTCAGGCGAGAAAACTTATCGAGTTGCTCGACGGTATTGACGCCGCCTTTGCGGATGCCGCGGGGGAGGTGAAATCCGCGGAGATTATCGTCGAAGAGCTGTCGAAATTCATTCAATCATACAGCTCGAGGATTGAATCGAACCCCGAAAAACTCGAAAATTTTCGCGAACGCCTCGGCCACTATTCTCTTTTGAAGAAGAAATACGGCGGCACTCTCGAAACGCTCCTCGAACACCGGCGCAAAATTGGCGAGGAACTCGACCGGGCCGGGAATTTCGAAAAAGAACTCAGCGTACTCGGTGCTGCGATTGCAGAGGAGCGGTCACGCTGCTCCAAGGCGGCGCAGGAATTGACCGCCCGCCGCAGCACGGCCGCGAAGAAAATTGAAAAAGCCATCGTTGCAGCTCTTGCCGAGCTTGGGATTGCCCACGCGGTTTTTACCGTGAAGATGCAGGCAACCCCTATCGCAGCCGGATCCATCGATGGAGAAGGCCGGTCGCACGATGTGTTTGTGAAGATCGGCAAGGATAATTTTTCGGCAACGCCGAAGGGGATCGACGATGTCGAGTTCTATATTTCGATGAACGTCGGGGAAGATCCGAAGCCGCTGTCAAAGGTGGCGTCCGGGGGAGAAGTCTCACGCGTGATGCTCGCGTTGAAATCTGCCCTTGCCTCATCGGACAAAATCCCTCTCCTCATTTTTGATGAGATCGATGTCGGCGTCAGCGGACGCATCGGCCAGGCGGTGGGGATGAGCCTGAAGAAACTTTCTTCCCTCCACCAGATCATCGCGATCACGCACCTTCCGCAAATTGCCGGCCTTGCCGACACGCATTTCGCCGTTGAGAAAACGGAAAATGGAAACCGGACCTCAACCAGACTGCGGAAACTGAATGTCGAGGAGCGAGTGAGGGAAGTGGCCAAGTTGATGAGCGGCGAGAAGATCACGGAAGCCGGATTGAAGGGCGCGAGGGAATTGATGGGGATTGAAAAGAAGTAAAAATTCAAAAATCAAAATGAAAAACTAGAAATGGCTCTCTTCGTCTATAATACGCTTACGCGCTCAAAAGAAGAATTCAAACCGCTGCATGAAGGAAAAGTGGGGATGTATGTCTGCGGACCCACCGTCTACAGCGATTCGCATATCGGACACGGCAAAAGTTATGTTTCCTTCGATATCATCGTACGGTATCTGCGGTTTGTTGGCTACAAAGTACTCTACATCCAAAACATCACGGATGTCGGACATCTGCTCGACGACGGCGAAGACAGAATGCTCAAGCAGTCGCGCATCGACAAAATCCATCCGATGCAGATCGCCGAGACCATCACCCGGAGCTATTTTGCGGACATGGACGCTCTCAACATCATCCGTCCCGATATTTCTCCGCGTGCATCGGGACATATCATAGAGCAAATTGAAATTGTCAAGACGCTTTTGGCGAAAGGCCATGCCTATGAGAGCAACGGTTCGGTCTATTTCGACGTGCGCAAGTTCAAGGCGTACGGGAAGCTTTCCGGAAGGTCGATCGATGATATGAAGGAAGGCACCCGCGTGGAAGTAAAGTCCGAAAAAAGAAATCCCGAGGATTTCGCGTTGTGGAAGAAGGCGGAGCCGGAACACATCATGCGCTGGCCGAGTCCGTGGGGCGTCGGATTTCCCGGCTGGCATATCGAGTGCTCGGCGATGTCGATGAAGTACCTCGGTGAAACCTTCGATATTCACGGGGGCGGATTGGACAACCAATTCCCCCACCATGAATGCGAGATTGCCCAGAGCGAGAGCGCGACCGGCAAACCGTTTGTGAAATACTGGATCCACAACAATCTGGTGACTGTCAACGGACAGAAGATGTCGAAGTCTCTCGGCAATTTTGTCACCCTGAAGGACGAATTCAAGAAATTCGATCCTATGGTGGTCCGATTCTTTATCCTGCAAAGCCACTACCGCAGCACCCTGGATTTCAGCGAGGAGGCGATCGAAGCCTCGCGGATCGGGCTCGCAAAACTTCACACCGCCGTGCGAAAACTGCGGGAAGCGCTGGAGTACGGCAAGCGTGCAGGAGCGTTCGGCAAGCCCGGGAGGGATCTTGCCCCGTTGCGCGACGGTTTCATTGAAGCCATGAATGACGATTTCAACACGCCGAAAGGGATCGCTCAGCTGTTCGAGCTCGTTTCCATCGTGAATGAGTGGATGGCTCCCGGGATGCTCCCCGCGGAAGCGACGCTGCTGGAGGCCGTCAAAATTTTTGAAGACTTCGGGTCCCGGGTCTTGGGCATCATACCGTCCGGACCGGTGACGGGCGCGGCAGCGGATGCGGAAACCGAATCGGGACTGATGGAACTGCTTCTGGGATTGCGCAAGCAAGCGAGACTGGATTCGCAGTGGCAGACCGCCGATGCAATCCGGAAGGGCCTCGAAAAGCTGAACATCAAAGTGGAAGACGGCAAAGACGGCACGACAACGTGGAAAAAGGCTTAGAATTTACATACATTGAAACATCGGCGTCACATTGGCGTGTAAACTTCTCAAGTCATTATGCGTCTAACCTAGTGAAAGGAATATCAGTGAGAACACTGTTATTCTCCTGTCTTTTCCTCGTCGTTCACTCGACAATGACAGCTCAGATTACAGCCGGCGATGAAGCGAACATCGAGCCGCGGTATATAATAGATACACCGACAGCCGGACTGCTTAAACGCGGTGCATTTGCAATGGATGTGGATGTTTTCCAAAACGGAGGAATGACGGTCGGACTTTCTGCCGGCGCGCTTGACCGATTGAGTTTCGGTATCTCGTACGGGGGAAGCGGAATCATCGGTAACGGAAACATCTCGATGCAGAAACTGCCAGGCGTCAACGTCAAGTTCCGCATGTTCGACGAGACGATGGCGATGCCGGCGATCGCGCTTGGGTTCGATTCGCAGGGGAAAGAAGACTACATCGACAGCACCGACCGCTTCACCATCAAGTCGCGCGGTTTCTTTGCGGCAGCGAGCAAGAATTATTCCATCGCAGGGAATCTGAGTATTCACGGAGGAATGAACTACAGCCTCGAAAATAAAGACGGAAACAAGAACGTGGATTTCTTTGCAGGCGCGGAGAAGTCGCTGGGATCGGACATCTCCCTCCTCGGAGAATATGACTTCGGACTTAACGATAACAACGGCGCTGTGGGTAAAGGGAAGGGGTACCTCAACGCCGGAATGCGATGGTCGTGGGGAAATGGCTTCACGCTCGGCTTCGATCTGAAAGATCTTGTCAAAAACCAGAACCATGTAGTTGTGGGAAACAGAACGATCAAAGTAGAATACGTCCGGACAATTTAATCCATGGAATGATTGGCTTCCTCATGCTGTTGTCAATGATGAAGGTTTTCCAAGAGAGGAAGGGATAGAATATGAAATCAGCTATGAAGTTATTCGGCCTTTCGTGTCTTTTCGCGAGTGGACTATTTTTTGCAGGATGTTACACGCAGTTGCAATCCACGAACGACGAAGACCCGGGCAATCGCGACGACGGAAACGATTCCTCATACAGCGAATCTTCCGATACAACCAGTGTCGCCGCAGACAACGCATATTTTAACGACGACGGATACAGGGCGTGGCGCTATCGAACGGCATTTAGCTACTATTCTCCCTCGCCATACGGCTGGGGAGTCACCGTTGGGTACGACCCCTGGTACGACGACTGCTGGTATCCCGATCCATGGTACACAGACGGCTTCTGGTATCCCACTCTCCTCTATCCTTATCCGTACTGGTATCCCCGTTACGATCACTATCACTCTTACGGCGGGTACTACGGCACTTGGTACGGCGGAGAGGGAAGGTATGGATCGGGGAACGGGCACGGACGGCAACGGTTTATCGGTGCGACGCGCGGCGGTGATGTAGCGTATCGCGGGCGGGAAGGAATGGGTAGGCCGTCATCAATTCCGGCGGCTTCAGCCGCCGGTCGATCGCGAGCGTCGGCTCCTCCGGTTGCGCCGCAGACTCCGGCTGTATCGCGGAGTCGATCGAGCCAGGAAGTCCCCTGGTGGGAGCGGGGGAAGAGTACATCGCAGAGCCCTGAGGGAAGAAATCGTGTCGTCGACCGAACTCAGTCGGCGAGCAGGCCGTCCGGCGCGGGGAACGCAAGGGGACCGGAGCCCAAAGCATATAGGAATCAGCCGCAATCAAGGAACCGGTACGGCCGCGCTTCATCTCCTGAACGACGAAACAGCGCGCGACCTCAGCAAACAGGGAGGGCCCAACAACCCGGTCGTCAAGCATCCCCCCGTTCTTCATCACCATCACCCCGGAGTGGAGGCAATGGAGGCAGTGGAGGCGGAGCGAGAAGCAGCGGCGGAAGGACTCCGCGAGGCTAACCATGAACATGAAATCAATTCAAAGATTTGGCGCGTTGGCCGCATTCCCTCTCGCGATATTTGTCGCGGGGTGTTACACTGTGCTCATGTCCCCTTCGGGCACGGTCGCATCGGACGGAAGATCCGGAGACCAGGAATACGCGCACAACAATTCGTCGGAGATATCGTACAGCGACAATTGTCTTTCGTGTCACAGCCAGGCCGAACTGGACGACCGGTACTATGATATGCAGAAGGTTGGAATGGTCACGGCTCACGGGATGAATATCGACCGCTACGGCTGGCAGTCGCCATCCTCTGTTGTCCCCTGGTGGTACGGAGATATCGCGCCGGTTCCGCCGACCGCAGTATCGTCCTCTACACCGGCGCCCGCGAGCGATGGAGGAGTGCGCAAGAGACCCGTAGGAGCAACACGCGGAGGAGACGACGGTGCCTCTGCCGGCAGTGGAACCGAGGCCTCGGCGCCCGTGCCCGCGGCTACCACGACGACATCAAGCGCACCCCCGCCGCCAACGGCAGTTGGGAGGGATCGATCAGCGACAGGCACAGATCCCGCTTCGACGGACAGAACCAGAACTTCCGGAACCACGCCCACACCGACGCCGGGACCTCCGCCGGCACGTAAACCAGATTGAATCCGCAGGGACGACTAGAAACAGTAAGGGAAGAACTCTATGAAAACAAATCGATCAGCACTTTTAGCTCTTGTTGTCATCGCAGCATCGGCGACAATATTTTCAACTGCCCGGGCGCAATTTGCAGAAGACGCCTACCGATATTCTTCGGCCGGGCTTGGAATAGGTGCACGGGCCCTCGGAATGGGGGGCGCGTACATCGGCGTTGCGGATGACTACAGCGCATCGTTCTGGAATCCCGCCGGCCTCGCTCAATTGCGCAGGCTGGAAGTTACCGGAGGACTTGTCAACACGAGTTTCTCCAACAGCGCAGACTTCCTCGGCAATACTTCCTCGGCGACGAATTCGAGCACCGCGTTGAATGATCTTGGATTTGTCTTCCCGTTTCCAACTGATCGGGGAAGCCTGGTCTTCGCGGTTGGATACAACCGCACCAATGACTTCACTTCGGCGCTCTCGTTTTCCGGATTCAACAGTCAAAGTTCCATCCTTCCGTATCTTTTCGACCCGGACGTCCGGTATGATATTCCGTACGGAGTTGGACTTGAAGACACATCTGAAAACATCAATGTTCTCAACAATGTGAACCAGCAGGGCGATGTGCGTGAAAGCGGCAGCATGAAAACGTGGGCTTTCTCCGGCGCGATTGATGTGCAGAAGGATCTCTCGTTTGGGTTGACGATCAACGTGATGAGCGGAACATATACGTATGTGCGAAATTATGTCGAGGCGGATACGCGCAATTTCTATTCCGATCCGCGGCAAATTGTGCCGATAGACTCAGCCTATCTTAAGTTCGACAAGTTCTATCTCAATTCGAACCTGACCAGCGATGTGACCGGCGTGAATGCAAAATTTGGAATGATGTACCGATTCGGCGATGTTGCCCGTTTTGGATTGACAATTCAAACGCCGTCGACGTTCTCTGTGCATGAAGATTACAGCGATGCAGGCTCCAGCGTTTTCGACGGTGGATACGTACCGACGGCTGGAGGGGTCGCATACAATCATCTTGGATACAACGCCTACAACGACTACAGCGTCGAGACGCCCTGGGTTTTTGGAGCAGGAATTTCGTACTCCCCCTTTGACGGTCTGTTGTTCTCCGGAGATCTTGAATATACCGACTGGACACAAATTCAATGGGCGGATAATGCCGCATTGGAGCAGGGCAACATTTCGCTCAAGCAGACTTTTCGATCTACAGCGGATTATTCGGTTGGCGGCGAGTTTGCAATCCCCAAGACAGATCTCCGTGTGCGGGCAGGATACGCTTTCAAACCATCGCCGTACGCAGGCGATCCGTCATCGTATGGACAAAAACTCGTGACGGCTGGAGCCGGCGTGCTGCTGCAGGATAATATCATGATTGACGTCGCTGCCCTGTTCGGATCGTGGAAGTCGTATCAGAACAACTATGGCCCGTCGGCACAGAATCTCTCGCGAAGCGATGAGAGCCTCAAGTCAACAAATGTGATCTTTACGATCTCATATCGATACTGATTCCCGCGTCGATGTCGCGGCAGTTCGATCCCGGTTTTCCCGACACAACGAGCCATAATTTTATCTCTCTCTCGAAGGGCGTGAGAAAATTTCTCACGCCTTTTTTGTCCCCTTAACCGGAATAGGGGCCATAATCAGTACATCAGTTCTGTAACCCATCTATGTAAATGTTAACCCGCGAAGAGCCTCATGTTTCCGTTTTTTTGGAAAATCCCTGAGCTAATTCTGGGAAAAACTCGTTGTTGAAGTCTTCAACGTTTAATTTGTGTTCATTTTCGCCCTGTAAACTGCATATCATTCTTCTTGCAGAACAGTCGCGCTATGGCACAAATATTGCGTAAGAGAAGCTTATAAAGTCCTTCCAGAACCATGAGTAAGGCAGGCTTTGTGCGGTTGAGTTTGATCATATTCTAAAACAATGTAATCTGGAGAAAATTATGAAACGATTCGGTACAGTTTGTTGTCAACTGGTGCTGATCGCGACGTTCCTGGCGCTTCCTCTCACGGAAGCTACGGCCCAGGCAGTGAACGCGAAGGTCCAGGCAATGTCGCCGGGAAAACTGACGGCGATAGGCAAGAGCAGCAATATCGCTACAACGGGTCTCAAGGTTGTAGGTAAGGGTTCGAAAGTGTATCTCTTTGCGGATACGACAGGATCGGGAGCTACAACGGTTACTTCTGTTGCGTGGACTTTCAGCGCAAAACCTGCTGGCTCGAACGCTTCGTTCGATAGCGCAAGCAACCGGTACACCAGTTTCACCCCGGACTCTGCCGGACAATACATTGTCCAGGCGTCAGTCAATGGCGGCGCGAAGACAGATCAGGAAACATTGTGGGTGAGCACGTTTGTAGGATTTTCCGGAAACACGGTGGCCTGCCAAACATGTCATTCAAGCAATACCACCGGCTGGAAGACAACAGGCCATGCAACGATCTTCACGCAAGGCATTATGGGCCAACTTGAAGTCAATGCAACCGGGTTAGGGACATACGGTGGAAATTGCTTCAAGTGTCACACTGTGGGATGGGATCCGAGCGCCAACAACGGGAATTTCGGATACCTTGCAAAAGCGGCCGGGTTCGATACTTCCTGGTATAAAGGCAAGACAAAATCAGGAACTTCGTACCTCATCACTGCTGGAGATTCTTCGGTTTACAAGAATATGGTCAACAACTACGCGGCCCTCGTTCCGGTTTCAAACATCGGATGCGAAAGCTGCCACGGACCTGGAAAAGACCACATGGGCGATATCACTAAGATCGGCCTTTCTTACAGCGCTGGTGTCTGCCAGTCTTGCCACGATGCACCTCCGCGGCATGTGTCCGGCACAAACTGGAATTATTCTGATCATGCAACAATGCCGCTTGCCGGCAGCGTTGCAACCTCTACAAGCTGTTTCCCCTGCCATAGCGGAAGCGCGTTTGGCAAATGGGTGAAGGCTGGAAAACCGGCTACAATGACGACCTGGAGCACAGGAGCAGACGGCGGAGCGCCCATCGCATGCGCGACATGCCACGATCCACACAGCACGACGAATCCTTATCAGCTCAGGACAGTCGATGTCGATACTTTGAAAAACGGTTATGTCGTGCCGGCAGGTCTTCTTGGAGAAGGCCAGCTCTGCATGAACTGTCACCGTTCACGCTATGCTGCGACTGCGCGTGTGACAACGAAGGCTCCGTACTACGGGTTTGCCGATCACTATGGACCGCACGGAAATCCGCAGTCGGATATGATCCTGGGACAGAATTGCTACCAATACGGCGACTCAACGCTCACCGGTCTCTCAACGCATACCGGAGTGGGCAATGGCTGCGTTACCTGCCACATGTCGGGCGACAATCACTCTCTCGCCATGACAGATACGACAGGCGGATTGCACGATGTCGTCACTGCATGCCAAACCTGTCACGGTGCCGGTATCACGAAGTTTGATGATATCAAAGCAACGTACGATTACGACAGAAACGGCAAAATTGAAGGCGTCAAAACCGAAATCGCAGGATTGCTGAACCAATTGAAAGCAAAGCTGCCGATCGACGTTGCAACCGGTGCACCGACTCTTGCAATGAAGGACAGTCTCTTGGTAAAGAACCGGCCGGATCTCGTGGCGGGTATCTATGTCTACAGCTTCGTCGCGAATGACGGAAGCGGCGGTATGCACAATGCAAAGTATGCAATCTCGCTTCTTCAAAAGGCTCTCGGCTTCTATCCGACAGGCGTAAAGGTTGTCGATCAGAAGACCCCGGCCGGATTCGAGCTTTCGCAGAACTATCCGAATCCATTCAACCCGAAAACTGATATTCAGTTCTCGGTCCCGCGAGCATCCACCATTCAGCTGAATGTCTATAACATTCTCGGTGAGATGGTAACTTCGCTGGCGAACGGCGATATCGTTTCCGGTAATTACAAGGTATCATGGAACGGAACGAATAATCACGGACAATCAGTGGCAAGCGGTATCTACTTCTACCGGCTGGTCGTGACTTCGAATGGCGCTCAACAGTATGTCATTACGAAGAAAATGCTGCTGACAAAGTAAAAACTGCTTTCTTCTTCTATGTTGGCCTCGAAAGGCTGCCGTGCAAACGGCAGCCTTTTTTATTGATTGTCGCCCTTCAAAAGGGTATATTTTGTTATAGCTACATTCTTTACAGCTTCCAGGTATCTCCTTGGCTACTTTCTCCTCCAATAGACTAAAAGAGCTCATCGAGGGATTCAAAAAAAGGCGCATTGCCGTCATCGGCGACGTTATGGTGGATAACTACGTCTGGGGATCCGTTTCCCGGATGTCGCCAGAAGCTCCCGTGCCGGTGGTTGAGGTAGAGAAGGAGACGGTTCGCCTTGGGGGAGCGGCCAATGTCGCCAACAACATCAAATCCCTGGGAGGTGAACCGCTGCTCATCGGAGTTGTAGGCGACGATGCCAACGGTTCTCTCCTGACGAAACTACTCAGGGAACAAGGGTGTCCAACAGAAGGGATTGTCCGGGATCCATCCAGACCTACGACGATCAAGACGCGGGTCATCGCTCATCAACAGCATGTTGTCCGAATCGATAATGAGCACAAGGGCGATATAGCCCCTTCCATACAAGAACAAATTCTCTCCGTGCTCCGCAGCCGCATAGACTCTCTTGACGGGATCATCCTCGAAGATTACAACAAAGGAGTCATCGTCACGTCGCTCATCCGCCAGATCATCGCGATGGCGAACGAGCACGGAAAAGTCATCACCGTGGATCCGAAATTTCAAAACTTCTTCGAATACAAGAACGTTTCGGTCTTCAAACCAAACAGGAAGGAAGTCGAAGAAGCGCTCGGGGTCAAGATCAATTCGGAGGAAGACGTTCGCAAAGCGATAGGGACTCTTAGAGAAAGGCTCCGGGCAAAGAACGTGCTGCTCACGCGGGGCGAACACGGCATGAGCTTGCTGGATCAGGACGGGCATCTCGAACATCTGCCTACCCGCGCCGTGCATGTCGCCGATGTCTCGGGCGCCGGCGATACGGTTATTGCGACGCTCACGATGGCGATGACAACCGGAGCCTCCATCCACGAATCGGCGGCCCTCGCGAACTTTGCGGGCGGCGTCGTGTGCGGCGAGGTCGGCATCGTGCCAATTAAGCCCGACGCCCTGTATTCATCGATCGTCTCCTACCAGTCATAACGCCGGACATCATCAGCAGAATCCATTATGGGAAAAGTCTTCTCGCTTTCTGAACTTGTTGGAGTTCGCAGGGAATGGAAGTCGGCAGGAAAAAAGGCGGTATTTACCAACGGGGTATTCGACATCCTGCACCGCGGACACGTTGAGTACCTCATCGCGGCAAAATCTCTCGGCAGCACGCTCATCGTCGGCGTCAACAGCGATTCCTCGGTGAGAAAAATCAAGGGACCGCTGCGCCCGGTCGTGGGAGAAGATGACCGGGCATTTCTCGTCTCGCAACTGGCGCCGGTGGATGCCGTCTGCATCTTCGATGAAGAGACCCCGTACGAGATCATCAAAGCACTGCTTCCGGATATCCTGGTGAAAGGGTCGGACTGGAAAGTGGAGGATGTCGTGGGGAAAGATCTGGTCGAAGGTTCAGGAGGAAAAGTTCTTACGCTCCCCTTTGTCCCTCAGAAATCGACAACGAACATCATCACCAGGATCAGGGAGCTATACAGCGTCAAGACGAAAGAATGAATGGTCCGGAAGACTTCCAAAATATTGATCTTCACATGCAGTACGGTTCTCCTGATACTTCTGGCGGCGGCTGGATTCACGCAGACGCGCCTCTTCAAAGAATCTCTCCGCTCGACCCTCTATAAAGTTCTCGATGCAAACCTGAACGCCTCGGTCTACATCGGCGATATCAGGGGAAATCTCATCACCGGGTTTTCAGTGGATACCCTGGCGATCTATGTCAACCACGCGCCGTTTGTCGAGGCGAGCGATGTCGTCGTCCGATACGATCCGATAGCTCTCTGGAACAAACGCCTGTCGGTCGTCGGCCTCGAGATCGATCGTCCCGCCGTGACCCTTATCCGGTTCTCCGATGGAACGTGGAACACCGATCGGCTCGCGAAAAAGAAATCGGAGTCCGACTCAACGCCTTCTTCATGGCTTATCGCGCTCAAGAGCTTCCGCATCGTCGACGGCCGGTTCCGGTTGATCGATTCGACGGCGAGACGACAAAGGGATCTTCCGGATTCCGTCGCCAGGGAAACTATTGACTTTTCGAACCTCGATATACAGAAAATCAATCTGGAGCTTACTGCGACCATCTCGGGCCAGGAGCAATCGGCGTCTATCAAGAACTTGTCGCTGATATTCCGGAGGGAGGGGTTCACGCTCCTGGGACTATCCGGATCCGTCACGCACTCTGCTTCATCCTCGGAGGTGAAAAATCTGGTTATCACCACGCCGCTGTCTCACATTGAGATTTCGGCGAAAGTGAATGCCGTCGATGTCTTCAAGATTAAGGACCTTTCGCTGCTCCAGTTTGTGCCTCTGCAATGTTCGCTCATCTCGAGCACCGTGGATGCCAAAGACGTTCAGCGATTCCTTCCTTCGCTCGATTTCTTGCGCGGATCCGTCTACGTCGACTGCGGTCTTGAGGGGGAGTTCGGAAATATCAAGGTGAAGCGGCTGGAGACGCGTTTCAATCACTCGAAAATCGAATTGAAGGGGAGCGTCATTAATCTCCACCGGCCGAAAGATTTGACGCTGAACGTCGAATCGAAAGGAACGGTTATTCAGCCTTCGGATGTGCCGGCGCTTCTCCCGTTCTTCCATATCCCGGATTTTGGCGCAGCGGGACCGTTGGCATTCGACTTTCAATACGTCGGAAAGCCGCTCGATTTTCAGACCGTCGCCCATGTTTCAATGGCCGCGGGAGATGTTACCGTCAGCGGCGGGTTGAACCTGACGCACCCTGCCATGGGATACCATGTACAATTCAGCGGCAGAGATGTCCGCCTGGAGAAATTTTTCGGCGACGCCTCGCTGCAATCTCGCCTTAACTTTTCGGGATCGATAGAAGGCGAAGGCACGTCGATCGAAGAGCTGAATTCCAAAGCGGAATTCTCATTTGATTCATCGTCGTTTTCCGGCAATTCGATATCGCGAATCTACGGAACGATCGCCGCCAGGGACAGGAAACTCTCATTCACGGAAGATGTCCGCTCGCCAAAAGGAGATGTCACCGCCGCGGAAACGCTGGACTATGCAGCCGGGACGACCCCCTTGTATACAATCGAGGGGACGTTCTCGCACTTCGATCTCGCGACGATATTCCGTGATGACCGCTACGCTTCCGATTGCTCATTCTCTCTGAGCGCGAAC
>Ga0265338_10007666_pt1 | contig 13308 bp, 12 predicted proteins | sample 42126metaG_FD_193579 | JGI IMG/M metagenome (GOLD analysis project Ga0265338, IMG submission 193579) | Rhizosphere microbial communities from Carex aquatilis grown in University of Washington, Seatle, WA, United States - 4-21-26 metaG | ecosystem: Host-associated > Plants > Roots > Rhizosphere... | reverse complement strand
CGGATTGTCGGACCGGATGTATTCGCGGCCCGAACGGTACTGATTGTCGGGATCGCGCAGAAAGGTGGAAGACATATGGATCGGCGGCGAGATTGCTCGCGTCGCCTCGTCGATCAGACCTAGGGCTTGCGCCGCAATCGTGGCGGGATGCTGTGGCGGAGATTCGTCGCTCATGGGCGCCAATCATAGATTGCCCACAACAAATGAGAAGGGCGCTAGGCCGCGTGCTCCGCATTGCCCTGACGATGGGCCGTGACAACGGGCATGCGAAAATCACCGGCTTCCTTCAGCGCTTCGGGTTTGAGCAAATGCATGACGCTGCTCTTAAATGAGATCATGCCTTCGCGCCGAAGCTGCTGCAGCGTGCGATTGAGATGCACGATGCTGAGGCCCAGCGCGTCGGCCAGCACTTCCTGCGTCAGTGGCAAGGAGAAGGATTTGCCGTTCGCAAGGCCTACAAGCGAAAGCCGGTAGTGCAATTCGAGAATCAGATGTGCGACGCGCTCATAGGCGCTCTGCCGGCCTGCGCGCAGCAACTGGTTCAGCAGCCATGCTTCGCTATAGCTCGCCGAAATATAGCAGGCATCCACGAGATTGGGATATTTCGCGGCCTTGTGCAGGATCGCATCGGACAATATCGATGCATCGCCGATGACGGCGTTGGTAAGCGTCACGGTGTTGGTCAACGCAATCGCCTGGGGACGATGGCACAGCCCATAGAGATCGCCTGGCATGATGAACTCGAAAATCTGGCGGCGTCCGTCGGCCAGCATGCGTGTGCGGCAAGCCCAGCCCGAAAGCATCACACGTGAATTGTCCATCAACTCGCCCTCAGCCAGAAGTTCGGACCCAGGCGCGAGCGATTCCTGCAAGGGCGCAATCGCCCGTAAAACCTCCAGTTCCGACTGGTTGAGCGAGGCATAGCGCGACAGGCGCCGCACAAGAATTTCGGAGGAAGATCCAGGGTGGTTGATCTTGTTCATGGCAGCGCCTTGACCAGCGCCGGACGAGCTTTGCCGGGCGCTCTATCAGAAACGCCCGGGCTTGCCTTTTGTTTCGCCGCTCGTGCGATTTCAGGGTTTGGCGTAGGCCGCGCCCAGCGTTTGCACGGTTTCGTGAAACCCGGCGATGGTTTCCCGAATGATTTGGGCCACCGGCTTGATGCTGTCGATACGGCCCGCGACCTGACCCGAAAGGGCGATGGAGGCTTCCATGTCGCCGCCGAAATATAGGTCCAGCGCATGGCCGAATTCGGTCATGATGTTGGGGGGCGGCTCCTTCTCGAATTTCGTCGTCTTCTCCGTGCGCAGCGCGCGCAACGCCGGGCCTGGCCCGAAGCGGTTAAGGAAGACGGTGCTGGTTTCTTCCGCTTCGAGGATCGCGTTCTTCCAGTTCTGATGCACTGGCGATTCCGCCGCCGACACCATACGCGTCCCCATCTGCACACCCTCGGCACCGAGCGCGAAAGCGGCCGCCATCGTCTTGCCATCGACAATGCCGCCCGCAGCGATCACCGGCACATTGACCTTCGAACAAACAAGCGGGAGCAAAACCATGCTCGCGACTTCGCGCGGATTCTTGAAACCGCCGCCCTCGCCGCCTTCGACAACCAGACCGTCGACACCCGCTTCGATGGCGCGCAGGGCCGTCTTCAGCGACGGTACGACATGAAACACATTTAGTCCCGCGTCCTTCAGCGGCCCCACGATCTTCATCGGATCTCCGGCCGAAGTCGTGACGAACTTCACCCCTTGATCGAGCACGAATTTCACGATGTCCGGATCGCGCACAAACGCCAGCGCCACATTCAAACCGAAAGGCTTGTCGGTGAGCGTTCGCATTTTTTTCACTTCTTCGCGCACCTCATCAAGGCGGCCGGAGGAAGTCTCAATGATGCCAAGGCCGCCCGCATTCGAGACGGCGCTCGCCAGCTGCGCGCGCGCGATCCAGCCCATCGGGGCTTGCACGATGGGATATTCGACGCCGAGCATCCCGGTAATACGGTTTTTAATGGCCATGCTGATCTCCCGTCGCGATCAGTCTAGCGAACGAGGATTGCGGCAGCGAGCGTGACGCCGGGTCAAGTGCCCAATGAACGGGCGGGGGTAAACACAGCCCCGCCAAGCACCATATTCACCTCTTCACCGTCCTGCGGGAGCGAAACGTGCGAGCGTTCGATGCTCGAGTTTTTCTGGATTCACTTCAAAAAAAACGTTTGGCAGCAATGTGCACATTCAGCACCTGCGATAAAGTCCTAGTCTCAGTCCGCATGATCAAAGCCCAAACGTCAATATAAACAACGTCGATCCGCAGCCTTCACCAGCGCAGCAACCGCCGTCCCAAGAAGGCGCCCAGCGCTGTTACAATGGCGATAGCGAGCGTGTACCAGGTGGCGACGAAAAGCGGCGAATCATCGAAGCAATGCGCCGCGTAGAACGCCGCGCCCAGTCCGCCCGCGATCAATCCGGCGATGGCACCCGCACGCGCTGGATTTTCGGGGGCGCCACGGCGAAACGCCCACAGCATCAACGCCAGCGGTCCCAATGCGAAGAGCGGGATCATCGTCGTGCAGAAGCGCATGTTATGTCCGATAAGCTTGGTCATCCACTGACCGGATGGGACCATATAAAGCTCAGCCGCCACTGCCAGGATCATCAATACGGGCGCAGCCAGCAGGAATCTCCGCATCCTGCTGCGGTGAATTTCTGGCCGCGCCATATCGCGTGCTGCGAGAAAGGCCGTGGCAGCCAGCACCAAAGTCACGACGAATTTAAAATCGAAACGGACCGTGTGGATCGCGTACATGAAATCGGGACGCGGGCCGAGCGTCGCGAAGAAGCTGGCGCCTGCAATCAGCGCACCGAAGCCGATTGCCTTAACGAAGGCATTGCGCGGCGATGCGTCCTGAGGCGCGGTGTCGGTGGAAAGTGCGCCGATGAGATCGCCGGTTTTCATGCCGCATCCCCCGCGCGATAAAGCGCCGCGAGCTTCTTCAATCCGCGATGGAAATTCACCCGCACGGCGACTTCCGTCATCCCGAGTTTCGCCGCCGTGTCCCGGATGCTTTGCCCGTCGAGCGAAATCGCGGACACGATGGCCTGCTGCTTACCGTCCAAGCGCGAAACCAGCCTTGTAAGTTCGGTCTGCGAGGTTTCGGGCTGCGCGGTTTCATCGGGCAGAATTTCGATCAAGCCTTCGATGGGTACCTCGCCGCGGCGGCCGCGGCGGCGCATCACGTCGATCAGCTTGTGACGCGCGATCGCATTTAGCCACGGAAGGAATGGCTGGTCCTGCATCCAAGTCTGGCGCTTCAAATGGATCGCCAACAAAATCTCCTGCACCACATCCTCGGCATCCGCATTGCCGATGCCCGACCGCGCTAGGCCGCCGGATGCGAATTTGCGCAGACGCGGCACGATCGCTTCCAGCAATCTGCGATAGGCCGCGCCATCCCCCAAAAGGCCCGCGCGCATCAGCCCAGCCCATTCGGTTTCGGGCGTCGCGCCGTCAGATGTCTTCGTTGCGGACATGGCTTTCGTTACAGCCGGCCAGAAAGGCGCCCGCGAAGTAGCGAGGCATCCCCGGTTTTAGCCCTGCGCGCGGCTGTTCTCATCCGCGCTGTTTCGCTAGCGATGGCGACGGCGATGGTGAACCGGCGCGGGAGCTGATTGCCCCGCCGCCGGCGTTCCGGCCTCGGTGAAGGCCCAGGCCACAATCTCGCCGATCGATGCCAATGCTGCCGCGTTGAACGCCTGAACGGCTGCGGGGATAGTATTCGCTGAAGCCGCCGCTTCGTGCCGGGAATCGAGCGAGGCGACAACCGAGCGCTTCGGTGTCATCAACCGCGCGATCAGCTCCACGATGGCATTCGGCGGCCCGTTATCGCTGGCATAATTGGCGTAGAAATTCCGCACTTCGATTTCGAGAAGATAGTCGGCGTGTAGCCCCCCCTTTTCGGTGCTCACCGCGGCGATGCGCCCGCTTTTCTCGAAGGCTTCGACCACCAGGCGCTGGATCAGCGGCTCGGTCTCGTCCGTCCATTGCGCGTTGGCATAATAATCCATGATGCCGTTGCGCATGATGGCGATGCGCTGATTGTCGTAGATGGCCGCGGCATCGGGACGTGCGACGGAGAGCTGCCAGTGTACCGCACCTCCTTCCATCGGCGTGAAACCCGGATCGAGCACGTAAATCTGCGGCGGTTCGCCGGGGCCAATAATGCTGCCGCAGGCGCCGAGCGCGAGCACGGCTGGTACGGTTGCGAGGAAAACGCGTCGGGAGTGGTTCAGAGGCATTTTGGTGCTCATTGGGGCGTGTATCCTTTGCGGCGGTCGCCAAAGATAAGACCGGTGGGTTCGCGCTGAAGCGAATTTGAAAGCCGCGACATGCTACTCGCCAGATCGCGAATCTGGACCGACATCTGGTCGAGCTGCGCGCCGTTCACCGCGGTATCGGCATCATCGGCGAGACGGTTTATCTTGCTCAGCGTCCCGTTCGCGTTGACCAGATCGACCTTCAACGCATCGGTGCCGCTGGCCAGATTGCGGATCGTCTTGTCGATATCGCCGGAACGCGCTGCAAGCGTCTGCGTCGTGACGTTGACGCTACTAAGAATGCCGCTGAAATTCTTGATGTTCTGATCGCTCAGAACCGCGTTCACGCGATCGGCGATTTTATTGATCTTGCCCATGATCTGCGGCAGCGAATTTTCCAGCGCCTGCAGGGTTGAAACTTTCGAAGGGATCACCGGATAGGCGCCGAACATCGTCCGCTGCAAAACGGGCGTGTCCTTCGAACCGCCATCGATTTCCACATACGTTCCACCGGTCAATCCTTCGCTTGCGATGGATGCAACAGAGTCGGTGTGAATTTTCAGCGTGGGATCGATTTGGAGATCCACGATCACGCGCTTTGGATCGTTGGGATCGAAAGTGAGCTTGCTCACATGACCTACATTGATGCCGTTGTAGCGAACGGCCGTCCCGTCGCCCAACCCTGTCACCGCGCCGGTGAAATAGGTGCGGTAGTATGCGAACTCCTCGCTGTATTGCGCGCCTGCGAGCCAGAGCAGCGCGACGACAAGCCCCAATACCGAGGCCATCACAAACGCGCCTACCGCCACATAATTTGCCTTCGTCTCCATAGCACCTCCTGGGGGCTAAGAATTCAGAGCCGCGTGGCCGCGCGGTCCTGAAAAATATTCGTGAATCCACGGATCGGTGTCGTTCACAAGCGTCTTCACCGTTCCAACCTTGATTTTCTTCTTCACCAGAACCGCGATGCGATCCGTCGTTGCACGCAACGTGTCGATGTCGTGGGTCACCATGAACACGGTAAGGCCAAGGCTTCGCTGCAAATCGCGCACAAGCTGGTCGAACTGCGCCGCGGAAATCGGGTCGAGGCCCGCCGTGGGCTCGTCGAGAAACACAAGCTCAGGATCGAGTGCCAACGCGCGTGCGAGGCCCGCGCGCTTTTTCATGCCACCCGACAATTCGGACGGAAATTTCTTCGCAGCATCTGCCGGCAAACCCACCAGCGACAATTTCATCGCGGCAAGTTCGTCCATCAAGGATTGCGACATGTGCGTCCAGCGGCGCATTGGCACCTGGATGTTCTGCGCGACGGTCTGCGACGAGAACAGCGCGCCCTCCTGGAAGAGCACGCCCCAGCGTACCTGAAGCCCGCGCATCTCTTCGGGCTGCATTCCGACGGTTTCCTGTCCGAACACCTTGATGCTGCCGGAGAGGGGATGGTTGAGTCCGACGATGGAGCGCAGCAGCACGGATTTGCCCGTGCCCGAACCGCCCACGACACCAAGCACTTCCCCACGTTTCACATCGAGATCGATATGGTCGTGGATGACCGATCCACCGAAGCCGTTGACCAGCCCGCGAATGCGGATCGCCACATCGTCTTTTTGACCGCCCGCGCTCATATGCCCAGCACCGAAAACAGGATGGAGAATGCCGCGTCAATCGCGATGATAAGGAAGATCGATTCCACGACCGATCGAGTGGTGAGCTTGCCGACGCTGGCAGCATTGCGTTCCACACGCATGCCTTCAAAGCAGCCGACGAGCGCGATTACGAATGCAAACACGGGCGCCTTGATCAGTCCGACCATCAACGTGTTCACGTTGATGGCGCCTTTCAATTCACGCATGAACGCGGGGATCGTGATGCCAAGATCGAAATAGGTCATCACCAGGCCGCCGATAATTCCAACGATATCGGCGAACAAAGTCAGGATCGGCAACGCGATGACGAGACCGATGACGCGTGGCAGAACCAATACTTCGGCGATGTTGAGACCGATGGTCTGCATCGCATCGATTTCTTCGTTCACGCGCATGGTACCGATCTGCGCGGTGAATGCCGAACCCGAGCGGCCGGCGATGATGATCGCCGTAACAAGGCCGCCCAGTTCGCGCAAGAAACCGACGCCGAGAAAATCGATCGTATAAATCTGCGCACCGAAACGCTTGAGCTGGTCCGCGCCCTGATAGGCAAGCACGACACCAAGCAAGAATGCGAGAAGGCCAACGATGGGAAGCGCGGTAACGCCGGTTTCCTCTATCTGATGGACCAGCGCAGGAAACGGAAGCTCGCGGCGCGGCGCCAAGATCGCTTCAATGGCCTCGATCGTTACGCGGCCAAGAAAGCCCAGCAGGTCGTATCCTTGCCGCAGGACATGCATCGTGCCTTCGCCGGTGCGCTCGAGCAGACCGACCATTCCGCGATGCGGCGGATGGGTAACCGGCGGCGCGGTGTGATCGCGCTCCATCGTATCGAGAAGCGCCTGATACTTTTCCGGAACGGTGAGCGTGACTTTGGCGCCCGCGCTTTCCGCCTCGCGCTTGGTGCGCAGGAGAAGCCAGCCGCCCGCGCTGTCCATTGCGCCGATGCCCGATCCGTCAATCTCCACTTCTCGCGCGTCGCCCATATCGAGGCGGGCAAGCTCGGGGTCCATGTGAGAGACTTCCGAGATCGTCCAGTCGCCCGTGAAAATCACATGGGCGCGATTTTGACGGCGTTCGAGCCTGACCGCGGCCGGGTTTTCAACCGGCAACGTGACCTGGAAATTCTTCACCATGTCGGCAATTCGGTCATGCTGGCGGCCCCCTCCCCGTCAGCGATACACGCAAATCCGGCGAATCGGATGCTAGTCCAATATCCGGGTAATGGCGTCTTTATAGCGTCGGGCGATGGCATCGCGCGAGTGATGCACCCCCCTTGAAACGACTTTAATTCCCTGCCTCCAGACACAATCCACAGCTCCGCCAGCGAAAATCCAGCTATCGAGGATCATATCGCCGGTCCGGCCCGCGAAACCCGGATCACGGGCGTCCAAACTGACCAGATCGGCGGCGGCGCCCTTCTCGATGCCGTGCGCAGGAACTCCAAGCGCCCGGAAGCCGCCGGCCAGCGCGCCATCGAACAGTGCGCGTCCGGTGGAACGACCTGCCTGCGGCGCAAGCACATTGCGCGCGCGCAGCGACAGGCGCTGGGCGTACTCCATCATGCGCAATTCCTGCGCCGGATCGACGAGGACGTTGGAGTCCGTGCCGAGGCCAAAACGTCCCCGGGCAGCGAGATAATCTGGCGTCGGAAAAATGCCGTCGCCGAGATTGGATTCGGTGATGGGACACAATCCTGCAACCGCACCGCTGTTCGCCAGCCGTTTTGTTTCATCTGGTGTCATGTGCGTTGCGTGAACCAGGCACCAATTATCGTTCACGCCCGCGTTGTTCAGCAGCCATTCGACGGGCCGCTGTTTGGACCATTCGAGGCAGTCATCCACTTCTTTGATTTGCTCGGCGGCGTGTATTTGAAACGGCCCGCCGTTTGCGAGCGGAAGTATCTCTTTCAACTCATCCGGCGTCACTGCTCGCAGGGAATGCGGTGCGATGCCGAGATTGGCATCGGGCAGCAACGCAATCGTGCTGCGGCTCGCCTCCACTAGCTTGGCGAAGCGCGCCGTATCGTTGAGAAATCGCTTTTGCCCCGGCACGGGTGGCCGCCCGCCGAAATTGCCGTGCGCGTAGAACACGGGCAGAAGCGTCAAAGCGATTCCGGTCTGCTGCGCAGCTGCCACGATGCGCTCCGCCAGCTCCGCGATATTGGCATATGGCACGCCTGACGGATCGTGATGCAGGTAATGAAATTCGCCGACGCGGGTAAAGCCGGTTTCCAGCATTTCGATATAGGCGAGTGCGGCTATCGCTTCGACATCCTCGGGCATCAGCCGGTCGAGGAAGCGATACATCACCTCGCGCCAGGTCCATAAATTGTCATGGGCAGGACCGCGTATCTCCGCCAGTCCCGCCATGCCGCGCTGGAAGGCATGGCTGTGGACATTGGCCAGTCCCGGCACGGCGATGCCGTGCCGCTCGTCGCCGGAGGCTGGGGCAACGCCGGTTTCTATTTTTTGAATCGCATTTTCACCGAAAGTGATACGAACATTATTCGACCACCCTTCAAACAATAGCGCGCTTTGAAACCAGAGGCTCACCATCCGGCAGTGATCCCGTTGTATGGAGTTTACATCCCACATATGAAACAAATCGGGGCTCTGCGCAAAATGCGCTGGCCTTCCGGGGCGCCCAATGGATTGCGAACGGCTTTGGCGAAACGCGCGGCTTGCCACGCTGAAAGGCGATGGCCTCGGCGTGGTCGAGCACGGTATTGTTGCCGCAAGTGCTGGGCGAATCGTTTACGCGGGAGCTGAGAGCGCCGCGCCGGCATTCTCCGCCGCAGACACAATCGATTGCGATGGTCGCTGGCTCACGCCGGGCCTGATCGATTGCCACACACATCTTGTCTATGCCGGAAACCGCGCGCACGAATTTCAGATGCGGCTTGACGGTGCGAGTTACGAAGACATCGCCAAGGCCGGCGGCGGTATCGCATCAACAGTAAAGGCCACGCGCGCAGCCAGCGAGCGGGAATTGGTTTCCCAGGCATTGCCGCGGCTGGATGCGCTGATCGCGGAAGGCGTTTGCACGGTTGAGATTAAATCCGGGTACGGCCTGTCGCTCGAACAGGAATTGAAAATGCTGCGCGCCGCCAACGCACTCGCACGCGAACGGAAGATAGAAATCTCCGCGACGTTTCTTGGCGCGCATGCGCTGCCGCCGGAAGCGAATGACGACAAGGACAAATACATAGATCTCGTTTGCAACGAGATGATTCCGGCGGTGGCACGGGAGAAACTCGCCGACGCCGTCGATGCGTTCTGTGAGACGATCGCGTTCACGGGAGCACAAACCGCGCGCGTATTCGACGCCGCGACGAAACACGGCCTGAAAGTCAGGCTCCATGCCGACCAGCTTTCCAATTCTCACGGCGCAGCACTAGCCGCGAAATACAACGCACTTTCCGCCGATCATCTCGAGCACACCGATGAAGCCGGCGTCGTGGCCATGGCCAATTCTGGAACGGCAGCCGTTCTACTCCCTGGGGCGTTTTATTTTTTGCGTGAAACCAAACAGCCACCCCTCGATCTGTTGCGCAAGCATCGTGTGCCCATCGCCATTGCCACTGACTGCAATCCCGGCACTTCGCCACTGACGTCGTTGTTGCTCGCGATGAATATGGCCGCGACATGCTTCCGAATGACCGTCGAAGAGTGCATCGCCGCGGTGACGCGCGAAGCCGCGCGCGCATTGGGAAAATTTCGCGAGCTGGGGTCTCTGGAAGAAGGCAAAATATGTCATTTGGCAATCTGGAATGTCGAAGAGCTTTCAGAACTTGTTTATCGTATGGGCTATAATCCGCTTTACGCGCGCGTGTGGAGAGCGACATGACGGGCAACTGGTTGAAAATTTCGCGCGGCGATGCGCCGCTGATCGTTTCGATCCCGCATGCCGGAACCCAAATTCCCGACGACATCGCGGACGAACTCGTCTCACTCTGGCGCGCGCGCCAGGATGCGGATTGGTATGTCGACAAGTTATACGACTTCGCGGGGGAACTCGGCGCCACAGTGATCCACACGACCATCTCTCGCAGTGTGATCGACGTGAATCGCGATCCTTCCGGAAAGTCATTGTATCCCGGCCAACCGACGACGGAGCTTTGCCCGACCACGACCTTCGATGGCGAACCTCTCTACAGAAAAGGTATCGCGCCGCCGGATGCCACAATCGTCGTGGCGCGGCGGTTGCATTATTTCGATCCTTATCATGCTGCCATCGATGACGAGATCGCGCGGCTACGCGCCGATCATGAGCGCGTCGTGTTGTTCGACGCGCATTCAATCCGCTCGCATGTCAAGCGGCTGTTCGATGGTGAATTGCCCAACTTCAACATCGGCACCAATTCCGGCGCCGCGTGTTCGCGCGAACTTTCGCGCCGAGTGGAGATCGCCTGCAACACCACGCGCTGGTCACACGTTACGGATGGCCGCTTCAAGGGTGGCTACATCACGCGCCATCACGGTGCACCGCAGCTGGGCGTGCATGCCATCCAGATGGAGCTTGCGTGCCGCGGCTATATGGAAGAGCCAGCGAAAATTTCCGAGAAGAATTGGCCGCCGATTTATGATGCATCACGCGCGGCGCCTATGCGCGCTGTGTTGCGCAATGTCCTTGAAAGCTGTCTGCGATTTGCGCAGAGCACCACCGTTCCGGTCGCATCGAATTTTATGCCGACGCATATTTAGCGTTCCTCCGCGGTCTCCGCGTCTTTTTGTGCAGTAATTGATGCACATGGAGACGCGGAGAATCCGCGCCCTGTTGCGCCGGGCGCACCCATGACATTATCGGTGGGACGAATTGAGATTCCCGCAGATGATCCGTCTCGACAATTCCCGCCGCATCCGTGCAGCACGCGGTAGCCAACTCTCCGCGAAATCGTGGCTGACCGAAGCGCCACTGCGCATGTTGATGAACAATCTTGACGCAGAAGTCGCAGAACGGCCGGAGGAACTCGTCGTCTATGGCGGCATCGGCCGCGCGGCGCGGGACTGGGAGTCCTACGACCGTATCGTAGCGGCGCTAAAACGGCTCGAAGGCGATCAGTCGTTGCTCATTCAATCGGGAAAGCCCGTCGGCATCTTCCGCACCCATCCCGATGCGCCGCGCGTGCTGATCTCCAACTCCAACCTCGTGCCGCATTGGGCGACGTGGGACAAATTCCACGAGCTCGATAAAAAAGGCTTGATGATGTACGGCCAGATGACGGCCGGATCGTGGATCTATATCGGCAGCCAGGGCATCGTTCAGGGCACGTACGAGACTTTCGCCGAAATGGGGCGGCGTCACTTCGGCGACGATCTACGTGGGCGTTGGATTCTCACAGCGGGGCTCGGCGGCATGGGCGGCGCACAACCGCTGGCCGCCGTGATGGCGGGCGCTTGTATGCTCGCGATCGAATGTCAGCCCTCGCGCATCGAAATGCGGCTCAAGACAAAATATCTCGATCAGCAAGCCAAGACGCTAGATGAAGCGCTGGAAATCATCGCGCGCGCGACAAAAGAGAAGAAAGCGATATCCGTCGGCCTGCTCGGCAACGCGGCGGAGATATTGCCGGAGATGGTCAAGCGCGGCATCAAGCCGGATGCGGTGACCGATCAAACATCCGCGCACGATCCCATCAATGGCTATCTGCCCGCGGGCTGGACATTGGACGAATGGCAGAAGAAGCGCGAGAGAGATCCGAAAGCCGTCGAGCACGCTGCTAAGAAGAGCATGGTACGCCACGTTCAGGCGATGCTCGACTTTCATCGCCAGGGCATCCCCGTCGTCGATTACGGCAACAACATCCGGCAGATGGCGCTGGAAGAAGGCTTGAAAGACGCGTTCGATTTTCCGGGCTTCGTTCCGGCTTACATCCGCCCGCTGTTCTGCCGCGGCATCGGTCCATTCCGCTGGGCCGCACTTTCAGGCGATCCGGAGGACATCTACAAGACCGACCAGAAGATGAAAGAGCTGCTGCCCAACGACAAGCATCTGCACAACTGGCTCGACATGGCGCGCGAGCGCATCAAGTTTCAGGGCCTGCCCGCGCGCATTTGCTGGATCGGTCTCGGCGATCGTCATCGTGCGGGGCTGGCGTTCAACGAAATGGTGGCGCGCGGCGAATTAAAAGCGCCGATGGTCATTGGCCGCGATCATCTCGACAGCGGCTCCGTCGCATCGCCCAATCGCGAAACGGAATCCATGATGGACGGGTCCGACGCGGTATCCGACTGGCCGCTGCTTAACGCGCTGCTGAATTGCGCGAGCGGCGCGACATGGGTGTCGATCCATCACGGCGGCGGCGTTGGCATCGGCTATTCGCAACATGCCGGCATGGTGGTTGTCGCCGACGGCACGCCGGAGGCAGCCAAACGTCTCGAGCGCGTGCTCTGGAACGATCCGGCCAGCGGCGTCATGCGCCACGCCGATGCGGGCTACGACGTCGCCATCGATTGCGCGCACGAACACAGACTCGATCTGCCGTCGCTCGCCTAAGCCAGCGCCTGTTCGAGATCGGCGATAAGATCGTCCGCGTCTTCCACGCCGCAGGACAACCGCACCAGCGCGTCGGAGATACCAAGCACTTCGCGCTTCTCCGGCGGGATCGACGCGTGGGTCATGATCGCGGGATGTTCGATCAGGCTTTCCACGCCGCCAAGAGACTCCGCCAGGGTGAAAAGCTGGCAGCGTTCCAGAAACCGTTTGGTGCCGGCGAGATCACGCTTGAGTACAACCGTCACGATGCCGCCGAACGCTGTCATCTGCGCTTTCGCGAGCGTATATTGCGGATGACTTTCCAGGCCGGGATAAAACACTTTCAGAATGTCCTTGCGCCCCTCGAACCAGCGCGCAATCTTCATCGCGTTCGCGCAATGCCGCTCCATGCGAAGCGCCAATGTTTTCACGCCGCGCAGTGCGAGGAAGGAATCGAACGGGCCTTGAATTGCGCCGACGGCGTTGTGCAGAAACGCGAGACGGTCGGCGAGTTCCTTGTTATCGCCCACCACCACGCAGCCGCCGACGATATCGGAATGGCCATTGAGGTATTTGGTTGTCGAATGCACGACGATGTCGATGCCCTGCTCCAACGGCCGCTGCACATAGGGCGAAGCGAAAGTATTGTCCGCCCCCGTGAGAATACCGCGAGATTTCGCGAGCTTTGCGATGGCCGCCAGATCGGCAAGGCGCAGCAGCGGATTGGTCGGCGTTTCCACCCATATGAGCTTCGTGTTCGGCTTGATCGCTTTTTCAATCGCCGAAAGATCGCTCATGTCCACAAAATCGAATGACAATCCGGCGCTTCGCTTCTTTACCTTGTCGAATAACCGGAATGACCCTCCATAAAGATC
>Ga0265338_10007665_pt1 | contig 13309 bp, 12 predicted proteins | sample 42126metaG_FD_193579 | JGI IMG/M metagenome (GOLD analysis project Ga0265338, IMG submission 193579) | Rhizosphere microbial communities from Carex aquatilis grown in University of Washington, Seatle, WA, United States - 4-21-26 metaG | ecosystem: Host-associated > Plants > Roots > Rhizosphere... | reverse complement strand
GAAGGAATGCAGGATGAAGCGCGCGGTGCGGTGACGGCCGGTGCACAGCGTGAGTCCTTCGAGGCTGATCATGGTGTCTCGCCCCCAGTCCGTGAACCAGTGGTAACCCGCGATGACCGATTGAAGTTCCTCGCCCTGTGCGCGTGCGCGTGCGGCGTCTTCGGCCCGGCCAGCGGGCGCGATGAGGAACTGATCGGCTGCGAGAACCAGCTCGGCAGTTGTATGATCGGTCAGCGCATCCGGCGCGGCGTGGAGCAGGCGAGAGCGCCGCTCGTTCTCGTATTGCCAAGCTTCCTCGGGGCCGACAGCCTGCATGGTCTCCCACGTCTCGGTCGAGGCCACCAGGGTGGCGGACGTCGCTTCGGTCAGTCGGACCTTGAACTGTCCGGGACTCCACAGCGTTCCTCGCGCGGCGTAGCCTCGCGCCGCCTCCCACCGATAGTTGACCGCTTCTTGCCGCTCGGGATAGAGCTCGAAGGCAGGATCGCCTCCATCCACTTGGATCTTGAGCGACGGCAGCGACGGTCCGATGGACACCTCGAAGCGCGCCCCCGTCAGGCACAGCGTATAGATGTCCAGCGTTCGCGAGACCGGCGCGTCGTGTGGACGGAAGTGCATCGCAGGACGCAGGGATAGCCAGACAGCGGCGGCAGGCTGATGCTGAGGAGCATCGATCAGCCGGTACTGAACATGGACGGTGTTCTGCAAGTGGGGCATGACGATGCGCTTCTCGATGACGAAGGGTCCCGTGCGGTAAACCCAGACCGGCAACCCCATCTCCAACCGAAACTGATCCAATAGCTGGGTGCCATGCGATGCGTGCTCGCTTTCTGCTTCGGTCATTTGGCCGGACAGACGATGGGCACTGCCCTCGGGAAGATGAAGCTGCTCCTCCAGATGGTCGAACATCATCGTGCGGCCGAGCGGGTTGGGCAGGGCCGACACAAGCAGCCCGTGATAGCGACGCGTCGCAACCCCTGCGATGGTTCCGGAGGCGTAGCCGCCGAGGCCATTGGTCACGAGCCATTCCCGATCGACCAGCAGGTCAGTTTCGTTTCCTTCCTCGCGTTGCCAACCCACGCGCGTAATCGGACGCATGGGCTTGTGTGTATCAAGGGGCGTGCCACTGTGGAGTCTGCGAAACTCTCCATGCCCGCCGGGGCGCGTGTTACCGCCGCGGAACCTCTGGGGGACGGGCGTAACGTGCCCCTTCATCTGGGGGGCCGCCTCCCTTGGGACCCGCAACGACCATGGCGTCTCTTCGCCCCATCAAGCCCGCTTGCCGGAGGTGCAAGATTTCACCAACCACGATCTGCAGGATAGCCAGCAGGGGCACAGCGGCAACCGCTCCGAGAATGCCGGCCACTTCCCCGAGGAATAGAATCGAAAGGGTCACGAGCAGGGGGTTGGCATTGACGGTACGTCGGAAGACCAGCGGTCCCAAGACATTTCCTTCGAGCTGCCCATACGAGATGAAATAGACGGCCGCAGCGATGCCATGCCCGATACCACCTACGCCGAGAGCGATGGCCGACACGGTAATGCCTGCTACGAACGGCCCCGCGTACGGGACGAGGCTCGACACTCCGCTAAATAGTCCGAGAGGCAGAAAGAACGGCGTGCGGTTGATGGCCAAGAATGTCGTCGCCATGGTCGCATTGATCGAACAAATCACAACCAAGCCACTGACATAGCCGCCGATCGCATCGTGGATCTTTCGAACGATTGCTTCGTACGTTGGCTGACGCTCGGGTCTGGCCTCAGCAAGCATGCGCTTGATGAGCGGGCCACCAAAGACCAGCATGAAGATCGCAAGAAATACGATGACAATGGTCCCCGAAACGGCCGTGAGCACCCCGCCTACTACCGACAACAGTGGCGTCAGCTCGCTCTTCGCGATTTCGGCGAGCTTTCGGGTCGGATTGTCGAGCTCGGATTGAATATGGAAGACGCGGTCGATTGCGCGAAAGGCCCGCGAATGGCGCACTTCATCGATTAGATGGGGAGCGGACTTGATCAGGGCGGTTGCCTGTTCGGCCGCGGCCGGAACGATCAGAAGTGCCAAGGCGGCAAGTGCGCCTAGCATGGCCAGAACGACCAATCCGATGGCCAGCCAACGTGAAAGTCCCCAGTGCTCGAAGACCTTCACGACGCGGTCCATGGCGACAGCCACGAGAAATGCCAAGACCGTCAATGCAACGGCAAGGCGCGCAGTGGCCAAAACCCAGACGCTGACCCCGACAAAAAGGATGGCGAATGTCGCGACTGCGACGGTTTTGAAGGTGACTTGGGAGCGGCGTAGCTCCGCGCTCACCACGGATGCTTCCGAGGTGGAGTCTGCAGCCAGAGGTACCGACAGACCGGGGACTTCGGATGGATTGGTCCGCATCTTAGGTTCGCTTGTGGTTGATCGGTTGTTCATGTGGTTCCGAGTACGGACAGCAAACCGGAGGCCAGAACGAAGCTGGTACGCTGCTTGCTGGAACCCATGAGCATGAAGATTCTCGGGTACACGATGAAAACAGTGTTAATAGGGACCAGCTGCGTCCTATTGGCTGGGTTGCGTGCGCAAGCGCAAACGCCTCCCTCACTACCTGGCTTTCCCGCCCCGGGGAGTCCTGGTGGGCCGCTTCCCACTCCAACACCCAATCCACCTCTGCCTCCGGATCTTCCTGGGCCGGTCGGGACGGGCAATGCGCCCGGAGGAGCGGGCAATGCGTCGGGGACGCATCCCGGAGGCGCTGGAGGCACGCATGGTTCGACCGGCACCGGCATCCACTAGAAGCGCCAGGTGTTCAAGCCGAATCGCGGTCGACCCGGCAGCCCTGAAGTATCTTGATAAGCTGTTCCGGATAGACGGGCTTGACGATGAACTCGTCGAACCCGGCAGCGTGGGCTGCGAAACGGGTTGCCGGATCCGAGAACCCGGTAAGCGCAACGAGTCGCCTGGAGCGGCCTTGGTCGCCGGCTCGCAAGCAACGAGCCACCTCGCAACCGTCAACGCCGGGGAGATGAAGATCGATCATGGCGATGTCCCAGTTATTCGCAGTGGCGCGTTCGAGCGCCTGATGAAGATCGGCGGCTTCGAGCACGTGGTGCCCCATAGTCGCCAAGAATTCGCTCAGCATCCCGCGAAAATCATCGTCGTCCTCGACAATCAACACACAAACTCCCGTCTCTGTCGACACATCCAAGGTGGAGATCTCCTTTGCGCGCGTAGTTTACACGGAATTGCTTGCGACAAGGCTCTGCGCGATCGAAAACACAAAGTGTTACAAGCCTGAAAGATTTGGGTGGTTCGTCGCGTTGATCGCTGGCAAATGCCTTGCTCGGGAACCAAGCTGTCGATGGCAAGGAGGGTTGGCAACATGCATGGCACCATGAATGATGGGTCAGCTTTCTCACGGGGAAGAGCTGGGATTGTCGCGACGCTGCTCGTGGTAAGCTCGAGCAACGCGAAATGTGGTGGGTCGCCCGCCAAGCCTCTCCCGCCTGTCGTCACTGTGCGGGTTGCGGATGTCGACGACGAAACGAACGGACTCATGGAGCTCCACCGCTACCACCCCAAAGTCAACTTGAGGCGATGGAAAACATGGCGCAATCCAGATGGCGTCGATACCGAGGCTGCGCAAGTAAGGGATCTTGCTTTCAATACCCTTGAGGTCGCCAATGCCGTCGTCGTTGCTGTCGCCGCTGTGGGTTTCGCGCTGACCTCCTATCCGGTCGCTGTCGAGAGAGGTTGGATCTCGCGATCGCAGGCTAGCGAACGCACCTTGACGACTTTGCGATTTTTGTGGCTGGCGCGGCAAGGGCCGGAAGCGCAGAACGTTGCGGGATACAAAGGATTCTTCTACCACTTCCTGGACAGTAGGACGGGGTATCGCTCCTGGGATTCCGAGCTATCGACCATCGACACGGCGCTGCTCATGGCCGGCGTGCTTACGTCGCAGTCCTTCTTCAACGGAGCTGGTGAGACAGAGCGCGCTATTCGGACGCTGGCCGACGAGCTCTATCTTCGGGTGGATTGGGCGTGGGCTCACTCTCGGCGCCATCCTGATCTCATCAGCATGGGCTGGACTCCCGAGCACGGCTATATCGATGCCGACTGGGAGGGATACAACGAGGCGATGATCCTCTATGTCTTGGCACTTGGCTCTCCGACTCACCCAGTCGTATCGAAGGCGTGGAACGCTTGGACTTCCACCTACCACTGGGACACATCTGATGGCTTTCCACGCGTTGCCTTCGGGCCACTGTTTGGCCACCAATACACGCATGTTTGGGTCGACTTTCGAGGGATCCAGGATTCCTACATGCGGTCTAGAGGCATCGACTATTTCGTGAATTCCATCCGTGCGACGTATGCCAACCATGCCTATTGCGTAGCCAATCCTCAGCGATGGATTGGGTACAATTCCGCGGTATGGGGTCTGACTGCGTCGGATGGTCCATTGCGACTTAGCCCGACCACGGAGGCAAATAGCCGCTTTCACGCGTACTGGGCGCGAGGCGCCGGTTCTGAGCCGCGTGACGACGGCACGATCGCGGTGACCGCAGCGGGCGGTTCTGTGCCTTTTGCGCCGGAGCTGGCGATACCCACCCTTCGGCTCTTTCGCTCGCGCTTCGGGGACAGAATCTACGGAAAATATGGATTCAAGGACGCGTTCAACCTTTCCTTTGTTGACAGTACATCGGAAAGAGATGGGTGGTTTGCTGATCAGTACGTGGCCATCGATCAGGGGCCGATTCTGCTAATGATCGAGAATTTTAGAACTGGTCGCATTTGGAGCCTGATGAAGCACAGCCGTTACCTGCGGGCTGGGCTCGTCAGCGCCGGCTTTACTGGGGGTTGGTTGAACCTGGCTGGCAGCCCAGGGTTGAGCGCTTCGCTGGTGCCTGCGGCAAAGACTACTTCGTGATGCTGACGGCAGCCGGGATGCCACTGGCAGAATCCGTGGCGATCCACACCTGCAGGAACGACGGCTCGGTCAAGTATTTCATGTCGATGTTCCAGAACGAAAGCTCATCTCTTCCGAGGGTAAATTCGACGTGCTTGGTCTGGCCTGGGGCCAGTTCGACGCTCCGGAAGCCTCTTAGCTCGCGGACTGGGCGTGCGACGCTGGTGCCGGTCAAGCGAATATAGCACTGCGCCACCTCTGTGCCGGGCCGGCGTCCGGAATTGGTGACGTCCGCGGTTACGGTAAGCGACGATTGCCCGCTATTGAGGGCGGCCGCGCTGAGAGCTCGACGGCTCAGTGAGACAGGCGAGTAGGTGAAGGTCGTGTAGGAAAGTCCGTAACCAAAGGGGAAGAGAGGTGCATTGAGCTCGTCGATATAGCGACTCAAAAAGCGGCTACCAGAGTCAGGGGGCTTACCGAGATCGACGACCGCGGGAACCGGCCTTCCGGTGGCCAGAGCGTTGTAGTAAAGGGGCTCCTGTCCGACCGAACGGGGAAAGGTTGCCGTCAAGTGACCCGATGGGCCGACGTCACCAAACAGCGTTCGCACAAGTGCAGGGCCGGCCTCCACCCCCGGAAACCAGGCCTCGAGAATCGCTGGCACAAATTGGGCGGCCCACGTCACGGTGAGGGGGCGTCCGCTGAAAAGCACCAACACCACTGGCTTCCCCGTGGCCACCACGGCTTCGAGAAGCTTCTGCTGTTTGTCACTCAAACCCAAACGGGCGCGCGAGCTGGCCTCGCCAGTCATCTGCGCCATTTCGCCAAGAGCCATGACCACAACGTCAGCGCCCCTAGCTACGCTGAGCGCCTCTTTGAATCCGGCCTCATCGTCGCCTACGGTGTCCACGCCTTTCGCGTAGCGAAAGGTCATCTCGTCTCTTGCGGCGCGCTCGGCGAGCGCAGCACGAAGGGTCGTCACATCCGATGGGAGGCCCTGGGCGCTCCACGAACCCAACATGTCCTGGGCGCTGTCAGCGAGGGCGCCAATAAGTGCGATGCTTTGTCCAGCTCTTCCGACCAGGGGCAGCAGCGGCATGCCCTGGACAGGCTGGTTCTTCAGGAGAACGAAGGACCTCTCCGCGAGCGTGCGCGCCAATTGGCGTGCCTGGGCTGGAAGTGCTCCAACAGCGGCTGTCGGTTGGACGTAGGGATTCTCAAAGAGTCCAAGGGCGAACTTTGCAGCCAAGACGCGCCTCACACTGTCGTCGATTCTGGCCATGGGTACGGCGCCGGACTGCACGAGAGCCGGTAGCTCCGAGAGATATAGCCCGCTCTCCATGTCCACGTCGACGCCCGCCAGAAACGCCTTGCCGGCGGCAACCGACGGCCGATTCGCAATGCCATGGGCCATGGTTTCTTGGATGGAATTCCAGTCGCTCACCACGAAACCATTGAAGCGCCACTCCTTGCGGAGAATTTGGTCGAGCGTAAACGAATTGGAGCTGGCGGGCACCCCGTTGAGGCAATTGAAAGCGGCCATCATCGAGGCCACACCGGCCCGAACGCTGGCCTGGAAAGGCGGGAGATATGTCTGTCGCAAAGAACGCTCGGAAATCTCGGTCGTGTTGTACTCGCGTCCCCCTTCAGCCGCGCCATACCCGACAAAGTGCTTAGCACAGGCCAAGATCGAGGTTGGGTTGTCTAGCCGATCGCCTTGATACCCCCGAACGTATGCTCTGGCAATCGCTGCGCCGAGGTTGGGATCTTCACCTGCGCTCTCAGAGATCCGTCCCCAACGAGCATCACGAGCAATGTCCACCATGGGCGAAAAGGTCCAGCGAATCCCTTGGGCTGCCGCTTCCTCTGCTGCAAGTCGCGAAGCCTTTTCGATGAGAAGCGGATCCCAAGTGGCCGAGAGCCCGAGGTTGATTGGGAAGACAGTTCGAAATCCGTGGATGACGTCCAATCCGAATAGCAGGGGAATATGAAGCCGCGACTTCTCCACAGCGATCCTCTGGTACTCATCCGCCTGCTGTGCGGTTGTTACGTTGAGGAGGCTACCAATTCGGCCTTCCTCGATCATTGCGTCATGCGAATCGTGAGTGGGCCCAGGACCCGTTGGTTGGCCAGCCGAGTATTGATTCAATTGGCCAAGCTTCTCTTGCATGGGTCATGCGTTTTAGCAAGGCGCTGACCTGCGCTTTGCGAGACAAGGCTGAAGACGGAGCTTGGGCATTGACAGTCAACGCCGACAAATACAGGGCAACACCGAGCTTCATGGCTCAAGAATGCTCCTGCTGCAACTGTGCCAACCCTCCAGGGCGACTCGCGACAGCGGCGCCGTTTCACTCGCGAGACACACGCGCTGCGAATGCTACCGAGATGTGACCCGACCAGACAGCCGGAACCTACTTCGCAAAGGCCACCAACCTTCCAAGGCGGCAGGTAGCCGTCGGGCCCTTGGCCTGCGCCATGCAGGCGCAGGTGCCTGCGGAGAGTAGTTACATGGGAAATTCCGCCAGAGTGTCCTTGAAGAAAGGAGTATCCGATGTCAACCAGTCAAGAAAGGGTCAGCGAGAACAAGAGCTCCAGGGCCGCCCAAAGCAAACGGGTGGCTGATCCCGTTTGCGGAATGGAGGTAGACGTGGGGGCGCCTTCGTTTAAAGAGGAACGAGACGGGCAGACATTTTACTTCTGTTCGGCTGCCTGTCGCGACGAGTTTTGCAGGAACCCTGCACAGTATGTCTAGTCGGGCCAATTGAGTAAATAACAGAAACCCCGGTGACCGAGGTCCTTCGTCTCGGCCTCACCGGGGCGCCCTTTGGCCGTCGATCGTTTGTTCTGCGCCCAGACCAAACGTTACGAACCTGTAACAGCGGCCGGTCGTTCTGCTATGGCCGCCATGGCGATCCTTATGGTGGAGATGGTACTCTAACTGGAGCGTCAATTTGTGCGAGCGTAACCAGGAAGGGCAAGGTCGAAGAGCGTGTTGCCAATACCGAAAGAGCCAAGGGCTAATGCCGAGGCAAAAGCCAAAGCGGAGGTTAGGAAGTAGCTCGCCGTGTCTTCCCAGGGACGCTGCCGCCGATGGCAAGCTACTCTTCTATTCGGTGTGGCTGTGGCGGTCGCTCGACAGCCCTTACCGGCATGGGCCTTTGCGGACGAGGAAGCGCCGTCAAGTCAAGGTGACGCCCGCAGCGACGGAAGGCGCGAATTCAACATCTTTCCGGTGGTCGGGGGAGATAGCGACGTCGGGATAGGCTTCGGTCAAATCAGCGACTGGGCAAGATTGAGTACCACGCCAGCTTCCTTTCGCTGGCGTCTGGAAGACGCAACCTTCGTTACCTTCAAGTTGCGCGACTCGACGGTCATCGTCCCCTTCCTCGATCTCTACATACTGTTCACGGTGCCTCACTTTGGGCCGAGCGGCCGTTTGAGGTTGGAAGTGCGGCCGTCGTTCACAGACGAAAGAACCCTTGGCTACTACGGAATAGGCAATGCCAGCCTCGCGCCCCCAGGCACCAGCACGGACCAAGAGGAATACCGGCGCATGCATCCGACTTTGGCGGGAAAGCTGCGCGTTCAAATCGTGGACGGCTGGTTCGTCGCTGTGGCGGACTCCTTGACGTTGAGCTTGCTCGACGTTGCGCCCGATACCCTCCTTGCTCGGGACCAGAATAGCGGATCGACAGAGGTGCGCCAATTGTTGGGCAAGTTCTCGTCGCACACCCTGAACTTGCTGGAGGTAGGGACGGAATACGATACGCGCGACAACGAGACAGTCACTAGTCACGGGCAATACCATGCATTGTCGGTACGCTACAGTCCGGCGCTAGCCTGGTGGATGCCGTATAGTTATGTGCAGTTCAACGCAACCTTGCGCTTCTATGCGACGCCTATCCCTCGGTGGTTGTCGATCTCCTTCCGCTTCGTAGGCGACGCAATCGCGGGGACAGCGCCATTTTACGAGCTTGCTCGTTTCGATGATACGCCCGCGATTGGGGGCGGAAAGGCAATTCGGGGAGTTCCTGCCCAGCGTTACCATGGCAAGGTCAAGGTGTTCGAGAACTTCGAGATCCGAAGCGACCTCTTGCCCTTCACTGTGAAGAAGAAAGCATTGGTCCTGGGCCTAGCAGCTTTCCTCGATGCTGGACGGACATGGACCGAGCTTTTCCACGCCCATCCCGAGCTCGATGGAAGCGGACTAGGCATCAAGTACGGCGTCGGTTGTGGGCTGCGGCTACAGGAGGGCAAGACCTTCGTCGTCCGAGCCGACCTGGCCTGGTCCCCGGATGCCAGACCCGTCGGCGGATATTTCGCTGCCGGCGAAATCTTCTGAGGCAAACTCCACCGTGCGACCGTCGCCCTGGTGAAACGGCTTACGGTTTGCAAGGACCTCTTGCCATGAGTCTATTCGCAAATAGACGCCGAGCAGGACGAACGCTCGCTGATGCGCTCAGCAAGTATTTGGGACGCGACGACCTCTTCGTGCTTGGTCTGCATTCACGCTGAACAACCAGAAATCAGGCGGCGCGAGCGAGCCCATCGCGACGCACGCGCGGAAGTGGCCGATGACGTCGTGTGCGCGGTGACGCCCCAGCACTTCTACGCTGTGGGCTTTGGTAGCGAGACTTCTCGCAGACCAGCGACGAAGAAATACGAGGGCTCCTCGAAACTTCCAGGCGTGAGTACGCGTCCGACATCGGCTCCGATAACCGTGACCAAGCGAGCGGCCCGCGCTAGGGCTGCAAGCTTTAGCAGACCCCTAGCGAGCTCAGCCCCAATCAAAGTCCACAATCAGCGGGCCGTGGTCGCTGCTGTTGGCCTCTCTTTCGACCGTCGAGCGCGTTGCTTTGGCAGCCAGGTCCTGCGTGGCGAGAACATAGTCGAGGCGCCAGCCCATGTTTCTTTCCCGCATGTTCCGCCACGGTGCCCACCAGGTGAAAAGCGAAGCGTTGTGAGGATCGAGGTCTCGTCCGACGTCCCGCAATGCACCTCGTTCAAGGATTCGCTCGATGAAAGCGCGCTCCTCGGGCCGCTGGCCTACCAGACGCGGGTCGCGCAGCTTGGGATGGACGTCATCTTCTGCCCGGGCCACGTTTAGGTCCCCGCACAGCACGTAAGGACGTCCAAGAGCGCGTGCCGCAACGACGTACTCTTCCAGCGCTCGCAAGAATTCCAGCTTGGCCTCATAATTCTTGCCTCCGTTCGGGACATAAATCGAAGCGACAGAAAGAGGGCCGAGTTCGGCAACGACAATGCGGGTCTCATGATCGAACTCGGGATGCCAAAACTTCGGGCGGTCAATAGAGCGGTCCTTGTGCACGTGGATGCTCACGCCCGAATAGCCCTTGCTGCCGTGCCAGTAACACCAGTAAGGGGCAATCTCTGCCAATACTTCTGGAATCTGAGGCAACGTTGCCTTCAGCTCTTGCAAGCAAAGTACATCGGGACGCTCGCGCTCGATGAAGGAGACCACCTCATCCTTGCGCGCCCGGATACCGTTGACGTTCCAGGTCACGATCTTCATGAGTCAAAGTTAGCGCTCTGGCGTGACACAAACCATCGCGATTCCAGGGCGACCGCGCAGCATGGTTTGACTTGCCCTTGGCGCGCCCAAAGCTCGTCAAGGGCCAGTCGGATTTTCTCGACCGTCTGTCCGTCCTGACCGGCACGTCCTAGTCAACCGTCACCTCCCCGGAGCGGAGGCGACGGTTCGCGCCGCTCAGTTGCTCATTTAGTAGATGCTGCTCATCTCGCGCTCTTTCGCGCTCATGAACGGTTTCTCCAACTGCTTGGCGCCGTCTTTGCCCAGAACTTCTTGCGCCTGGGGGAAGAATTCGCCCTCTTCTTCCGCCACGTGGCTCTTCACTAACTTGGTCAGCTGTCCAATCTGGTGCTGCCATTCGGGTGAATTGAAGCTCAAGGCGTCGATCTGCTTGATCGTTCGCTCCAGCTCGCCGGCCTCTTTAGCATGGATGCGTGCGATATCCTCGGTTCTCGAATCGCTGCCAAGGGCCGGGTATACCTCGGCCAGCTCCGCGCGTTCGTGCGAGACCAGTTGCTTCTTGATTTCAGTCCAAAGCTCGCGGCGCTTCTCGGCGTCCTTCGTCCCCTCTGCTCGCGACAAGAGCACGCAGGCTTCGTGATGTTGTTCGGCGAGCGTGACGAAGACGCCGTTCAAGCCTTTGGCCATCGCTTCGATGGCGCCGACCTTTCCAGCAGCTTTCGCTGCGATATTTTCGATGGGATTGGGCATGGTGTTCTCCTTCTTTTGGTGAAACGCAGTCCCATGCAAATGTGCAAGGCCGGTGCCAGAGCGGCTAGCTTTAGATTTCGCAGCAATTCATCCCTGCGTGGGGCCGTCCGTTTCGATCTGGCAACCCGTGTTGCGAAAGGGTGACCAGTCACCCAAAGCAGAGTTGCACGACGAGGTCCATCCTGCTTCGGTCCAACAGATCTGCCGAAGCAGGCACGACCATTGCAGCGGTGGTTCTGGTCTGCCATGGCTCAGGCGGACGTTGATGTTTCCAAACCCGGCACCTGCATCGCGCATCTTATTTTGTATACCCGGAGAACCTCGCAACACCACCGGCCCGACGGAGATGCATGCAGTCCAAGCCCGCTTCCCTTACCTCCACCTTCTCGTCCTACCAGAGATTCGTCGTGGCTGTGCTCGCGTTCCTCCAGTTCACGATCATCCTGGACTTCATGATCATGGGCCCGCTCGGCGCGCTGATGCTGCGCGATCTGCACATCACGACGAAGCAGTTCGGGTTCGCGGTCTCGGTTTACGCCTGGAGCGCGGGTGTCTCGGGGCTGCTCGCCGCTGGCTTCGCCGACAAGTTCGACCGCAAGAAACTGTTGCTGTTCTTCTATGGCGGGTTTCTTGCGGGCACGCTCCTGTGCGGGCTGGCCGGCAGCTACCGTGTCTTGCTGTTCGCCCGCATCGTCACCGGGGTGTTCGGCGGCGTGGTCGGCTCGATCGCGATGGCCATCATCGCCGACCTGTTTCCACTCGCCGTGCGCGGCCGGGTGATGGGGACCGTGCAGACAGCGTTCGCGGCCAGCCAGGTGTTGGGCCTCCCCTTTGCCCTGTACCTGTCCAACCACTGGGGCTGGCAGGCGCCTTTCATCATGGTGTTCGCGGTTAGCGCCGCCGTCGGCCTCGTCATCGCGGGCAAGCTCAAGCCCATCGACGCGCACCTCAAGCTCCGCTCGGAGCGCAACCCATTCGAGCACCTGCTGAAGACCGTCAGGCAGTGGCGATACCTGCAAACCTTCGCCGCCACCATGTTGCTCGCCACCGGCGGGTACATGCTGATGCCCTTCGGCAGCACGTTCGCGGTGCACAACCTCGGGATCCCGTTGGCAAAGCTGCCGATGCTGTTCATGATCACCGGCGTCGTCGCCTTCGCGGCTGGGCCGCTGCTCGGACGGCTCGCCGATCGGGTCGGTAAGTACCTCGTGTTCTGCGTCGGCTCGGCGCTGGCGGCAACCGTGGTCGCCATCTACTGCAACCTAGGCGTGACACCGCTTGGCCTCGTCGTGCTCATCAACTCGGCGCTGTTCGTGGCCATCGCCGCCCGCATGATCACGGCGATGGCGCTCACATCCGCGGTCCCCGACATGCAGGACCGCGGCGCCTTCATGTCCGTGAGCTCCTCGTTGCAGCAGTTCTCGGGGGGTCTTGCCGCTTCGGTGGCGGGACTCATCGTGGTTCAACGGGCCGACGGCAACCTCGTGCATTACGACCTGCTTGGCTATGTGGTGGCCGTCGCCGTCGGCACCACAGTCGCGCTCATGTACCCCATCCACAAGGCCGTGATGGCCAAGGCCGCCTCCGCCGCGTCCCAGTTCCCTATCGCCGCGGGGTCGGCTTCCGAGCCAGAGGAGATGCCGGGCTCGGCGGACCACGGCGTCGCCGCCGCGCCAGTCGTCGCCGACCGCCCTCAGTAGGTATCCAATTCATCCCCATCGAGCACTCCGTTGCTGTCGCGATCGAGGCCCATGCGAATCCCGGAGCCGGGCGGCACGGCCGTAAATGTGAGCACGGCTCGCCGGGCCTGCCCGCGCAGGGCCGCGTCACTCAGCGGCCGGCCTCTTACGCTGTCCGGGATGAACATTCCGTCCTTGGCGTTGAACAGGAATCCCACGTTGCGACCATCGAGCAGACCTTTGACGATGAGATCGCACTCGCCGCCGACTGCGCGCGCTTCAAGTAAGTCGATTCGGGCCGCCACGTCGGGGGAGGCGTCCCCGGTCAGCGTCACCTGCTGACCGACGATGGGGGCAAGATTCTAATCGAAGGCAAACATGAACGCCTCGACCTGCCGTCGCTTGGTTAGGTTGGCGAGCAACTCCTGCTGGGCCAGGGCAGGATCGTTCTGATCCGTGATGACTGTGAA
>Ga0265338_10007664_pt1 | contig 13311 bp, 9 predicted proteins | sample 42126metaG_FD_193579 | JGI IMG/M metagenome (GOLD analysis project Ga0265338, IMG submission 193579) | Rhizosphere microbial communities from Carex aquatilis grown in University of Washington, Seatle, WA, United States - 4-21-26 metaG | ecosystem: Host-associated > Plants > Roots > Rhizosphere >... | reverse complement strand
CAGCGCGATGTCGCGGCCACGGATGCGGCGGAGTTCAGGTTCGGGGAGCTTCGACAGATCGCGGCCATGAATAAGTATGCTGCCCTGTTCGCAACGGGCATGGGCGGGAAGCATGCCGAGGATTGCGTGGGAGAGGGTGCTCTTGCCGCAGCCGGATTCTCCCCAGATGCCGACGATTTCGCCGGATTGAACCTCGAGGCTGAGATCGTCGACCGCCGCGATACGCGCACCTTGGGCAGGGGCGTAGGTCACGGACAGTCCTCGAACGTCGAGCAACAAGTTTGATGAGCCATCCAACGCGATCTACCCCGTGTCATCAAGTTTCATCTGGCACGGTGTGACGCGCAATTGGCTAGTAAGGAGCCTTGGGGGGACGAAGCTTGGTCGCGAAGGAATTTAGATGATGGTTGGAGAGGAGGGCTTTCCTGCTCCGGGCTTGAAGATCATGCCTTCGCGCGCTTTGCCGTTCATCACCACGAGAAGCGGATCGGTGAAGCGGAGGTGGCGCACGCATCCTAATTCTCCGGCAACGGGCTGCGCGGTGAGCCAGGACCAGTCTACCGAGCCTTCTCCGGCGTCGGGGTTCACGGTGAAGTAGCCGACCTGGAAGGCCATCAGGTTCTGAAAGAAGTGGCTGCCCTGGGACGGAATGACGCGGAAGTCCTTGAAGCCGGCTTCGACGATGACGCGCGCGCCGGAGATTTCATCCCATTCGACGGGGATGCCAAGCCACGGATCGTTTGAGCCGAGGCGGCCCACACCGATCAGGAGATAGGGGCGATTTTCCAAAGACAAGTTTGTGTTGAAGCGAGCGACGGATTCGGCGACTTCCTGACTTTGACCGCGCTCAAAGCGGTGGAAATCGACGACGACCACATCGTGGAGATTCTGGATGCGGCCATTTCCGAGGACCATGGAACTGCGGCACACGAGGTCGGCGGGATCCACATCGCCCATTCGTAGTTCTTCGCCCTCGCGCGACAACACAAGGGGCCGGATCTGAAGGAAGCCAAATTCGGCATCGTCGCCGCGTTCCTGGGGAAGGTGGACGGCGAATTCAATTTCGACCGGCTGCCCGAGCGCATCTTCTCCGACACGCCCCAACTGTTGAAGAATGGACGCGAGCGGAAACACTTCCTGCTTGAGAACGGGGGCAAAGCTGACGATGCGAGGGCCGGGACGGCTCATGCCGTCGTACACGGCGTCATTGTCGCGGCTGTAGGTCGAGGCCAAGGCTTGCAGCGTGCCGTCGGACTCGGCTGCCTGGAGGTTGAAACGCGCCTCGCGCAAATCGACCAAAGGATCGGTCATCGAGGAAGGGTTGGGTGGCGGATCGTTCTGCGCATGATTCAGTTCCAACGCCCAGAATTCCGATTGCGAGTTCGAGAGAATGTCCTTCACGGACGAAAACTGGACGAGGTTGCGCGGATAGCGCGGGCAAAACGTCAGGCATCGGCCGCCCTCGACTACTTCGCGGCCCATGCCTAGTGCGACGGCAGCGATCCCGTCTTCGGAGGCCATGGGTGGCACGGGATAGAAATTGCGAGAGCGGACCACGCCGGAGAAGTCGGGATAGAAGCGGTCGCCGTGGATGCCGCCGACGACCTGCTGGACGATCACCGCCATTTTTTCTTCTTCGGTCCGGTAAGGAGTGGCGCGGACATAGGCCTTGGCGTGCTGGCTGAAGGTGGATGCGTAGGTGCGCTGGATCGCCTCGGTCAGCCTGGCCAGTCTGGTCTCGACGTCCGGTTGCTGGTTGCCTAACATGAATGTCTCGTAGACGCCCGTGAACGGCTGATATTGGGAATCTTCGAGCAGGCTCGACGAGCGCACGGCCAGCGGGTACTTCACTTCCCTGAGAAAGGCCATGAGGTCGTCGCGGAGTGAAACAGGCAACGGCGCGGCCAGGAAACGGCGTTGAATTTCGGCATCGTCATCGCAGTGAATGGCGAAATCGGAGAGATTGTTTTCGGCGAGAAAACGGTCGAAGACATCCGTGCTCAACACCAAGGCGGGGGGAACGCTGACCTTTACGCCGGGAAAGCGGCGGGAGAACTGACGTTTGTAGAGCAGGTGACGCATGAAGGCGAGGCCGCGGGCCTTGCCTCCCAGCGAGCCTGATCCAATGCGAAGGAAAAATGCATCGCCCGCCTTGAACGTCGCTGCGTCGAAATCGCCGATCAGAAATTCGGTTTGCTCGCGGCGGTAGTCGTTGATGGAGCGGATCAAGTCATCGCGCAGCGCTTCAAGGTTGGCGAAGTCCGTGACCTTGCGCGGGCGGAGTTTCTGCGCCAGGGCAAACTCGGTTCTCGCGGTGAGCCAGCGGGAAAAGTGATTTCTCTGGCTGTGGTACCCGATGCTTTCGGCCGGGACAGTGTGGAGTTGCGCCTCCAGCGCATTCATGTCGCTGGCCCGGGCCACTTCAACACCGTCGGGCAGGCGGAACACAAAATCGCCAAAGGCGCACTGCTGCGTAAGGAGGCGGCGGAAGTCCCGCAAAAATGTAGGAGAACGTTTCTGCAGGAAAGCAAACCCTTCCGCGTGCGCCCGGGAGCGGTATTCCGTATGGCTGGAATGCAGCACGATGGGAACGTCCGGGACAGATTTGCGGATCATGTGCGCCAGTTCGAAGCCAGCGTTCTCATCGGACGATCCGCTGCGGGGGAATTGGACGTCAGAGACAACGGCAAGCAGGTTGTCACGGTATTCGATGGCCTGGTGAGCGGCGTCTTCGTAGTCGGAGCAGAGCAGAATCTTGGGCCGGGCGCGTTGCCGTACGAGTTTGTGGGCGACGTTGATTCCCTCCCGGATTACTCGCCGCGACTGGCCGATCAGTTCGGTATAGATCACGGGAAGAATCGATGAGTAATAACGGATGTTGTCTTCCACGACCAACAAAACGGGAACGCCGAGCGTTTTCGCATCGTGGCGGACATTTCTTTTGTCCTCCACGTACTTCACGATCGCAATCAGAATGCGGGCATTTCCCTGCCATAAGAAGATTCGGTCGATGTCGGTGACAGGGTTGCGGGCGATGAAACTCTTGACCTCGCGGTAGTCATAGGCCAGCACAACCACCGGGATATCACGGCCGAGTTTCTTGATCTCGAGCGCCAACTGCGCGGCATTCATCTCGCCTACAGCGAGGTTGGTCACGATCAGGTTGAATCGAGGTTGCGAACGCGCCAGTTCGAGTGCCTGCGCGCCGCTCGAGACATGCGTGATACCCGGGATCTGCTGAAGGTTGAGTTCCCGCGATTCGCCGATCAGCAATTCATTCAGGCGGCCGTCTTCCCGCAGGATGAAGGAGTCGTACAGGTTGGAAACGAGCAGGATATCCTGCACGCGAAACGGCATGAGGCGGTCGAAGCCCTCAAATGCGTCTTCGGTGCCGAAAATAATCTCGCTTTCGACTGGAGTAGCCATATTGCGGAAGACACTTACTATCGAGATTGCTACGGCGAGGGCATTGTAGCAAGCCGACCATCACGATTGCGGTGATCTGGCGCGGCTTAGCGCGAGGTTCTCTTGACCAGATTCGTGTGGCTCGCAACACAAACCCATTGGCCGGAAGAGAGGATCCATGTATCGGTAAACCGACCGTAGTGGTCGAACGTCTTTCCGCGGGTTGCCCCTTTGGTGTGATAGGCGCCGGTAACGACCGCTACTCCCGGATAGAAGTAAACGTCCACATCGTCGTTGGCGACCATGGTTGTCTGCACGGAAGTGTCTTTGCTGTCGGCAATAAATTTTGACTTGTTCATCACCGTGCCATCCCAGTCGGTGTAAACAAAGTTATCCCCGATCAGCCGGTTCAGTGCCTCGCCGTCGCGATGGATCTGGGCCTGGTTCCAGGCGTTTTCCAGGGCAATGAGCTTGCTCTTCTCCGCGTTGGTGTCCGCGGGCGTACTTTGAGCGGCTGCCATCAGAACCGCCACCAGCAAGAACATCCCAGCAAAGAGTGATTTCATAAACGCCTCCCCTGCCCCGATTCACGATATTGCCGCAAGCACGGCGGCCGTTACTTGCTTGAATGCATCCGATGCCGGGTCAATGAATTCGTAATGCCCGGCGTGTGGAATTTCCTGCCAGCGCACATTCTCGATCTTTCCCGACGGAGCGGTCTTCGCGTCGCTTTTGGCTTTTGCGTAGCCACGGCTGAAAGCAGGAGGAACCGTGTCATCTTCGGCGCCGTGGAACACCCACTGCTTCGCTTGCGGGATGCTCAACTCCATGGGATCGGCCTCGCGATAGTGTTCCGGAACCGCATCCGGCTTGCCGCCGAGAAAGTCCACGACAGCATCGTTGCTCAAGTGCAGCGAGTAGGCTTTCTGGAGGTCGATTACACCTGCGAGAGAGATAGCACTTCGGATGGATGGCTCATGCGCGGCGAGGCACAATGCCAACTGGCCACCCGCGGAATGTCCCATCACGACCAGTCGATCGGTATCGAGATGGAGTCGAGCGCGCTCCTGGCGCAGGAAGGCATAGGCGGAGCGCAAGTCCGCAAACGTGCCCGGCCAGCCGCCGCCTTCGTTGCCGACTCGGCGGAACTCCAGGTTGGCAGTCGCGATACCGGCCGTGCGAAGCGCCTCGCAGAGATGGCCCGCGTGCGCCAGATCGTACTTCGCCCGCCAGTAGCCGCCGTGAATATTGACGAGGACCGGGTGCGGTCCCTTGGCATGCGGCGCTCGCAGTTCGAGGAACTGGTTCGGATCCGGGCCGTAAGCGATCCGCGCGTCCGGCGGCGGCTGCGGTTTGCTGAGAATATCCTCGGAGGGCAACGGGGCCTCGCGCGATGTTATCCCTGCTTCAGCTTGAGCTTGCTCTTATTGTCTTCCAGAAAGGTTTTGAGTTCCGGCGCCGCGTCCAGCAGGCGAGTCCACTGCTCGTAGTAGAGCGTGACCGGAAAGCGCCCCAGTCCGTACACGCTGACGCCGCCTTTCTCGCTGACGCGAAATTCCATGGCGCCGCTTCTTTTCTTGGTTTCCACCTGCTTTTCCAGATCCTGCAGGCGGGCTTTCAGTTCTTCATAGCTTGGTTCTGTCATGAATGCGACCTCGTATGATCTCTCTTTTCATCATAGGGCGAGGCGAGCGTTTCGTCGAGGCGGCCCGGCACTCAGAAGAACTTTCCAACTTTGAAAAAGAAGCGACGGTGCTGGTTATCGCCGATGGCTCCTCCGAAAAACATGGGCCCGAACACGGTTTGGAATAGAACGCCCACCGTCACATCCTGTACGACCTTGGTCGTTGCCGCAGGTTGCCCGTAAGCCTTCCCCGCTTCGTACATCGTGAGCAGATAGATATTCTGTTTCAACAAGGGGGACAACTCGCGGACTTTATAGAGAAACGCAGGCTGCAGGAGGAAGTATTGGTTGGTGAGCAATTCGTTCGTTCCATAGGCTCCCAAACGGAGAGGGCCGCCGAGGGTGAAAGGCGGAAACCCTGTATCACGGCTCGAGAATGAAGTGCCGCCCGAAGCGAACAGGAGGGCCGAGGACTTCGCACTGGTACGCGCGGCAAAACCCAGGCGCATCTCTTCGGTAGGAATGTGGTCCCGTGTACCCGGCTTCATGTCGTAAAGATGAAGGGTGGATTCAAGACGCATGCCGCTTCGCGGAAGTACCGGATCGTCGAACCGGTCGATGCGCAACTTGACGGAGGTCATTCCATACCGTCCATGCACGGCGGGCACGACGGGCACACCGATTTCCTCGCTGATCTTCTGGTATCCGGCGTCGTAACCGACGCGCATCTCGGCAGAGCGTCCGAACGTATATCCAAGGTCAAGGCCGCCGCCCGCAACGCGGTCGCGGTATTCGCCGAGCACCCTGTCGCGCAGGTAGACATTGAACGGACTGCTGTCAGCGGTGCCACGCACAGCCATAAACCATCCGGTGTGGGCGTTGAATGGATGGAAAAATTCGGTTTTGAATCCATACTCGGAGCCGGCAACAAAGTCGTTGCGCCACTCCGAACCGAAGCCTCCGACATCAAGAAACGTGATACGCCCGCCCACGCGGAACAGAACGTTCTTGTAATCGGACCCATCGATTTCAAGCTGCGGGTGCACCGTGGGTGGCGCATACTCTTTTTCTTCCGCGTCCACGACGAGGCCGGGGCGGCCGTCGACTACTGTCTCGCGATACCCGGCTCGCGCGAACCGTCCAAGTCCGGTGATGCTCATCATCTTCTTGTCGATCTCTGCTGGATCCACCGGCTTTCCTGGAATATCAGCCAGTTCGTGCTGGAGGCCGTTGAGGACGTCGCCTTTGGCGCCTGTCACCTCCACAAATTGCGGCACGGTGGGATTGCGCCGCCTTCCCGCACGCATGGCTAGCACCTGCTTCCAATCTTCTTCATTCAGTTGCAGACGGGTGAGGAGGGCTTTCTTGTCCGCAGCGGCTTTGTATCCCTCGGTTTCAATTTCATCGAACCGGGTGTATTCGGTGGGATCGAATTTGGCCACGTCGGCGGTAAGTACCAGATCGGCTTTTTCCATGCTGGAGATTTCGTTGACCGCAATGGCAACACTGGCCGAGCGCTGCAAGACGCCGACCGACGACAAGGCTTTTTTCGGATCGAGCGGCAAGGTCCTAAGATGCACGGCGATTACGATATCGGCGCCCATCTGACGCGCAACGTCCACGGGCAAGTTATCGAGCAGTCCGCCGTCTACCAGAACGCGGCTGCCGTCGCGCACGGGAACAAAAAATGCCGGGAGGGACATCGTCGCGCGCATGGCTTCGGATAGCGACCCGTGATCAAACAGATATTTTTTCCCTGACACCAGGTCGGTGGCCACGCAACGGAAAGGAATGGGCAAATCGTCGAAGGTCTTCATCTCCGAGTAAGGGAGGCCGACGCCGTCGAGGATGAGGCCGACCTGCTGGCCGGAATTGAAACCGCTGGGAAACTGCGCGCCTTCTTTTAGTCCGAACTCAAACGCGTTCTGATATTGCTGGCGGTCTTCTTTGCGACGGAACGACAGGTCGGTATAGGGAGTGGAGCCGCGCAATACGTCGGTCCACTTGATGTTCCGAATCAAAGTGCGAATCTGCTCAGGCGATTGGCCCGACGCGTAGATGCCGCCAACGAGCCCGCCCATGCTGGTTCCGGCGACAACGTCGACGGGAATGCGATTCTCTTCGAGCCAGCGAAGCACGCCCACGTGGGCCAGACCGAGTGCGCCGCCGCCTTCCAGTACGAGGCCGATGCGCGGACGGCGCGAGACGGCTTCCGCGTCTGGGAGTTTTTGCGGAGTCGAACTCGTCGTGTCCTGCGCCCATAACGTGGCGGCCAGCAGCGCGCAAATTCCAAATCTACTCAGTTTCATTGCATCTCCCTAGACCACACCCGACTTATGATGCGGGCTTCCGTGCTACTTCATCGAGATCCTGAAGCCCGTCACCAGCTGGACCTACTGACTCGCCTTGCATGCTCGTAGCGGGAACGGCGAATTTTACTCTCATGCCGATGGATAGCTGCAAAACTCTTCACATGCCCGGTCCGGAGGCGGCTTGATTCCAGAATCTCTCACAGGTTCAGTAAGTTGCAATCAGCCGCGCGCGATGAAATTGGAAACTGAAATGCTAAAATACGGCTGGAAGTATTCCGACCGCGTGATGTTTGAGGGTGAAAACAGTGAAAAAGAAGGGCAAACTTCTTGAAAGTCTACCTGTACTGCTCCTGCTGGGTCTGCTTGCTGGAGCCGTAGGCGGCCTGGGCATCGGCCTGTTTCAATTGAGGGCAATGTCGTCCTCGTCTTCATCGACGGCCGGCAAATAGGACCTGATTCCGACGCATTGCGTGGGGTAATGGATGGAGCGGGAGACGGGGATCGAACCCGTGACATCCAGCTTGGGAAGCTGGCGTTCTACCGCTGAACTACTCCCGCCCAACTTCGTAAGACTACCATTCCGTCCAATCCAAGACAACGTGGGGCGCAGCCTCTAGCGCTGCGTGGGCGCGGTGTCTGTGGCTTTTCCGTGAGCAGTGCTTTCCGGTGTGGATTTGTCCGGCTTTGCCGGAGATGCGGGAGGCGCTTGCGACGGGACTGTGGGCGACGGCGTGGATGCGGGATCATTCGTGCTCGGCACGAATGGCAATGGATCTCCAAACAGCGGTTCTGAAAGTGATTCGGGAGCTACTCTTGCTCCAGCGGGGCGAATCCCTTTTGCCTCAACGATAGACCATCGCCAATCTTCATCGGTGCCGGGCATGATGCCGATGTTCTCGTGGAATGCCGTTTTGCTGAACGGCTTGGCTTCCGTCTTGAGGTGATAGAGCAGGGTCACGTCGGAACGGCGCTCGACGGTCACGGGCGCGCTTGCTTCCGAGGCGGGGATGATCCGCGCCAGGGCAGCGGTCTCCGCGTTCTCGCCGGGCTTGCGCTCGAGCGTCAGGCCGATCGTGATTTCGCGCAGATCCCAATCGGTCCCGTTGAAAACTTCGAGTTGCAGGCTTTCGTCCTGAATCGAGCCGGGGCCGTCGATCTTGAGCAGTTCGTCCAGAGGCAGATCTTCGATCAGAACCGGTTTGATGAGCAGCGAACTTGCCCGCGCGTTGAATGACAGGCTGCAGGTGACATCGGGCGACTGAACTTTTAAGGTGTTGCCGGAAGGATCGATGGAAAGCACGGTCTTGCTCTGCAGGACGGGCTTGGCTTTTCTCGCGTCTTCCATGACCTGAGGCAGGTTGTCGTTGTCGATCACGGTGCGGGATGGCTCGGGTGGCTTTTGGGTAGTCTGTTCTGCTTTGTTCTTGCGCAGATTGCGCGCCAGATCGCCGAGAGAAGGAGAGTCCTCCTGCGCGCACGACGGCAAGGGCCATGCGAGGGCGCAGGCTACCAGCACAGTCAAAAGTGGGATTCTCGATCGCATCGTGACAGTCGCGAAGACGGAGGCGTCCCAGCGAACTCTGTCTTAAATTCTAGGCGAGAAGTAACAGGACGGAAGTTACGGAGGTCACACGGCGACGGTGAGCGTCGCGAAGAGGTGAGTTGGAAGAAGGGCGGGGACGCGCTCAGATCGAAGCGACGCGCAACGGGGCGCGCCCGAGCCCTTCAAGCCAATTGGAGAATTACAGCAAGCCAGAACTACGTAGGCGTTGAATCGGATCGTTTAACGGCACTGCTTCGCGCTTAAAAACCCAGCGCGCCACCGCAATCCCCAATGCCGCATAGCACAGATGCCAGATTTTCATAAATCGCTCCCCACGCCGGAACCGACCTGGGGAGTTGCCTACGGAGGTCCCGTCGTGAACCAACCCTACCCTTGGTCCATCGGCAGGTCTAGCCCACGAAAGTGCCAGCCCACGGGCCGAAAGGTCATACGCCAGTAACTGCTGCGGTAATAGTTCCCTACCCGCGGTTGCATGGTCGTCGGGCTGCCGGCGGGCCGACGCATAGTACAATTCCGCCTCATATCGGGAGGGTCCCGTGGTCCCAAAATCAGTATTCGGGAGGTAGTCATGACATCCCCAACCAGCTCAGCCCAGGCAGTGGTCACGTTTGAGGGAGTTTGCCCGATTCTGCGGGTACAGAGCGTCGAGAAGAGCGTGGAGTATTACGTCCGGGTTCTTGGATTCAAGGTCGATTGGAACACGCCAATTTTTGCGTCGGTATCCCGCGGCAAATGCCACATCTTTCTCAGCGAAGGCGACCAGGGGCGCCCCGGCGCGTGGATCTGGATTGGCGTTGAGGACGTGGATGCGCTGCTGAACGAGTATCAGCAAACGGTAGCCAAAATTCGCCACCGGCCGACGAACTATCCGTGGGCGTGCGAAATGCAGGTCGAGGATCTCGACGGCAACGTGCTGCGGCTTGGCTCGGAGAACAAGGAAAACGAGCCGATCGGAGAATGGCTCGACATGGATGGCAACCGGTGGATTCCCACACCTGAAGGCGGGTGGAAGCGGGCAGAATAGTTCGAGTCCAATCGCTGCTGTCCGACAAGTGCGAATTGAGCCGTGCGTTTAGACAGCCGCCGAGCAGGTCGCAGACACGGCGTCGTCGATCCACCCGCCGCCCACCACGACATCGCCGTCGTAGAAGACTGCGGCTTGCCCGGGAGTGATGGCGCGCTGCGGCTCATCGAACGTCACGAGAACTTCGTCCGGCCCCGCAGATTCCAGCGTCGCCGGAGCGGGCTGGTGCTTGTGGCGGATTTTCACCGCGACCCGCATGGGCTCGGCGATTTCCGCCTTCGAAATCAGGTTCACGCGATGCGCGCGGAGCGTTCGGGAATAGAGATCTTCGTCCTTGCCAACGACGACCTGCCGAGTATCGTTCTTGATCTGAATCACGTACAAAGGAGATCCGGTCGCCACGCCAAGTCCCTTGCGCTGGCCGACCGTGAAGTTGTGCACGCCGGCGTGCTCGCCGATGATCTTGCCGTCGGTCGTGACCATCTCGCCGGTTGTCTCGGCGGGCTTCGCGCCTCCCTGTTCAGTCAGGTAGGCATCGAGAAAGCTCTTGTAGTCGCCGCCGGGAACAAAACAGATTTCCTGTGAGTCCGGCTTCTCGGCGATCACAAGCTTGTGCTTACGGGCGAGCTCGCGGACTTCGGGCTTGGTCATGCCTCCCAAAGGAAACAATGTGCGGCTCAACTGCTCCTGGGTCAGGCCAAAAAGAAAATACGTCTGATCCTTGGAGCGGTCGGCGGGACGCTTGAGCTGCCAGCGCCCGTTTGCCTCGTCGAAGGCGACCTGGGCATAGTGGCCGGTGGCAACCGAATCGGCGCCAATCTGCCTGGCTACTATAAGAAGCTGATCAAACTTCAAGTGATTGTTGCAGAGACTGCAGGGGATGGGGGTACGCCCCGCGAGGTACTCTTCGACGAATGGCCGTACGACATCGCGCTCGAAACGCTCTTCGTGGTTCACCACGTAATACGGGATGCCGATGGTCTCGGCAACCCGCCGCGCGTCGTAGACGTCGTCGATCGAGCAACAACGGCCCTGCACCGATTCCGGCATGCCCTTGTGCCCGGCGAGCCGGCGCTGATTCCAGAGCTGCATCGTCAACCCGATGATGTTGTGCCCTTCGGCATGCAGCATGGCCGCAACGGCTGAGGAGTCAACTCCTCCCGACATGGCCACGGCAATGGTTTGAGACGACAAGCTACTGGCTCCTAGCGACTAGCTACTAGTGTACAGCCCGCCAGCGCGGGCGTGCCCGGTTCGAGCTGTGTGGAAGTGACAAGCCTGAAGTTCTTAAGCGAGGCCCGAAGCCTCTCCTTCCAAGCTATCGACCCGTGGCTGCTTTCGGATAGACGGGCGACAATTCGCGCAACCGGGCGACGGTTTCAGTCACGAGCGCGATCGCAAACTCTATGTCAGCAGAAGAGTTCTGTTTGCCGAGGCTGAACCGGATGCTGGCGCGGGCTTCATCGGGCCGCAGTCCCATGGCCGTCAAAACATGCGAGGGTTCAATTGCTCCCGAGGAACATGCGGCGCCAGTGGAGACTGCCAGTCCCTTCAGATCGAGCGCGATCACCAGCGCTTCTCCCTCGATTCCGTCAAAACGGATGTTGGTTGTGTTCGGCACGCGCGGAGCATCTCCACCGTTCACGGTCGTTCCGTCGATCGCAGTCAGGCTCTGCTCCAAGTGATCCCGCAGCAAGGCCATCTGGCGGTCCTGGCCCTGTTCGAGAGAAGCGCTGGCCAAATCGGCGGCTTTGCCCAGCCCGACGATTCCCGGGACATTCTCGGTTCCAGCGCGCCGGGAGCGTTCGTGCCGCCCACCGTATTGCATTGCTTCGAGCGCAGTTCCCCTCCGAACGTAGAGCGCGCCCACGCCTTGGGGCGCGTGGAGCTTGTGGCCGGAAATGGTCAATAAGTCGCATCCAATTTCCTCCACGCGGATGGGGAGCTTTCCGGCCGCCTGCACGGCATCGGTGTGGAAATAGACGCCCGCCTCGGCAGCAACCTTCGAGATCTCGGCAACAGGTTGCAATACGCCTGTCTCATTATTCGCCGACATCACCGAGATGAGCTTGGTGTTCGGACGCACTGCGCGCTTCACTTCGGAGGGATCGATAAGTCCGCAGCTATCGACGGGGATGTATGTGACCTGGAAGCCTTTTTCTTCAAGGTGACGGCAGGCATTGAGCACCGCGTGATGCTCGATGGTCGAGGTAATGATGTGATCGCCGGCCTGAGCCACACCGAAGATGGCCAGGTTGTCGGCTTCCGTACCTCCGCTCGTGAAGACAACTTCCGGGGCGCGGCAGCCCAACAACCGCGCTACGGACTCGCGCGCATTCTCCACCGCGCCGCGAGTCTCTTGCCCGTGATGATGAATCGACGAAGCGTTACCAAAATGCTCGCCAAAATAGGGTGTCATGGCCTCCAGGACCTCGGGCAGCACGGGGGTTGTGGCGTTGTTATCGAGATAAACGCGCGGGAGCATGCTGGCTTTATTGTACTGGTGCGGGTAGGCGCCCGAAAGCTCGGCTGGTTCCAAGGGTGCGCTCACCGCTCACGCGGATCGCTAGCGGAACTCGAAACTCAGCTTTTGATTGCGAGCGGCTGGGGCTATCCCAGGGAAGGAACAGAGCCGCAGCTTACCGTTGAGCCGTATGGCCCAAGCCCGGCGAAGAGCGATTCGCCGATCTCTAGTGCCCCTGTGGCATCTGCGGCGTCTTCTCGCCCAGCGTGAAATTGACTTCGACGGAGTTTGCCGCCGGCACCGTCACAGGCTTGCTCCACATTACGGGGTCGGCGAAAACGGGACGCTTTACTCGCACCTGCGTCATTACGTCGTACATCGCGCTCTCCCCGGTAACGCGCCAGCCCTCATGCCAGGCGACGATTTCGTACTGTCCGGGCGGCACATCGGACATCTCAAAGTTACCTTCTCCATCCGTCACCGCGTAATACGGATGCGTTGCTACTACCATTTCGCCATTCATCCAGACGTGTCCAGCATTGCAACGCAGATCCACCACACCGTCGCGGATCATCGGGCGCGTGATCTCCTGTCCTTCCGTGGTAAACGGGAGGTTGTAATCGGCGCTCCCGGACATATGCACGGTGTGCAAGATCGGGTCGCTGCTTCGGACAGTCAAGACTCCCTGGACTGGCACGAGGAGAATGTGCGGCTCATAGCGGCAGTTTTTCTGATTGAGGAACCGGCGCTGCAGCGGAAGGTCCATCGCTTTACCGGCAGTGATATTTCGGAGGAAAATAACTGTGTTGGCCACTCCGCCGCTCTGGGATACCAGCAACCGCTCCAAGTCGCGGTGTTTTTGTCCCTGTGGATCACACACCTGCTGGTCTTTGTTGATTTCCGAGGGGACGAGGTGCG
>Ga0265338_10007663_pt1 | contig 13312 bp, 7 predicted proteins | sample 42126metaG_FD_193579 | JGI IMG/M metagenome (GOLD analysis project Ga0265338, IMG submission 193579) | Rhizosphere microbial communities from Carex aquatilis grown in University of Washington, Seatle, WA, United States - 4-21-26 metaG | ecosystem: Host-associated > Plants > Roots > Rhizosphere >... | reverse complement strand
CACACCCATGCCCCCTCCGCCCAGTTTCTCCAGGATGCGGTAGTGCGAAATCGTGCTTCCAATAGCTGGCGAGGAGTCGGTCATTGACGATGCATGTTACGCCACCGCCTCAACTCATTCAATCGCTGCGCTTCCCGCATCTCTCGACCCCCATTTTCACTTTTCCATTTTCCGATCCTAAACCGCGCACCCTAAACCCGATACCCTGCTGCTATACTCCCTCCCTGCGCCACGCGCGCCACCCGATTCCGATGCCTGCAAAAGAATCAAAACGCCTCTTCCTGATCGACGCGATGGGCTACATCTTTCGCGCCTTCTTTGCGCCCATGCCCATGCGCCTTCGGAGTTCGTCGGGCGTACCCACAAATGTTCCCTATCTTTTCGCGAATATGGTGCGAAAGCTCGTCAAGGACTGGAAGCCGGATTATCTCGGTGTCGTCTTCGACGTGGCCGGGCCCACTTTCCGCGACAAACTCTTCGCCGATTACAAAGCACAGCGCCCGCCGATGCCCGACGACCTCAGCGTGCAAATCCCTTTTGTCCGCCGCTATTGCGAAGCAATGCGCCTTCCGATCCTCGAATACTCCGGCTACGAAGCCGACGACGTGATCGGTTCCCTCGCCGTTCAGGCCACGAAGAAAAATCTCGAGACCTTCATCGTCACCGGTGATAAGGACCTGATGCAGCTCGTCGGCGGTCCCGTTCGCGTCCTGAATCCTTCCAAGGGCGATCTCGTGATTGACGCGAAAAAAGTGGAAGAAATCATGGGCGTGCCGCCCTCAAAGGTTCCGGACGTGATGGCCTTGATGGGCGATTCGGTTGACAACATTCCCGGCGCGCGCGATCCCAACGATAAGCCCGCGCCCGGCGAACGCCGCAAACCCGGCATCGGCGAAGTTGGCGCCCGCCAGTTGATTCAGGAATATGGAAGCGCCGAAGCCACACTCAAGAACGCCTCAAAAGTGAAACGCGCGAGTTACCGCGAAGCATTGGAAAAATGCGGCGAGTTCGTTCTTCTCAGCAAGAAACTTGCCACGATTCCCACCGATGCCCCCGTGCCGCTCGTGCTTGAAACTTTACGACTGCAGGAACCAGACGCCACAACTCTTCGCGATCTTTATACGGAACTTGGCTTCACGTCACTATTGAAGGAACTCGCTCCGCTCACCAACGCCGAGAAAACCGATTACGCGACACTTGATTCCGTCACCGCTCTGGAACAATTCCTCGCTTCGATTCCGCGCGGCCACGAGACCGCCGTCTGGCTCGCCCTCGACTCCGAAGAGCCGGACGATGAAGGATTCGGCACGCGCGTGCTCGCCATCGAAGTCTCCTCCAAATCAGGAGTCGCACGCACATCCACAATCGGAGTGGAAAACACAGAGCTCGCATCCATGAAGGAATGGTTCGCGGATGCGAAGCGCCCAAAAATCGTCCACGATCCGAAGCTATTTCATTTGCTGGCCACTCCGGATTCTCCTGGCGATCCGAAAGCCGCCGCGGGAATTCGCCACGCCACGGCGCTCTATTCCTATCTTTTGCGGCCCACCACTTCGAAGCACGCCTTCCCGGAAGTTGTCCTGCGCCACTTGAACCGCACCTTTTCCGGCGCCCCCGGCGAACGCGCCGATTTCCTGCTTCGCCTCGCGCCCATTCTTCGCGAAGAAGTGGAAAAACACGGCCTTGTGGATCTCTACGAGAAAATTGACCTGCCTCTCGCCTCCGTGTTGGCGCGCATGGAAGCCGCCGGCGTTCGCGTGGACCAGAAAGAGCTCGAGCGCCTTTCCACGAAATTGCAGAAGGAAATGAGTGCGCTCGAAAAAAGCATCTACAAGCTTGCTGGCTTCGAATTCAACGTCAATTCGCCGCAGCAGCTCGCGGAAGTTCTCTTCGACAAATTAAACTTGCAGCCGCCGCGCCGCAGCCGCGCGAAAGCCCGTTCGACAGCCGCGGATGTTCTCGATGAGCTTGCTCTCGTTCACGAGTTGCCGAAGAAAATTCTCGAATATCGCGAGCTTTCAAAACTGAAATCAACGTACGCGGACGTGTTGCCCCGCCTGATTCATCCGGTCAGTGGCCGCCTTCACACTCGCTTCAGCCAAACGGGAACGGCCACCGGACGCCTCAGCTCCTCGAATCCAAATTTGCAGAATATTCCTGTGCGCACGGAGCTCGGCCGTGAAATTCGCGCCGCGTTTGCCGCTTCGCCCGGCTGCGTGCTCTTGTCGGCGGATTACTCGCAGATTGAGCTGCGCATCCTGGCCCATCTTTCAGAAGATGAGGTTCTCACGAACGCATTCCAGCGCGGCGAAGACATCCATTCGCGCACTGCTCAGGAGGTTTTTGGCGTGGCCCCCTTCGCGCAGACGCCGGAACATCGCCGCGTCGCCAAGGTGATCAATTTCGGCGTGATTTACGGCCTTTCCGCCTACGGCCTGGCGCAGCAGCTCGGCATTGACACTAAGGAAGCCGCAAAATTCATCGCCGCATATTTCGAGCGCTACAGCGGCGTTAAAAAATATCTCGACCGTCAAATCGCCGAGACGCGCGAGAAGGGATCCACCACATCGCTCTTCGGTCGCGTCCGCGAAATTCCTGAAATCAATTCGCCGCAGCAGAATATGCGCGGCTTTGCCGAGCGTACCGCCATGAACACGCCGATGCAGGGCGCTGCCGCTGATTTGATCAAGCTTGCCATGATCGAGCTCGATGAAAAACTCGCCGATGGATTCGCGTCGCGCATGATTTTACAGGTTCACGACGAATTGCTTTTCGAGGGCCCCGAAAAAGAATTGCCGCGCTTGACCAAATTGGTGAAAAATACAATGGAGGGCGTGCACAGGCTGCGCGTCCCTCTGCTCGTGGAAACAAAGTCCGGCCTCAACTGGCGCGACATGAAGTGATGGCATCACCAATCCAAGTCGAAAGGTGAAAACGTGGAACACGGCAATGGCTTCCTGAATCTGGTGAACGACGCAAAGAAGCGCATCAAAGAAGAGGATTTCCGCGCAACAAAAAAGCGCCTCGACGCCAGCGAGCAAATTATCCTGGTGGACACGCGCGAAGACGTCGAATGGGCCCGTGGCCATATCCCCGGCGCCATTCACCTTGGCAAAGGCATCATCGAACGCGATATCGAGAAGGCCATCCCCGATAAGGACGCCACCGTGATTCTCTACTGCGGCGGCGGTTTCCGCTCCGCCCTCGCCGCGGACAACTTGCAGAAAATGGGCTACCGCAACGTGATTTCAATGGACGGCGGCTGGCGCAGCTGGACCGAAGCAGGCTTCCCCACAATCAGGGACTAGCCGTCGCGATGACGGGAATTGCCAAAAGTGAAAAGGTGGCTGGGGCGTCTGGATTCGAACCAGAACCGTCCTCATTAACAGTGAGGTGCCCTACCAATTGGACCACGCCCCAACCGGGCTCCCAATCTTACCTAAATTGCAGGCGAACCACCCCGCACAATCGGTGGCGCTGCCTCAAAGCTTTTTGAATTGGCTCGATTTGGTATTTGGATGGGCAAAACAGACACCCCCGCCGTTCATTATAAGGGGTAGGGGAGTTCACATCGGCGGGAGGTAGCCAAGAGAGAAGGAAACCGGCCCAGCCCTCAATCCCCTATAGGGATCCTCGGCTTCCTTCTCCCTGACGCAATTCCTAGATGCACGCCGGAAACCAAACTCAACCTATTGAAAACAGGGGGGATACAAATTGGCGTGCTGGGTAAAAAATCCAGGGGGCTAGTAATATTTCCGGGGTCGCGCTGCCTCCTTTTGCTAGCCTCTGTGGTTTCGAAGCCATATAGAAATTTGCAGACCTGTCGCCCCTTTCTGCACTGCTCGGTTAGTTTGAGGCGCACAACGAAGCAACCCTGTGCCCCCGCTGCCGTTCATTTTCAAACTGACCCGCTACCGCCTGTCCGGAGAGCTTGACCGCACTGAGCGGCGCTTGCTATGTTTAGAAGTTACATTGGGCTCACTCCATCCGCTGGGGTGCGGTCTCTTCTGTCTTGGGGCACTCGAACTGACGATGGGCTTAAAGAAAATCATCATCCGGGGCGCCCGGCAACATAACCTGAAAAACATCAGCCTGGAGATTCCCCGGAATTCGCTCACCGTGATCACCGGGCTTTCTGGCTCCGGCAAATCCTCGCTTGCCTTTGACACGCTTTATGCCGAAGGGCAGCGCCGCTACGTGGAGTCGCTTTCGGCTTATGCGCGGCAGTTCCTGGACCAGATGGAACGCCCGGACGTGGACTCGATCGAGGGACTATCGCCTTCGATTGCCATCGAGCAAAAGACGACCACGCGCTCGCCGCGTTCGACCGTGGGAACAATCACCGAGATTTACGATTACCTGCGCGTGGTGTACAGCGCCATCGGCACGCCGCACTGCCCGAAATGCGGTAAACCCATCACGCGGCAATCGACCGAACAAATCGTGCAGTCCGTGCTGGCCTTGAAACAAGAGGACCGCATCATGGTGCTTGCGCCGGTGGTGCGTGGACGCAAGGGCGAATACAGAAAGGAATTGGAAAAGTACGCGAAGGACGGGTACGTCCGCGCGCGCGTGGATGGCGACCTGATGAACCTTGATGAACCCATCCCGCTCGACAAGCGCAAGAACCACACGATTGAAGTTGTCGTGGACCGCCTGCTGCTGAAAAACGGGGTGGCGCAGCGCCTGGAGCAATCCATCGAGACTGCGCTGAAATTGACGGGCGGGCTGGTGACGATTGCGGTGGTGGGCGGTGAAGAGCACGTCTATTCCGAAAAATTGGCTTGCCCTGATTGCGGGATTTCGGTGCCGCAATTGGAGCCGCGGTCCTTTAGCTTCAACTCACCATATGGGGCATGCTCGGAATGCCACGGACTTGGATCAAAATACGATTTCGATCCGGCAAAGGTGATTGTTGATTGGACGAAGCCTTTGTTTGAGGGCGGCCTTGGGCCCGGGTCGGGCTCTACCTTTTTGCAACGCACACTGCGGCTTGCCGCAGCGGCTTATCAGTTCGACCTCGACACATCGTTTGATCAATTGCCCCGCAAGACGCAGAGCTTGATCATGAATGGGAATCCGGCCAACGGAGGCGATTCGAAAGGGCTGAATTTTCAGGGAATTCTTCCGCATCTCGAGACGAGTTTGTCGGAATCGAGCTCCGATACGTACCGCGAATGGCTGACGCAATATATGTCGCCCGTGCCGTGCACGGCTTGCGGCGAACGCCGCCTGCGTCCGGAAAGCCTGGCGGTAAAAATCGCGGGATTCTCGATCGCGGATTTTACGGGTTTGGCGCTAGCCGATGCGCGCGCCGCCGTGGACAAAATTCGAAGCCACCTAACGTTGCGGCAGCGGAAAATTGCGGGGCGTCCGCTGGGCGAAATCGCGGAGCGCGTGGATTTTCTGCTGGCGGTCGGATTGGGCTACCTCACGCTGGATCGTTCCGCTGCCACACTTTCGGGCGGCGAGGCGCAGCGCATTCGACTGGCCACGCAGATTGGTTCGCGGCTGCGCGGCGTTCTGTATGTGCTTGACGAGCCTTCCATCGGCCTGCACGCGCGCGATAACGGCCGGCTGCTGAGCACGCTGGAAACCTTGCGCGACCTGGGTAACACGGTCCTTGTGGTGGAGCATGACGAGGAAACAATTCGCCGCGCGAATTATGTGGTCGATCTGGGCCCGGGCGCTGGAAAAGCCGGCGGGTATTTGGTGGCCTCAGGGGCGCCGGAAGAAATCGAAGCGAATCCCGCTTCGCTGACCGGTCAATATCTTTCCGGCAAGATGAAAATTCCAGTCCCGGAAACGCGACGAAGCCCGAACGGCAAATCTCTTTCGATTCTGGGCGCGCACGGGCACAACCTGAAGAATATTGACGCCGTGATTCCGCTCGGGCTGCTGACTGTGGTGACGGGCGTTTCGGGATCCGGCAAATCGACGCTGGTGAACGATATTCTCTACCGCGCACTGGCGGCAAAGCTCTATCGTTCATCGGAAAAGCCGGGAGCGCATCGCGAAATCGTTGGAATCGATCAAATTGATAAAGTTGTGCAAATCGATCAGGCGCCGATTGGGCGCACACCGCGCTCGAATCCGGCAACCTATACCGGAGTGTTTGCGCCCATCCGCGAGCTTTTCGCGATGCTGCCGGAATCGCGCGAGCGCGGTTACAAACCGGGGCGATTCAGTTTCAACGTGAAGGGTGGGCGATGCGAGGCCTGCCAGGGCGACGGGCAGCGGCGCATTGAAATGAATTTCCTGCCGGATGTCTTCGTCACATGTGAAGTCTGCCGCGGGAAACGGTATAACGCAGAGACGCTCGGCGTGAAATATAACGGCTATTCGATTTCCGATTTACTCGATTTGCAGATCGAAGACGCGCTGAAGGTAATGGAAAATATTCCTGCGATTCAGCAGAAGCTGGTTACTCTGGTGGATGTCGGGCTTGGCTACATTCAGCTTGGGCAATCCGCCACCACACTTTCGGGCGGCGAAGCGCAGCGAACAAAACTTGCGCGAGAACTTTCGCGGCGGCAAACAGGTCGAACGCTATACATTCTGGACGAGCCGACCACGGGATTGCATTTTGACGACGTGAAGAAACTGATGGACGTGCTGAACAGGATTGTCTCGCTCGGAAATACAGTGCTAATCATCGAGCACAATCTTGACGTCATCAAGCAGGCCGATTGGATCCTCGATCTCGGGCCGGAGGGCGGCGAAGAGGGTGGACGTATCGTCGCGCAGGGCACGCCGGAGGATGTGGCGCGCGTGAAGAAATCGTACACGGGGCAAACACTTGCCCGCGCTTTGAATGGCGCGAATGGCAACGGAGCGCGGCGAAGCAAATGATTCCTGACGACAAGAATCCGCTGACGCCGGAAAGTTCGGATCGCGCAGAACATGCGCCGGAATCGCAGGGATTGGAATTGCCGGCGATCGCGAAACCGGAAGAACATTTACCTCTCTTTGAAATCGCTGCACCGCCAGCTGAAAGCGCATCTCCTGTGGACGTTGTGCCGGAGTCTGCTTCGCGCTTTTCGAATATTCCCGAAGACTTGCGGGTTCCGTGGGGCTGGCTGGATTTGCTGATTCTTGTGCTGCTCGCCGTGGGTGGAATTGTTGTTTTGAGCGTACTCGTCGCGATTGGCTTGGCTGCAGTGGGCGGAAATCCGCGCCAGCTTCAGCAATCCGCGACCGCGAATTTCTTGATTGTGGTGATTCAGGCCGTTTTGGATTTGGGGCTGCTCGGATTTCTGGCAGCGCAGATGCGGCTGCGTTTTCATTCGCCGTTCTGGTGGGGAATTGGATGGCGACGGCTGGACACGGGCGCAATTCCGCGCTGGGTTGCATACGGCGGCCTCGTCCTGGGCGGGTGTTTGATCGCAGTGCTGGTAACGTTCGCGTCCGCGCTCGTGCCTCCGAAGGGCGAGTTGCCGATTCAACAGATTCTGCAGGATCGCCACACGCTGATTCTTTTTGCGTTGATGGCTGTGTTCATCGCGCCAGTGGTGGAGGAAACGCTTTTCCGTGGGTATCTTTATCCAGTGGTAGCGCGGAGCTTTGGAATGAGCGCCGGAGTTATCTCGACCGGGATTGTATTCGGGTTGTTGCACGCGAGCCAGTTGTCGGGCGGATGGTGGCAGATTGCATTGCTCGTGGTCGTCGGAATCATTTTCACGCTCGTACGCTCGAAAACGCGAACCGTGGTGGCAAGTTACATCCTTCATGTGAGCTACAATTCGATTCAGGTGATCGCGCTGCTCGTGGATACGCACGGGTTTCAACGGATGCCATCGCTGCATTGAGAATTCCTTTGGCATTCAGGTGATAGCGGGCGATTGAGCTAAAATTATCAATTGTTGGGGGAGAACGGAATTGCACACAGTTGAACCGATTCGATGGACGCCGGAAGGCGTCGTGATGCTCGATCAGCGCAAGCTGCCGGGCGAAGTGATTTACAACACGTACACCGACTATCGCGAAGTGGCGCGCGCGATCAAGGACATGGTGATCCGCGGAGCTCCGGCCATCGGAGTGGCCGCGGCAATGGGCATCGCTTTGGGCGTGCAGCGCTCGAAAGCAAAAACAATTGACGAAATGCGCGGCGAATTCAAAACAATCTGCGAAACGATCGTCACCACGCGGCCGACGGCTGTGGATTTGTTCTGGGCGACCGACCGATTCCGGAAGCGTTTCGCGGAACTTGTCCCCGCCACAAGCACGAATGGCGATGGCGCGCTCGAAAATGTTCGCGCATCGCTCGTTGAGGAAGCGAAATTGGTGCATCAAGAACGCAAAGCTGCGGATGAACGCATTGGCAGATTTGGCGCCGAGTTGATGCCGAAAAGCGGCCGCGTGATGACGCAATGCAACGCGGGCGCGCTGGCAACCGGTGGAATTGGAACCGCGCTCGGTGTGATTCGCATGGCCGTCGAGGGCGGGTACCGCATCGAGGTGCTCGTTCCGGAAACGCGTCCCTTCCTGCAGGGCGCGCGGCTCACCGCATGGGAACTTCACCAGGAGGGGATTCCCCTAACGCTGATTACGGACAACATGGTGGGACACTTCCTGAAGACAGGCGGTGTCGGCGCTGTGGTTGTAGGCGCCGATCGAATTGCGCGCAATGGCGACACGGCCAACAAGATTGGCACGTACGGCATCGCCGTGCTGGCGCGCGAAAATCGCGTCCCGTTTTACGTAGCGGCGCCGATTTCGACGATCGATTACGCAATTGCTTCCGGTGACGAAATTCCGATTGAAGAGCGCTCACAGGACGAAGTTACACATCACGCCGGTGTTCGCATGGCGCCAGACGTCAAAGCAGCGCATCCGGCATTCGACGTAACGCCAGCTCGATTCATTGACGCAATCATTACGGAACGCGGCGTCGCACGCGCGCCATTCGAGGAATCGTTGAGGGGATTTGCGGAGGGCCGAGCGGCGAGGGTGTAGGGTGTGGGCTACTCGTACCTTAAAGCTTCCACAGGATTAAGCCGCGCGGCTTTCCAGGCAGGATACACTCCGAAGAAAATTCCAATCATCGCGGAGACCGCGAATCCGAGCACAAGCCAAAAAAGTGAAATGGAAGTGGGTAGCCCCGAAAAAACTAGCCGCACAGACAAGCCCAGCGCCGACCCGAGAATTTCCCCAATCACTCCGCCGATAGCGGCCAGTGTAATCGCCTCCAGTAAAAATTGCCGCAAAATGTCGGACCGCCGCGCTCCGATGGCTTTGCGCACGCCGATTTCCCGTGTCCGCTCCGTCACGCTCACCAGCATAATGTTCATCACGCCGATGCCTCCCACCAGCAGCGCCACCGAGCCGACCGCAAACATCACCACGAAAATTCCGCCCGAGATCTGATTCCACAAATCAATGAACGCATCCGGCGTAAAAATCGCAAAATTATCGTCTTTCTCGGACGTCAGCCGCCGCTTCCGGCGCAAATATTCCCGCATTTCATCCACCACTGCCGTCACATACTTCCCATCGCTGGCCTTCGCAAACAATGAGTAGTCCTTCAATTCCGGATGCAAGGACTGCATCGTGCTCAGCGGCATCCGCGCCTGATTGTCCTCGGGGTTTTTCCCGTTTCCGAAAGCCTGTTTTTCGGGTGCCGCCACGCCAATCACGAGGAACACCTTCCCCTCAATCAGCACTTCTTTCCCGATGGGATCTTCCGGTGGCGGGAAGAGCAAATCCGACGTGTCGCGCCCGAGTACCGTCACAGCTGAATGATGTATTGCATCCGTCGCGTTGAAAAACCGGCCGCTATCCAGCGTGATATCGAAGATATTCTCAATCGAAGGCGAGTCCCCTTCCAGGATCACGTTTTTGGCGCGGACGTTTCCGCGGCGCACGGAACTCATCCCCGTATCGAACTCCGGCTTGAAGTCTCGCAAATTTGCCGCCGACGCCGTTACGTGCGGCAGCAGCGCGATTTCGTCCGCCCACTCCGGCATCAGAAATTTCCGCTGTAGCATTTCGGGAGTTGGGCGCCCGCCATTCGCCCAGGAAATCCGCGACACAATGATGATATTCGAGCCCAGGGATTCCACAGCGCCGATCACGTTCGAGTTGAGCCCGTTCACCACCGCACTGATCGCGATGATCGTGCTGACGCCAATGACGATGCCGAGAATCGTCAACGACGAACGCAGAGGATTCCGCTTCAGCGAGTCGAGCGCTAGCTCAAGAGATTCCTTGAAATGGTAAAAACCTGCTCGTTCGCCCACCGTCTTTGCCTCTCTTCTCTACTCCGCCCTCAACGCCACCACGGGATCGAGCCTTGCTGCTTTCGACGCGGGATACACACCAAAAAATAGCCCGACGCTCGTTGCCACGAGCAATCCCATCAGCACCGACCAAATTTGCACGGAACTTGGCAGGGAGGTCGTCCAGGTGACAAACTTGGCCACCAGGATACCCAACGCGACGCCCCAAAATCCTCCGATCGCCGCAATCGTGCACGACTCGATCAGGAATTGCAGCCGGATATCGCTCTGCCGCGCACCGAGCGATTTCCGCAGCCCGATCTCGCGCGTCCGCTCCGATACCGAAACCAGCATGATATTCATGATCACAATTCCGCCCACCACGAGCGAAATCGAGGCAATCAGAATTGTCACTCCGAAAAACGCGCTGCTGATTCCTCCCCACAGCGAAAGAAACGAGGCATTCGTCTCCATCGAAAAGTCGTCCGCATCCTTGTAGCCCACGTGCCGGCGCGCTCGCAGCAGCAGCCGCACTTCGTCCATCGTCGGGTCCATGGCCTTCGTCCCGGCGGACTTCACCCAGATGACGAGGGAATCGTCGCTGCCATACATTTTCTGCAGGGTAGTGAGTGGAAAAATCACAAGGTTGTCGCGCGATTGCCCCAGTATCGATCCGCGCTTCTTCGCCACGCCGATCACCTGGCAATCCGAAGTGTCCACGCGGATTTCGCGGCCGATTGGATCGAGCCCTGCCAGCAATTTGTCAGCGATATCGAACCCAACCGTGCACACGGGCGCCGCGCTCGCCACGTCAGAAGCGTTGATGTGGCGGCCTGACGCCAAATCAAAGTTGTAGAGCTGCGGCATCTCCGCGGACCATCCCAGGACGAACGTATTCGAAAGGTACTGCGTGCCGTACTTCACCTGACCGGTCTGGCGGGTTACGGACGCGCCCACTGCCGCGCAGCTCCTGCAGTCGTCGCGGAGCGCCTCGTAATCATCCATGCGGAATTTTCGATGCTTTTGCGTTAATTCGTAATCATCCATGTTCGTGATGATCAAGGGGCCGCGATTGATGAGGAAGACGTCCGCGCCAAGGTTGAAAATCTTCTCGGCGACGTAGGAGTTCAGCCCGTTGACGATGCTCACCACGGCGATCACGGACATCACGCCAATTACCACGCCCAACAGCGTCAACACGCTGCGCAACTTGTGCGCCCACAGGCTGGAGGTTGCGATCCGGACCGCTTCGCCGAAGTTCATGTTGGCTTTTCGGGGCATGGCTCGGCTCGTTCCTCATCCTACCATACGGCCCGGGAGGGGCCGAAGTTTCAGGCGTTTTCACACCACAAACGGGCGCGGTTCATGAGTGGCGCAGCGCATTCAGAACCAACTATGGTCACCACCGGCACAAAACAAAAAAAACGGCCCCGGCTTCCGCCGGGGCCGTTTTTCAATTCAGAGTTCCCTTCAAAGCGAAGGGAGGACAGAGTTAGAACGTTACCTTCGCCGAGAGCTGAACGACGCGAATCGACGAGTCAAACCCGAGGAAATTGCCGTACGGGCTGGTCGGCGTATTCGCCATCGAGCTGATCTGGCCGAAGGTGGAATCGCCAATTGCGCCGTCTGGCAATCCAAAGTTCGGATGGTTGAACGCATTGAACGCTTGCGCGCCTATTCCAAGGGTCGCCTTCTCCATGATATTGAAATTCTTGAAGAGGGCGAGGTCCATATTGAAGTAGTGCGGCCCGCGATACTGGTTGCGGCCCTGGTTCGAGAACGTTGAATATCCCGCGAATGAGCCCGAAGCGCTATCGACGAAACCGGCAGCGTTCAAGCAGGGCGTTCCACTTCCGTTGAAGCTGGCCGCCCCGGTGCCGCAGGAACCGGGCTGCTGCGGGGTGCCACCAATCGGCTGCGCAAAGATCGTGCTTCCGCCGTTGAAGATCGCTCCCTGCCAGTTGTCGTCTCCCACGGAGAACGGAAGCCCCGACCGCCAGAAGAACTTGCTCGACAACGTCCAACCGTTCACGACTTGCTTGAGGAAGGAGTTTTCAACGTGAAAGGACGGAGTCACGACAAAGTCGCCGTTGATCAGATGACGAATGTCGTAGTCCGCGTTGCCGTAGTTGCACTGTTTTATACTGTTGGGGCAGATTTGTCCGAGGATCGAGTCACCGTAGGTGAACAATCCGCCGTTTGAAATGTCGTCCAGGTCGTGGCTATACGTATAGTTCACGTGGAACGACACTGTGTGATGGTACTGGCCATGCATCGTGAACGTCAGTCCCTGGTAATTTGAAATACCGCCGTTCCGAACTTCGTTGACGTTTCCATAGTTCGGAACCGGAGGGGCTTCCTCTGGCAACAAGCCCCCGTACAGGCCGAATGGATCCCAGGCATTTGCCCAAGAGTCCGTGTAGGGAATCCGCGTTCCGCGATTGCCCACGTAGTTCACTTGGAAGGCTATGCCGGGGGTAATTTGCTTTTGCACCTGAAGATTCCACTCATACCAGAGCGGAGCATGGATTGTGCCCTGCAAATCCGTCATTGCAGGGGCTCGGAAAACTACGCCGTTCTCCGCAGTAGCCGCGGAGATTTGGGCATATGTTTGCCCGCTGGTGAAACCCGTGTTAAAGGCTGCTGCGGAAGCAAAGAATGCTGCTTGCGGTCCAGTAGAGCTGGTATCAAATACGGGCGTTCCTCCAACAGGCTCAACCCGCAGCAAGGCCGAAGCTGGGGGATCACCGAGCAGGTCATCCACCAATCCGGCTGCCGGTGAATCCGAGAATATTCCGAAGCCGCCGCTGATCACCAGCGTATTGCTGGACTTCGGAGACCAGCTGAAGCTGACGCGGGGCGACCAATCAATTGCGTCCACTCCGTGATAGGCCTTGTGCAATCCGGCGGCAATGTCTCCACCGCTGGAAGCGTTGTAGGGAACCACGGTTGGGTCTCCACCGGAGCCAGCCACAACAAAGCTCGGCACCAGCGCGGCGGGGGCGACAAAATCCGCGAAGCAGTTGGTCTGGCACACCGGGTTCGAACTATGCTCGGCACGGAGGGCGAGTGTGAGCTTGAGGTTCGACTTCACG
>Ga0265338_10007662_pt1 | contig 13317 bp, 15 predicted proteins | sample 42126metaG_FD_193579 | JGI IMG/M metagenome (GOLD analysis project Ga0265338, IMG submission 193579) | Rhizosphere microbial communities from Carex aquatilis grown in University of Washington, Seatle, WA, United States - 4-21-26 metaG | ecosystem: Host-associated > Plants > Roots > Rhizosphere... | reverse complement strand
TGAGGTTATCCATTCATCATTGGTCTCTACCATTGTTTCCAGCTCATGGTTAGTTAGTACATAATCGGGTACGTAACCATGTACGGCTGTAATAGCAGCGTGAATTTTACTCATTTTATTTTTTTTTACTGGAAAGCCAGTTTTATTTTATCAACAAGGGTGCTTTCAACCATGTTTTTTGATAAAAGCACCATATTTTTTATCGCTTCAGGACTTGATATGCCGTGCCCGACAACAACAGGCGCGTTTACACCCAGTATAGGGCTCCCCCCGTACTGTTCGTAATTAAACATATCAAAAAATGGGTCTTTGATATTCCGTTTTACGCATACGTCGTAAAATGATTCGGCAAGTTTTAAGATAACGTTACCGGTAAAGCCATCGCACACAATTACATCAGCGCAGTCTTCAAATGCATCCCGGCCCTCAATATTACCAACAAAATTAAATAGCGTGCTTGCTTTCATCAATGGGTAAGCGGCCTGGCAAAGCATATTGCCTTTTTCCTCTTCCTCACCTATATTCATCAGGGCGACGCGCGGGTTTTCAATATGATAAACATATTGGGCGAATAAGCTGCCAAGGGCGCCAAACTGCGGCAAAAATTCCGGCTTGCAATCGGCATTTGCGCCAACGTCAACTAAAATGCCCAAACTGCCTTTCAGCCGCGGAACAATACTTGTAATTGCCGGGCGTAAAACGCCGGGTATTGCTTTTATACTGAACATGGCCCCGACCAGCATAGCGCCGCTATTGCCTGCCGATGAGAAAGCCTGGAGCTCCCCCTCTTTAAGCAATTTAAAACCAATAGCGATACTGGAATTGGGCTTTTGAACGATGGCTTTTGTAGGATGTTCACCCATACCGATCACCTCGGTGGTATGAACATACTCAAAATTATCGGGGCTGAAATTATTTTCCTGAAGGATGCTAATGGCGATATCCTTATCACCGATTAACACCAGTTTCTGATCAGCAGCTAACGTTTCAAAAGCAGCAATTGCCCCTAAGACTGTTGCCTGCGGAGCGAAATCGCCGCCCATAATATCTAAGCCAATCTTCATTTCAGAAAATTAAACTTAAGCTACGGCTGCTTTCTCGATCAGTAACTTTCCGTTGTAGTAAACATTACCATCAACAGTGTAAGCACGGTGCGGTAAGTGCACGGCGCCTGTAGTTTTGCAGGTAGTTAAAGTAGGTAAAGGAGCATTGTCATGCGTTCTGCGCTTGTCTCTCCTTGATTTGGATATTTTACGTTTTGGATGTGGCATAATCCTGTTTTTTTATTTTAATTTTTTGAGCGCTTCCCAGCGTGGGTCAACTTGCTCGTTTTGTTCAGTACTTGCGGTCAGCTTATTCAGGCTTTCCAGCATTTCTTTATCACAATAAGGGGTTTTACCCTCATCAATGCACACCGTTATCAACGGTAGTGCAACGTTTATGTATTCATAAATCAACTTTGAGATATCAATCTCGTGGTCGTTTTTGGTAAGGATGATGATCTCCTCGTCCTCGTCAATTGCCTCTTCACTAAACTTGGCCACCTGCTGTTCGCGTACATCCACATATTGCGGGTACGGCGCCAGGCAACGGTCGCAGTTTGCATCAATTGTTCCGTTTATCCGAAAATTCAGGATGATCATCGTCTCCTGTTTTTCCAGTTCAACCTGGCATTTCAAATTTGCTTTTTTTACCAGTGAATATTCAAATTCATCAAAAAAAGCGTCCGTTACCTCGAACTCAAACTCGTGCTTTCCCAGTTTAAGGCCGGTAAAAGGAATCGAAAAATTTCTTAGCGATTTCAATGAGCAACAATTAGCCCGCAAATGTAAGGATAAATATGATATTTGAAAAGGGTTTTTTTAAATAGGGTTTGGAGCCATTTTTTAACACTCTGGGCTTTGCCCCATTGGTAGAAACGGGGCCCGGATGCTTTGCTAATACTGCACAGCCTGATTGCTTATTTGCAACCCTATGCACTGGATTATACAGCCAGCATCGCAACCAACCACAAACATGCTTTATGGTGTTGAAGTATTGAGCCAGGGCCAAAAATCAAGAGCCAGGAGTAAACAATAAAAAGCCAGGAACCAGAATAGAAATATACTTCTATCCTTGGTTCCTGGCTCTACACTCCTGGTTCTATATTTTTGTTATACCGAAAATGACGTACCGCATCCGCAGGTGCTGGCCGCATTTGGATTGTTAAAAGTGAAGCCACGGGCATTCAGGCCGTCCTGGAAATCGATCTGCATACCGGCAAGGTATAAACCATGCGCTTTGTGCATATAAACCTTAATCCCGTCGATCATGAATATCTGGTCGCCGTCTTTTTTCTGGTCAAAACCCAAAATATAGTTCATCCCCGAACAGCCGCCACCTTCAACCCCAACGCGCAGACCGAAATCATCACCGATTTCCTGTTGGTCCTTTAATTTAAACAATTCCTTTACAGCGCCTTCGGTAAATGTTACCGGGGCAGGCGCGGTTTCAACAGCAATACTCATCTTATTTTTATTTAAGTACACAAATATAAGGTAAATTGCAGATTTTTGTTGCACCCGGTATATTTATGACCGCTATTTAACATTCATCTGTATGAACCTGTTACCATTTTTATTAGATATTTTAAAATACACCTTCGCCGGCGTAGGGGTTGTATGGATAGCCTTTTACCTGGTTAAACCTTATCTTGAACGGGATGAGAAGATCCAATTGCTCGAATTCAGAAAATCAATGAGCAGCCAGACATTGCCTTTACGCCTGCAGGCTTATGAGCGCCTGGTTTTATTTATTGAACGTATAAATCCTGCCAATATGCTGATCCGGTTAAATGCCACAGCTTACAGCGCTCAGGAATTACACAGTTTAATAATGGAAGACATTCGCAGCGAATACCAGCATAATATCACCAAGCAAATTTATGTAAGCACCAGGGCATGGGGAGTAGTGAAAAACATTAAGGATGACACCCTGGCGATGGTGGGCAACGCGGTAAAATCATTGCCCGAAACCGCCACCGGCCTCGAATTAAGTAAAGCGATATTGGGATTTTTGAGCCAGGTAGAAAATAACCCTTACGATGTTGGCACCAGCGTAATGCGCAAGGACCTGGAGGAACTTTTTTAATTTGAAAATGAGTTGATTTGAAGATTTGAAAATTAAAACTTTATTAGTTTCAAAATCTCCTGGTCATTTTCAAATTAACACATTTTCAAATTTTCAAATTAAAGAAATGCCCGGAAAAAAACATACAACCACATCTGGTATCGAGATCAAAGAGGTTTATACCGAGCCCTCGGCCATGAACGAACTTCCGGGCGAATTTCCGTTTACCCGCGGCATCCAGAAGGATATGTACAGGGGTAAGCCCTGGACAATGCGCCAGTACGCAGGCTTTTCAACCGCCGAAGAATCAAATAAACGTTACCATTACCTGTTGAGCCAGGGTACTATGGGGCTTTCTGTCGCCTTTGACCTTCCCACACAAATTGGTTATGACTCGGACCATGACCTTGCAGAGGGAGAAGTAGGAAAAGTTGGTGTGGCTATTGACTCATTAAAGGATATCGAGATCTTGTTCGATGGCATCGAACTAAAAAATATTTCAACCTCGATGACCATTAATGCCACCGCGCCTATATTATTGGCCATGTACATCGCGCTAGCAAAAAAACAAGGGGCTGATCTGAAACAATTATCCGGCACTATACAAAACGACATATTAAAAGAGTACGCCGCGCGCGGTACATATATATACCCGCCCGCTGCTTCTATGCGGTTGATCACTGACGTATTTGAATATTGCAGCAAAGAAGTTCCTAAATGGAACACGATCTCTATATCCGGGTACCACATCCGCGAAGCCGGCTCAACCGCCGTACAGGAACTGGCCTTTACCCTGGCAAACGGTAAAGCCTATTTAAAGGCCGCTTTGCAAAAAGGGCTTGATATAAATGTTTTTGCAAAAAGGGTATCCTTCTTTTTCAATTGTCACAATAATTTTTTTGAGGAGATAGCCAAATTCAGGGCCGCCCGCCGGATGTGGGCGCATATTACCAAAGAACTTGGGGCGACTGACCCGGGAGCCCAAAAACTGCGCTTCCATACACAGACGGGCGGCTCCACCCTTACCGCGCAGCAACCCATGAATAACATCATCAGGGTAAGCACACAGGCGCTGGCGGCCGTGCTCGGCGGCACGCAATCATTGCATACCAACGGCTACGACGAAGCCATCTCGTTACCTACTGAGGCAGCTGCTAAAATAGCGTTGCGCACACAGCAGATCATCGCGTTTGAGAGCGGGGTGACGGATACGGTAGACCCGATGGCCGGCTCCTATTTTATGGAAGCATTAACCGACGAGATAGAAAAAGCTGCATTAGTGTATATTGAAAAGATAGACGCTATGGGTGGTTCAGTTAAAGCCATCGAACAGGATTATATCCAGCAGGAAATCGCCAGGTCGGCTTATGAGTACCAAACTGCTATCGAGAACGGCGAAAAGGTGCTGGTTGGCGTTAACCGGTTTACTGAGCCCGAAAAGCCTTCGATAAATGTATTTCGTGTCGATGATTCTATCCGTAAAATGCAGGCGGAAAAAATCGCCTTGATTAAACAGGCCAGAGACAATAATAATGTGGAAAAATATCTTGAACAACTCGCAAAGGCAGCTGGGGGGGGCCAAAACCTGATGCCTTTTATCCTGGATTCGGTAGAAGCTTATGCCACATTGGGTGAAATTGCCGATACCCTAAGAAGCGTATTCGGCGAATATTAATTAATATCTGCAATACGCCGGCTTCCTTATTTTAAAAATAGGCAAAGCAGTTTTTTATCCGCCCCAAATAATAATCAAAAACCTAAACACCTTAATATGTGGGTTATAAATAACCTGAAATATGAAGTGAAATTTAATTTTCAATAGCGGTTCTCATCGAAAATTAGCTAAAAATTAAATATTTTAATTACGGATAGCCGGGCCATAGGCGGCGCATAATATAAGATTTTCCTTCAAACTCGCACTATATAAATTGAAATATACCGTAAATATATTTCAACAAAAAGTGAAAATTTAATTTTTTTATCCGCTTTTTTTTAGAATATTCGATGTTCCGTAACAGGCCAAAAGATAGTTCGTTGGGAGGTTGGAAATCAATATTTTAATAAAATTCATATGGAAAAAACTTGTACTAATGTTTGGAATAGCTGCCTTCAGATCATTAAAGATAATATACCGGCCCAGAGTTTTAAGACCTGGTTTGAGCCGATAAAAGCTTTAAGAATGGAAGGTAGCGTACTAACCATACAGGTGCCAAGTTTGTTCTTTTATGAATGGCTTGAAGAACACTACGTGGGTTTGCTGCGAAAAACTATAAAAAAACAATTAGGGGACGATGGGCGTTTGGAGTATAATATAGTTGTTGAACAGTCATCATCAAGTAAGCCCTATACCACGAATCTACCATCTAACGGTAACGGTGCCGAAGCAAAAAATCAGTCAATGCCAATACCCATTTCAATAAACAAGGATATAAAGAACCCTTTTGTAATACCCGGGCTAAAAAAGCTAAACGTTGACCCGCAGTTAAACCGCAATTATACATTCAGCAATTTTGTTGAAGGCGATTGTAACCGTTTGGCGCGCTCAGCAGGATACGCGGTGGCGGCAAAACCAGGCGGCACATCATTTAACCCGTTAATGATATACGGTGGCGTTGGTTTGGGAAAAACACACCTGGCGCAGGCTATTGGTAACGAGATTAAGCAAACATTGCCGGATAAGCTGGTATTATATGTATCGTGCGAGAAATTTACCCAGCAGTTTGTTGATGCTTTAAAACACAATAACATTAATGATTTTGTGAATTTTTACCAGGCGATTGATGTACTGATTATGGATGATGTGCACAATTTTGCCGGCAAGGAAAAAACACAGGATTTCTTTTTCCATATTTTCAACCACCTGCACCAATCAGGCAAGCAGGTGATCATCACCTCTGATAAAGCGCCAAAGGACCTGGCAGGTTTGGAAGAACGCCTGCTGTCAAGGTTCAAATGGGGCCTTTCGGCTGACCTGCAGGTTCCGGACCTGGAAACCCGTATGGCCATCCTTAAAAATAAAACCTACCAGGACGGTATTGAATTATCAAACGATGTAATTGAATACGTCGCGCATAATATTGACAACAACGTGCGTGAACTGGAAGGCGCGATGGTATCCTTACTGGCGCAATCGACGCTAAACCGTAAAGAGATTGACCTTGCGCTTGCCAAGCAGATGCTGAAGAATTTTGTAAAAAATTCGTCCAAAGAAATTTCGATGGAATACATTCAGAACCTGGTTTGCGAGTATTTTGAAGTGCCAATCGAAATGGTAAAATCACAAACCCGTAAACGCGAAATTGTACAGGCCCTCCAGATCTCGATGTACCTGGCTAAAGCACATACCAAAAGCTCATTAAAATCTATCGGCCATTTCTTTGGCGGCCGGGATCACTCCACCGTGATCTACGCCTGCCAAACGGTTGAAGATTTAATTGATACCGATAAAAAGTTTAAAGGCTATGTAGCCGATATCCAGAAGAAACTGAAGATGTCGTAACTGATCTTATAATAGAACTAATGAGGCCCTGCATTTTTATGCAGGGCTTTTTTTGTGGTCATCCCATAAAAACACTTTCGCTATTGCAATTTTTTGAGATACTTATAACCCGCCCCCTCCTTTGCCATTACCTTTTCATTCCAAAAATTGTCGTCATCAAGCGTTTTATAAGAAAGGTCCCACACCGTTAACGCCCCTATTGCCTTATTAATAGGCTCATCTGTATACCCGTCTTTACCCAAGACATATCTCTCAGGAAAAATCCATTCATATACTTCGTTTGTTTTGGGAATAAAAATGAAATACCTTATGCTCATTATCCCCTTTTCATCCGTAATTTTAATGGGATTTAGGATGACATGCTTATCCTTTGGAAATATCAAATAAAACACTTCAGGGGTATCGGCTTTAAAAATATGATTTGATTTTAACCTTACCTGGTCTTGGTAAAATGGCAAAAGCAAACCTGCTATTTGTAGTTTTCGAAAAGATAGATCGGCAGCCGCGTTTTCTTCTTTCAATTTATTTGCAACGATTTCGTATAAACCAATGTAATCCCTGTCTTCCCGCTCGTCCATTGCCCACATGTCTTTATATTTTTCCCAGTTAGGGTCCTTACGTTTATCTTTTATTTTCTCAAACAGTTGTCCTTCCCAAAAACCAGGTCCGGGTTCAGCCGCGTTTTCGTTGAAGAAATCCCATTTTTGAAGATTATTTAAATATTCCAATTTTCCTTCTTCCAGGCTCGCTGCGTCAAAGTAGGTAATTTCCGATTTATCGGTATACCATTTATTTTGATATTGTACACCTCTTACAATAAAGGCATAGGTTTTGGGAGATTGATCAAGATATCCCGGGTCCTTTATATCTTTAGAAGTAATCACTGTTACATTTTCATCCTTTTTTATGTCTAATAGTTTTTTTGCGTCCTTAGCATCTAATGTTTTAATAAAAAAAGCTACAAATTTTGAATTGTCCGCGCTATAAAAGCAGTGAAACAAATCCCCCAAATCAATATCGTTATTGGTAAACCCGATAATCTTTTTGGCTGGGCCGCCATCAAATCTTTTAGAGAGAATACTATCTTGAATAAATGCCGATCTTTCTGCCGCTAATGCTCTTTCCCTTATCAGTGTCGGATTATTGGACGCCACCTGGAAAATAACATCGGGCATGGCCGCAGACAATGCGTTGTTAATAGTACAACCAATAGACCCCTGTTCGCAGCTAAATTCAAATCCCGGATTATTCCAATCCCCGGTATATTCTTTATCAATAAGTAATTTGTTCGATTGCTGTTCATATAACTGCATATTGACTTTACAGTAAGTTTCGCCGTTTTGCTTATAAAGGGAAATCTTTGAAAAATTGAGAACGTAGGCCATATTTTGATCTGATGCAATTTTTCGAAGCCCTTCCATACTGTCGCTTGACTTTTGATCTTTCAGCAGTATTAAACAATTGGGAAATTTTTCATAAAACCGGTAAGTGAGGTATTGCTGAGCGAAAATTGAAATTTCCTTTGAGAAATCAATTTGGCTTAAAAAGTCAACCGTGCTTTGTTGCATTAATTTCAGGTTGGCGGGCTGCCCGTTTTCTTTATCCTTTTGATCGGCTGATTTACCCAATGCTTGCAAGGCCATTTTTTTTAATTCGACCGTTTTCTGTTCAACTTCTTTTTTTAGGCCTTGATCAAAAGCGAAATCACCGGGAGATAATATAAGTATTTTGGGTTCAAATAGCACCTGAGCGGTGGTTTGCAGATAACTGAATGATATAAAGGATAGGACTATTAACAGTCGCTTCATGACAATTGGTTTATTTGTTGAATATAAAATGAATATATTTAAATGCCGATTAAATGTTCATTATTATGAAAAAAATAATCTTTTCAGGGTTGATCTTATTCTTCTGTTCTAAACTGTCTGCCCAGCAAGCCGATACCCTCGCCATTAAACAATCCATCAACACCCTTTTTGATGCCATGCGCAAAAGCGACAGCACTTTATTAAGATCTGTTTTCTCAAAAGATATGATCCTGCAAAGTGTCTCCAATGATAAGGATGGCAAAGCCATATTATCTACCGAAAATGCGGATGGCTTTGTAAAAGCAATAGGAACGCCACATGCGGCGGTTTATGACGAACGCATCGTATTTGACGGGATAAAAATTGATGGCGACCTGGCGAGCGTTTGGGCGCCCTATAAATTTTACCTGGGCGATAAATTCAGCCATTGCGGCGTGGATGTTTTTCAGCTGATGAGAACCGCTGACGGCTGGAAGATCATTTATATTGTGGATACCAGGAGGAAGGATAATTGTATTCCGTAGGGACGCAATACTTTGCGTCTCCGTGTGATTTATTGAAGATAACTGGAACAAGCCAATATTTGATTTTCGCTCAATTGGGGGAAATCGCTGATTATTTCCCCATGCGTCATGCCTAAAGCAAGCCATTGCAAAACTTCGTACACAGTTATCCTGGTTCCTATAATCACAGGCTTGCCAAACCTTATTTCAGGATTAACTTCTATATATTCCTTGTAATCAATTTTTGCCATATCCAAATTTACGTAATTTGTTATCACAATTACATTACCCAAACAAGATCTCAAAAACCTCCTCAATCCTGCTTACAATCTTGATATCGATTTTGTAGCGCGAAAGATCGATTCCCTTTTTATCATGACTGCCTGACGGGAGATTATATTTAGAAATAAAAATCTGCTCGAAACCCAGTTTCTGCGCTTCGGCAATGCGTTGCTCCACCCGGTTTACCGCGCGGATCTCGCCTGATAAACCAATTTCACCTGCAAAGCATGTTTTAAACGGTATCGGTATATCCTGGTGTGAGGAGATGATAGCGGCCGCCAGGCCGAGGTCGATTGCCGGGTCCTCCACACGAATACCGCCGGTAATGTTTAAAAATACATCTTTTGCACCAAGATTAAAGCCGCAGCGTTTTTCCAATACGGCCAGCAGCATGCTCATCCGTTTGGTATCAAAACCCGTGGCTGTACGTTGCGGCGTGCCATAGGGTGATGGGCTTACCAATGCCTGGGTTTCGATCATCATCGGGCGCATGCCTTCAAGCGTTGTTGAAATGGTGATCCCGCTTAAAGGTTCATCGCGTTGGGATAATAATATTTCTGAGGGATTGGATACTTCCCGCAGCCCTTCGCCAAGCATTTCGTAAATACCCAATTCGGATGACGAGCCGAATCTGTTTTTAACGGTTCGCAAGATCCGGTACACATGATGGCGGTCGCCTTCAAATTGCAAAACGGTATCTACCATGTGCTCCAGGATCTTTGGACCGGCGATCATCCCGTCTTTGGTGATATGGCCGATCAAAAATACCGGTGTCGAGCTTTCCTTTGCAAAACGCAACAGCTCCGCAGTACATTCCCTCACCTGCGAAACACTCCCCGGCGTTGATTCAATGTGCGCCGAATGCAGGGTTTGGATCGAATCGATCACTACCAGGTCGGGCTCCAGTTCTTCAATTTGTTTAAAAATGTTTTGGGTTGATGTTTCTGTTAATATAAAACAGCCATGGCCAATAGCTCCTCCGCCAGATGGCGGAGGCTGGGGGGCAACCAACCGTTCCGCCCGCATTTTGATCTGGTGCTCGCTTTCTTCGCCCGAAACATACAATACCTTTATCCCCGGCATATTTAAAGCCAACTGTAGCATCAGGGTTGATTTACCAATGCCCGGCTCCCCGCCGATCAATACCAGCGACCCGGCCACAATCCCACCGCCCAATACCCTGTTAAACTCATTATCAGGCGTCAGAAGGCGATGTTCTTCCTTAAAGGTTATATCAGCCACCTTTACAGGCTTATTGGCCCTTTGCAGCGTGGTAGAGGCCGTTTTCCAATTGGGGATAGACTTATTGTCTTTTTCGATCACTTCTTCCACAAAAGTGTTCCATTGGCTGCATGAGGGGCATTTGCCCAGCCATTTTGCTGCTTCATGCCCACAGCTCTGACAGAAATATGCGAATCTTGTTTTAGCCAATTTGTTTGATGTGCGTATATGCGGATGTGCAAATGTGCGGATTTAAAATTCATTTTACTAATATAATTAGTAAAATGTTCGGATTATAAGACCTTAATTATTATTTAGTGCTACAATAATCGCTTCATTAATTCTGTCATATAACTCTGACGAAAGTTGAGTGTTTGTTTTTTCTAACTCCGACGTGGAATATAGAATATCGTTCCAGGAACCCATCCCGCCGAAAACATAGGCACGACTGGCGGAGGACAATAATTGTTTGGATTGCAATGAATGTTGATTTTCCACGATAAAATCCCGGTAATATTCAACCACTGGATGATCGCTGCTTAAACTATTATTGGCTTTAGTAAATATTCCTGCCCAGTAATCCGATCCTGTTTTAGTCGCAAACGCTATTATTTTATTTAAAGCTACCGATAAATTTTTCTTGGCTGTGGCTTCAGATATTGGTAAGCTTAACGCAGGCTGTTTCGCTTTTATCAATAAAAATTGCTCGTTCCAAATTCTTTTATCTTTCGCGACAGGTTTTGTTACCATCTGCTTATGCCCCCAATAATTAGCGTAAGTATCATAGTCGGCTTCTATTATCCACTCTCCACCACCACCAACAAATCCGGCCGATTCAAAGTCCTTCATCTTTGATTCATCGCCTTATTGATAGAAAAAAATTTTCAATTTTTTGCACCCATCTTTTTTTAAAAAGGCAAACCATTCTTTAGGGTTTTTAGCGACTACCGTTCTTTTTAAAGCTGGATGATTATTAATACTAAATTCAATTGTATTAGAGTATATAAGTGTAGAGTTATTTAAATCAAGTGTATGAACAGAAACTCCATTTTTCAAGTATTCATTCCCATAGGAAACAAGTGCAATTAATAACGCCAGGGCTCCGTTCATATTTTAGATTAGGTAAGCGTTAAATATAACAAAAATCCATTTAGAAATTTTAGGTTGATATTCCAAACCAAAGAAACGCCTGGGTGATTCAGGAGGCTCCCTAAAACAAAAAATGCAGATGCTCCTAAAAGCATCTGCACATCTGTAATCTGCACATCCACAAATTATAGTTTAATCTCTTCGTCCTTCGCTGAGAAAAAATGAAACTCAGTGATCTGGTAGGCTGGGTTGCTTTTAACCTTTATCCACTGGCTGTATTTAAAATACCATTTCCACTGGCGGTTAAAAAAGCCCTTTTTAATGTAGGCCTCAATATAGGGATGAACCACAAGGGTGATCTTCTTTTCGTTTTGCTCAACCAGGATGTAATTGAAGTTATTTTCAATATCATCCAGCAATAATATGGTTGGGCGGATAGATCCGGTACCATTACAGGCCGGGCAAACCTCGGTCGTCACAATATTCATTTCGGGCCTTACCCGCTGGCGGGTAATTTGTACCAGCCCGAATTTGCTTGGCGGCAAAATGGTATGTTTTGCCCTGTCGTGCGACATTTCTCCCCTTAAATAGTCAAACAGGTCCTTGCGGTTGTTTGGCTTGTGCATATCGATAAAGTCGATCACCACAATGCCGCCCATATCACGCAGGCGCAGTTGCCGGGCTATTTCTTTTGCAGCTTCCTTGTTTACCTGGAACGCGTTTTCTTCCTGGTTCTCTTTACTCGCTGTGCGGTTACCGCTGTTTACATCGATAACGTGCAATGCCTCGGTATGTTCAATCACCAGGTAGGCGCCGCCGGCAAGGTTTACCGTTTTGCCAAAGGCCGATTTTATCTGCTTATCAACCCCGTAATGCTCGAATATCGGAACACTGTTTTTATGCAGCTTTACTATATTTTCCATCTCGGGCGAAATCTCATGAATATACGACCGGATTTCCTCATGCAGGCTGGTATCGTTGATATAAATGTGCTGAAAATCGGGATTTAAAATATCCCTTAACAAGGTCGACGTACGGTCAATTTCGCCCAGCACCTTTTTCGCCGGCTCAACAGACGGCAAACGGGTAACGAACGACTCCCATTTAGCGATCAGGTCGAGCAAATCCTTTTGCAGTTCTGCAACGCCTTTTCCTTCGGATACGGTGCGTATAATAACCCCAAAATGTTTGGGCTTTATACTTTCTACTATCTTCCGCAGACGGTTACGCTCGGTATTACTTTTTATCTTTTTTGAGATTGAAGTAACTTCCGAAAAAGGAACCAATACAACGTATCGTCCGGCTATTGAAATATCCGAACTTAAACGAGGGCCTTTGGTTGAAATAGGCTCTTTTGCAATTTGTACAGGGATAAGCTGATTTTTGGATAATAACTCAGAGATCTTTCCTCCTTTGTTAATATCCGCATCGAGCTTAAAATTATCCAGCAGCTTTGACTGATACCCTCCGCTGCGCACTTGCTTGGTTAGCTTTAGCAGGCTTTGTACCTGCGGGCCAAGGTCAAGATAGTGCAAAAAGGCATCCTTCTCGTAGCCTACATCAACAAAAGCTGCATTTAAGCCCGGCATTATCTTTTTGATACGGCCGAGATAAATATCACCAACAGTATAATTGTTGCTGACTTGCTCTTTATGAAGCTCTACAAGCTGCTTGTCCTGTAATAATGCAATAGTAGTCCCGCCTGGGGATGAATCGATAATTAATTCCTTTATCAACTGCTACTCCATTTCTTAAAGCAGTTATAATAACCGCGTGTTAATAAGTGGGTAAAAAACAAAATCACCCG
>Ga0265338_10007661_pt1 | contig 13317 bp, 9 predicted proteins | sample 42126metaG_FD_193579 | JGI IMG/M metagenome (GOLD analysis project Ga0265338, IMG submission 193579) | Rhizosphere microbial communities from Carex aquatilis grown in University of Washington, Seatle, WA, United States - 4-21-26 metaG | ecosystem: Host-associated > Plants > Roots > Rhizosphere >... | reverse complement strand
GGCGAACCGGAGGGCCGCTGCCCGCAGCTCAAGCTCCGGGTCGAGGCCGGCCCGACGGGCGCGGGCCACCAGGTCCATCAGCAGTTCGCCGAGGCGGTGGCCGTCAAGCTCGCGGGGGCCGTCAAGCTCGGGGGAGCCGTCAAGCTCGGGGGGGCCGGCCAGCCCGGGCGCATCGCCGAGGCCCGGGGCGCCGTCGGCCGCGGGCAGCCCGGCCCCGATCCCGGCGCGCTCCGCCCGCCGCTGCAGTTGCGCGGCCAGCGACAGCGCGGGCTGCCCGAAGGGCACCCCGTCCAGCGACGAGGGCGGCTCGGTCGCGGCTGGCCCGGCCTTGGCCGCCCGTTCCGCCCGCTTGATCTCTTCCCAGTTGGTGTTGACGTCCGCCGCCGACGAGACCGAGACGGACCCGAAGACATGCGGGTGCCGCCGCACCAGCTTGGCCGCCAGCGTGTCGGCCACGTCGTCGATGGTGAAACCACCGTCCGCGGCGGGCCGCTCGGCCGCGATCCTGGCGTGGAAGAACGCCTGGAACATGACGTCGCCGATCTCCTCGCGCAGGGCCGCCAGGTCACCGTTCTCGATCGTCTCGGCCGCCTCGTAGGCTTCTTCGAGCAGGTACCTGAGCAGCGATTCGTGGGTCTGCTCGAGGTCCCACGGGCAGGACACCCGCAGCGTGTCCATGATCGCGACCAAGTCGAGCAGGTGCGCCCCCGGTAGGTCGGGCGCACCGTCGAGCACCTGGTGCGGCACGGTGAGCGCGCCAAGCAGGGCCGGGTCGGCCGCGGCGCCCGGCGGCGCGAGCCAGACGACCGGGCCGTGCGCGCCCGCCACGGCGGCGGACAGCGCCGCCGGGTCGTCCTGCGCCACCACAGCCGTCACCTCGGCGGCTGCCAGCGCCGGGATCAGCGGGTGCCCGTCGTCCCCGGTGAGCACCAGGGACGCCTCGCGCAGCGCCGCCCAGGCCTGCCAGCTGAGCAGCCCGGGGGCCACCCGCGGGCTGCTCAGCAGGATCGTCAGCACGCCGGGGTGAGGCCCTGGGTGGATGCGGGCGACGGCGGGCCGGCCGGCCCGGAAAGCGTGTCAGGCGCGGCGACCACGCTGAACGACGCCGGGTCGTAGTTAAACCGGCCGAACTGCGGGCTGACCTGGATGTTCAGCGTCTTGGCGGCGGTGCACTGCGCGTTGTTGATGGCACTGCTGAACGCGTTCTGCTGTGCCGTCGAGGTCGGCTCCTTGCCACCGTTCTGCAGCCGCGCGAACGCGTCCTGCTGCGCCTCCCACCGGCCGACCTGCTGGAACATCTGCGGCGGCACGCCGTTCGCGATCAGCAGCTCGGCCGTGCTGCTGAACCCGTTGTTGCTGGCCACGGCGGACAGCGAGGAAAGGCCCTGCGCCGCCTGCGCCTGGGTGACGGTGATGCCCTTGGACGCCGCCACCTGGTCCATCACGGCGAACCTGATCAGCCAGGACAGCACGTCACGGGGCATCTGGGCCGCGGTCAGCGGGAGGGTGCTGCCGTACGGCTTGACTGCCGCCTGCAGGTTGGAAACCTGGGTGTCAAGGGCGGAGGTGGTGATCCGCTGGCTGCCGACGGTCGCCGCGGCGCCCACCTTCACCGGGGCGCAGGCGGCGAGCAGCGCGCAGGCGCCAAGGCCGGCCGCACCGAGGACGGCCACCCGGCGGCCCCTGGAACGCCTCTTGTTCAGTTGACCCCAGCGAGACACCGGCACAATCCCTTCAAGCGTGAAACGTCAGCCACGGCAGTAACTTTACGACTCGGACAGTACCGAACTGATGACCTCCGCGCACCAGGCCAGCAGCTCGATGTCGCGCAGCGGCGTCCCGCCGAAGCCCCCGCTGGAAGCCCCGGATTTCGGTACTGGTACCAGCATGGTACGCACCGCGGGCTTGAGCAGCGTCTTGGGGTATAGCCGCTGAACCCGCACCGTACGCGAGTCAGGCAGCACGACCGGGGCAAACCGCACGTGCGAGCCCTGCAGGGTGATGTCGGTCAGCCCGGCCCGCCGCGCCGCGGACCGCAGCCGGGCCACGTCGAGCAGCGTCACCACCGGCACCGGCAGCTCGCCGTAGCGGTCCCGCAGCTCGTCGCGGACGGCGGCCACGTCGTCTTCCGAGTCGATGGCGGCGATCGAGGTGTAGGCCGCGAGCCGCAGCCGCTCGCCCGGGATGTAGTCGTGCGGGATGTGGGCGTTGACCGGCAGCTCGACCCGGACCTCGGGCCGCTCGGCGGGCGCGTCGTCCTTCAGCTCGCGTACCGCCTCGCCGATCATCCGCACGTACAGGTCGAAGCCGACCCCGGCGATGTGCCCCGACTGCTCGCCGCCGAGCAGGTTGCCCGCGCCCCGGATCTCCAGGTCCTTGAGCGCCACGTACATGCCCGCGCCGATCTCGGTGTGCTGTGCCACCGTGGCCAGCCGCTCGTGCGCGGTCTCGGTCAGCGGCTTCTCCGGCGGGTAGAGGAAGTACGCGTAGGCGCGCTCCCGGCTGCGCCCCACCCGGCCGCGCAGCTGGTGCAGCTGGGACAGGCCCTGCGCGTCGGCCCGGTCCACGATCAGCGTGTTCGCGTTGGGGATGTCGAGCCCGGACTCGACGATGGTCGTCGCGACCAGCACGTCGAACTCCCGCTCCCAGAAGCCGATCATGACCCGCTCGAGCTCGTGCTCGTTCATCTGCCCGTGCGCGACCGCGATCCGCGCCTCGGGCACCAGCTCGCCGAGCCGGGCGGCGACCTTCTTGATCGACTGCACCCGGTTGTGCACGAAGAACACCTGGCCGTCGCGGAGCAGCTCGCGGCGGACGGCGGCGGTGATCTGCCTCTCGTCGTAGGCGCCGACGAAGGTCAGCACCGGGTGCCGCTCCTCCGGCGGGGTCAGGATGGTGGACATCTCGCGGATCCCGGCCACCCCCATCTCCAGCGTGCGCGGGATCGGGGTGGCGGACATCGCGAGCACGTCCACCTCGGTCCGCAGCCGCTTCAGGTACTCCTTGTGCTCGACCCCGAACCGCTGCTCCTCGTCGATGACCACCAGGCCGAGCTGCTTGAACCGGGTCTCCGGTGAGAGCAGCCGGTGGGTGCCGATCACCACGTCGACGGTGCCATCGGCCAGGCCGCGCTGGGTCTCCGCCACCTCCGCGGCCGTCTGGAACCTGGACATCGGCTTCACGGTGACCGGGAAAGCCGAGTACCGTTCGGAAAATGTGTTGAAGTGCTGCTGCGCGAGGATGGTAGTGGGCACGAGCACCGCGACCTGCTTGCCGTCCTGCACCGCCTTGAACGCGGCCCTGACCGCGATCTCGGTCTTGCCGTAGCCCACGTCGCCGCAGATCAGCCGGTCCATCGGGACCGGCTTCTCCATGTCGAGCTTGACCTCGTCGATGGCGATGAGCTGGTCCGGCGTCTCCACGTAGGGGAAGGCGTCCTCCAGCTCGCGCTGCCACGGCGTGTCCGGCCCGAACGCGTGCCCGGGTGAGGCCATCCGGGCGGAGTACAGCCGGATCAGCTCGGCCGCGATCTCGCGGACCGCCTTGCGCGCCCGGCCCTTGGTCTTGGCCCAGTCCGCCCCGCCGAGCCGGTGCAGCGCCGGCGCCTCGCCGCCGACGTACCTGGTCACCTCGTCAAGCTGGTCGGTCGGCACGTACAGCCGGTCCGCCGGGTGCCCGCGCTTGCCTGGCGCGTACTCGAGCACCAGGTAATCGCGGGTCGCCCCGGCCGCGGTGCGCGAGGTCATCTCGACGAAGCGGCCCACCCCGTGCTGCTCGTGGACCACGTAGTCACCCGGCTTGAGCTGCAGCGGGTCCACCCCGCCGCGCCGCCGGGCGGACGGCATCCGCCGCTCGTCGCGGGTGCTCGGCCGGGACGCGCCGCGGGCCGCGAAGTCGGCCTCGGTGAGCACCGCCAGCCGCACGGCGGGCCAGCTGAACCCCTGGTGCAGCTCGCCGGTCGCCACGTAGGGCACGCCGCCCTCGGGGGCGGCGTCGAGGTCGCCCTCGCGGGCGCCGAACCCCTCGCCGCGCAGCACCTCGGCCAGCCGCTTGGCGGGCCCGTGCCCCTCGGTGACCAGCACCACCCGCCAGCCCTCGGTGAGCCACTGGCGCACGTCCGCGAGCATGCGGCTGGTCTCGCCGCGGTAGGCGGTGGCGGGCGAGGCGTCAATGGTGATGCCGAACGGGTGCGGCTCACTCTCGGCGGCCGGTTCCCCGTCGAGCGGGCTGTCCGGGTCGTCGGTGACGCCGAACGGGGCAACGGTCCACCAGGCGATCCCAAGCTCGGCCGCCGCCTCACGGATCGTCTCTATCGGCTGGAAGGCGGAGCCGCCCAGGTCGACCGGTGCGTCGCCGCCGGAGGCGGCCCTCGCCCAGGACGCCTCGAGGAACTCCTGGCTGGTCGACACCAGCTCGGCGGCGCGGGTCCTGATCCGTTCCGGGTCGCAGCCGAGCACCAGGCCGCCCAGCGGCACGTGGTCGAGCAGCAGCTCCATCCGGTCGGCGAGCACGGCCGAGAACGCCTCCATGCCCTCGACGGTGATGCCGTCGGCGATCCGGCCCAGGATCTCCGCCAGCCCCGGGTGCCGGTCGGCCAGCTCCTTGGCGCGGGCGCGGACTGACGGGGTGAGCAGCAGCTCGCGGCACGGCGGCGCCCACAGGCCGCGCGGCGCCTGGCCCGCAGAGCGCTGGTCGGCGACCTTGAAGACGCGGATCTCCTCGACGGTGTCGCCGAAGAACTCCACCCGCAGCGGGTGCTCCTCGGTCGGCGGGAACACGTCGAGCAGGCCGCCGCGGACCGCTAGCTCGCCGCGCTTGGTCACCATCTCGACTCGCGCGTAGCCGATCTCGACGAGCCGCCCGATCACGTCGTCGGTGTCGGCGTCGTCGCCCGCCGCCAGCCGCACCGGCACCAGGTCACCGAGCCCGGCCACGACCGGTTGCAGCATGGCGCGGACGGGGGCCACCACCGCCCGCAGCGGTCCGCCGAGCGCCCCGCTGTCGGCGGCCGGGTGCGCGAGTCGGCGCAGCACCGCGATGCGCTGCCCCACCGTGTCCGAGCGGGGGGAAAGCCGCTCGTGCGGCAGGGTCTCCCAGCCGGGGAAGGTGGCTACCGAGTCCGGCGGGAGGAAGGCGCGCAGCGCCGCGGTCAGGTCATCGGCCTCGCGGGCGGTCGCGGTGACCGCGAGCACGAAGCGGCCGGGGCGGCTGTCCGCCCCGTCCGCCCCGGCCGCCCCGGCCGCCCCGGCCGCCAGCGCCGCCGCGATCACCGGGCGCAGCGCGGACGGCGCGACGAGGTCGCGCTCGCTGTTGCCTGGTGTTCCTGGCCGGCCAGCCAGTGCGGTGCGGAGCTGGGGATCTTCGGCTACGGCGGCGAGTAGTCCGGCGAGGCTCATGTTGTCCCAAATGTCAGTGGTAGTCAGGCGTTACGGGCGCTCGGCGGGACGTCCGCCCGCTCCGCGGGCGAAACCAGACCAGGGGAATCCCAGTGCGCACCCAGGCCGGCGCTGCGCGCTCGGCGTCTGGGTCAAGCTTACGCCGTGCAGGCGACGCCAGTTCGCCGGAGCATGTCATCGAGCACCCCGGCCGCCATCAGCTCCCTGATCCGGCGTAGCCGGACGAACCGGGACGAGGTGAAGTCCGCGTAGCTCAGGCCGTGCTGCTGGTAGCGGCCGAGCAACTCGGTGATCCCGGCCCGCACCGTCCACCGCAGGCCGAGCGCGGGGAAGGTGTCGTGCAGCTTGCTGAAGTCGACCCGGTAGTCGCGCAGGTCGGGCCCGGCGTCGGCCGCGAAGCTGATCTCGGCTCCGGGCACGGCGCCGCGGACCAGTTCGGCGATGTCCCTGACCTGGACGTTGTCCTGTGCCCGGCCGACGTTGAAGGCCTGGTCGTGCACCAGCTCGCGTGGCGCGTGGAGCATGGCCAGGAAGGCCCGGCTGATGTCCTCGACGTGCACCAGCGGCCGCCACGGGGTGCCGTCGCTCTCCAGGTGCACCTTGCCGGTGGTCAGCGCGACGGCGGTGAGGTTGTTGACCACGATGTCCAGCCGGAGCCGCGCCGACGCGCCGTACGCGGTCGCGTTCCGCAGGTAGACGGGGCTGAAGTTGTCGTCGGCGAGCCGGGCGAGACCGCGCTCCGCCAGTGCCTTGGTCTCGCCGTACGGCGTCACCGGGCACAAGGCGGCGTCCTCGGCCACCGCGGCCGAGCCCGCCGCGCCGTACAGGCTGCACGACGACGAGAACAGGAACCGCGGCACACCCGCCTGCTTGGCCGCCGCGGCCAGGTGCAGGGTGCCGTCCAGGTTGACCGAGTAGGTCGCGGCCGGGTTGAGCGCGCCCAGCGGGTCGTTGGACAGGGCGGCCAGGCACACCACCGCGTCGTAGCCGGCCAGCTGGGCGGCAGTGACGTCACGCATGTCGGCCCGCAGCAGGGTTCCGCCCCGCAGGCCGTCGCCCGGCCAGGCCGGCCCGAGGTCGCACCCGTCGTAGAGGCCCAGGTCGAGCCCGTCCACGTGGTGGCCGACCTGCTGGAAGTACGGCACCAGGACGGCACCGATGTAGCCGCCGTCGCCGGCCACGAGCACCCGCATCGCGTTTCCCCCATGTCAGCTAGCACTGTCAGCTAGCCCGGCAGCTAGCGCTGTCAGCTAGCACTGTCAGCTAGCCCGGTCAGCTAGGCCGTGTTTACGAAGCCCGCGAGGCGCGGCCAGCACCCCGTGGTTGTGCCAACCAGGGCGCTATAGGCCCCTGGTGCCACAACCACGGCGCCGGGAACGACTGGAACCCAGGCCGCCCGGCCCCACGGGACACTTTGTGAACACGCCTTAGCACTGTCAGCTAGCCGGGCAGGCCGGCCAGGGCTGCACACTAGAAGACCGCGCAGGCGCCGCCTTGATACACCGGCGCTTGGAGCGGCCGGCCCCGCGCCGCTGCGCCGCGCCTCGGATGCTTGGCCTCTCCAGCCGCTAACCCGGTCCCGCTGGAACTGGCCCGGCCGGCCGGCCGCGCCACGTCAGCCTCTCTAGTCACATTCATGCAGGCCATGGAATTACTGCTGAACTTTGGTGCACCCTGGCGCCCCGGAATTCACGCAATGCCCGGAACTCACCCGCCTCCTCGGCAGCGACGAGCCGGCCAGCTGGTGCGAAAGCGGGGCACCCGGGGCAGGTGCCCTGACATGGGCGGAGATCGCCCGCTAGCACCCGCAGCCCTCCCGGGCAGGCGGAATGACGCGAGATTCCACCCGGCGAAGCCTGTTGCTCTAAGTAGTCATTCGATTACCATGCGATACATGACGACTGCCGAAAGAGGCACGCAGGGCAGCCGGCGAGCGATGAGCCGGTTCTTCGCCGAGCCGGTGCGCGACTACGCGCTACAGCACCTGGGTGAGCCGGTCAGCGTGCTCCAGGCGGGCTGCCTGGCCCCGTTGCGCGAGCTCGCGCTCGACGAGCTCGCCGAGGGCGGTCTCGACGTCTCGGTTACCGCTGTCGACTCCGACGACCCGCTGGCGGCCCGGGTGCTGCGGGACACGGAAAGCGCCTACGACGACGTCATCACCGGCGACCTGCGGACCGCTCCGATCCCGCAGCGTGCCTACGACGTGGTCTACTGCGCCCTGCTGCTCGAGCGCGTGCGGCATGTCGAGCTGGTGCTTGACCGCCTGCTGAGCGCGCTCAAGCCGGGCGGCCTGCTGCTGGTCAGGACCGCGGACCGGTACTCCGCGCGGGCCCTGCTCGACCGGCTGCTGCCCGGGCCGGCCAGGCGGGCGGTCTGGACACGGTTCCGGCCGGGCATCCCCGGCCCGTTCCCCGCCGTCTACGAGAAGTCGGTCAGCGCCGACGGCATCGCGTCCTACGCGCTGATGCGCGGGCTGGTCATCGCGGCCAGGGGCAGCGAGGTCACCCGCCCCCGCCAGCCGGCCGGGCTGTCCGCGTCGGTGCGACTCGGCTGCGCCGCCATCTCCCGGCTGACCGGCGGGCGCTTCGGCGACGGCCACGACGAGCTGCTCTACGTGATCCGCAAGCCGCTGGACCGGTTCGCCCGGGTGGTGTTACCGGATCCGGTCCACCGGTCGGGCACGCCGACGTGGGAGTGACGCCGGGTGGCGTTACCGGACCCGTCGGGCGGGCACCCCGACGTACAGGGCGCCCGGATCGCAGTCCTTGGTGACGACGGAGCCCGCGCCGATCACGGTGCCCGGGCCGATCGTCACCCCGGGCATGACCATGGTCCGCGCCCCGAGCCAGCAGCGGTCGCCGATGCGCACCTCGGTCGGCACCGGCATCCGCTGCACCTGCCCGTGGCAGTCGATCGGGTGATACGAGGTCACGATCATCACTTGCGGCCCGATGAACACGTCCCGGCCGATATCGATCCGCCCGGCGCCCTCAAACCAGCAGCCCACGTTCACGTAGCTGCCGTCGCCGATAGTGACCCGCTTGGTCTGGAAGCCGCACAGGCGCAGGCCGCCGACCTGCTTGCCGACCTGTACGCCCGCCAGCCGGAGCAGGGCGCGGCGCAGAGATATGGGTAGCAGGTAAGAGGTGGCGGGGGAGACCCGGGCGGTCCATCGCAGCACCTCGGCGCCGTGGTACGCGGTTGCCCGCAGCGCGCCGGGGCCCCGCTGCGCGAGTTCAGTCTCCGTCAGCGGCTGCACTCCGGGATAAGCCATTAGCGCCCTCCAGGCCAGGGGGTAGTGCGAGCGTGCCCCCCGTCGGCCCAGGACGAAATTTAGCGTTCACCAGCACCCTAATGTGCCAATATGTAACTTTATTTTCTTTAGTTGTTCTAAAGATTCTGTGCTATTTCTGGGGAGACTCTGCGGTCTGGTGCACGGCGCGACCGGGCGCGCACCCGCGCTGCCCCAGGTCGGCCAGCGGGCCGGGCTATCATCGTCGGTGCGAATCGCCGCGGCGTGCCAGCGCACGGCGTCACCCCGGTAGCGGTGGAGAGGAAGCAACCGTGGAGCTGCCCGCCGAGCTTGCCGCGTGGCCGGCCTGGACACCGGACGAGGAGCAGCTCGGCGAGCTCGAGCTGCTTACCTCGGGCGCCTTCGCCCCGCTGTCCGGCTACCTGGGCGCGGCCGACCTGGCGGCGGTCAGCGCGCGGTGCCAGCTCGCTGACGGCACCCCGTGGCCGCTACCGGTCACCCTGAGCGTGCCCGCCGCCGTCGTCCCGGCCGACGCCGGCCGCCTGGTACTGCAGGACCCGGAGGGCTCTCCGCTGGCGGTGCTTGACGTCACCGAGCGGGCCCCGGCGGGCCCGGGGGACGGCGCGCTGCGCCTGGCGGGCCCAGTCACCGCGCTGCGCCCGCCCGAGCACGGGCCGTTCCGGGCGCTGCGGGCGGCGCCCGCGCAGGTCCGCGACGCGCTGGGCACCGGCCCGGTGCTCGGCTACGCGACCAGGCGGCCGCTCGGCCAGCGGCAGATCGGCCAGCTGCGGCACCTGGCCAGCCGGCTGCGGGCCAGGATCCTGCTGCTGCCGCTGGTGGCCGGGCCCGCCGAGCTCGTCGCGCGGCCCGAGGCGCTGGTCCGCGCGGTCCGCGCGGCCGCCGGGCAGCTGCCGCCGGGCACCCTGGTAGTGCCGGTGCCGCTGCCGCCGCGTGGCGACGAGACCGCGCAGCTGCGGGCACGGGCGGTGGTAGCCGCCGCCTACGGCGCCACCCACCTGCTGACGGAGGCCGGCCCGGCGGCCGGCGTACCCGGTTTCGACCGGTCCAAGCTCGGCATCGAGGTCGTGACGGAGGGCGAGTGGGCGTACGACCCGGCGGCCGAAGTATGGCGGCCGCTCGGCCTCATCGAGCCAGGGATGGAGCGTGGCGAGCTGTCGGACGGCGAGCTCGGCGCGCTGCTCGACGCGGGCGACGAGGTACCTGGCTGGCTGATGCCCGCCGCGGTGACGGCGGAGCTGCGCCGCGCCCGGCCGCCGCGCTCCGCCCGCGGCCTGGTGGTGTTCTGCACCGGACTGTCCGGTTCCGGCAAGTCCACGCTCGCCCGGGACCTGCGGGACGCGCTGCTTGAGCGGGGTGACCGGACGATATCCCTGCTCGACGGTGACCTGGTGCGGCGGCTGCTGTCGGCCGGGCTGACGTTCTCCCGGGAGGACCGCGACCTGAACATCGCGCGCATCGGGTACGTGGCGGCCGAGGTTGCCAGGCACGGCGGCATCGCGATCTGCGCGCCGATCGCGCCCTACGCGGCGGCCCGGGCCAGGGTGCGGCAGATGGCCTCCGAGGTCGGCGACTTCGTCCTGGTGCACGTGGCCACGCCGCTCGAGGTGTGCGAGGCACGTGACCGCAAGGGGCTCTACGCGCAGGCGCGGGCGGGCGTCATCGGCTCCTTCACCGGGATCTCCGACCCGTACGAGGAGCCGGACGACGCCGAGCTGGCCATCGACACCTCGCTGGTCTCCCGGCCCGAGGCGGTCGCGGCGGTGCTCGGCTACCTCAGCCGCGGCGGCTGGCTGGCCTAGCGACCTCAGCGGACCTCAGCGGACGGGCTGGTCCGCGGCAGCGTCGGCGCCGTCGGCTTCCGGCCGCTCCTCGTCCTCGGCCGTGGTGCCCTCATCGAGGCGCTCGCGCAACTCGGTCACCCGCGAGCCGGCCTTCCGGCCGGCCCGGCCAAGCCCGCCGTTCAGCCTGTCGGCGATGACCTGCCGCTGCTTGTTCAGCAGGATGTAGCTGGCCAGCGCGCTGATCACCAGGCCGAGGCCGAGCAGCAGCAAACCGCGGGCGCCGGCCAGGTACAGCGCGATGACCGCGACCCCGAACATCAGGATTCGGGCGGAGGTATAAGCAAGTGCGGTTCGCATGGCACTACCCAGTGTAGGACTAAACGCTGAGGATGTCCGCCAGCAGGGCCGGATCCACGTTCCCGCCGGACAGCACCGCGACGATCGGCCCCGGGCTGCCAGCAACCCCGTCGGCGGGCGGCAGGCCCAGCCCGGCCCGGTCGCGGTAGAGCGCGGCCGCGACCGCGACCGCGCCGCCCGGCTCGGCCACCAGGCGGGCCCGCCAGGCGAGCCACCGCACGGCGTCGCGTATCTCGTCTTCCGACACGGTCACGATGTCGTCCACGTAGGCCTGGATGTGCGGGAAGGTAAGCGCGCCGACTTGCTCCACCCGCAGCGCGTCCGCCCGGGTGCGCGATGTCTGGGCGGGCGTCCAGGCCACCCGGGTGCCCGCGCGCAGCGAGTCGCGGGCGTCGGCTGCCAGCTCCGGCTCGACGCCGATCACCCGCGTGCCTGGCAGCAGGGACTTGACCGCGACGGCGGTGCCCGCGATGAGGCCGCCGCCGCTGACCGGGACGAGCACGGCGGCCGGGGCCGTCGCTCCCCCGGCGCGGTTCCCAGCGATGCAGTCCTCGGCGATCTCCAGGCCGACGGTACCCTGCCCGGCGATCACGTCCCGGTCGTCGAACGGCGCGACCGGGTGGTAGCCCCGCACCCGGGCAATCTGCTCGGCCGCCGCGACCCGGGCGGCCAGCGTCGGCTCGACCCGGACCAGCTCGGCCCCGGTCGCCGCGATCGCGTCGGTCTTGACCGCGGGCGCGTTCTCCGGCACGACGATCGCCGCGCTGACGCCGAGCAGCCGCGCGGCGTAGCCGACGGCGAACCCGTGATTGCCGCTCGAGTGCGCCACCACGCCTGCTGGCTTGGCGCAGGAGTCCAGGTCACGGGTGACCGCGCAGACCGCGTTGTAGGCGCCGCGCAGCTTGAACGCGCCCGTGGGCTGCAGGGACTCGGGCTTCAATACGATCGCCGCGGCGCGGCCGGGCTCGCTGCCCGGGAGCAACGGCGTGCGGACCGCCACGCCGCGCAGCCGGTCCGCAGCAGCGCGTATCTCCGCAAGCGACACAAGCTCAGCCACCCCGATACCCTAGCCGAGAAGGGTCACGGCGGCTCCACGGGTACGGGCCGCCCCGCAGCGGACTTTAGCGACACGCCGCCTCGGAAGTACGCCTGTTTCACCCAGAGCGACTGCTGAATCGCTAGGCTAATTTCCCGAAATCTAGGCAGAAAGTACCCGTTTGTCGCCAAACTAGGGTCATACTCCGACCGAATCGAGGAGATGGAACGTGGACGGCAACAATGAGCGGCTGCTCACCCCGGGAGAGGTAGCCGCCCTGTTCCGGGTGGACCCGAAGACGGTGACACGGTGGGCGGCCTCCGGCCGGATTACGAGCATCCGCACGCCAGGCGGGCACCGGAGGTTCCGCGAGTCCGAGGTGCGCGCGCTGCTGCGCGGCGACGCCGAGGCTTCACCCGAGGGGCACCCGGTACCGTTACCGGGGCGCTGGTTAGCCGAACGGCTCGTCCTCGACGAGCCTGGCGAACTCCTGGAACTCACGCTGCAGCGCGGCGTCGCCCGCGCGCCACTGGCTCTTGCGCTCCTCAACCTCGTCCGGCGTCAGCGCCTGCTCGGCCAGCCGGGCATAGTCGGTGTCGGCCGGGGTGATCTCCACGTACACATCGCCGATGATCAGCCCGTCTCCGGTTCGGACGGCCGTCTGCGGAACCTGGAGATTACCGTTCGGTAGTCGTATGACGAACATCGCCGCTCACTTAGATGCCGTAGCGCCTGTTGAAGTAGAGCATTACCTTCAGCGCGACCCGGGTGTTGCCGCCCAGCATGTCCACCAGGGCGGGCCGCTGGGCCGACGCGATCGCGGCGAAGGCGTCCGCAAAGAACTCCTTGCGACCGAGACCGCCCCGCTGGCGGTGGAAGTCACTCGCGATATATGGCTGACATTGATCATAGATGAGTCTGAACTCAGCTGAGTCAGATTGCCACTTACCTGGCGGGCTGTCCAGGTCGTCAAGCGCATGGCCAACCTCGTGGCACATGACGTCGGGCGTCGGCGAGGGCCGGGTGCCGACCACGATCTTCCGGTCGCCGTACGCGCCCGCGCAGGCGTCCCAGGTCGCCTTGCCCGACGGCAGCGCCACCCCGTGCAGCGCGGCCATGTCGTCAAGGTCGGGCACCCCGCCGTCCCCGACGTAGATGCCGTCGAGCCCGAGCGACAGCTTCTCCTGCAGTGCCCGGGGGAACTCGGCCAGCCGGTCGATCGCCGCCACCACCTGGGGCGGCGGCGCGGTTGCGGGGTCCCACTGGCGCCGCAGGATCGACTCAAGCGGCCCGCAGTTCCGCCTCCCGTCGGCCATGTCCGGGTGCTCACGCGGGCGTCCCGGCGTGAACGGCGGCATCGCCCGGGCGTCACGTCCGGCCGCCGTGGCCGGTGCCAGCCCGGCTTGCGCTTGCGCGGTCGGAGCCGCCTGGTCGGCGGACACTGCCTGGTCGGCCGCCGCCCGGCCGGCCAGC
>Ga0265338_10007660_pt1 | contig 13318 bp, 11 predicted proteins | sample 42126metaG_FD_193579 | JGI IMG/M metagenome (GOLD analysis project Ga0265338, IMG submission 193579) | Rhizosphere microbial communities from Carex aquatilis grown in University of Washington, Seatle, WA, United States - 4-21-26 metaG | ecosystem: Host-associated > Plants > Roots > Rhizosphere... | reverse complement strand
CATTGGAAGACGCGGGCGCGGCAGATTGGATGGCTGGCGCTGGGGGGCGCGGCTCCGGTGGCGGTGACGGCGTTTGCGCTGTGGCAGGCGGGAGTGTTTGCGCGCTTCTGGTTTTGGACGTTCACCTACGCGCGCGTTCACGGGGGTGAAATCGGATTGGCGGAGGGGGGGCGCCGGATCTGGTATTATTTATCGACGCTGGCGGACAAGTGGCTTTGGATTGCGGCGGGGGCGTCGTTGTGCGTGGCGCTGTTTAGGAAGGCGAAATGGCGCTGGCTGGCGCTTTGGTTTGTGGCGTGTTCGGCGGCGGCGGTCTCGGCCGGGCTTTATTTCACGGAGCATTACTTTGTGATGATCGGGCCGGCGCTGGGGCTGTTGGTGGGAATCGGCGTGGACCAATTGAACACCGCCAGGGACACGTGGATTCGATGGATGGCGCCGGTCGTGATAGCGGCGCTGTTCGTGACGGTTGAACGGCGACACCCGCTCACGTTTTTCAAATTCACGCCCGACCAGGCCGTGCAAGGGCTTTATCGCGGCAACCCGTTTCTTGAATGCAGGGAAATCGGGCTGCGCATCCGCGAGGACTCGCCGGCGAACGCGACCATCGCCGTCATCGGCTCGGAACCGGAAATCATGTTTTACGCGCGGCGGAAATCGGCGACCGGCTATATTTATACTTATGATTTCACGGAGCGTCAGCCCTACGCGGAGGCGATGCAGCGGGAGATGACAGAGCAAGTGGAGAAGGCGCGGCCAGAGTACCTGATATTTGTGCGCGACGCCTACTCGTGGTATTCGCGGAAAGACGCGCGCAACCTGGCGACGCTTCCGATCAGCCAGTGGGCCCTGCAATTTGCGGAGCAATATTACGCGCCCGAAGGTCTGGCGTTGGTGCGGCGGGAGCCGGAATATTTCTGGGGCAAGGACGCCTTCAACCGGCCGCCGCAGCCGGAGCCATTGATCAGCATTATGCGGCGGAAATGATTGCGGCCATCGCCGCGCCGTCGATATTCCCGCCGCTGAGGATGACGCCCACGCGCCCCGCCGGACGAAACGCGCCGCTGAGCAGCGCGGCGATGCCAAGCGCGCCGGAAGGCTCGACGACGAGCTTCATTCTGTAAAACAGGAAGCGCACCGCGTCGCGAATGGCGTCTTCGCTGACGGCTTTCATTTCGTCGACATATTGGAGAACGATCGGGAACGTGAGTTGCCCCAGCGAGGCGGTGCGTGTCCCGTCGGCAATGGTGCGGGGATTGGTGACGGTTTGCAGGGTTTTGGAGGCAAAGGAGCGGACGGCATCATCGGCCAGCTCCGGCTCAATGCCGGCGACGCGGCAACGGGGATTGATATGTTTGACGGCAAGGGCCGTCCCGGAAAGCAGGCCGCCGCCGCCGCAGGGCGTGATCACCCAATCCAGGCTGGCGACTTGTTCGCACAATTCGGCCGCCGCGGTGCCCTGGCCCGCGATGACGTGCGGATGGTCGAAGGGCGGAATGAGCGTGTAACCGTGTTCGGCCTGCAATTCGGCGGCGACGCGTTCGCGCTCCGGATTGGTGGGTTCGCAAAGGACGACTGTGGCGCCGTAGCCTTCGGTGGCGGCGCGCTTGGCGGCCGGGGCGTCGCGCGGCATGACGATGGTGGCGCGCACTCCCAACAATTGACAGGCGAGCGCGATGGCCTGCGCGTGGTTGCCGGAGGAAAAGGTGATCACGCCGGCTTTTTTTTGGGCGCCGGCCAGGTTGGAAACGGCGTTGAAGGCGCCTCGAAACTTGAAGGCGCCGACGCGCTGGAAGTTCTCGCATTTGCAGAAGACTTCCGCGCCGACCATGCGGTTCAATGTGCGCGAGGAGGCGATAGGCGTGAGATTCGCCTGTCCCCGCAGCGTCTGCCGTGCGGCCTGGATGAGATCGAAATTCAAAGCAAAACCGCCGGATTTTGCCGGGGCATTTGCGTTGCGGCAAGCTCCGTGTTAAATGAACGAGGAATGTTCACGAAGAAATTGAAGGGGCTGGGGCTTCTCGCCGTGTTCGGGGTTCTGGGTTCGCTGGGATCGATGGCTGGGGGACTGCCGAAAGTGAAATTAACGTCCACATTTCCCGCGTTAATGCTGAACAACCCGACGTGGATGTGTCAAGCGCCTGGCGATCCAGGCCGGGTTTTTCTGGTGGAGCAGCAGGGGCGGATTCTGGTGACCAAAAAGGGGGGCGATGGACGGGAGGCGGTCGAGTTTCTGAACATCACAAACAGGCGTCCATTTTTTGATTATGAGGACGGGCTGTTGAGCATTGCGTTCCACCCGAATTTCCAAAGCAACCATCTCTGCTACATTTACTACACGCTGGAGGGAGCGGCCTCGAATTCGTTTTATCCGTTTCGCAGCGTGCTGAGCGAGTTGAAGATTGCGGCGAATGACACGAACAAGGCGGATCTGGCTTCGGAGCGGATTTTGATGGAGATCCCGGGTCCTTTCGCCCAGCACAAAGGCGGGTTGGCGGCATTCGGGCCGGACGGGTATATGTACCTGGGCCTGGGTGACGGCGGCAACGGATGGGACCCGTATAACGCGTCGCAGAACAGCTCGTCGTTGCTGGGAAAAATGCTGCGCATCGACGTCAACCGCCGCGAGGCCAATCCCGAAACGAACAAGCCGCCGCTGGCATACGGGATTCCGCCGGACAACCCGTGGGTGAAGGAGCCTTATTTCAACGGATGGGGCGCGCGCAAGGAAGTCTACGCCTGGGGCCTGCGCAACCCCTGGCGTTATAGTTTTGACAGAGCGACGGGAGAGTTGTGGGTGGGCGACGTCGGCCAGGATTTGTGGGAGGAAATCGACCTTGTGGTCAAGGGCGGCAATTATGGTTGGAGCGCGCGCGAAGGAGGGCATTACTTCAAGCCGTCGCCAGCCGGAGCGCAATACACCGATCCGGTCATAGAGTACACGCACCGGCCTGATTTGGTGAAGGAATCAAAATTCCCGGATCATTCCATCGGCATGTGCGTGACGGGCGGCTACGTTTATCGCGGCAAGAAATATCCTTCATTGCAAGGGGTGTACGTGTACGGGGATTACGCGCTTGGCACGATTTGGGGATTTCGTTGGGACGAGAATTCCAAAACGGTGGCTGAATACGGGACCTTGCTTGAGCAGCCCAAGAACATCGCGAGCTTTGCCGAGGACCTCGATGGCGAGCTTTACGTCGTGGGGTTCGACGGCCATATTTATTCGATTTCAGTAAAAGAATGAACCAACGCAATCCCATTCTCGTGGCGCTGGACCTGGCGACCGCCGCCGAAGCAGTCGCGATGGCGCGGTCGCTGGCAGGGGAAGTCGGCGGATTCAAGATCGGCAGCGAATTATTTACCAGCGCCGGCCCGGATGTCGTGCGGCAGATTCGGTCGACAGGCGCGTCGGTGTTTCTGGATTTGAAATTTCACGACATCCCGAACACGGTCGCCAAGGCCGTTGTGGCAGCGACGCGGTTGGACGTGCAAATGATGACCGTTCACACGAGCGGCGGCCGGGCCATGATGGAGGCGGCGGAAAAAGCCGCGAAGGCGACTGCGGAATCGCTGGGGAAGCGTCCGCCGTTGATTCTTGGCGTGACCGTCTTGACGAGCCTTGACAGCAATGAACTCAGCGAGATCGGACTTCAGGCTAACGTCGGTCATCAGGTCGAGAGGCTGGCGAAATTGGCGGTGGCGGCGGGACTGCGCGGCCTGGTGTGTTCGCCGCTGGAGATTGCGGGCTTGCGTCAGTTGATTCCGCCGGAGGTGGCGCTCGTCACGCCGGGCATTCGCAACGCATCGGACAAAGTGGACGACCAGAAGCGAACGCTGACCGCGCGCGAAGCGATGGCGGCCGGGGCGGATTGGCTGGTGATCGGCCGGCCGATATGCGCGGCGAAAGATCCGGCGGAGGCGGCAAGGAGCATTACGCAGTCGTTACGGTGACAATCGGCAGGCGCACGCTATTTGGGCAATGGCAAACATTGACATACTCTGCCATGGCGTTAACTTAGAGCCATGAAAGCGGTCACGATCAATATTTCATTGAATCCGGAGCTGGCTGAATTCGCGCGCGCGGACTCGGAGGCCAAGGCGTTTGATTCGATGAGCGAATATATGCGGGACTTAATCCGGCATCGCCGCCAGGAGCAAATTGCGGCGGATGTGGTGTTCTTGGAAAAGGCCATCGAGGGCGCGCCGTTTGGGGACCCTTCGGATGAGGAAATGGCCGATATTTACGCCAGCGTTAAATCGCGTCGTAAGAAAAAGCATGAAGGTCGTATTTGACGCGGGCGTGGTCTTTTCGGGAGCCGGGTGGCGGGGCGAAGCGCATCGTTGTTTGTTGGCGATGGCTCATCGCCGCGTGGTCGCCTACGCCACGGAAGAAACCCTTAAAGAACTGAGCAACCTCATTGAAGATCGAGGGGGCAGAGCGAAAAGTCCGCCAGATAACATAGTGTCCTGGTATCAGGACAGAATTAAGCGCGTTGAACCCGCGCCGTTGGGCAAACAACGGAGCCGTGACCTGAAGGACGACCCGTATATGGCCTGTGCGTTGGGAGCTGGAGCAAAAGTCATAGTGACGCGGGACGACGATTTGCTGGCGCTGGGAAAGCCCTTTGGCATCCAAATAATGACGCCGCGCGAGTTTCTGGTTCGATTATCGAGGCCGCTTTGAATTGCTTGACGCGTTCACAGAACTCGCAACGCGGAAAAGCTGGCCAGCAGGCGCGCGGGTGGCTAGCCTGAAAGGGTGAACGGGCTAACCCAGCCGGATGTGATCCTGACGCACGAAAGCGACCTGGACGGTTTCGTGAGCGGGGTGTTGTTGCAGCGGCTTGTGAAGCGGTTGTTTGGGGCCGATGTGCGCCTGGAGGCGTATCATTACCAGAGCTGGAAGATGCGGGACCTTCGGGAGCGCGCCGCCTGGGTGTGCGATTTCAGCTTCGAGCCGCGGCTCGACAAGGCGGAGTGGCTTATTATTGACCATCACGCCACTGAGACCGTTGCCAAACAGGCGAAGCTGATCCATGACGTTGGGAAATCAGCGTCTCTATTGTGTTACGAGTTGTGCAAGCAAAATGGAATCCAGTCGCCGGAATTGGATCGCTTGGTCCATCTCAGCGATGTCGCGGACCTGTTTCTTGACACGGACCCGGATTTCACGATTGCCAACGACTACGCCAACCTGGTCAAGAGCTATGGATTCTGGAACCTTCACGCGGTGATCGACGGGCAACTGGAGCGGCTGCTGGAGCATCCGTTGCTGGAAGTGATGGCAGTCAAACGCAAGGTGGAGGATCCCATCGGCCTGGATTGGAGCCGCCGCAATGTCGCGGAAATCAGCCCGACAGTGGGCTACGTGGACACCGTCGTGGGAAACAACAACGCCATCGTGCATCAGTTGCTGGAGCAGCAAGCCACGGGGTTTCCTGTGCTGATGACGCTTTTCCGCAAAGCCAATGGCGCGGTGATCGTCAGCCTGCGCAGCCGCAACGGCGAGGCCCTGAAAGTGGCCGAGAAGCTCCAGGGCGGCGGCCACGCCAACGCCTCCGGGGCGTCGCTGCCGCGTTCTGTCAAAACCATTCCCGACGCGGTTCAATACTTGCGCGCGGTGCTGAATCCCCAGCCAAAGAAAGACGCGCCGTTGAACAGCCTGGAAGGCCTCTTTTCGGCCATCGAAGTCAAGAAGTAGGCGCCGGACCAGGGCTCCGCCATGGCTCAAGTTTTTGCCCCGTCTGGCCGATAACGAAGGGGCTGAATCGGACCCCGCCGCAATGAGTTACGCCGTCTTATGGAAACGCCTGAGAACGGCAATGCCGCGCAATTTCTGGCGCTGTTTTGCCGCGGTTTGGATTTGCGGCCTGGCGGGGCGGTTGCCCGCGCAGACAAACGATGCGCCCGATTCTCCGGTGTTGACCGATATCCATGCCATTTGGTCGCACCGCCAACAACCGCTTCGCATTCGAGCCGAGGCCGTCATTTATTATTTTGACAGGAGTTGGTCGGTGGCGTGGGGCGAATCGCTTGGATCGCCTCTGTTCCTGCCGATTCAGCAGATCCCGGTTGATTTGCGGGTGGGGGACCGTGTGGTTTTTGACGGCGTCGTGAATCCGGCGCAAGTGCAATGGGACTGGGCGCAGACGAAAGTGACAATCCTGGAGCGAGGGGTTGCAACGACGCCGGTGGCCATCACCAATCTCTACACGTCGAAGGATGCGCCGCGTTTGGTGTCAGTGGAAGGGTTGCTGGACCAGTTGCTGAGCGCGGACACCTTGCATTCCACGTTTCATTTTATTGGCGAGGACCGGGGCGCGTGGCTGAACGTGTTGCTGGCGTCGAACAACCAGGCGCTGCCGTTTGGCGCCGGAGAATTCATCCGCGCCAAATGTATTTATTCGCCGCGCTTCGACGAGAACGGCGAACTAAGCCAGGTGGACTTATGGGTGGCCGGACCTTCGGACGTCCAGGTCATTGGATCGCTGGCCAACGCGCCGCGATTCACGGGTCCAATTCTGCCGATTGACGACGTCCAGGACGACATCGCGCTGGATAGGCGCGTGAATGTGCGCGGGGTTGTTCACGCGCATGACATCGGCCAATGGGTCGATGTTTGGGATCAGACCGGGCAAATCTTCGTGCAGAGCGAACAGACCCTCCCCGTGCGCACGGGCGATTTGGTGGAAGCCAGCGGCTTTCCGTACGTCATGGGCGTCCAGCGCTACTTGCGGCGGGCGATGTATCGTCCGATTGCTGCGACAAATGCCCCCAGTCTGAACGCGGCGGAGACGAAGCCCGCTATTCCGTTGCGGTTGGCCGAACGGGTGCGGGAATTGGACCGTCAAACGGCCGAACTCCATTTGCCTGTTCAATTGCGGGCGGTGGTCACTTGGGGCAACACCAATTCAAACTTCCTTTACGTGCAGGACGGCAGCGGCGGCATTCAGGTAATGACGCCCACCGGCGACAGCGCCCAAGTCATGCAACCCGGCGCCATCGTCGACGTCCGCGGCGAAACGGCGGAAGGCGATTTTGTGCCGGTCATCACCAACGCCACCGTGGCGGTGCGCGGCTTCCACCGGATCGACGATGTGCCGTTGATCACTTTGGAGCAGGCGATGACGGGCGCGTATGACGGACGATTGGTGCAAATGCGCGGATTGCTCCGCAAAAGCGCCGTCCGGGGAGGAATAGCGCGATGGCAAATGGCCGCTTCGAGCGGGGACTTCGAGGTCTGCGCGCGACCGAATCGTGCTGTGCGGTTGACTGTCGGATCGATTGTGCGCGTGCAGGGGGTCTGCGCGGCGGTGTGCAACCGGCGCCATCAGTTGACCGGCATCACCTTGTGGTCCGCGGAGACCGACCGCACGCACGTGGACGAGCCAGCTCCTGATGATCCGTTTGCCGAGCCGTTGCGCGCGCTGGCGGATTTGCGCCGGTTCAACTTGCAAACCGATCTGGACCGCCGCGTGCGGACTTCGGGCACGGTGATCCTGCACGCGCCCGGAAGATATTTATACATCGAGGATTTGCAGGGCGGCGCCGGGAGCGACGAAGTGGACAGCGTGCTGGCGTTGAGCAGCCAGACCAATGCGCTTCAGATCGGCGACAAGGTTGAAGTGACGGGGTTTCCCGGGCATCAGGGGCGCCGGTTTGTGTTGCGCGAAGCGATTTATCGGAAGATTGGATCGGGAGCCGAACCGGCAGCGAAGGCGTTGGGCGACGGCGGCATAATCAATCCGGATTTGGACGGCGTGCTGGCGAAGGTAGACGGGCGCCTGCTGAATGCGATTCAAGCCGGCGGGGAAATTCGCATGTTGGTGGAAACCAGGGACGCGACGGTGCAAGGCATTCTCGAAAGTCGCGCCGGCGATCGGGAGCGGCTGGACGGGTTGCGGGCCGGCTCCCAACTGGCGTTGACCGGCATCTACGAAATCCAAACCGACGAATACAATCAGCCGCGCTCGATGCATTTGCGATTGCGTGGGTGGGATGACATCAAGGTGTTGGCGCAACCGCCATGGTGGACGCCCGGAAGGATGTGGGCGGCGCTCCTGGCAGTGGTGTGTGTGTCTTTTGTTTCGGTGGTCTGGGGCGTGTTGATCTCGCGCAAGAACCTGCAACTGCACCAGACCAAGGCGGCGCTCCAGGCGGCGCACGACAAGCTGGAAACGCGTGTCGCCGAGCGCACGCGGGAGCTGCGGGAGCAGATCGCGGAGAAGGAGCGCGCGCACGCGGAGCTCGCCGAAACGCAGGTCAATTTGATGACCGCCTCGCGCCAGGCCGGCATGGCGGAGGTCGCCACCGGGGTGCTGCACAACGTGGGCAACGTGCTCAACAGCTTGAATGTCTCGGCAAACGTGCTGCAGGACCGGATTCAGCGTCTTTCAGTCGACAGCGTCGCCAAGATTGCCTCACTGCTGGAGCAAAACGCCAATTCACTGGACCGCTTTTTCACCGAGAATCCCAAGGGCCGTTTGATTCCCGAATTCCTTCGCAAGCTTGGACAGAACCTGGAGCGCAGCCGCGGCGAGTTGGCTGAGGAAACCAAAATAATCGCGCGCAATATCGAGCACATCAGCACGATCATTTCAATGCAGCAGAATTACGCCCGGCTCGGGGGCGTGATCGAGATGGTGGATCCCGCTTCGATCGTCGAGGACGCCATCGCCATCAACGGCGGCTCGTTGAAGAGCCACGACATCGAGCTTTCGCGCGATTACAAGTCCGTCCCGCAAATCACCGTGGATCGCCACAAGATGTTGCAGATTCTCATCAACCTCATCAGCAACGCGAAACACGCGCTGGCCGAAAGCCGCGGCGAAAAAAGGCTCTCCATTTCCATCGCGCCGGGCGCCGACCGCGTTCGGATACTCGTTGCCGACAACGGCATTGGCATCGCGAAGGAGAATTTGAACCGTATTTTCTCGCAAGGATTCACGACGCGGAAAGACGGCCACGGGTTTGGCTTGCACAGCGGCGCCATCGCAGCCAAGGAACTCGGGGGAGCGTTGACTGCGCAGAGCGATGGACTCGGACAGGGCGCGACGTTTGCATTGGAGTTGCCTCTTACGGCGCGGACCTCGGGCGCGACGGCGCGGACGGACGCGCCTGCGGTGAAAGTCAACGCCGCTTGACGGCGACCACCAGGGCGCCAGTAAACTGCGAGACGACTTCGACCAGGCCGGGATCGCATCCATGCCCGGCGATTTGGTTGACAATGGCGCTGCCCACGACCACCGCGTCGGCGCTCGCCGCGACGCTCGCCGCCTGCTCGGGAGTGGAAATGCCGAATCCGACGGCTATAGGCAGGTTCGTATGCGCGCGAATTCTTGCTGTCATGTCGCCAATCGAGGAGGAGACCTGCTTCTGCATGCCGGTGACGCCCTCGCGCGAGACGTAATAGATGAAGCCGCTGCCGCGTTTGACGATGAGTTCGATCCGGCTGTCGGGCGTGGTGGGCGCAATGAGGTAGATTGGGCAGACTCCGGCCTTTTTCATGGCGGTTTCGTAAGTGTCCGATTCTTCCGGCGGCAAGTCCAGTGTCAACAAACCATCGACGCCGGACTGGGCGGCCTCGGCGACGAATCTCTCGAGGCCATGTCGATGAATGAGGTTGAAGTAAATGTAGAGGACGATGGGGATTTGCGATTCCTTGCGGATGGCGGCGACGGTTTGGAGGACTTTGCCGGGCGTCGTGCCCGATGCCAGCCCGCGTTGGGCGGCCAATTGGTTGACAAGTCCGTCGGCGAGGGGGTCGCTGAACGGCACGCCCAGTTCGAGGACGTCGACGCCAAGTTTGTCGAAGGCAAGCGCAAGCCGGCGCGTTGTGTCAAGACTAGGATCGCCCGCCCCAATGTAAACGATAAAGCCTTTTTCCCCTTCCTTTCGCAACCGCCCAAAGCGCTCTTCGATTCGATTCATTGGCTTAGAGTTTTGGTATGAGTTTTTGTAGATGCACGAGCGCCGAATGGTTCAATGCACGCACTAACCGGTCCACGTCAGTCGAAGGGTTACATGGAGATTGTGTCCCGGCAGTTTCGTGATGACGTCTCACCTGCTCAGCGCAAATAACGGCTTCAGGCCATTTTAATAAAAACGCTGCCAGAGCCTTTCTGGCGACATCCTCGTTGGTGGAGTATTCTTGGCCAAAGGCATGCTTCACCGCCTGTTTAGCGGCGTCGCCATCTACAAGATCTGATCGAGTCGTGAAACCAGTAAGATGCAGAAGAAGCCAGAACTCAAAACAAGGAGTTGAATGCGCCAGCTTGACTTTTCGCGCGGCGGCCAATTGGCGCACGTCATTCCAAAAACCCTCTCTTACAGCAACATTGGTATCAATTACCGGCCATACGTGATCGAGCTTACCTGGCTCATTTACTCCTAGCATGCCATTTCTGAACCTTCGAATCTGCTCCTTCGCTTCGTCTTCTGCCGAACGAATGACATGCCGGGGATCGGAATGAGCGCCGGGCAGCACTTTAACTCGAACGACAGATAACTGGAGGTCACACAAAAGCATCTCGAAATAAGTCGGCTCAGTGACGGTTCCCTCGGTGACAATTAGGAATGCGTCGCCCGGCTTGGCTAGAGCCATGGCGGCCTGTTTTCGCCGCTTCCGGTCCAAGCTAGCGGCGCGCCGCTCAAGCCACCAACTCGGATTCCAACTGCATTCCTCATTCATTTGGAAGGGGACGACGATCTGATGGCCTGGTGAGTTCCAAGCGTCCCGAGCAAGCCCGCGGGAACAAATGGCACAGCCCCGTAGCGTCCAGCCAAGTAGCCGCGGACTAGCGATTCGCCCTCCCGTGGACTGTAATCTGTCAAAGGATATAGGTGGGCTTCCCCGTTGTCGTCTTTATCGGTAAACCAAATTTGGTCGCGGCGCATCAACGTGGCGTCGAGCAGCAGCGGGCTATGCGTTGTAAACAAGATTTGGGCGCCGTCCGTATTCTCGTTGGAGCTAAAGACGAGTCTGAGAAGTTCGCGGACCATCAATGGATGCATGCTTGTTTCCAATTCGGCGATACAGACAGTGTACCCGTTGCTTAGAATGTCCAGCCACGGGCCAGCAAGCGAAAAGAACCTTTTGGTTCCCGCAGACTCTGAGTCCCACGGAAGCGGGATTTCGACTGCGCCGCCGCGATGTGTCAACTCAGGCTGGATCCACCTCTCCTTGCCAAAACGCTCTCTCACTTCGGGCGGCAGACTCTCGACGAATTTTTCAAACCCTTCCGGGGGCTTCCGCTCAATGGCTCTCGCCGCTGTCACTCCTAAGTCCGCATGATGCAGGAGTTTGACTATTCCCTCGGAAAGAGAAGTCTTTTTTGCCAGTTGTTCCAGCGTGAATTCAGCGCTCATCATGCTTTCGGCTCCCAAGTCAAGGAAGACCAATTGATCCTTGAACCATCGGAATATAGGTTCGAGTTCGGATCGGTTGCTTGCGACACCTTTTGATAGGAACAACACGTTGCTTAGTGTGTAGCTCTCGAGCTTTGAATCACGCTCAAACCCGGTCGGCCGGTCGGGGCTCCATTTGTAGCCTCCTGCACTGGCGTCCCAATCCCGGCTAAACCAAAGCTGCTCAACCTTATTTGGAAAAGCTCGCAACGACTCGTGCCAAATCTGCTCGCGGGTCGCCGCAACGCGATACTCATATCGAGTGCCTTCAGTCACGAACGAAATGGCAAAACCCGTAGGCGTCTGTGGTCCCTTTTCGCAAATTGCGAACGGCTCAATTGAATTGATGGGTTCTTTTGGGTCCGTCGTCTTTGCCGAATTGGTGACCAGGTTCGTCAGAGCGCTCAGAGCGGTAAGAACCGTGGTTTTCCCACTGGCATTCGCCCCGTAGAGGACTATCCCCTTTACCCATCGTTTTCCAGCCAACCCGGGCAAGTTGGTCTCTACACAGTTCTCAGGAAGAGACTTGTCGTAACTGCTTGCAGCAAAATTCAACGTCTGCAACTTGCGAAAGCATCGAAAGTTTGAAACGGAAAACTGCAATATCATACCTCAATCTAGCCGATTCTTGCAGGCAGTACACACTTTTTACCAAAAATCTGCTCACTTCCCTGCGTTGCACTAGTTTGTTCAGTGGCGCTGATGCCGGCGTTTGACGTGCAATTGAGCCAGGGCGTTGGCGAGCGACGCTTGCACGGCGGCCGACTCTTCATCGTCGACCTGTTCGGCCAGGCGCGCTTCGGCGCGGCGCCGCGCTTCCTCGGCTTTGGCCTCGTCGATCTGGTCGCACGGAATGGCCATATCGGTCAACACAGCCACGCGGTCGCCGGTGATTTCCACAAAGCCGTCGCCCACCGCCAGGTAGGCGTCGCGGCCGTCCTTGCGCACGGTGATTTCGCCGGGGATCAATTGGGTCATGAGCGGCACATGCTGCGGATAAATGCCCATCTCGCCTTCGACGCCCGGCAGCGTCACCATGTCGACATCGTCGGAGTAGGTGCGGGCGTCGGGCGTGACAATTTCCAATTTGAGCGTGCCGGCCATTTAGCCCTCTTTGATTTCCTCGATGCCGCCCTTCATATAGAAGTTCTGTTCGGAGACATCGTCGTGCTTGCCGTCGAGGATTTCCTTGAAACCGCGCACCGTTTCGGCGACGGCGACCTGCTTGCCTTCGCGACCGGTGAACGCCTGCGCGACAGTAAACGGCTGGCTCAGGAAACGCTGGATTTTCCGCGCGCGGAACACCGTCAACTTGTCATCGGGCGACAACTCGTCCATGCCGAGAATCGCGATGATGTCCTGCAAATCCTTGTAGCGTTGCAGCACTTTTTGCACGCCGCGCGCGACGTCATAATGCTCCTGTCCAACAATGTCCGGCGTGAGCGCGCGTGAGTTGGAGGACAGCGGGTCGACCGCCGGGAAAATGCCCAGTTCGGCAATGGAACGCTCCAGCACGATGGTGGCGTCGAGGTGCGCGAAGGTCGTGGCGGGCGCGGGGTCCGTCAAATCGTCGGCTGGCACATAGACCGCCTGGAAGGAGGTGATGGAGCCCTTTTTGGTGGAGGTGATGCGTTCCTGGAGATCGCCCATTTCTGCCGCCAACGTGGGTTGATAACCGACCGCGCTGGGGGTGCGTCCCAACAACGCGGAGACTTCGGAACCGGCCTGCGAAAACCGGAAAATGTTGTCGATGAACAACAGCACGTCCTGATTTTTCTCGTCGCGGAAATACTCGGTGATCGCCAGGCCCGAAAGGGCGACGCGCAAACGCGCGCCGGGTGGCTCGTTCATCTGGCCATAGACAAGAGCGATTTTCGATTCACCCAGGTTGCTTTGCTTGATGACGTCC
>Ga0265338_10007659_pt1 | contig 13318 bp, 18 predicted proteins | sample 42126metaG_FD_193579 | JGI IMG/M metagenome (GOLD analysis project Ga0265338, IMG submission 193579) | Rhizosphere microbial communities from Carex aquatilis grown in University of Washington, Seatle, WA, United States - 4-21-26 metaG | ecosystem: Host-associated > Plants > Roots > Rhizosphere... | reverse complement strand
CAGCAGTATGGCCTGGAGCATCTGACTCCCGCCGCCGCCGGTCACCACGTAGTTGCCCCCGGGCGCCAGGGCGCGGCGGTAGTCGAGGAGCGAATGGAAGGCATTGGCCCCGAGGATGAGGTCATAGCGCTGCCCCTTGCGGGTGAAATCCTCTTTGCTGTAATCCACCATGTGGTCCGCGCCCAGGGCGCGCATCCTGTCCAGGTTCCCGCTGCCGCATATGGCGGTCACTTCTGCGCCATATGCCTTGGCGATCTGCACCGCGATCCCGCCCACGCCGCCGCCGGCGCCGTCGATCGCCACCTTCTGCCCGGCTTTGAGCTTCCCCACATCGCGCAGGGCCTGCAGAGCGGTGAAGCCGGCGATGGGCACAGCCGCCGCTTCTTCGAAGCTCAGCTTGGCGGGCTTCGGCAGCAGCCGGTCCGATTTGGTCCAGGCGTATTCAGCGAAGGCACCGCGGCAAGTGCCGAACACCGCATCACCCGGCTTCAAGCCGCTCACGTCCGGGCCGACCGCTTCCACTTCTCCGGCCACGTCGACCCCGAGGCGGGGAAGCTTGGGCGCCCGCAAGCCCATGACGAGCCGCATGGGGTAGGGCGTGCCGCGCATGAAGTGCCGGTCCAGCGCGTTCACCGAGGCGGCGCGCACCTTCAACACCACCTCGCCCTGCTTGGCGACTGGCTTCTCCACGTCCTCGAGCCAGATCACATCCGGCGAGCCGTATTCCGTATAGACGATGGCTTTCACAAGGGACCCCTGCGGCAAGTATAGGCGCAGTCCTTGCCGGCTAGAGAGCCTTGGAAATCCGTGGTTTGGGACTACTATTGTGCTGTCGTCTGGGTTGGGACAGGGCATGACCAAGCTATTTGCATCGATGGTCGCCGGCGCGTGTCTCGCGGCGTCCTGCGTGGCTTTCGCGGACGATGCCGATCCCACCACGCAAGAGCGGGTGGGCTACGCCCTGAGCCGCGCCCGGAGCGCCGCGCAGGGAGACAAGAAGGCCTTGGCCTCGCTGCAGACCGACGCGGCCATCCCGGATGCCGCCGCCCAGTTCGGCCTCGGCGAATACTACGTCTTCACCGGGGACTATCCCCAGTCCATCACGTGGTTCCAGAAGTCCGCGAGCCAGAAGTTCGCGGGCGGTTATTACGGTCTCGGCAAAGCCTATGAGGCTGGACAGGGAGTGCCCACGGACTACGCCCAGGCCATGCGCCTTTTCCTGCAAGCCACGGAACTCCCGGAAGCCGAGATGCGCATCGGCGATCTCTATGCCCGTGGTTGGGGAGTGCAGGAGGACGACGCCCAGACGGCCACCTGGTACCGCAAGGCGGCGGAGGCGGGATCGGTCAAGGCGCAGGTCTTGTTGGGAGCCGCGTACGAGCGGCAGTTTTGGCACTTGAAGCAAGATTATCCGCAGGCACTGCAGTGGTACCTCAAGGCCGCAGACCTGGGAGACGCGGGCGGCGAGCTTTTTGCAGGGCTCCTCTATGAGCAACCCGGGCCGCTGCAGGATTACGGCCAAGCAGCCCAGTGGCTCCAGAAAGCCTCGCAACAGGGCGTGGCCGACGCGCAGTACAACTTAGGCGTCCTGTATTCCACCGGCAACGGCGTGTCGGTCGATGCCGGCAAGGCCGTGCAGCAGTTCCAGATGGCCGCCAATCAGGGCCAACCCCAGGCCCAGATCCGCCTCGCCCAGAGCTTCGCCACCGGCACCGGCGTCCCCGCCGATCCCTTCCGCGCCTACGAATGGTTCACCATCGCCGAGCCATCCACGACCGAGGGTGACCCGGACTATGTGCTGACGGAGAAGACGCTGCGAGACCTGGAGCGGCAGATGAACCCCGCGCAGATCTCACGGGCGAAGCAAGCCGCCGCCGAATGGCGCGACGCCCACCGCGACGTCAAATCGCCTGACGATTCCGGCTTCACTTTCTGAATACTGTCCAAGAAGCTGCATTTTCTTGAAGGATAAGGAGCAACGACGATGGTCCAGCTGGTCATCGGGATAGTGCTGCTGCTCGTGGGAGCCCTTAATCTGTGCATCGCCTACATCGCCAGGCGCAAGGGGGCGGCATCGGTCCCGCGGAGGAATATCCTCGGCATCCTTCTCTGCGTGATTGGCATCGCCGACATATTTTTCTGGTTCATCAAGGGGAACCTTCCTCCTCCGTGAAGGCGGGCTGGTGGAAGCGGTGTGGTATTCACCTTCAGGCCAATACCTTAACCAGCAAGGCTGTGGTTTCCCGATAGTTACAGACTGTCACGAGTGCTAATCTTTCGCTCAGTCATCAAATTAACCACAATGATAGTGTCCATTACATTCTACGATCGCAGCGGTGCTCCTATTGCGTACAGCGAAGACGACAGGCACATGTACTTGTTCGGTGGCGAGCCCGTCGGCTACCTGGATGCAGAGGCATTCTTTTCCTATCGCGGCGAGCTCTTGGGCTGGTTCGAGGATGGCTGGCTGCGCGACAAGGATGGCCGCTGCATCGCTTATTCTGATCAGGCCGCGGGCGGCCCACCGCTACCTGAGAAGCTGCGTAGGCCAAGCCAGTCGGTGCGGCAGACGCTTCCTCTCCTGGAACGGCAGGATCCACGCCCCCTGCGCCCCATGCATTCCAACGCCTGGTCCACCCTCACGGCGCAGGACTTCTTCTCGCGCTTCCGGCATTCCTGGCCCGGCGGTTTGGGCAGCGGCCACACGCGCTGACGATAGGGGATAGGCGATCCCGTGACCGCCGATCGGCCTTGGGACTCTATTAGCGGCTGAACGCGATGCAGGCAGTGGCGAAGACGTAGAAGAACGCAGCCAGCAGTTTGACGATCAACGCGCGCCGTCGCGCATGCCCATCCAGGGCGGCCGCCTTCCTGCCGCGCAGCAAGGCGCCGCGCGCCAGCCAAAACCAGTACATCGCGACCAGCGCCACCAGCACGATCGCGCCGATGCCGAGCATGGCTGAGATGCGCCGGGCTTGCACCAGCGGTGCGAACAGGAACAAAGCGATATAGAGGAAGCCCGCCAGCATCAGGATCCAGCCGGCGGCGCGCTCGGCCGCGAGCATCCCGGCGGTGCTGCCGTGGGCGCCCAGAGGCTCGAGCCTGGGCAGGACGCTACCCATGAATACCAGCATGACGCCGATGGCGAGCCCCATGGCGCCCTGCACGGCGGAGGGTTGCAGGGCCCCCAGTCTTCCCGCGATGGCGATGGCCGCGAACGCGGCTACGACGCCCAGGAAGCCGAACATCGCGGCCTTGAGAGGGCCGCCAAGAGGCGTCTGCGTAAGCATGGGTCGCTGGCTCCGTTGGACGGACCCATCATACGCCTGAGCCTTACGCACTCAGGTCAGGAAACGGAAGCCGAGCTTCAGGATGACGTCTCCTGAAGCCCGGCACATCACTCAGCGGCAGGGCTGCATGGGCTGGGTCTGGCCAGGTATCGGGGGGCTGGGGCTCGGTGGCATGGCACTCGCGGTGGAGGAACCCGGCACATGGGTACCAGGGACCACAGCACGACCCGGCGGACAATGGGTCGTGCCGGCGGGCGGCATGAAGGTCGAGCCATGCGGTGCCACGGTGGGCGGCCTGGCCGAAGGCGGCGTGTTGGCCTGCGGGACCGTGGCCTGCGGAGTGCTGCTCGGCATCGTGCTCACAGGCGCCGCCATGCCCGTCATGGCGACGGCACCTAGCAACAAGCCCGATAGGGCGGGTAGATATCTCATGATTTCCTCCTGGTGATATTAATGAAAACAGACCGGCTTGCGGTCTGTCATCACAAACTAGTCTCATGAGTGCGGTAGCACCGTGCGCTGTCCCACACTTCAGGCGCGCACGCGTAAGCACCGCAGGTGTGTAAAGCCGCGTCATGGATATGAGCCGAATGGCGCTGCGTCGCGACGTATCATCGCGCATGACCTCGACATGCTCGGGAGCATCCCGCTGACCTTGCCGCCGATGGTGTTGAAGTGCGTAGCGACGCTGCTGCCGATCGCCGTCGCCCCCATGTTCATCCCCCTAAGAACCCGTCTCCAAGGGGGTACTGGTCCCTCGCCCGTATCTTCTGAATAATGGGGTCCGGGGTTTGGGTATTAGGGAGTGGGTCAGCCATGCAGTGTAGCGTCATCGCATCTCTGGGCCTCGTGTCATTGGCCCTGACCAGTTGCAGCAGCACGCCTCCTGCCTATCCCGACCGGGTAACCAAGGAGTTCCCGGACAACTGCGCCGTCCTGGATAGCAGCTACGGCACCGGCGCCCCGGACCTGGTCTTCGGTACCCTGGCATCAGGCCAATGCGGCGGCATGAGCAAGATGTCCCTGGCACCCGACTCCAATACCCAGGATGGCGTGTTCCACTCGACGGACGGCGCGGTGTCGGTATCGGTCCCGGAACTCAAGGCTGGGAACGACGGCCACCCGCTGGCGCAGGTCTGGGAGGATCATCCCGAGCGGTCCGGCAAGATCTACATCACCCCGACGCCGGGCGACGGCGTGGTCTACACGATATATCCCCTGTCTTGGCTCAAGCTCTTCGCGCCGAAGGACCTGATGGAGTTGGAGGACAGGTTCCTGCACAACCCCAACTTCACGGCCCAGATGATGATCGGCGGCGCGAACCAAGAACACGTGTTCAGGGCCAGCACCACGCTGGCGGACGGCTCACCGGCGATACTGGAGATCCTGCGCCCGCGGGGCGACTACAATGAACTGGGCAGCGATTCGGCGGCGGACGATACCGCCAAGCGGCCGTTCCTGATCTACTATCTCATCAAGTCCGGGGGCCAGTATTCGGTACTCGCGGTGTTCTGGTCGAAGCCCTGCGACATCTGCAGCACCGGTCCGGAGTCCGCCATCAGGGCCATGGATCCCCGGATCGCCGCCCTGGTGGGCTCCTTCAAGCGCACGGCGCAGCAATGAGCGCATCGATATGTATCTCGTGGGGGGACACGTGCAGGTGCGGATCCACCTGAGCCATGTCCAGCGGAGGATGATATGAAGATGCATGACTTGTCGAGAGGCCTGTTCCTGGTCACGGCCCTGATCTGCGGTATGCCGCAGGCGCAGGCGGATGATGCCAAAGCCCCCTATCCGGCGATGGCTCCCCTCGATCGATACCTGATCCCGGATGCGGATTCCGAAGTGACTTTGGCCCGCAGCGCCGCGCCGGTATCCGTATCGGGCGACGCCGAGGTCATGGTGCTGGGCAAGACCGGCTACATCACCGCCGCGAAGGGCAGCAACGGTTTCGTCTGCGTAGTGGAACGGGGCTGGGGTGCCGGCACCACGGACCCGAACTTCTGGAACCCCAAGGTGCGTGCTCCCACCTGCTTCAACGCGGCCGCCGCCAGGAGCTTCCTGCCCATCTACCTCATGAAGACCAAGCTGGTGCTGGCGGGCAAGTCCAAGGCGGATATCCTGCGGGCCACGGACGCGGCTTTCGCCGACAAGCAGTTGCCTGCGCTCGAAGCCGGCGCCATGTGCTACATGATGTCGAAACAGCAGTATCTGAGCGACGACCAGCCGCACAACTGGCATCCCCACGTGATGATGTTCACGTCCGGCGACGCGGCGAAGAGTTGGGGTGCCAACCTCACGGGTTCGCCCGTGATGGCGGCCGACGACCCGGAAGAGCGGGCCACCGTCATGATGATATGGGCGGGCAATTGGTCGGACGGTACGCCGGCGCCGGCCATGCAGCACTGACCTCCACTGATTGAAGAGCCTGGCCATGCGGCCAGGCTCTGCTCAGTAGGCTTCCGGCGCCATGTAGAGCGTGTAGAAGGAGGCTTCCTCCCGCTCGATCTCCTGACAGAACTCCTCGCACACCCGTTCCACCTCGATCAGGAAGTCGGCCATGCTCGTGGTGTCCACGGGGTGACTCAGGTAGTGATCCAGGAAGCCCCGCACGGTGCGGTCGATGAGCGCGCTGTTGGTGCGCATCTCCCGCACCAGCTCGTCCGCGTCCTCGCCTTTCAGGTGCTGGCCCAGGTAAGGGATGAGATGGGTGCTCTCGCGCCGCAGGTGCATGTCCAGGCCGGCCCTGAACTGCGCGAGTGCTTCCGCGGTATCGGCGAAATAGCACTGCTCGGCCGTGCTGCTGGCTTTCACCAGTAGCATCGCCAATTGGCGGTGTTGATGGGTGAGGGCGGTGATCAAGCCCGGCTCATAGGAGAGGCCGCGCTGCGCCTTGGCGATCTTGGGCGCATCCCTTTCCTTGGGTTGCTTGCCGAAGAATGTTCTTAACATGGGAACCTCGTCGTCCTTGAGTTTCCCCTCTTTACAGTCTTCCCTGATGGTTGGTTTCCGAACCCCGTGCCGAGAGTATGTCAGGAAAACGCCGCCCTGGGTGCAATATCCGTGCCGGCCACGCGACCCCCTTGTCCCGCGCGGGCCTGCGGCGTGCGCGATGGGCCTTTCCCGGCTCGATCAACCGGACAGCGCAGGGGTTCTAGGAATAGGACTCGGGAGACTTGTAGAGGGCATAGACGAACGCCTCTTCTTGGACGATCCACTTGTTGAACTCGGTGCTGACGCCGTCGATCTCGGTGTGGAACGTCGTCGCGTTGCGCTCGGTGACGGGGTAGCCGCCGTAGTGCTTGAGGAAGCCATCCACCGCGCGCTGGGTGCGCAGCGCCCCGGCATGCATATCCTTGAGCGTGTCCCGCCGATCAGCGTTCTTGAGGTGCGCGGAGAGATAAGGATGCAGCTCTTCATCCTCGCGTTTGACGTGTGAGGCGAGTCCGATCCGGAGCTGATCCAGCATGTGCTTCACTTCGCCGAAGCGGTGGTTCTGCACGGAACCCTTGGCCCGATCCAGCAGCAGCACCAGTTGGCGGTGCTCCTCGATCAGCGCGGCCACGAGGCCGGGATCGTAAGCGACCGGTGGTGTCTCGGGTACTGATGCGTCAGGTGTCGGCATCCGCTTGGGCTTGCGAGAGAAGAATGGGATGGGCATGCGGCGTCTATTTCCCCGGAGACTGCGCAGTTCCTGCAGGGCATAGCATCCGCTCATCCGGACTGGATGTATGTAGCGGAAGCGGGAGAAAAGCGCTCGATCGCGGGTATTTCTCCCCAAACTGGCTCTCGATGGTCATCCGCAGGCCGCCATGACTCGAATGAGCGTATGCTCTGAATATAGTCCAGGAGCGTGCACATGGATATGAAGTTCACCCAGACCGGCAAGTATCTGATCGCCGCCGGTTACCAGGGCGATGCAGAGTCGGGCCACGTCAGTCCCGTGCTGTTCATCAGCATCGTCGGTGAGAAAGGCTGGGCGACCCAGTACCCCATGGAAGGCAGCTTCGCCAAGGCAGATGACGCCGCTGCGGCTGCACTGCATTACGGCATCCAGATCATCACCCGCCAGCTGAAGCACATCGCCCGCCCCGGCGAGACCGCCGCTCCCCGCGCGATGTATTAGGCGTCCACGCCGGCGCCCATGCGCCGCAACCAGCGGAAGTGCGACGCCGCCGCCGCGAAGAACCCCGGGTTCGAGGCGTAGGGCACACCGAAGTCCTTGCAGGTCTGCTCCACCACGCCGGCGATGGCCGGATAGTTCACGTGGCACAGGGTCGGGAACAGGTGGTGCTCGATCTGGAAGTTGAGCCCGCCCACCATCCACGACACCAGGCCGCTGGAACGCGCGAAGTCCACCGTCGCGCCGGCCTGATGCGCCGCCCACGGGGTGGCGATGCGGTTGCCGTCAGCCTGCGGGAAATGCGCCTCTTCGACCGCATGGGCCAGCTGGAACACCACGCTCAACAGCAGCCCCACCACCCAGGACACGAGTACGTAGCCCAGCAGCACCGCCCACCAGGGATGGAAGAGCAGGGGAATGCCGAAGGCCAGCGTCATGAACACCAGCTTGCCGCCGATGAACTCCACCAGGTCCCAGCCACGCGGCCGCGGGAAATGGTTGGCGCCCATGCGTCCGAGGACCACGTCGCGGTAGTCATCATAGAAATGCCATTTCATGGTCATGACGCCGTACAGCGGCCACAGATACCACTGCTGCCAGCGATAGATGGCGCGGCTCGGCTGCGCCGGGCACAGGCGGCCGAAGACGCCGAGGTCGATGTCGGTGTCGTAACCGTGGATGTTGGCGTACATGTGATGGAACACCACGTGCTTCCAGCGCCACACGTAGGAGCTGCCACCCACCAGGTCGAGGCTCATGGCCATCAGCTTGTTGACCCAGGCTCGATCGGAGACGGCCTTATGGCCACCGTCGTGCTGGATGTCGAAGCCGATGCCGGTGATCGTGAGTGCCAGTACCAATCCCAGCGGCAATGCCTGCCACCAGGTCTGCGCCACGAACACCAGCAGGCAATAGGAGAGGGCGAAGCCGGCCAGGATCACGCCGATCTTGAGATACATGCGGGGGCAATCCCGGCGGCGCAGCCCGCCGGCGTCGATCAGCGCTTCGACCCGCTGGCGCAGGGCGCGCTGGAATCCATCGCACGGCGCGAACTTGGGACGAGGATCCCAAGTATCGACCGGGCTCGTCAGGCAAACATCATCTGTCATGGCTCTTCCCAAACGTCCGGGATAGCGGTCCGTTCCGCCCTCAATGATACCCATCCCCCAAAATGAAAAACCCCCGCCATGCGGCGGGGGTTCCCCAGAGTCTTAACTAGCGAAGACTAGGCGCTGGCTCACCAACGGGAGCCGCCGCCACCACCACCGCCACGGTTGCCGCCGCCGCCGTTGCCGCCACGGAAGCCACCGCCGCCGCCACCTGCGCCGCCGGTGCGGGGCTTGTCGGTGGCGATGTTCACCTTGAGCGGACGACCGCCCAGGTCTTTGCCGTTCTGTTCCAGCGCCTTCTCAGCCGCCGCTTGGGTGGCGAAGGTGATGAAGCCGAAGCCCTTCGGACGGCCGGTGTCCCGGTCCATGATCAGGTTCAGCTGGGAGATCTCGCCGTACTGGGCGAAGATACCGCGCAGCTGGTCTTCGGCCACGGAGTAAGGCAGGTTGCCGACATACAGTTTGTTCTGTTCCATTTCTCTAACTCTCTATATATATGAATGATGAAGATTGTCATTACTGCAGTCGGAGACGAGACGCTTACGGACTATCACAGGCTGAGAATAACCCGCACAGTCTGACAGTTAGCGGCATATAAAGACAGGAACGACGTGTCGCAGGAAGGCGAAAGGGCTGTTTTGCGCCGTAATACCCCCTACTCACGGTCTAGGGCAGCGCGCCCCGCATGGCGCGATGTGGTGAATCCCCGCAATATCGAGGCGTTGCGGCGACGGAGGCGGTCCAGCCGACGCGAAGGCACGATGCACCTTCGCATCGGCATCCTGGTCAAACGGGATGCACTTCGCCGTTATCGGCGATCTCGACGCGCTGGCCCACGCGCAGGTCAGCGACGCTGGCCTTCTGGTTCACGGTCACGAACTGACCGTCCTGCAGGCGCACGCCGATCTTGTACATCTGTGACTTGCTGTGGTTATCCACGTCGGTGCCGATCACCGCGCCGCCGACAGCACCAGCTACGGTGGTGACCGTGTTGCCACGACCGCTGCCCAACTGATGGCCGGCGAGGCCACCCAGCACGCCGCCGACGACGGTGCCGACGTTCACGCCGCTACTGCTCTCGGTGGTGGTATTGATGGACTTGATCACGCCGTACTCTGCGTTCTGGGTGGAGCCGTGGCTGGTACAGGCACCTATGCCGATGACGATGGTCGCCGTGAAAGCGATGAAGAAGGCTTTGATGCTATTCATGGGTATTCTCCTTGCTGAGGTTGGCAGCATAGTTAGCCCATGACAATGTTTCAGTGCAGTGGCGCACAGGCATTCGACGACATTCACGTGCCGTCGCCGTCACACTGCTAGGGAGAATCGGCGCGTGGCATAATCTCCGTGCCCAACAAGAAGGAGAATCCCCGTGGATAGCATCAAACCCGTCTTCACCGCTACCGCGCTAGGCGGCCGCAACGGCCATACGGAATCGGACGACCACATGGTGTCAGCGGACCTCTCGGTGCCCAAGGCCATGGGCGGCCCCGGCAAGCCCAACACTGCCACTCCCGAGCACCTCTTCGCCGCGGGGTATGCCGCCTGCTTCGGCGGTGCGCTGGACTATGTGGCCACACAGCACAAGAAGAACGCCAAGAACGCCGCCATCACCTGCAGCGTGAGCATCGGCCCGCGTGACGCCGGCGGCTTCGGTCTGGCAGTGAAGTTGCATGTGAAGGACGCCAGCCTGCCCAAGGCGGAGCTGGAAGCCTTCGCCAAGGAAGCCCACGAGAATATCTGCCCTTATTCCCATGCCACCCGCAACAACGTGCCGGTGGAATTGGAGATCGAAGGCGCCTGAGGCCATGACTCATATCATCTGGAGAGAGCCCGGACTTCCCTCGAAACCATGGAATGGGAAGCTGAAGAAAAATAGAAGGGGCCTCGTGGCCCCTTCTTCATCTCAAGTGGCGTTGCCTTCCGCCGGTGGTTCACCGCGGCGATGGCGGCCGTGCCTGCCCCAGTGCTCGTGCATCTCCTCATGGAACTTCTCGCGTTCCTCCGGGCTCATGCGCATCCAGCGCTCCGCCAGGCGGTGCTTCATGTGGTGATGGCGGCGCATCCCAAAGCCGCGGAAGCGACCGAAGAAGAGCCAAGTCAGGACCAGCAGGCCCAGGGTTTGCCAGAACGTGATCAGCTTCAGGCCGAATAGGTCCGGCATGAGCCAGTTCCACAGGCTCATGGTGACGAAGGTGAAGCCGATGGCGGCCGCCACTCCGATCACCGCGAACAGGGCGATCCTCTTGGCCCAGTGACCTCTCGAATGCATATGGCGATGTCTCATTTTCCCGTACCTCAATTTCCAGTGATGTCGTCGTAGATGTCCTGCAGCCGCTGGCGCAGGTGCTTGACCGCATAGTGTTTGCGGGCGAGCAGGGTGTTCACGCTCACACCGGTCTGTGCCGCGATCTCCTTGAAACTCTTGCCGTCGAACTCGTGGGCGATGAACACGCTCTGTTGTTCTTCCGGCAATTCTTCCAATGCTTCCTCCAGCTCTTCCAGGAGTGCCTCTCTCAGATATGCCGCCTCGGGGCCGGAGTCCTCCGCAGGCAGGAGGTCCATCAGGTCCGGCGCTGCGTCCTCGCTATCTGGCGCGGGCTCCGCTCTGGCCTCGGTGCCGCGCTTGCGGTAGCGGTCCGTGATGCGGTTCTTCGCCACCCGGAACAGCCAAGCGCCCACCTGCTCGATGGGCTGCAGCAGCCGGTAGGCCTCGAATAGTTCCGAGAAGACCTCCTGCAGGATGTCTTCCACGTCCGCTTCGTCCGCCACCTGCCGCCTGATGAAGTTCTTGAGGCGCGGGCCCTCGCGGGCGATATCGTCCGTGAGCCGCCGGCCCTGTTCATCGCTGGAGCCGGCGTCTGGTCGTGCCATATGGCCTGTAGACGGTTGGGGAAGGGAAATATTGTATAGAGCGGGGCCGGAAGGCCGGCTTATTTTTGGCAGGGCGAGTTCCGCTAGAATCTCGGTCAGCCGCCTGGGCGGCCTTCAAAACAAGACACTAAGGGGCTACAACATGGGACGTACCGACGTGATGAGATGGGTGCTGATGGCGGCCGGCGCAGCGCTGCTGGCGGGCTGCTATTCGGTGGACTATGACACCAGAGTGGTGCTGCCGGAGAAGGGCACCACCAAGGTCGCCGTGACGACGGTGGATGAGCGCCCGCACGTGCTGAACCACCGCAACCCCTCCAACTACGTGGGCATCATCCGTGGCGGGTTCGGCAACCCCTTCGACCGCCACACCGACGACGGTAAACCCCTGGCGGACGATTTCAACCAGACCATCGTGGACTCGCTCGTCGACAATGGCTTCCAGGCGGCCGCGATCTCCGTCGCGCCCGCTGCGGACGCCAGCCAGGCGCTGGCGCAGCTGAAGCAGAGCGGTGCCTCAAGACTGGTGTTGCTCGAGCTGCGGGAATGGCAGAGCGACACCATGATCAACCCGACCATGAACCTCGACTACACCTTCCATGTCTACGATGCTTCGGGCAAGGAACTCGCGGTGATCACCGAGAAGAAGGACCAGGACCTCCATGGTGGGAATTTCTTCAACACCGTCGGCAGCTCGAACGACATCGTGGTGGCTTATTATCAGAGCAAGATCACGTCCTGGTTCTCGGACCCCCAGGTCGAAGCAGCCATGCAGAACTGAGGCTCATGCCGGATCGCTGGTCTTGGCAGCCCGGGTGAGTTCAGGACTCGAGCCGCCCTAGGGCGGCAGCGGCCCCCACCAACACGGGCACGGCCAAGCCCCAGAAGCCGATCCAGGCATAGAGTCCAGCCGATACGGCGCAGCCCAGGGCGAACCAGAAGATGCTGGCCGCCATGCGCTTCAGCCGCGCATGCACCTCGGGGGCTTTCTCCGGAGGCAGGCCGCGCAGCAGGTCCACCAGATCGATGGTCACCTGGGTGGTGTTGCCAGTCATGAGCGTGCTCGGCGGGAGGTGCGCGAAGTGGACCCGTTGTACCGCGTTCTGGATAGCCATGGCAGCGATGGCGGTGAAACCGGTGAGTAGTGCGAGCGGAGCGTCGCTGTCCGGGAAGGGGCCGAGCGTCACCGCGAGCAGGAAGAACGCCAGGAGCAGCAGCACCTTCGCCACCAGCAGCGGACGGGTAGCGGAGCGGCCCCGGGCCGCGAGCGTGGCGCCCGCCAAGCGTGCCAACGCCACCATCAGGATGAACTCCGGCAGCGCCAGGAGTTTGGCTGCCACGCCGTGGGTGCCGAGCACCAGGGCAGCGCCCAGGGTCACGAAGTTGCCGGTCACGTGGGCGGTGAAAAGGCCCTGCAGACCCAGGAAGCCGGCAGTGTCCACATAACCGCCGTTGAAGCTCAGCAGCGCGGCGATGCCGGGGCGCTTCATCATCCGGCTTGAGCTGTCCTACCCATCACATAGGTGCGGAACACGTAGCCCCAGGGCAGGATCAGGTAGGGGATGATCACCAGCAGGAACACGTAAGTGGTCTCCTCCGCCTTGGAGCCCGCCAGGGTGCCGGCGCGCCACAGGGGATAGGCCACCAGGATCAGCCACATGGTCTTGTAGAAGATCTCCAGCAGCAGGATGGGGATCATCTTGAGGGGATGGAGGACGCCGAGGATGGCGAGAGTGGAGAAGGCGCCCCACACGCTCCAGGCCACGGCTTCCTGGTTCGTCCAAGTACCCTGGTGACCGAGCACGTAACTCCAGACATCCATGGCCAGGAAGGTGGCCATGAGCAGGTACAGCACCCGCATCAGCCAGATGTTGATGGGCCGCACGCCCTCGTAGCGCACGTGATCCCGCTGGAAGAGCCGC
>Ga0265338_10007657_pt1 | contig 13321 bp, 9 predicted proteins | sample 42126metaG_FD_193579 | JGI IMG/M metagenome (GOLD analysis project Ga0265338, IMG submission 193579) | Rhizosphere microbial communities from Carex aquatilis grown in University of Washington, Seatle, WA, United States - 4-21-26 metaG | ecosystem: Host-associated > Plants > Roots > Rhizosphere >... | reverse complement strand
ACATCCTGCGCAGCTACAAGCTGCACGCCAACGCCTACGTGAGCAAGCCGGTCGACTTCGAGGGCTTCACCGCGGCGATCAGGCAGATCGACGACTTCTTCCTCACCCTGGTCCAGCTGCCGCGCTGAGCGGCGGCGCCGCTACTCCACCCGCTGGACCTTGACTTAGGGAAGCCTTACCTGCACATTCAAGGTATGGGCGCGGAACTCGAGGTTCGGTTGACGGGGCTGTCGGCACCAGGCCCGCTGCCCGACCTGGCACAGCCGTTCGCCGACCTGGAGTCCTGGTGGAAGGCGTGCCGGTCACCCGAACTGCTGCTGTGGCTGGCGGCCCGGCTGTGCGCCACCGGCCAGCAGCGCCGCGCGGTGGTGTCCTGCCTGGCCGAGCTGAACCGGCGCGCGCAGCACGGCACCCGGCGGCTTGACCCGCGCGTCAGCCAGGCTTCCGCCGCGGCGGAAGCCTGGGCGCGGGACGAGGCCAGGCTGGGCGAGCTGGTCGCGGCCGAGCGGGGCGCCCTGGCGGCAGCAGCCGCCGCGACCGTCCAGGCGGCGGAGATCAACGCCCGGGCGCGAGCACTGTTCCGCCGCGCGCCGCGGGCCCGGGCCGCCTCGTTCAGCAACAGCCGGGCGCTCGGCGCGCTGGCCGACTGGCGGGAAGCTGACCGGGGGCGGCGTCGCCCGGGCAGCGGCGGAAGCGGCCCGCGCGGAGACGGAAGCGGCCCGCGCGGAAGCGGGCGGCGGACGGCCACCGGGCGACGGACGGCAATCAGGCCACGGGCACACACCGGGCGACGGACACATACCGCGCCCCCGCGGCGCGGCGAGCGCAGCCGACCCGGCCGCCACCCAGCCGGGCGACTGGGCGGCCAGCGTCGGCGAGTCGGCCGGCTACGCGGTCAGCGCCCTCATCCACGGGCGGCCCGCCAGGCCCGGCGACCGCACCACCCGGAACGCCGCCCGGCTGGTCAGGCGCCGCCTGCCCGGCCCCCCTATCGACTGACGAGCGGGTCAGCGACTGCCAGTCTCGGGGTTCGACCTGCTCCCTAGTATGCGAGTGGCCAGCTTCCCCCTCAGGTAGTGGCATTACTGCGTAGCTCTGAGCATTGCGTAAATTTAGTGCTGCTATCACCACCAGATTTACGCAATAATGCCTTGGACTGCGCGAATGTGACTGGTGCGGCAGCGGTGACGCCGCCCGGCGCGTCCACCAGGCCGCCGTTGCGCCGAGCGGGCGGGGCTAGCGGGCGGGGCTAGCGCGGCAGGCCGATCCGGGCCAGCCGGGACCGGCGCGCGGCCAGCCGCGCGGCCGGGTCGGCCGCGGTCACCGCGGCCAGACCGGCGGCAACCGCCTCGCCCAGCCGCCGCAGGAACGGGCCGGGATCGCCGGCCGGGCCGCCCGGCTCGTCCACGACAACGTCCACCGCCTGCGCGGCCAGCAGCTCGGCGCTGGTGACGTGCTGCGCGTCGGCGACGGCGGCCGCGTGACCGACATCGCGGTAGACCAGCGCGCTGCCGCCCTCCGGCGGCAGCGGCGCCAGCCAGGCGGCACCCGCGGCGATGGTCAGGTCGGCCGGCAGCAGCGCCAGCGCCGCTCCCCCGCCGCCCTCGCCCAGCAGCACCGAGACGGTCGGCGACGGCAGCGACACCAGGTCGGCCAGGCAGCGGGCGATCTCGCCCGCCAGCGCCCCCTCCTCGGCCGCCGCCGACAGCTCCGCCCCGGCCACGTCGACCACGGTCAGCAGCGGCAGCCGCAGCTCCGCCGCCAGCCGGATGCCGCGCCGGGCGGTCCGCAGGCCGCCCGGTCCCGGCAGCCGGCCGCTGGCCCGGTCGTGCGCCACCACCACGACCGGGCGGCCCGCGACGCGGGCGAGCGCGAGCAGCACGGCCGGGTCGCGCTCGCCCGCCCCGGTGCCCGATAGCGGCACGGCCGGCCGGGCGATCAGGCCGAGCAGTTCCCTGGCCCCGGGGCGGCCGGCCGCCCTGGTTCGCAGCACGCTGTCCCAGCCCGGCCACGGGGTCAGGGCAGCGCCGGCGTCGAGGGCCGGCCCGGCGCCCGCATCAGGGACGGTGCCAGCATCAGGGACGGTGCCAGCATCAGGGACGGTGCCCGCGGCGGGGGCGGTGCCCGCGGCGGGGGCGGGGGTCGCATCAGGGGCGGTGCCCGCGGCGGGGGCGGGGGTCGGCCGGGACAGCACGGCGAGCACGTCAGCCAGCACCCCGCGCAGCTCACCGGGAGCGACCACCGCGTCCAGCACCCCGTGCGCGGCCAGGTTCTCCGCCCGCTGCGCCGCCCGGGGCAGTGCGCCCGGCCGCAGCAGCTCGTGCACCCGCGGGCCGAGGAAGCCGACCAGCGCGCCCGGCTCGGCGAAGGTCAGCTGGCCGAGCGAGCCCCATGAGGCGAGCGTGCCGCCGGCCGTCGGGTTGCGCAGGTAGACGAGGTACGGCAGCCCGGCCGCGCGGTGCTCGGCCAGCAGCCGGACCACGTCCGCCATCCGCAGGAAGGCGGGCGTCCCGTCCTGCATCCGGGTACCGCCTGAGGCCGGCATCGCCAGCAGCGGCAGTCCCTCCCTGGTCGCCCGCTCGATGCCGCGGGCGAGGACCGCGGCGGCGGCCAGGCCGACCGAGCCGCCCAGGTAGCCGAAGTCGCTGAGCAGCAGCGCGACCGGATGGCCGGCCACGTGGACGGCGCCGGCGATGACCGACTCGCGGGCGGCGGGCGCGTCCACCGGCCCGGCCTCGTCCCCGGGCAGCACGCCGTCCCACGGCTGCCAGCTGCCCGGGTCGGCGATGGCATGCACCAGGTCGGCGGCGGTGGACATGGCGAGACCTCGGCTTCCTGACGGCGGGTACCGGTTACCCCCTACCTCAAGGATGCCCGGGGGCGGGACGCGGCCGGGCGCCGGCGCGGGCCGGCCGGGGCCGGGGGCGGCAACGGTTAAGTTCTGGCCGGCCCGCCGCGCCGTCGCCCGGGAGGCTGTTACGCTCGCCCCGTTTCGCGCGACCGGAGCGGGCCTGGAGCTGGGGGGAAGCGGCATGGACAAGTCATCGGGCAGGCGGCTGGCGCTGACCGCGGTGTCGGCCGCCGTGTCGGCCGCCGCGGCGCTCGCCGCGGCCGCGCTGCTGGCGGGTTGTACCAGCTCCGGGCAGCAGCCCCCGGCCAGCACGGCGACGGCCGCGGGCACCTCGGCCGGCACCGGGACCAGCGCGGGGACCGCCAGCGCGTCGGCCGCGTCATCGGCCAGCGCCGCCTTCGTGCCCATCACCGAGCCGTTCGACCCCGGCCACCCGGCCCAGCCACTGTCCGCCCCCGCCAGCTGCGCCGGGCAGGACGCCACGCTCGCCATCGAGCAGTGCTATGAGCACAAGACCGAGACCGCCGACGCGGCCATCGACGCGGTCCGGCAGGCCGCGTTCGCCCGCGCGACCGGCACCCAGCAGGCCGCCGTCAACGCAGCCGACCAGGGCTGGCTGGCCGCCCGGGCAGTCGTCTGCGCCCAGGCGTACCAGGGCGGCGGCACCCTCGACGGGGTCGAGATCGCCGCCTGCCTGCTCGACGAGAGCACCGCGCGGCTGAACGCGGTCAAGGGCAGCACGCCGCCGGAGGCGGTGCTCAAGTCCACCGACAGCACCCGCCTGGGCGACGTGTCCTGGTACACCACCCCCGCGGGCTCGCGGATCGGGATGATCGACACCCAGGGCGACGCCGCCGGCGGCGTCATCATCGCCTGGATCGTCATCGCCGGGGCGGACGGCTTCGTGGTCAACCCGGCCCAGTTCAGCTACCGGGACGGGGCGTTCACCGTCGCAGGCAAGGTAATGCCGCCAAGCCCGGCCGGGCACCGGGTCAAGCCGGGCGCCGAGTACCAGTTCAGCCTGGACTACCAGCACCTGTCGGCCGCCCCCGGCGGCGGGGCGGGCGGCGGCTGGGTGTACGCGCCGGGCGCCCCGGCCGCCGTCTGGCGGTAGCGGCCGCCAGGTCGCGCAACGGCCCGCACCAGGGCCGGGCCAACCGGCCAACCTGCTCTTTCGGTGCACCCGTGACGTGGTATTTGTTGTTTCATGCAGCAGGCGGGCTGGCAGCACCTGGTCTTCCCCGGAGACGGCGAGATGGTGCGCCGGATGCGCGACCACCGGTGGGAGGGATCGGCGCTCGGCGACCCGCGCGAGTGGCCGTCCAGCCTGCTCATCGCCTGCCGGATCTGCCTTACCTCGCGCTTCCCGATGGTCGTCTGGTGGGGCCCGGAGCTGCGCTTCCTGTACAACGACGCATACGCGCCGCTGCTGGGCGACAAGCACCCCGCCCTCGACCTGCCCGGGGAGCAGGTGTGGCCCGAGATCTGGGACACGATCGGCCCGATGCTGGACTCGGTGCTGCGCACCGGTCAGGCCACCTGGTCGGAGGACCTGCTGCTGCCCATGCGCAGGCACGCCTACTTGGAAGAGACCTACTGGACGTACTCCTACAGCCCGCTGCATGACGAGGCCGGCACCATCAGCGGGGTGTTCACGGCGGTCACCGACTCCACCGAGCAGGTAGTCGGGCGGCGCCGACTGGCCGTACTGCAGGACGTGGGCGCGCTGGCTGGCCGCGGCCGCGACGTGACCGGCATCTGCCAGGACGTGGTGCACACGCTGTCCCAGGCCGCCCACGCGGTGCCGTATGCCGCGATCTACCTGCGTGAGCCGGCCGGGGAGGGCGGCGGCGGGGATGCGGGCGGGGGTACCGGCGGCGGCGCGGTGCTGGCCGCCAGCAGCGCGCCCGGCCCGGTGCCCGCCTGGCCCGCGGGCGAGGTGCTGCGCAGCGGCCGCCCGGTGCGCCTGTCGGCGGTGGCCGAGCAGTTCGGGCCGCTGCCGTCCGGCGGCTGGCCCCACCCGCCGGCCGAGGCGATGGTGCTGCCGCTGCACGGCGACGGCGGGGACCTCCCGGTCGGGGTGATGGTGCTCGCCGCCAGCGCCGGCCGGGCGCTGGACTCGGCCTACCAGGATTTTCTCGGCCTAGTCGCCCGGCAGACGGCCGCCCTGGTCAACGGGACGGTCGCCTACCAGGCGCAGCTACACCGGGCGGAGGAGCTGGCCGAGCTTGACCGGGCCAAGACGACCTTCTTCTCCAACATCAGCCATGAGTTCCGCACCCCGCTGACGCTGATCATGGGCCCGCTAGCGGAACTGCGCGGCCGGCTGGACCCGGCCGACGAGACGGCCAGGACCGAACTCGACGTCATCCAGCGCAACGGCCTGCGGCTCGGCCGGCTGGTCAACTCGCTGCTCGACTTCTCCCGGATCGAGGCGGGCCGGATGCGGGCGAGCTACCAGCCGGTCGACCTCAGCGCGGGCACCGCCGAGCTGGCCAGCGTGTTCCGCTCGGCGGTGGAGCACGCCGGGCTGCGGTACCAGGTGGACTGCCCCCCGCTGAGCGGCCCGGTCGAGATCGACCGGGAGATGTGGGAGAAGATCGTCCTCAACCTGCTCAGCAACGCGCTCAAGTTCACCTTCGACGGCAGCATCGCCGTCACCCTGGGCGAGCAGGACGGCATGGCGGAGCTGCGGGTGGCCGACACCGGCACCGGGATACCGGCGGCCGAGCTGCCCCGGCTGTTCGACCGCTTTCACCGGGTGGAGAACGCCCGGGCCCGGTCCAACGAGGGCAGCGGCATCGGCCTGGCGCTGGTCCGCGAGCTGGTCGGGCTGCACGGCGGGACGATCAGCGTGCACAGCGAGGAGCAGGCCGGCACCGAGTTCACCGTCCGCATCCCGTTCCGGCACGCCGCGGACGGCACCAGCCCGGCCCAGGCGGCCAGCGTGGCCGGCGGGCCGCCGCTGGCCGCGGCCGACCCCTTCGTGCAGGAGGCGATGCGCTGGCTGGTCCCCGGGGACGCACCCGGAGCCGGCCAGGGCGCTGGCCTGGACGCCGGCGGCGGCACGCTGGAGGAGGCGGCGGCCCGCGCGGCGGACGGGAGCAAGCCCGCGGTGCTGCTGGCCGACGACAACGCGGACATGCGCGAGTACCTGGAACGGCTGCTGCGGCCGGGCTACCAGGTGACCGCGGTCACCGACGGGCAGCGCGCTCTCAACGCGGCCCGGGCGCACCCGCCCGACCTGGTCATCAGCGACGTGATGATGCCCGAGCTGGACGGGCTCGAGCTGGTCGGCGCGCTGCGGGCTGACCCGCGGACGGCCGACGTGCCGGTGCTGCTGCTGTCCGCCCGGGCCGGCCAGGAGGCGGCGATCGAGGGCCTCGGCGCCGGCGCCGACGACTACCTGGTCAAGCCGTTCGCCGCGGCGGAACTGCTGGCCCGGGTGCGCACCACCATCGAGCTGTCGCGGATGCGCGGCGAGCACGCCCGCTGGCGGGCCGCGCTCATCGAGTCGCTGCACGAGGCCTTCTTCCTGTGCGACTCGTCCGGCGCGGTGATCGAGGTCAACTCCGCCTTCGCCGGCCTGCTGGGCTGGGGCCCGGACGACCTGCCGTACCCGGCGCCGCAGCCGTGGTGGCCGGACCGGGAAACCGAGCCGGAGGAACGCCGGCTGGTGGATGACGCCTTCGAGCGGCTCACCGGGCAGCCCGGTGGCAGCTTCACCGTGCCAGTGAAGCACCGCGACGGCCACTGGCTGTGGATATCCGGCAGTTTTAACGAGACCACTGACCGGGAGGGCACGAGGCTGGTCGTGGGAACATTCCGTGACGACACCGCCGAGCACTACGCCATCCAGCGGGAGACCGCGCTGGCCGCGCTCGGCCAGGCGCTGGCCCAGGCCGACACCATGGCGGAGACCCTGCACGCGGGCCTGGGCGAGCTGCACCGGCTGTGGAACGCGCGGCGCGCGGTCGCGGCCATCTGGTCCGGCGCCGCCGAGCCGCTGGTATCGGCCAGCGACCCCGGCCTGAGCTGGGGCTCGCTGCCGGCGACGGCCCAGGCCGGGCTGACCGTGCTGCGCGACCGGCCGCCACTCACGCCCGCCGCCGAGCAGGGCGGCGCGGGCGTCAGCCTGGAGCACCCAGAGGGAATCCTGGCGATCTGGATCGAGCTGCCGGCCGGGCACCCGCTCAGCACCGAGGACCAGACGCTTCTCACCCTGCTCGGCAGCCGCCTGGGCCAGGCGCTGCAGCGCGCGCACCAGAACGACGAGCAGCGCCAGACCGCGCTCGCCCTGCAGCGCGCGATCCTCGGCCCGGCGCAGCTGCCGGCCGGCTTCAGCGCCCGCTACGAGCCCGCTTCCCGGCCCCTCGAAGTGGGCGGCGACTGGCACGACATCACGCTGCTGCCGGACGGCCGGATCGCGATCGTGGTCGGCGACTGCGTCGGGCACGACCTGGGCGCCGCCACCGTCATGGGGCAGCTGCGCAGCGCCTGCCGGGCGCTGCTGCTGCAGGATGGCAGCCCCGCCCGCGCGCTGATGGCCCTGGACCGGTTCGCCGCCTCCGTCCCCGGCGCCGACGGCACCACCGTGTTCTGCGGGGTCCTTGACCCCGAGACCGGGTCGCTCACCTACTCCGCGGCCGGCCACCCGCCCGGCATCGTGGCGGACCCGGACGGCGGCACCGAGCTGCTCGAGGGTGGCCGCGCCTTCCCGCTGGCGGTCACGCCGGACATCGAGCGGACCGAGGCCAGCTACCTGCTGCCGCCGCGGGCCACGCTGCTGCTCTACACCGACGGCCTGATCGAACGGCGCGGCCACGCGCTGACCGAAGGCATCGTGCAGGCGGCGGCCGAGGTCGCGGCCGGGGGCGAGGACACGCTCGAGGACCTCGCCACCGGGCTGATGACCCGCCTCGCGCCCAGTGACGGTTACCGGGACGACATGGCGATCGTGCTCTACCGGCACCCGGCGCCGTTGGAGCTCGCCTTCCCGGCCGACACCGACGAGCTCCGCCCGGCCCGGGCGCGGCTGCGGAACTGGCTCGACCGCTGCGTCCCCGGTACCCTGACCGCTCAGGACTCGCTGGTCGCGGCGGGCGAAGCGGTCGCCAACGCAATCGAGCACGGCCATCGCGAGCGCCCCGGCGAGGTCCGGCTGCGGGCCTCGGTGACCGCGCAGCGGCTGCGGATGACCGTCGTTGACACTGGCAGCTGGCTGCCGCCAGGGCCGGAGCCGACACCGTTCCGCGGCAAGGGCATTACGCTGATGCGCGCCATGATGGATAACGTCAGCATCGACGCCGGCCCGGCCGGCACTACCGTCACCATGGACGTGAGGATCTCCCGTGACGACGCCTCTTAAGCTGTCCGTCCGGCGCGGCGGCGACGGCACGGCCGTGATCAGCGCGGTCGGCGAGGTCGACATGACCAACGCGGACGCCTTCCGCAGCGCGCTCGCCCAGGCAAGCGCGGGGGGCGGCCGGTTCGTAGTCGACCTGACCGGGGTGGACTACCTGGACAGCGCCGGGCTGACCGTGCTGCTGCCGCATGCGTCCCGGATCAAGATCATCGCCACCCCGCTGCTGACGCCGGTGCTGACCATCTCCGGCCTGGCCGAGGTGACCAGCGTGGTGCCCGCCCCCTGACCGGCACTCAGCCGCTGGCCTGGCACGCCCTGGACGAGCTGCGAACCGCCGCCGCCACCCTCAGCTGACCCTCCCCGGTGCCCTCCCCGCCCCGACCCCCTGGTCGCGGCATCGCCTATCCGGACGGACGATTTCCCTCGCCGCGGCCACTTCCCATCACTTCGGCTGGTCCTATCCCACTTCCCATCACTTCGGCTGGGCTCGTCGTCCCTTTTGAGGTGATATGTCACTGTCAAAGTGATGGGAAGTGGGAAGCGCCCGGCAGCCTACGGCCGCGGGCGCAGGCCGGAATCTGTCATCCGAGGGGCAGGTGACCGAGGGGATAGGAGTGGCAAGGGTGACAGGGCCATAAGGGCGGGGGCAGCGGGACTGCAGGAGGTGGCGGCATTCGCGGGGACAGGGGGGGGCGGCATTCGCGGAGGCGGGGGTGGCGGCATTCGCGGGGGCAGGACCAGTGGCGGGGGCGGGGGTCGCGGGGGGATGGGGGCCGGCCGGGGCGGAGTCGTCATGGCCGGCGCCTACGCCGCCAACCTGCACGGCAACGACGGCACCAGCCTGTGGCTCGCCATCGCCGCGTACCTGGCCGTGTAGTCAGGCGGCGGTGAGCAGGCCCACCCGGCGGTCGGACGTCAGGCGGCCGCCCGCCGGGCCGAGGTAGCTGCCGGACACCGGGGCCACGTCGGCGTAGTCGCGGCCGGTGGCGACGGTGACGTAGCCGCCGTCGGTGCGGCGGCCGTTGCACGGGTCGAACGCGATCGCCGCCGCGTGCTGGCCGCGGGGCACGACCACCTCCACCCAGGCGTGGGTGCCGCCCTGACCGAGCAGGTGGCCGGACACGTAGCGGGCCGGGAGCCGCAGCAGGCGGCAGACGGCCAGCATGACGTGCGCGTAGTCCTGGCAGACGCCGCGGCCGCCCGCCGCCGCCTCGGCCGCCGTCGTCTGCACCGAGGTGACGCCGTCCTCGTAGCTGAGCGCCTGCGCCACCGCGTCGCTGACCAGGGCGGCCGTTTCCTCGGCGGAGGCGCCGCCGGCCTGCGCGCGAACCTGGCCGGCCATCGACCGCAGCCGGTCGTCGGGCGCGGTCAGCCGGGTGGCGCGCAGCAGCCGCGGGCTGTGCAGCGCGGCCGCCGGCAGCAGCGCGGGCCCGTCGTCGCGCACCCGGTCAAGCACGGCCGCTAGCCGGAACTCGATGCCGCGAGCCACCCGCTCGGCCGCCATCCAGGCGACCAGGTTGCCGTCGGCGTCCCGGCGGGCCCGGCGGCTGACCGGGGCGCCGTCCACCTCGAGCCGCCAGCCGCGCAGGTACTGGCCGCCGTGCCGGGCCGGCGGGACGACGACGAGCCGCTGCCGCAGCTGGCTGACCGGCTCGTCGTAGTCGTAGCGGAAGCGCTGCTGCAGCACGTAGCGCAGCCGGCCGGCCGCGCCCAGGTCGAGCCCGCGGTGATCGAGCAGCGGGGCGCTCAGCACCCCGGGATCGAGCTTCAACCCGGCACCCCCTGCGCCTGCACGGTCATCTCCTCGGCCTGGACGGTCATCGACTCCAGCAAGGGACCGCCGAAGGTGGTGGCCATGGCGACATCGGAGGCGTCCCGGCCGCGGCCGATCACTACCCGGCCCTTGCGAGGGGTGTTGTTGCGCGGGTCGAACGTCCACCAGCGGTCGCCCAGCCAGACCTCCATCCAGGCGGCGAAGTCCATCGGGGCGGGGTCCGGCGGCACGTCCATGTCCGGCAGGTAGCCGAAGACGTACCGGGCCGGGATGTTCAGCGCCCGGCAGAACGAGATCGCCAGGTGGGTGAAGTCGCGGCAGACGCCGCGGCCGGCCAGGTTGACGTCGACCGCGCTGGACAGCGCCGTCGAGCTGCCGTACTGGAAGGTCAGGTGGCCGTGCACGTAGTCGCAGACGGCCCGCACCCGGCGGTAGCCGGGCGTCAGGCTGCCGAACCGGTTCCACGCCTCGGTGCCGAGCACGTCGGGCAGGCAGTAGCGGCTGGGCAGGGTGTAGATCAGCGTGTCGTCCGGCAGCGCGTCCGGTGCCAGCTCCGGCGCGTCCTCGTACACGTCCTCGGTCGCGTCGCGCACCACCGCCACCGCCTGGTAGCGGAAGGCGGACTTGCCGGGCGGCAGCACCGCCCGCGTGCAGGGGTTGCCGTACAGGTCGGTGTAGCCGCGCATGACCATGGCCGGCTCGGCCGACCAGTGGGCGCCCTCGACCGACGTCAGCCCCGAGGGGGCAGGCTGCACCTGGAACACCACCGGGGTGGCGACCTCCGCGACGTAGGTGAACTCGCACCCGATCAGCAGCCTGCGGTTTTCCATAGATTCCATCATCAGCACCTAATGTTTCCGAGGGGTTACCTCTACTTGATCGTGATCAGCCGCACAGCGGCAGGCGGGAAAGCCGGTTGTGCGATCATTAAGGTATGGCCGATCCGCGCGCCGGGCAGCCCGCTGCCCCCGGTGACCTCGTCAATGTCGCCAAGCTGGTCACCGCCTACTACACGGTGCACCCCGACCCGGCCGAGCCCGCGCAACGGGTGTCGTTCGGCACCTCCGGGCACCGCGGCTCCGCCTTCACGGCGACGTTCAACGAGGATCACATCCTCGCCACTACCCAGGCGATCTGCGAATATCGCGCCGTCCACGGCATCGACGGCCCACTGTACCTGGGGGCCGACACGCACGCGCTGGCCGAGCCGGCGACCGCCAGCGCGCTGGAGGTGCTGGCCGCCAACGGGGTGCGGGTGCTGGTGGACTCCCGCGGCGGCTACACGCCGACGCCGGCCGTCTCGCGCGCGATCCTGGTGCATAACGCGGGCGCGGGGCGCGGCGGCCCGCAGGCGGACGGGATCGTGGTCACCCCGTCGCACAACCCGCCCGCCGACGGCGGCTTCAAGTACAACCCGCCCGACGGCGGCCCGGCCGGCACGGAGGTCACCCGGGAGATCCAGGACCGGGCCAACGAGCTGCTCGCGGGCGGGCTGAAGGCGGTCCGCCGGATCCCGTACGCGCGGGCGATGGCGGCTGACACCACCGGGGCGTTCGACTTCCTCGGCAGCTACGTGGCGGCCCTGGACCAGGTGGTCGACCTGGCCGCGATCAGGGGCGCGGGCATCCGCATCGGGGCCGACCCGCTCGGCGGCGCCAGCGTCGCCTACTGGGGCGAGATCGGCGAGCGCTACCGCCTGGACCTGACGGTGGTGAACCCCGCGGTCGACCCGACGTTCCGGTTCATGACCCTCGACTGGGACGGCAAGATCCGGATGGACTGCTCGTCGCCCTACGCGATGGCCGGCCTCATCCGCAGGCAGCACGAGTTCACCATCGCCACCGGCAACGACACCGACTCCGACCGGCACGGCATCGTCACCCCGGACGGCGGGCTGCTCAACCCCAACCACTACCTGGCCGTCGCCATCGACTACCTGTACCGGCACCGGGACGGCTGGCCGGCCGCCGCGGCGGTGGGCAAGACCCTGGTCAGCTCGTCGATGATCGACCGGGTGGCGGCGGGCCTTGGCCGGCCGCTGCTCGAGGTGCCGGTCGGGTTCAAGTGGTTCGTCCCCGGCCTGCTCGACGGGTCGGTCGCGTTCGGCGGGGAGGAGAGCGCGGGCGCGTCCTTCCTGCAGCGCGACGGGTCGGTCTGGACCACCGACAAGGACGGCATCATCCTGGCGCTGCTCGCCTCGGAGATCACCGCGGTCACCGGGCAAACCCCCTCGCAGCTCTACCAGGGCCTGACCGAGCACTACGGCGCGCCGGCCTACGCCCGGGTCGACACCCCCGCCACCCGCGAGCAGAAGGCGCTGCTGGCCAGGCTGTCACCCGAGCAGGTGCCCGCCAGCGAGCTAGCGGGCGAGAAGATCCTGGCCGCGCTGACCACCGCCCCCGGCAACGGGGCGCGGGTCGGCGGGCTCAAGGTGGTCACCGAGACCGGCTGGTTCGCCGCCCGCCCGTCGGGCACCGAGGACGTCTACAAGCTGTACGCCGAGTCGTTCCGCGGGCCCGGGCAGCTGGCCGCCATCCAGGAAGAGGCACGGGCGATCGTCGCCGAGGCCATCGGCGGCTGACAGGCCCAGGAGCTGACAGGCCGAGGAGCTGACATGCCGCGGACAACTGGCAAGCCGGGCGTCAGCGTCACCTCGCGCGTGCTGGCGGTCCTCGGCAGCTTCGACGCCGGGCACCGGTCGCTGACGCTGACCGAGATCGGGCAGCGCGCGGAGCTGACGCTGCCCACCGCGCACCGGCTGGTAGCGGAGCTGACCGCCTGGGGGGCGCTGCGGCGGCTGGGCAACGGGCGCTACGTCATCGGGCGGCGGCTGTGGGACCTCGGCCTGCTCGCCCCGGTGCAGACCGACCTCAGGGACGTGGCCTCGCCGTTCCTGCAGGACCTCTACGGCGCCACCCTGGCCACCGTCCACCTGGCCGTGCGCGACGGCGCCCGCGCGCTGTACCTGGACCGGGTCTCCGGGCACGCCTCCGTCCCGGTGGTCAGCAAGGCCGGCAGCCGCCTGCCGCTGCACTCCACCGGGGTGGGCAAGGTGCTGCTGGCGCACGCGCCCGCCGCCGTCAGGCAGGAGGTGCTGGCGGCACCGCTGCAGCGGTTCACCCCGTACACCGTCATCCAGCCGGGCCGCCTGGCCAGCCAGCTCAGGCACGTTACCCAGGACGGTTACGCCACCACGACCGAGGAGATGACCCTCGGCGCCTGCTACATCGCCATCCCGGTCAGCGTCGCCGGGCACACGGTGGCGTCGCTCGGCATCGTGGTGCCCGACCTCAGCAGCCGTGCCCGCCTAGTACCGGCGATGCAGGTGGCC
>Ga0265338_10007656_pt1 | contig 13321 bp, 15 predicted proteins | sample 42126metaG_FD_193579 | JGI IMG/M metagenome (GOLD analysis project Ga0265338, IMG submission 193579) | Rhizosphere microbial communities from Carex aquatilis grown in University of Washington, Seatle, WA, United States - 4-21-26 metaG | ecosystem: Host-associated > Plants > Roots > Rhizosphere... | reverse complement strand
TGCCGGGCGACAACGTTGAGCTGACGATTGAGTTGATTACGCCGGTGGCCATGGAAAAGGGACTGCGCTTTGCGATTCGCGAGGGCGGACGCACAGTGGGCGCGGGCGCGATCAGCGAGATCATTAAGTAAGAGTGAGTTGTAAAACGTGGATCGTGACTCGTGGTTCGTGAGTCGTAAGCGCGGATAAGCCGCAACGGCGCGAATCACGAAACACGGATCACGAAACACGAAGAGGAAAAAGAAATGCGGGAAATTGTTACATTGCAGTGCACCGAGTGCAAGGAGCGGAATTACTCGACTACGAAGAACAAGAAGACGACCACTGGCCGTCTCGAGTTCAAGAAGTTCTGTAACCGCTGCCGCAAGCACACGCCGCACAAGGAATCGAAGTAAAGCAGCTTCTAGCTGCTAGCTTCTAGCTCCTAGCTCTTGAATCGGTGGGCCAAGATCGTCGGCCCTTCCTGAAACAAGCTAGAAGCTAGAGGCTAGAAGCTAGTGGCTGAACGCAGGGGCGTAAGCTCAACGGCTAAACTGTCGGTCTCCAAAACCGAACTTGGGGGTTCGAATCCCTCCGCCCCTGCCAGAATCGGAGCCTCTAGCTGCTAGCTTCTAGCTGCTAGCCAGGCATCGGGAAGTTGAAAAACTCGGCTTTCCCGGGGACAAGCTAGAGGCTAGTAGGTAGAAGCTAGAAGCTGCTTCTAAGAAGGATTTGAAGTATGGCGACGAAAACGGCAATCGAGCGAGGCGACGAGAAGTCGGCTAAACGGCAGGCGCCCGGCGCACTCCAGGAGTTTGGAGGCAACGCCATGGGCACATGGACGAACTTCATCACCTTTTTGAGCGATGTGCGCGCCGAGATGCGCAAGGTGGTGTCTCCGACCTGGATTGAAGTGCGCACCACGACCTTCGTGGTGATCATCACCGTCGTCCTGTTTGGATTGTTCTTCTGGATAGTGGACATGATCTTCAGGGTGGGCGTAGACAAGCTGCTCAACAAGCTGGGCGGAAGTTAGTAATCTTCGCAGTTCGGAAACGAGATAAGAATGGCAGAAGAAATGGAACAATCTGCGCAACCGCAGGAGCCGCAGCCGGTAGTCAACGAGAACTTTCGCTGGTACATTCTGCACGCTTACTCCGGCTTTGAGCGCAAGGTCAAGGAATCGATCGAGAGCCGTATCCAGGCTTTCGGCCTCAAGGATCGCGTGGGTCGCGTAATGATTCCCACCGAGCCGGTCACTGAGATTGTGAACGGCAAAAAGCGCACTGTCGAACGCGTGTTCCTGCCCGGCTACGTGCTGGTTGAGATGGAGCTCGACAACGACCTGTGGCACGTGTTGAAAGACACGCCCAAGGTGACCGGGTTCCTGGGCACGGGCGACAAGCCGGTGGCGCTGAGCAACGAAGAGGTGGGTTCGATTCTGTTCCGCACCGAAACGTCGAAGGATAAGCCCCGTCTCAAAATCAAGTTTGAAAAGAACGAGCAGGTCAGAATCACTGACGGCCCGTTTGCCAACTTCAATGGCGTGGTGGATGAGATCAACGAAGATCGCGAGACCCTCAAGGTCATGGTGACCATCTTCGGCCGCTCGACACCGGTGGAACTGGAGTTCGGCAAGGTTGAAAAGATTGAGTAAAGCAGCTACTCGCTTCTAGCTCCTAGCTTCTAGCTGGCGCGTCTTTCTAGCGCGCGTCAGTTAGGCGCAAAAGGCAGTGGCAAGCTCAAAATTTTAGAGAAGGAACAACAAGCTAGTAGCTAGCAGCTAGAAGCTAGTAGCTAGTTTCCGAAGGAAACTCACATGGCGCCTCCAAAGAAAGTAACAGGACAAGTCAAACTGCAGATCGAGGCCGGCAAGGCCACGCCTGCTCCCCCGGTAGGACCCGCGCTGGGTCAGGCCCAGGTCAACATCATGGAGTTCTGCAAGCAGTTCAACGCACGCACGCAGAACAAGGAGATGGCCGGCCTCATTATTCCGGTCGTCATTACCGTTTACGCTGACCGCACCTTCAGCTTTATCACCAAGACTCCTCCGGCGGCGATTTTGCTGTTGAAGGCAGCCGGTGTGGCCAAGGGCTCAGGCACACCCAACAAAGAGAAGGTTGGCAAGGTGACTGAGAAGCAGGTGCGCGAGATCGCTACGCAGAAGATGCCCGACCTGAACGCAGCGTCGGTTGAGACCGCGATCAAGAGCATCAAGGGTACCGCACGCTCGATGGGCATTGACGTCGTAGCATAAGCGCAGTTCAGCAAGCCAGCAAAAGCCCTTCCCATTCGGGAAGGGCTTTTGTGCGTTCGTGCGATGTTTTGCGCTGTAGCACTGCGCTTTGGATTAGGCAACCGCCTTTATCTTTAGGCGATGCAATAGGCGGGCAAATGTCAAAAGCCCTCCCGGGCAGGGAGAGCCTTTGCGCGCCTTTGGGGCACGATTGAGAGAGCCTGCGCTCGAGCCGCCTTACTTCGGTGGCGGAGTCGGCGTGAACACTTCACGCTTTTGGCCGGGTGCCGGCTTCGGTTTAGGTTTGGGTGCTTTCTTAACTTCTTTGCGGCCTTTGTCTTTGCTTCCCATGCCGAACAGTGTGCCATGACAGGCCGCCCTGAGCAAAGCGTTTTGAGCTGGGTAAATTGCCGCGCGCATCCAGTCAGCAAACGGGTTGCGTCCGCACAGTTGCTCACAACTATTTAGCCGCTGGCGGAGTTGCCGCTGTCGGCGACTTGGTGCCTGGGTACTGCACAAGCCAGTGGAGCCAGCGCTGGCGCACATCGCGCCGCCTGATGGGATCACCAGCGATAGATGGTGAGATTATCCAGGTACACTGTGGACGATCCAACTGCGCCTATGCCATCGATCTGGATCTGGGTCTGAAGCGCTCCGGGCGCCCATTTGGCTGAGAACGATGAGGGGACAGTTGCGTTGATTACCTGCTCCGCGCCATCCAGCCATACGGATTGATAGGTCACATTCCCCGAGTCGTCGCGCGAGTACCCGATCTGAACATGGTGCCAGGTGTTTGTCTCCCACGCCGAAGGGTCACAAGCCTGCGAGGAGTGAATCCACTTGCCGCCTGCACCATATTCCCAAACCTTCGAGTATCCACTGCACTGGAATACGTAGGCTACCGTTACTCCGTTTGCCATGGCCTGATTTGTATCCATTTCAAGATTGGCGATCGAACTTCCGGCGTCAATCCACACCCAGCCGTCAAAGAGGAAATTCATCGCGGCGCTATCGTTTGCGTAGGACAGGCCGTAGAGTTCTCCGCCAGTGTCTGTGTAGCTGGTAGCGAGCTGGCGCGCGTTGCCGCTTTGCGATGGTGTGCTTACCAGGCTCGATTCTCCAACCGATGTGCCGGGGGTGCCTGTGTCGTGGTAGAAACGCCAGGTGCTGAGCGTCTGCAGATTGCTTGCGACAATGGCGTTCGGAGGAACAACTGGCCCCCCGGTCGGCGGCTGAATGACGTAGTCCGCCCTCGCCAGGCCGCTGTTTGTATATCCAGCAGCAATTGCAACGGCTTCAACCACGGTGGTGCTGCTGATCGGGATTGCGCTGGTGTATTTTGCTGAAGCGGTCGACGGCGCGCTGCCGTTAGTGGTGTAGTAGATGGTTGCGCCCAAGGTTGCACTCGACAGCATAACCGAGGTCGCGGTCGCGTATTCGCCGGCGTTCGGCACAAATGTGGGAGTGGCGGCGGCACGGGATGTCGCCGGAGCGATCGTGATATTCAAAAGAACTGCATCGCTTGTACCCTTGCCCCAACACTTGATGTGCAGGACGTGCGCGCCTGTGACCGCTTGCACCATGGTGCTGAACGACGTTGCAACGATGGTGGTGGCGCCGTGGTCGATTGAGTAGCCCATGGACACCGCCGCCTTCGAGCCGCAGGTACTCGTGCTTGCAACCAGGCTGAAGGGCGAGGAGACACTGGCGCCATTGACGGGGGTGGTTACTGTGATGGCGAACGCTGGGGCGATTCCAATTGCAAGCGCAAAGATGAAGCAAAAGAACGCCTTTATGAGAGTGCCTCGAGTAACTATGGCGGAGCGCGCACTGATGTTAGACGTGGCCGCCACTTGTGCCACCGATTTGAACAGCGAGTTGGTGATGGTTACTAAAGTTCTGGGGAAAATCTGTTGGTCCGGCTGCATGGTTCTTCGTTTCTATGCCATCCAGCCGGTCAGGCTGGACAGGATAAGTTGAGGAGAATTAGGCGCAAGGGTCTTCGAGCGCTGCAATGCTAGCCAGCAAAGGAGCCCAGAATACTCGATTATCGAGATGGGTTGGTTTGAGCGGCCATAAGGTGGCGTGCACCTGGTAAGAACTAAGCAACCCTTTGATATCAAATGCTTACGGCGATTACATGGCCTGTGCCTTTGGATGCCCGACCGCATACAGGTTCAAGCCGAAGGCCGCTGGGGGACATTGAAGGGGCCGCCATCCCCATAAAAAGTCGCCCGAAGTATTTAAATAACTCTCGAATCTAACCGCCAAGGCAAACGATCAACTAAACCTGAAACTAATTGGTGCATTTGGAAAGCAAACTAAACTTCAGTCTGGAGTATTGCACCCTTTGGTAACCATTACTACACACCTTTTGGGGGATGGAAGGCCTTCCTCGAGAATTACCTGTCATTCGTCTTATCTCAAGCCTTCTAAGATACCGGCTGAAACTGAAAGAGACAGAGCGAGCAAAGAGAGAAATCTCTTGACACACGATACCTTGTACTGCATAGTATCGTGTTGTGGAAGAAAACCTGACAATCAACCCCGAATCCGCCGATAAATGGGAGGTCCAGCTCCGCAAAGGCTCGCTGGAACTGGCCATTCTTGCCGCACTCTGGGGTGGCCGGCTCTACGGGCTTGAGATTCTGCGCCACCTTGAAAGCGGCTCAGACCTGGTGGTGGCCGAGGGAACCGTCTACCCGCTGCTCACGCGGCTGCGCACGTTGGGGCTGGTGGAGTCGGAGTGGGTGGAGTCTGACTCGGGACATCCGCGCAAGTACTACAGTTTGACCGCTGCGGGCCGCGAGCGCGCGCTTGAAATGGGCCGCACCTGGGCGCGCTTTGCCGCGAGCCTGAATAATCTGCTGACGCCGCTGAATGGCGCGGTGAAAAAGGAGAAGCCATGACCCTTCCTGAAAATTCACAGAAAGCTATCGACGACTACCTCGCGGCGCTGCGCCGTCAGTTACGCGACCTTATGGAAGAGGACATGAACGATATTGTCGAAGAGATTCGCGCGCACATCCTGGACAAGACAACGGCTGGCGCCGATCCCGCTCAGGTTGTGGAAACGCTGGCCGCGCTGGGTGCGCCCGCAGAATTGGCAGAACGTTACCGAACCGATGAATTGCTCAAGCGGGCGCAACTCAGTCCTTCTCCCATGCAGGTTCTGCACAGGATTCTTCGTTTAACGGCAATCAGCGTAAGCACGCTTATAGTCTTCGTCGTATCCGGTCTTGGCTATTGTGTCGGCGGAGTCCTGGTTGTCATCGGTCTGCTGAAGGCGTTTTTCCCGCGCCAAGCCGGCCTGAATATCGACTACATACCGAATCAATCTTTTTCGGCCGGTTTCGGAGCCGGTTCCCCGCACAACGCCGACCACGATCCCATCGGCCTTTGGCTGATTCCAATCTGCCTGTTGCTCGGCGCGGGAATCCTGTTTTTGACCTTCCGCCTGGGCACCTGGACCATACGCAAATTCCGCCGCTCCCGCACTCGCCAATATGCTTAGGCGCCAAGCCGTCAACGAGCCTCTTCGGGCGTGCCAGGGGAGCCCGCGGTCTGCGCTACTGCGCCGCCTGCGCGTTGCTGAGATAAATAGATTGCGGCGCTGTGACCTTCGCGTTGGACGCACTTGCCTTGAGTTTGAGCGAAGCCGTAAATGGCTTGCCCTTGAACGGCGCGGAAACCACAAGCGCGTATTCGCTGCGCAGACGGCGGCGGAGATCTTCAAAATAAGGATTCAAAGAAACGGGATTGCCATACCCCTGCCAGTAGCTGTTGCCTCCAGTAGCCTGCGTCACCTGGGTTAAAAGATTCTGGCCCATGTCAGTACCTATCTCAGAACTGCTGGCGCGGCCCTGGTCGTGCCAATACATCGTAAAGACCACGATTCCGGCACGCAGCGAGTCGTTGATTGCCGACTGTACGTAAGGGTCATCGGAATCAAATCGCTGCCGGTCATATTCATCCACACCGTCGGTAATCATCACAATCACGCGGCGCGCGCCAGTGGCCTTCGACGGCCAATTTTTAGCCAGGTCTGAAAGGCAGAAGTACGGGCTGGCGTTCGAACCCGGCCCACCGCTGGTCATATGCAGGCCACGATCAATAGCTGAGGGGTCCGATGAGAGAGGCCCCGCTAACGCTGCGCGCCCGTTATCCATATAGGCAATCGCCATTGTGGTATTAGACGGAATCTCTTTGGCGAACCCGATAATGTCGCTGGCCTGCCCATACAGGCTGGTGCGAACGCTGCCGTCGATCAGCAGGACAAGTTCGAGCGGGCTGTTTGCGGAAGTGAGCTGTGTGAGGCTGGTAATGGCGGCCTGTTTGCCGTCGAGCTTCACGGCGAGCTGGCCGGCGCTCAGGCTTGCATCCTGGGTGTCGGGGTGCGCGGGCAGAACGGTGAGGGTAGCGCGGCCTGAAAAACTGTCACTCTGCGCCGAAGCCGACAAAGCAAAGAGCGCGAGAACGGCGGCTACGGCAAGTTGGATTCTCATTTGGTCAAAGCCTCGATGAACCTAATCCATTAGACGAGCGTTAAACGCAATGCGCTGGCGTGAGGAACGGTTAACGTATGTTTTCCTCCCCGCAGCCGTTCAGCGACGTTGGAACTAATGATGTGGGTCTCACGGCTTTCGAGCGCTGGAGCGCGCATATTTTCCGTTTGTACCGCTCCCGATCGCGAACCGAAGTCGAGGGTCAGGTCAAGATCCTTTTCGGCATCCTTATTCAGCACGATCAGCGAGGTGTGCCCATCTGCAAGTTCGGCGGCGTAGGCGACGGCGTTCACGCCCGCTGCCTGCAGCGGCGAAGCCAGGTCTTCCGTAAACATGGTTGCACCGGCAAACGAGCCGGCAAAGATAAGCCCATAAGCCACCGGCTCCAAAACCCATTCAGAACCGAAGTTGGCGACCGGCGTATAGAACGGGTGCGGGTGTTTGGCAATGTCCGCGGCCGACAGACCCTGCGCAGCAAGCATTCCGTCGCCGGGCAGCGAACCTCCCAGCCCATCCGCAACTGCCTTATATGTGCCTCCGTGCAGGTTCACGCCGGTATAGCGATTCGCCGCCAGCAGCAGTGAGTAGTTGGCAGACCACAGCGCCGAGGCAAATACGTCGCTCACGCCGGGCTTGCCACCGCGATAGCACGTGTTGCCCTCGGTCATACGCACGGAGACGGCCATTTTTGCTGCGGCCGCATTGGCCGTGCCGGCGGTCTTCTGCACCCGGGCCATGTTTTTCGGCGCAAGCAGGTTGGGGATATTCACATCGGGATTGGTAGCCGGGCCGCCGAAGTAATGATGATGGCTGAGCGTTGTTACGTTAGGCTTGTCGGCGATTGAGGGCCATGCATCGGCAATCTGCGTGAGCCAATCGATTCTCGAGGCCACGTCGGGCATTCCGAATTTCGCGCCGGGAACGCTCTTTTGGACTGCACGGGCAATCGCCAGCCACTCGTCGAGATACGGTTTCACTCCCCACGTTTTTGGGTCGCGCAGATGACTGCTGAACAGGTCTGCCTCATTACCGATCTGGAAATACTGGAGCCTGGGTCCCAGCGTTTTAGCAACATATTCAGCTTCGGCGGCAGCGCGGTCTGGTGCGTTGGTCCCCATGCCAATGCCGTAGATGCACTTCCATCTTGCGGCTTCGAGAAATGCATTCAGATTGCGAATCGATTCAGCCGTCACGGCGTAGTAATTCGGCTTTGGCTCGCCTTCAACAATGCGCGTCACCGGGTGCGGGGGCTCGGGCGAATCGGGGGTTGGCTTCCAGTATTCAAACTCACTGGTATTGCCGCCCAGGCGCAACACTCCGTTTGGCGAGATGGCCTTTAACGAGTTCACCAGGCCGGTGTTCGCCGGCGAAAAAAAGCTGAGATCGACGAGCTGCTGCACTTCATACGACAGCCCGATAAAATCGGCCGGCACACGCGGCCCGGTGGCGTGCGCTGGGATGCTGAGCGTAGCATGCGCGTTCGTACCTTGGGCTGTGAGCCGAGCTGCGGCAATGGTGAAGGCTGCGGACGAGAGAAACTGGCGGCGCGATTGTGTAGTCATGGCAGTTTTTGGTTGCAAGCCGGCGGTCTAGCCCGGACGCGTACCAAGTATAGTGAGTTTGGGCGTGGGCGCCACAACTCGCCGCTCCCGGATTGTGCTCTCGATTCAATTGATTGGTCGATTTTGGGCGTTGCTGTTCAAGAGGGAAGCCTATGAAACTGGTCGAGCAAATCCGCGAGACCACCCCAAAGACTCGGGCGCGCATCACCGGCGGCGTCTATCTGGCTTATTTTCTTTTGGCCATCGCAGGCACGGCATTCGACTCCCACGGCGTAACTGCGCGCACGCTCAATCTGGCATCAATTGCAATCTATGCGCTGCTCACGGTGCTTCTGTATTTAATGTTCAAGCCGGTCAGCCGCTCGGTTTCGCTGCTTGCTGCGCTGTTCAGTTTTCTTGGCTGCATCTTCTCGGTGATGCAGACGCTGCACCTGAACAAATACGCTGTGAGTCCGCTGATTTTCTTCGGGCTCTACTGCCTGTTGCTTGGCCAGCTCGTTGTTCGATCAGGTTTTCTGCCGAAGTTTCTCGGCGTGATGCTGGTCGTGGCCGGTGCGGGATGGCTGCTCTTCCTGCTTCCGTTTACCAAGCCGCTTAACGGTCTTACCGAAGTCCTGGGTGTGGTTGCCGAAGGCACATTCTGCCTGTGGCTGCTGATCGCTGGCGTGAGACCGAGGAAGGCGAAGAAACAGTCTGGCCGGAAGCGGCGTGCCTGAGGTTTTTGTTATCTCGCTGATCCTCGTTCTACTGGTCAGTGGCGATTGGGGTGTGAGAGGTAACTACGCTCTGCGCTTTTGCGCGTCCACGTAGGCGCGCAGCACGGCGTTCATGCGCGTGAGGTGGCCTTTGCCCCGCGCCCGGAACCACTCAACTACGTCGCGATCAAGACGCAAATGAACTGAGGTCTTGCCTGCGGGCATCACAACGCGGGCTGACTTCCAGAACTCCTCGCCGAGCGAATCGCCTTCGGGTGCGTCGATACGGGTTTTGTCCAGTCCGCGCTCGCGAAGCGTTTGGACTTCGCTAAGAGAATACTTCACGGTAGTAGATTTCCTGTTCATTTTTGCCCGCCCTCTGGGCGCTGACGATGCGGACGAGATTTTCGTTACGCCATGTGTAGACGACACGGTACACCTCAATATCGACTCGGCCGAGCGCGATCCAGCGAACTTCGCCATAATCTTCGCGATCGTCGACTCGCTCAAGCCTCTCGTTTAGAAAGATGGCCGCGGCAGTGAGGAACGATACGCCGTGCTTTTCAAAGTTAAGTCTGGCCTTGGCTTCGTCCCACTCGAACTCGAGTTCTTGATCGGCCATCGCTTGCACTAATATGTAAGCACAGATGTGTACACAAATCAAGGTGGGCTTGAGCTGGGTTACTGTTTTTGTCGTCCCTACGGGACTCCCTATCAATCATTGCGTTCGCCACCCCACGTTGAAACGCGGGGCTAACAACTGTTGCGCCTACGGCGCGGGCGTTGACCGGCGCATCCACCACCGCAGAAATCTCCGGCATTCTCCTCCGTCTAGGACGGGGAGCGCCACAGTCTGATTTTCCGGTCTAAAACCAGTGATCGTGCATACGCTGAAGAAACGCAGTGGTAATGGGGTAACCGGAAGCGGAGCCAAGAACCGAATCTACAGGGCATTTCGGACATACAGCGGTCTGACCATCATCGATCCATTCAACAATGTCCGACGGTGGGAAGATGGCAAAGCAATAAAAGCAGCCGCAAACAGTGCTCTCCTCCAATTCGCTTCGATGCCCGGAACAGTGCTTGTGGGCGAGCACGTAATCTTGACTCATTCTGCCAGTTAGTCTACCCCGCCAATACCGCGATTGAGCGGCCCCGTTTGCAATTCCCCAGCCATTTCGCTAACATACAAAGATGTGCCTGGGGGAGACCTCTGCACAGTCAATTGCACCACGGCTTTTGAGCGTTGCTGTACCAAGCCTGACGCTCCCGCGACATGCGGGCTGGCAGAAGCGGTGGGAGACGAGGGAAGAATGGCCAAGACCGGCAAGAATATTGCTAAGGCGCGCGCTGCCGTCACTAAAACAGCGTATCCGCTGCCTGAAGCCGTCAGCCTGCTGAAGCAGGTAAAGTTCGCAAAGTTTGATGAAACCGTCGACCTGACCATGCGTCTGGGTGTCGACACGCGTCACGCCGACCAGATGGTGCGCGGAACTGTGGTTCTGCCCCACGGACTGGGCAAGACCAAGACCGTGGCTGTGATTGCCAGCGGCGACCGCCAGAAGGAAGCGACGGAAGCCGGCGCCGATTTTGTGGGCGGCGAGGAGATGGTGGAGAAGATCCAGAAGGAAAACTGGACCGCCTTCGACGCGCTGATCGCGACGCCGGACATGATGAAAGTGGTTGGCCGCCTGGGCAAGGTACTTGGACCCAAGGGCCTGATGCCCAATCCCAAGACCGGCACGGTGACCATGGATGTGGCCGCCGCGGTGAAAGAGATCAAGGCCGGCAAAGTTGAATTTCGCGCCGACAAGACGAGCCTGGTACACGTGCCAGTTGGCAAGCTGAGCTTCGATGGGCAAAAGCTGATTGACAACGCCACCACGGTGATCTCGTCGATTGTGCGTGCCAAACCTTCGGCAGCCAAGGGCAAGTACATCAAGAGCGTGACGTTGAGCTCGACCATGGGCCCGGGCGTGCCGCTGGATTCGGCTGTTGCTGACGCGGCTGGGAAAAAGGCGTAAAAATAGGGAACAGGGATCAGGGAGCAGGGATCAGTTTGGTTCCTGAGACAGCAAGCAGTATTCCAATCTCTTATGTTCCGAATTCATGAATTGGATATTTGAAGCGGCACCGATTGAGGGTGCGGAAGGACGGGATAGCGGAAACATCGGTGAGGATTCGAGTGGCGATGCATTAAAGCCCTGATCCCTGATCCCTGTTCCCTGATCCCTGTCGAAGCGGAGCGAAGACAATGGCGATTACGAAAGCAAAAAAGAACGTCAAGATCAAGCTGCTGTCGAAGGAGCTTGAGAGCTCGACCACGGCAATCATCGGCACCTTCAGCAAGCTCACGGTGGCCAAGGATTACGAACTGCGCAAAACCATTCGCGAGGCGGGCGGCCGTTATCGTGTGGTCAAGAACAAGCTGGCGGCAATCTCCAGCACCGGTACGCAGGTTGAGTCCGCGCTCAAGGGTTTGAAGGGCGTGAACTCGGTGGCGTTTACCGCGGGCGATCCCGTGGCGCTGGCCAAGGTATTTGCCAAATGGGCCGGCGAGAATGCAGCCGAGTTCCAATTCAAGCTGGCCATCGTTGACGGCAAGCTGCTGAACGTTGAAGAAATCAAGTCGCTGGCCACCATGCCGGGCAAAGAAGAGCTCTATGCAAAGCTGCTCTTCCTTATTAATGCTCCGGCGCAAAGGCTGGTTACGGTTCTCAATGCCGCGGGGCGCGATCTGGCGGTAGTGATCGGCCAGGGCGTGGAGAAGGAAAAGTTTGCTGCGGCATAGCTGCTTTAAAGGTTTTGGCTGCACAGCAATTGGAGAGGGCGCTGGTCTGGCGCATCGGAAACTCTCTCAAGGGGGCGGGCAGCCGGGGTAAGACGAATTCAAAATCGGATTTTGATTGGGAGAAGAAAAAATGGCGGATCTAGCGCAGTTGGAAGAGCAAATTGTTTCGTTGAGCCTGCTGGAAGCGGCGGCTCTAGTGAAGAAGCTGGAAGAGCGTCTTGGCGTTTCGGCCGCGGCGGCTGCTCCGGTGGCAGTGGCAGGCGGCGGCGGTGCGGCTGCTGCGGTAGTTGAGGAGAAGACTGAGTTCCAGGTCATCCTCAAGGATGCCGGCGCCAATAAGATCAACACCATCAAGGCTGTACGCGAAGTAACCTCACTCGGTCTGAAGGAAGCCAAGGACCTGGTGGACGGTGCTCCCAAGGCCCTGAAAGAGAATGCGACCAAGGACGAGGCTGAAGCCATCAAGAAGAAATTTGAAGGCGTGGCCACAGTCGAGATCAAGTAAAACGGTCGGAAAATGGTCATGCACTTGCAAGGATGCGGAAGACGCGCTACGATAAAAGTTGCGCGTCTTTCCGGCTCATGCCTGTTTTACCTAGTTTGAGTCCGGGGATAAGCGCGTTCTTTCGTGACATTATGCGGCAATGCCGGATATTCGCGCCAAAAGCGGGATTCTGAAGCTATGCGGTGCGAGGGTGCAAGGTGTTGTCAAGTGCTTTCAGGTCAATGGTCTGCTCCGAGGTCAGACGGAGAGGATTATTGACCGAGGTTGAGCGGCTGGCGAGCGAGCGGCAGAAGCGAAGATTGGGATCGGCGAGAACAGGGCACAAGAATTCGGTTGGGAGCACTGGCGTTAAGCCGCGCTCGTGAGGTATTGCGTCCTCGCGAGCTTTTCGTGTCTGAGTGAGATATTACCCGACACAGAGCTCTTTTAGGCTCCCATTACGCCCTGCGCGCATAAACTCCCTGTGCGGTTTTTCCGGAAAGTCCGGATTTACCGCAATCACGCTTCACCAATTGAGCGCAGTCTAGCCTAACCACCCGGCGAACGGCAATGCCCCCTACGCGTTTTTTACGCGGTTCTCAATCAACCCCCTGACCAGGGTTCAAAACGGAGCGGGTTTAGCTCGGTAATGCAAACCGGCCCGCAAGCTATGACGGAAGCCTTAATTTCTGAGGCTTCTCCGTCCGGTTTTCGACGGAAGAAAGCAAACTGCCGGCATCCCAGAGACTCGGGCGCCGGCCCGGTACGCAAACTGGCGTGCCGGTTCGACGAGGCTCAGAGGTGATCATGTCTAACGAGAAGCGCGCGATTCGCAGCCGGCTCGATTTTTCAAAAATTCCCACCGCAACCCAGATTCCTAACCTGATTGAAGTGCAGAGGCGCAGTTACGAGCGTTTTCTGCAAATGGACAAACTGCCCAACGAGCGCGACGACTCGGGCCTGCAGTCGGTGTTCGTCTCGGTATTTCCGATTACGGACTTCCGCGGCATATCGCAGCTCGACTTTGTCGACTTCTCGATCGGCAACTGGGAGTACAAATGCGGTCACC
>Ga0265338_10007655_pt1 | contig 13323 bp, 16 predicted proteins | sample 42126metaG_FD_193579 | JGI IMG/M metagenome (GOLD analysis project Ga0265338, IMG submission 193579) | Rhizosphere microbial communities from Carex aquatilis grown in University of Washington, Seatle, WA, United States - 4-21-26 metaG | ecosystem: Host-associated > Plants > Roots > Rhizosphere... | reverse complement strand
AACCTGGTGCTGATGGCCAGCGTGTTCGGCCTGGAATGGACCCTGCCTGACCAGCCGGATTCCACCGCGCCCTCCACCGTGCTGGCCTTCGAGCTCTGGTCGGACGGCGGCAAGGAATACGTGCGGACGGTGCTTTTCTACGAAACCCTCGACCAGTTGCGCTCGCTGAAGCCTGACCGGGCCCGCGAGCTGCCGCTGGCCTTCAAGGACTGCGCCTCCGGCCCGATGGGCAGCTGCCCCGTCGAGGAGATCCGACGCCGCGTCGAAGCCGAACTCCCCGCCAACTGCCTCTAGGTAGCCCGCCCTGGCGGCGCGGGCCGGCAGAGCTTAGATTGTGGCCTGGCCGCGGACGTGACGCGCGGCGGCACTCGTCGGGGACGCGCCTTGAACCGGATTCTCCATCGCCTCGGGCTCGCCCTGGCGGTCATCTTCGCGCCGCTGGCCCTGGCCGGCTGCGGCATCAACGACATCCCCACCAAGCAGGAAACCGCCAACGCCAAGTGGGCGGACGTTCAGGCTGCCTATCAGCGCCGCGCCGACCTGATCCCCAACCTGGTCGCCACCGTCACCGGTGAGGCGCAGCAGGAGCGCACCGTGCTGACCGAGGTCACCGACGCGCGGGCCAAGGCCACATCGGTCACGGTGAACGCCTCGACCCTCACCGATCCGGCGGCCTTCCAGAAGTTCCAGCAGTCGCAGGATCAACTCTCCGGCGCCCTCGGCCACCTGCTGGCGATCAAGGAAGCCTATCCTGACCTGAAGTCGAACGAGGCCTTCCAGGGCCTCATGACGGAGATCGAAGGTTCGGAGAACCGCATCAACATCGCCCGGCGCGACTACAACGACGCGGTGCGGGACTACAACACGACGCTGCGGGTGCTGCCGACCTCGATCTGGGCTCACACCTTCTACGGCTCCGCCAAGCCCATGCAACTGTTCGAGGCCAGCGCCTCGGCGCAGTCCGCGCCGGTGGTGCAGTTCAACCTGGGCGGTCCGCAGCCCGCCGGCGCCGCGCCGGGGTCCCCGCCACCGCCGCCCGCCGCGAACGCCTCTCAGTGATCGCCCCCGCGCACCGGCTGGTCGCCCACGCGCTGGCGCTCATCGCCTTGCTGGCGTGCTTCCTGGCGCCGCCCGCCTTCGCCGCCCTCACCTTCCCGCCGCTGAACGGGCAGCGGGTGGTGGACAACGCGCACGTGCTGTCGGCGCAGACCCAGGCCGATCTCACCGCCAAGCTCGCCGACCTGGAGGCCAAGACCGGGCGCCAGCTGGTGGTGGTGACCCTGCCCAGCCTGCAGGGCGATGACATTGACGACTACGGCTACCAACTCGGCCGCACCTGGGGCATCGGCCAGAAGGGGCAGGACAACGGCGTCCTGCTGATCGTGGCGCCCATTGAGCACAAGGTGCGCATCGAGGTGGGCTACGGCCTGGAGCCGGTGATCACCGACGCTCTCTCCAACCAGATCCTGCAGACCCAGGTGCTGCCCAAGTTCCGCGGCGGGGACGTCGAGGGCGGGGTGGTGGATGGGACCAACGCTCTGATCGGCCAGCTCAGCGCCGATGCCGCCACGGCCCAGGCCAACGTCACCCAGGCGACCGAGGCCGCCAAGCCGCACGGCTCGCCGTTTGGCGCGATCTTCGGCCTGATCATGATGCTGATCGTGTTCTCGTTCATCTTCCGCGGCCACGGCGGCGGCGGCATGGGCTGGCTGCTGCCGATGATGATCATGTCGTCCGGGTCGCGCGGCGGCTGGGGCGGCGGAGGCTGGAGCGGCGGAGGCGGCGGAGGTGGTTTCTCCGGCGGCGGCGGCTCGTTCGGCGGCGGCGGCGCCTCGGGGAGCTGGTGACATGCTGACCCCCGACGATCACGCCCGCATCACCGCCGCGGTCGCCAAGGCCGAGGACAACTCGACCGGCGACATCTTTTGCGTGCTGGCCGGCGAGGTCTCGACCTACCGAGAGGTGCCGATCGCCTGGGCCGCGGCGGTGGCGCTGCTGGCGCCGCCGCTGGTGATGGCCGTGTCATTGCGCCCGCTATTGATCGCGGTCACCGGCGGCGGCTGGACAGCGGCCCAGGCCAGCGGCCTGCAGGGCGACCTCGCGTTCGCCTTGACGGCTTACGCGACCCTGCAGTTGTCGCTGTTCGCGGTGGTCGCGCTGATCACGTCGCTGGCGCCGGTGCGCCGCGTGCTGACCCCGCGGTTTCTGAAGCGGCACCGGGTGAAGAAGGCGGCCTTCCACCACTTCGCCGCCGCCCACTCCCACGCGCAGGACAGCGAGACCGGGGTGTTGATCTTCGTGGCCCTGGTGGAGCGGCAGGTGGAAATCCTGGCCGACGCGGCGATCCACGCCAAGGTCGGCGACAACGTCTGGGTCGCGGCCGCGGCCGCCGTGCAAGCGGGCATGAAGCTGCCCGACCCCACCGCCGGCATCGAACGGGCCATCGCCATCTGCGGAGACGGGCTGAAGACGCACTTCCCCGCTCGCGGCGCACGCGCGACCGCCGATCGCCCGATGGACATCTGAACTAGCTTCTGGGGGGCATCGGAGGCTGCGCCGTCCGACTCCAAACATATGGGGCTGAAATAGTTCAGTTCAAGAATTGGCAAGCGCTGCCGTGAGCGGGTAGAAGCCGCGGCGCACAGCTACATTTCAAGTGACCCAACCCGCCCTCCCTCGGAGCGCGAGCCGCTGTGCGTCTGTCGTAACAACATCAAGGAAATAGATGATCCAACTGCGTGGAACCGACTCCGTCTCTCACCGCAACCACAAAGGCGCGCGCCGGCGCGCGCTGTTGCGAGGTCTGGAAACCGCGATCTCAATCGCCTTCGCCATGACCCCGCTGACCCTCGCCGCCTTCACGGCGATCTCCGGCGCGTAAGCCCTAGCGTAACGGCGCGTCAGGGCCGGGCCCCGGCGCGCCACCTCGCATCCCACCACTTTGACAAAAGGACGGCCATGACCCTCGCGACCCACGGCGACTTCGCGTCCCTCGGCCCCGCTACCCTCGATTGGTCGGAAAGGTTCCGCCTGCGATCCGACACCATCGGCCAGGACTTCCTCATCGAGGTGGCGTGGCCGCCGGTGCGCCCTGCGCCCGGCCAGCGGTTTCCCGTCGTCTATGTGCTGGACGGCAACCACGCTTTCGCGCTCGCCGCCATGACCGCCCGCGCGATCCAGGGTGGCCCGTTTCCCTTGCCGCCGACCCTGGTAGTTGGCATCGGCTACTGCTTCGAGAAGCCCGAACACCACGCCCAGTGGGGCGCGCTGCGCCTGCGTGATCTCACGCCGGGCCCGGATGCACTGCTGGAGTCCCAATCGCCTGGCGCCTCGGCGCGTTGCGGCGGCGCGGGCGTGTTTCTCGAATTCATCGAGACCCAGGTGAAGCCGTTTATCGCCAGCCGGTTTCCGGTCGACCCGGACGACCAGACGCTGGTCGGCGGTTCGCTCAGCGGTCTCTTCGCGCTGCACACGCTGTTCACGCGCCCGAGTGCGTTCGACCGCTACGTCGCCATCAGCCCGGCTATCTATTGGGGCGATCGGATGCTGTTCGACCTCGAAGCCGAACTGGCCGCGACGGTGACAGACCTGCCAGCTCACCTGTTCCTCGGCGCCGGCAGCCTCGAAGAGGGCCATGACGCCCGCCAGGGGTTCGTCTCCAACCTCTCCGCGATGGAGGCTCGGCTTCTGGCGCGTCGCTACCCAAGCCTCGATCTGACCTCACGCGTCTTCGAGGGCGAGACGCACATGTCGGTCTATGCCGGCGCTGTCACGCGGGGACTCGGGGCGGTGTTCGGCGGCTACAACGACCTGAGCGACTGGTCGCGGTGGTTGGCGCGGACCTGAGCTCTACTCCACCACGGGATTGACCAGCTGCTCGCCGGCGAAGAAACGGTGGAGGTTCTCGCGGGTCAGGGCCAGCATCTTCGGCAGCGCGGCCGAGGTGGCGCCGGCGGTATGGGGCGAGAGCACGACGTTGGGCACGTCCGCCCAGCGCGCCGCCGGTGTGGGCTCGGTCTCGAACACATCCAGCGCCGCCATGCCGAGGCGGCCGTCCTTCAGGGCCGCGATCAGCGCCTTCTCGTCCACCAACTGGCCGCGCGCCACGTTGACCAGCAAGCCCTGCGGCCCCAGCGCCTCGATCACGCCGCGGTCGATCAGGCCGCGGTTGTCGTCGCTGGCGCGGGCGGCGACGATGAGGATGTCGCTGTCACCCGCCAGAGCCAGCAGGCTCCCCGCGCGCGGCCACTTCGCGTCCGGCTTCTCGTTCGGCCCCCACCAGGCGATCTCCAGCCCGAAGGTCTCGGCGCGCCGGGCCACCGCCTCGCCGATGGCGCCCAGGCCGACGATGCCGAGCTTCATGCCGGCCAGGGAGTGAGTGATCCGCTTTTCGGTCGGCCGCCAGCGACCCTCGCGGACGAGGGCGTCGCCCTCCAGCAGCCCGCGCCAGGCCGCCAGCATTAGCCCCAAGGCCTGGTCGGCGACGTCCTCGTGATTGACCCCGGGCGAGTGGCTGACCTTGAGGCCGCGCTCCCGCGCCCAGACCAGGTCCACCCCGTCGTAGCCGGCGGTGAAGCAGGCGATCAGGCCCAGCTCCGGCAGACTCTCGGCCAATGCCCGGTCGAGCGGGAACTCGCCGGCTACCACCAGGGCGCGGATGCTGTGGCTGGCTTCCAGCGGCGGGCCCAGCCACAGCCGCCAGACGGTGAAATCGGCTTCCAGCATGAGCCCAATCGGCGCCAGGTGGGGCTGGACGATAAGGACGGCGGGCTTGTCGGACATGACGACCCTCTAACGCTCCTGGCGGGGCATAGACCCAGCGCACCCCGCTTGACGAGTCCGGGCGGTCCGCGCCATCCACCCGCCATGCAACGCGTCGTGATCCTCGGCTGCTCCGGCGCGGGCAAATCCACCTTCGCGCGGAGCCTCGGCGCCAAGCTCGGCGTCCCCGTGGTGCACCTGGACGCGCTGTTCTGGCGGCCGGGCTGGGTCGAGCCGGAGAACCAACCATTCCGCGCAGCGGTGAAGGCGGCCATCGCCGGCGACGCCTGGGTGACCGACGGCAACTACGTCGGCCGCACCTTCGACCTGCGCATGCCTCGCGCCGACGCCGTGCTTTTCATCGACCAGCCGCGCTGGCTCTGCGTCTACCGCATCCTCTGGCGCTGGCTCACCGCGTTCGGTCGCCGGAGGGCGGATCTGGCCGAGGGCTGCGAAGAGACCTTCGACTGGGCCTTCTTCAAATGGACCTGGAGCTTCAACCGCATTCACCGCCCCCGCATCCTCGAGGCGACCCGGGCCTATCCGACGCCGGTGCGGGTCCTGACGGGTGACGCCGGCATGCGCGCCTTTCTCGCCGAACTGGGCTGACGACGCGCAACGATTTGCACGCGGGCGTGTTGTGGGCTGGTCGGGGATCGACCGGAGAGCCCAACCCATGACGCTGAACCTCAAGACCACCGGCGCGGCGCTGCTCGCTGTTTCGGCCCTGGCGCTGACCACCGTCTTCGCCGCTGACCAGGCCTCGGCCGCCACCCACAAGGCCAAGAGCGGCGGCAAGTACGCCGAACCTAGCCAGCCGATCGCCTATTCGAAGCTCGACAGCTACGTGAACGCCTCGCCCAGCCAGAAGGCCAAGAGCAATTGGGGTCTGGACACCAGCACTGCCGCGGCCGCCTCGACCGGGACCGGAGCCAACATCTCCGCCCAGGCGCCCGACACCCCGGCGGCGCCCAGCGCTCCAGCCTCCGCGCCGGACAACAGCGCTGGAACCGACGCCGCGCCAGCCGCGCCTGCGAGCCCCGCCACGCCGGCGCCGCCGGATCAGTCCACGGCGCCCGCCGCCCCGACCGAGCCCGCCGCGCCGCCTGCTCCTGCCACGCCCGGCACGCCGCCAGCCCCTAACTGATCGGCGTCCAGAGATTCCGGCCGCGCCCTGAGGATTTCTCTGTGGTGCCGCTCGGGTACACAGCTAAAGGGGCGGCCTCAGACATTTGCCTGGAGCCGCCCCTTGTCCGCCGACGCTCTCTTCCAGCCGTATGAATTCAAAGGCCTGAAGCTTCCCAACCGGGTGGTGATGGCCCCGATGACCCGCTCGCAATCGCCGGGCGGCGTCGCCACCCAGGAAGTCGCCGCCTACTACGCCCGCCGCGCGGCGGCGGAGGTGGGCCTGATCGTCTCCGAGGGCACCGGCGTCTCGCGACCGGCCTCGCTGAACGATCCGAACATCCCACGCTTCCACGGCGAGGCCGAACTGGCCGGCTGGAAAGGCGTCATCGACGCGGTGCACGCGGCGGGTGGACTCATGGCGCCGCAGCTCTGGCACGTCGGCGCTGTGCGCGCCCGCGGCGACTGGCAGCCGCCCGGCGGCTACGACAGCCCGTCCGGCCTCTCCAGCCCCGGCCACAAGTTCGGCGAGGGCATGAGCGACGCCGACATCGCCGACGCCATCGCCTCCTTCGCCACCGCCGCCGCCGACGCGCAGCGGCTCGGCTTCGATGCGGTGGAACTGCACGGCGCCCACGGCTACCTGATCGACCAGTTCTTCTGGGAAGGCACCAACGAGCGCGGCGACCTGTTCGGCGGCCCGTCGGTGGCCGAGCGGGCCAATTTCGCCGCCGAGATCCTCAAGGCGGTGCGCCGCGCTGTCGGCCCCGGCTTTCCGGTGATCATCCGCCTCTCGCAGTGGAAGCAGCAGGACTTCGCGGCCAAGATCGCGCCCTCGCCGGCGCACCTGGACGAGTGGCTGCAGCCGCTCGCCGATGCCGGCGCCGACGCCTTCCACTGCTCGCAGCGCAGGTTCTGGGAGCCGGAGTTCGAGGGCTCGGACCTCAACTTCGCTGGCTGGGCCAAGAAGCTCACCGGCAAGACCTCGATCACCGTGGGCTCGGTGGGCCTGACCGGCGAGTTCATCGCCGCTTACGGCGGCGAAGCCTCCAAGCCGGCGTCGCTGGACCAGCTGCTGCGCATGCTGGAACGCGGCGACTTCGACCTCGTCGCCGTCGGCCGCGCCCTGCTGCAGGACCCCAACTGGGCCCGCAAGGTCCACGAAGGCCGCACCGACGAGCTGATGGAGTTCGACCGCTCGGCGATGGCGACTCTAGCGTAGCTCCGCTTCGCCGTCGAAAGGCGCTCGTGTACAAGCGGGCCGATGGCTGAACCCCTTCACGGCGCCCTGGTGCTTTTCTCCGGCGGGCAGGATTCCAGCGTCTGCCTGGCCTGGGCGCTGGAGCGCTACACGCGGGTCGAGACCGTCGGCTTCGACTATGGCCAGCGGCACCGCGTGGAGCTGGACCAGCGCCAGGTGGTGCGCGAGGCGATCAAGGCGCGCTTCCCCAACTGGGCGGTGCGGCTCGGCGGCGACCACCTGCTCGATATCCGCGGCTTCGGCGCCATCGGCGAGACCGCCATGACCGCCGAGAAGGCCATCGAGATCACCGAGAAGGGCCTGCCCTCGACCTATGTGCCTGGCCGCAACCTGGTGTTCCTCACCTACGCCGCCGCGTTGGCCGACCGGCTGGCGCTGAAGTCGCTGGTGGGCGGCATGTGCGAAACCGACTTCTCCGGCTATCCGGACTGCCGACGGCGCACGCTGGATTCCGTCGAGACCATGCTTGAGCTTGGCATGGAGCGCGCCTTCCCGATCAAGACGCCGCTGATGCGGCTGACCAAGGCCGAGACCTGGGCGCTGGCCAAGGGGCTGGGCGGCGAAGACCTGGTGGAGCTGATCCGGGCGGACAGCCACACCTGCTACCTCGGCCGCCGCGACGTGGAGCACGACTGGGGCTTCGGCTGCGGCGCCTGCCCAGCCTGCGAGCTGCGCGCCAACGGCTGGCACGACTGGGTGCGCGCCCACCGCCCAATCCTGGCGCCATGACCTATTCGGTGAAGGAGATCTTCCTCACCCTGCAGGGCGAGGGCGGTCAGGCCGGGCGTGCCGCCGTGTTCTGCCGCTTCGCCGGCTGCAACCTGTGGACCGGCCGCGAGCAGGACCGCGCCAGCGCCGTCTGCCAGTTCTGCGACACCGACTTCGTGGGGACCGATGGCCCGGGCGGCGGCAAGTTCGCCAGCGCCGAGGCGCTCGCCGCCGCGGTGGCCGCCACGTGGCAGGGCGCGCTGGAAAACCGGCTGGTGGTGCTCACCGGCGGCGAGCCGCTGCTGCAGGTGGACGACGCGCTGGTGGCGGCGCTGCACGGCGCGGGCTTCGCCATCGCGTTGGAAACCAACGGCACCCTCGCCGCGCCGGCCGGCATCGACTGGGTATGCGTCAGCCCCAAGGCCGACGCGGCTCTGGCCCAGGTCACCGGCCAGGAGCTCAAGCTGGTCTATCCGCAGCAGGGCGTCGATCCGGCCCGGTTCGTGGCGCTCGCCTTCGAGCGGTTCTCGCTGCAGCCGATGGACGGGCCGGACCGCGACGCGGCGACGCGAGCGGCCATCGCCTATTGCCTAGAGCACCCGCGCTGGCGTTTAAGCCTGCAAACCCACAAATACCTCGGCATTCCTTAGCCGGAACCGACCGCCAACCCCCCAGATTGATGACCGCACCCGTCTTCGAAATCACGAAGGCCGCCGCCTTCGACGCCGCCCATCGCCTCGCCGACCACCCCGAGGGCGCGCCTTACTCGCGCCTGCACGGTCACTCGTTCCGGGTCGAAGCCACGGTGCGCGGCGCGGCCATGGGGCCGGTGGGCTGGGTGGATGACCTGGGCGCGCTCGATGCGGCGCTGAAGGACGTGGCCGGCGGCCTCGACCACGGCCTGCTCAACGACGTGCCCGGCCTGGAGAGCCCGACGCTGGAGGCGCTCTGCCTCTATTTCGCGGGACGGCTGACGGAACGATTTCCGGGGCTTTGCCGCATCGTCGTCTCGAGGCCGAGCGTCGGCGAGAGCTGCGCGCTGGCGATCGGCTAGCTAACCGGCCTTCTTGGCTTCCTTGTCGCTGGTGCGACGGAACGGGCCTTCGTAGTCGAGATCCAGGTTCTTGCGGCGCCGATCCGGGCCAAAATAGTCGTTGGTGCGCACAAACTGGCGCGGATGGTCGACGACACGGGAGATGCGGTCGATGACCCCGCGGGCGGTCACCGGCTTGACCAGGATCTCATTGACCCCAACGTCGCGCGCCTCTGCCACGCGCCGCTTGGTGGAGTGGCCGGTGATCATGATCACCGGGATCAGCGGGTTGGGGCTGTCCGGCGAATTGCGCAGCAGTTTGACGAAGTCGATGCCGTCCAGCGGCTGCATGGCCAGGTCGGTCATCACGATGTCGATGGGGTGGCCGCGCATGATCTGCAGCGCCTCGGCCCCGTCGCCGGCTTCGAACACGTGGCGCACACCGATCGCGCGCAGAATTTCGCTCAGCAGCACACGCATGTGCTGATTGTCATCCACCAACAGGATGTTGAGGAGCTCGCAGTGCACCCGCGCTAACCCTTGTCACTCGGCATGCCAATTTCTCTGTGTTCGGCGCCCCTGGTCAAGAGCGCCGATGTCGCGGAGCTTAGCCCAAAGCCGTTAAAGCCGGGTTGGCGCTGCGCCGGGCTGAAATGCGCCGCCGCCGGTCTGGCCGCGATGGCGCAGGAAGGCATCGGCCAGCACCAGCGCCAGCATCGCCTCCGCCACCGGCGTGCCGCGGATGCCGACGCAGGGGTCGTGGCGGCCGGTGGTGCGGACCTCGATCTCGGCCCCGTTCTCATCGATGGAAAGCTTCGGCGTCAGGATCGACGACGTCGGCTTGAACGCCACCCGCACCACAACGGGTGCGCCGGTGGAGATGCCGCCCAGCACCCCGCCGGCCTGGTTGGACAGAAACACCGGCTGGCCGTCGTTGCCCATGCGCATCTCGTCGGCGTTCTCCTCCCCCGACAGCGCGGCGGCGCCGAAACCGGCGCCGATCTCCACGCCCTTCACCGCATTGATCGACATCATCGCGCCGGCGATCTCGCCATCGAGCTTGCCGTACACAGGCGCGCCCCAGCCGGCTGGCACGCCGGTGGCCTCCACCTCGACGATGGCGCCGGTGGAGGAGCCGGCCTTGCGAGTCTTCTCCAGATGCTCTTCCCAGACTGCAACCATGTCCGCGTCCGGCGACCAGAACGGGTTATTGAGGGTCTCGGCCCAGTCCCAGCGGCCACGGTCCACCGCGTGCGGCCCGATCTGCACCACCGCCCCGCGCACCGTGACACCCGCGCCCAGCACCTTGCGGGCGATGGCGCCCGCCGCCACCCGCGCCGCCGTCTCCCGCGCCGACTGCCGCCCGCCGCCGCGATAGTCCCGAACGCCGTACTTGGCGAAGTAGGCGTAGTCGGCGTGGCCGGGTCGGAAGCGGGTGGCGATATCCGTGTAGTCGTTGCTGCGCTGGTCGACGTTGTCGATGATCATCGAGATCGGGGTGCCGGTGGTAACCTGGCCGTCGGTGCGGCTGTCGGCGAACACGCCGGAGAGAATCCGCACCGCGTCCGGCTCCTGGCGCCGGGTGACGAACTTGCCATGCCCCGGCCGACGCTTGTCCAGCCAGACCTGGATGTCGGCCTCGGTGAGCGGGATGCCGGGCGGGCAGCCGTCCACCACGCAGCCGAGGGCCGGCCCGTGGCTCTCGCCCCAGGACGTCATCCGGAAAAGGTGGCCGAAGGAATTGTGCGACATGGCGCCGGCCTTCTAGCGGAAAGCCGTCGCGCTCACAAAGCGAGGCTCAGGCGGCCCAGGCCGCGGCGAACTTCTTCAACTGGAGGCGGGCGGCGCTTTCCGGGAGGCCGGTGTCCGGGACGAGGCGGATGAAGAGGCTGCCTTGCGGGTGGGACCCACGCGCCGGCAAGCCCTGGCCCTCCAGCCGCACCAAACGCCGCTCGGCGACCTTGCGGCTGATCCACAGTACCTTCACGCCCAGCGGCGTCTCGACCTGGGCGCGGCCGCCCTCGTCCAGCAGCGAGGCGGCGACGGGCGCGGTGACCCAGAGGTCTGAGCCACGCGCCTGCATCGCCTCGTCGGCGGCCAGGCGCACCGACACCGGCTGCTTGGCGACCTTCAGGGTCTCGCCGTGGCGTACGCCGGCTGGGATGCGGACCCGAGCCCGGCGACCGTTGGCCAGCACCGCCTCGGCTTCGCCGCCCAGCAGCGCCACCAGTGGTACGACCTCGACGAAGGCGGCGGCGGGCGGGGCGTCGGTGGGCGCCGGCAAGAGCGGGCGCGATTGCAGCAGTCGGTAGGCCTCCAGCACCCGCCGGAACCGGTCTGCGTCACCCCCTGGAACATCGGGATGGGCGAGCTTGGCGGCGTTGCGGAACGCGCCCATCAGCGCCTCGGGTCCGGCGTCCGGGGCGAGGCCCAGGATGGCGCGGGCTTCGATGTGGGTGAGTGCGTCGGCCGACATTGCGCGCAACCTCGCGCAGCATGCTCAACGAGCCGTTAAAGCTCGTCCTTTCGCCGCGCGATCGGCTATAGGGCCGCCGATGAAGGCGCCATTGATCCCCTCTTCGCCGAGCGAGGCGGACTATCTGGACAAGGTGGCCGCGGCTGAGCCCCTGGCCCCGATCACCGACCGCGACCCGATCGCGCTTTTCTCGCGCTGGCTGGATGAGGCGCTGAAGGCCGAGCCCAACGACGCCAACGCCATGACCCTGGCCACCGTCGACGCCGACGGCATGCCCGACGCGCGCATGGTGCTGCTGAAGGGCGTCGACGAGCGCGGCTTCACCTTCTTCACCAACTTCGAGAGCGCTAAGGGCTGCCAGCTGCTAGCGCACGGCAAGGCCGCGCTGGTCTTCCACTGGAAGTCGCTGCGCCGGCAGGTGCGGGTGCGCGGGGCGGTGAGTGAGGTCAGCGAAGCCGAGGCCGACGCCTACTTCGCCTCGCGCGCCCGCTCGGCGCAGATCGGAGCCTGGGCCTCGGATCAGTCCCGCGACCTGCCGGACCGCCTCGCCTTCGAGCGGCGCATCGCCGAGATGGGGCTGAAGTTCGGGCTGGGCCCGGTGCCGCGACCGCCGCACTGGTCCGGCTTCCGTTTGGCGCCACAGAGCATCGAGTTCTGGCGCGATCGCCCCTTCCGCCTGCACGAACGCCTGGTCTTCGACCGCGCCGGCGGCGCCTGGACCGTACGGCGGCTCTATCCGTGACCTCAGTCCCGGACTGGCTGGCCGCCCAGGCTGAGAGGGTGATCGAGACGTCGTGCGCCTGGGTGTTCCTGCTCGAAGGGCGGGCGCTGAAGGTGAAGAAGCCGGTGGATTTCGGCTTCCTCGATTACTCCACACTCGAAAAGCGGCGCTGGGCGCTGGATCGCGAGCTGAGGTTCAACAGAGCCACGGCGCCCGACATCTATCGGAGGGTGCGCCAGATCACGCGGGATTCAAGCGGCGCACTGGCCTTCGACGGTTCCGGCGAGGTGGTGGAACTGGCGCTGGAGATGCGACGCTTCGACCCGGGCCAGGTGCTGGCCGAGCAGCCAGACGCCGTGGACGCCGCGTTGGCGGAGACGCTCGGTCGGACCATCGCGCGGTTTCACGCTGGGGCCGAGGTGCGGCCCGGGGGCGGCGGCGTGCGCGCGCTGGGCTACACCATCCGCACCAACGCCGAGCACTTGCTGGCCATGGGCGAGGTGCTGGGCCGCGACGACGTCCAGCGCGTGGTTGCGGACACCGACGCCGCCTTCGCCGCCGCCTCGCCGCTGCTGGAACAGCGCCGCACGGAGGGCTTCGCCCGCCGCTGCCATGGCGACCTGCACCTCGGCAATATCCTGCTCGAAGATGGCCGGCCGGTGCTGTTCGACTGCATCGAGTTCAACGACCTGCTCTCCGAGATCGACGCGCTCTACGACGTGGCCTTCCTGGTCATGGACCTCTGGTTCCGCGACCGCCGCGAGCCAGCCAACCGAGTGCTTAACGCCTACATGGACGAGGCGGCGCGCAGCTTCCCGGAGACGATCTGGGACGGGCTCTCGGCGCTGCCGGTGATGTTCTCGGCCCGCGCCTCGGTGCGCGCCCACGTCACCGCAAATCAGGACCAGCCGGACCTCGCGCGGGCCTATCTGGCCGCCGCGGCCGAGCATCTGGCGCCGCCGTCCCCGCGCCTCGCCGCCATCGGTGGCCTGTCCGGGACCGGCAAGACCACCCTGGCGCGGGCCCTGGCGCCCCGCATCGGCGCCGCGCCGGGGGCGGTGATCCTGCGCACCGACGAAATCCGCAAACGCCTCGCCGGCGTAGGGCCGCTCGATCGCATTCCGCGTTCGGCCTACACGCCGGTCATGAGCGAGCGGGTGTACGGCGAGATGAACCGCGTGGCGCGCCGCCTGCTGGGCGCCGGCCGGGCCGTGGTGCTGGATGCCGTCTTCCTGCGC
>Ga0265338_10007654_pt1 | contig 13325 bp, 10 predicted proteins | sample 42126metaG_FD_193579 | JGI IMG/M metagenome (GOLD analysis project Ga0265338, IMG submission 193579) | Rhizosphere microbial communities from Carex aquatilis grown in University of Washington, Seatle, WA, United States - 4-21-26 metaG | ecosystem: Host-associated > Plants > Roots > Rhizosphere... | reverse complement strand
CCCGGCGTAACGCAAGCGGCCGGCGCCCGCGATCCGAGCTCCTGGCACAGCTTATCGGCGTCATGATCCATACCGGCCCAACGCAGCTTGGCGATGAGTCCCTTCAGCCCGTCGACATCTTCGGAGGATGCCGCATTTTGATTTCGCTCTTGATCGGACCCTTGAAACATAACTGCCTCCAGATACGCTCTATATGCTCGTTGTTGCGAGCGTGTTTTCTTGTTCGTCACCGTACCAAACGGGCGAGATCGCCCTTTTACAACAGTTCGGGTCCTGACAAACGCCCGAGGCTGTGTTTGCGTTGACGCATGCCAGTCTTCAAACAAAATCAAGCCAAATTGAAGTCCGCCCTATGGCCGTTCCGTGAATTCGCTCGATGGTCCTCCATCCCTATGGCATAACCGTTAATGGGGCGAAGCAAAGCTTCGGGGTGGGGGGCAACATGGCCCATAAGAAAGACAAGTTCGTTCTGGACGACACCATGATCGTCCGGACGATTGAACGCTTGCATGAACGTATCGAAGCGCGCTTTGCCGATTCCGGATTGGGACGGGTTTGCGCCGAGCTGGCAGACGTTGCGCGGCTGACGGCCAAACGCGCGCCTACCCTCCGCCACGCCTTCCTCAGCACGCGGCTCATCAGTGTGGTTTTGGTGGCGGTGTGGCTGAGTGTGCTCCTCTATCTCGGCAGCTTTGTGAATTGGCGCGATGTCTTGCATCGGGTCGATGTGGTCAGCCTCGCCCAAGCGCTCGAATCCGTCGTCAATTTGTCGATCCTGATGGGCGGCGCCATCTGGTTCATCTGGACCCGCGAAACGGCGATGAAGCGCCGCCGCGTGTTCCGCGCGCTTTATCAACTGCGGGCGCTGGCCCACATCATCGATATGCACCAGCTCACCAAGGACCCGTCCGTGGAGCTTGGCACCCATACGGTGACTTCGGTGTCGCCCAAGCGCGTGCTGACGGATTTCGAATTGTCGCGCTATCTTGATTATTGCACCGAGATGCTGGCGCTGATTGCCAAATTGGCAGCGATTTATGCCGGGCAGACGGAGGATAGCGAAATCCTTGCTGCCGCCAACGACATCGAAAATCTTACCACCAATCTCGGCCGCAAAATCTGGCAGAAGATCATGATCATCAGCCAGCTCGCCGATACTGGCCACACCGCAACATAGGTATCGGAGATCCGCCATGCGCTTTGTGCTCGCCTTTGTTTTGCTATCCACGGGCGCCTTCGCCGAATGCCCTACCCCCATCCCGGCGCAGCGGGACATCATTGCCGACAGCTATTACGACGATCCGCCGGTTTATTCGCACATCGATCCGGTGCGCCATGCCGCTTATGAAGCGGCGGTAAAGCCGCTAGATACCTATCTGCGCACCGTCGCCAAGCTGGCGAGCGAGGGGCAAAAGGAATGCGCCCTGCGCTGGCTGGTGAGCTGGTCCGAAGGCGATGCCATGCTGGGCCATATCGAAAAAGAACAAGCCCATTATGAGCGCAAATGGATTCTATCGGGCTTGGCGTTGAGCTATGCCAAGGTTCGTGATGCAGCTTCGCGCGACCAGATGGCGGCCATCGACACTTGGCTACAAGCGGTTGCCGATGGCGTGCGCAGCCATTCGGATGCGTTCAAAGGCGTGCGCAATAACCACTATTATTGGGAAGGTCTTGCTGTCGCGGCCACTGGCGCGGTGACGGAAAATGCCAAAGACCTCGCCTGGGGCCGCAAGGTCTACCACGATGCGATGGCCGACATTGCGCCCGACGGCACCCTGCCGCTCGAAATGCGCCGCGGCGGGCGTGCTCTGCATTATCACCTTTTCTCAGCGGCACCACTGGCGATGCTGGAAACCATCTTGGATGAAAACGACCCCAAGTTTGTGAAGCTGGCGGAATTCTGCCGCGCTGCGGTGGCCAATCCCGATATCGCGACCAAACAAGCCGGTGTCCCCCAAATCGGGATCTTGGACGATGACGCCGATTGGGTTGCGGTTTATCTGCGGCGCCATCCCAGTGCGGCGCCTCTCACGAACGCACGCACGCCTTATGTGGGCCGGTTGGGCGGCGATGTGAGCACGGCGAACCCGTTGGAGCACCCTGTTAAGTAGGCGTATCCGGCATGGAGATGACACGCACATCGCGGTGCGGATAAGGCATCGCGATGTCTGCCGCTTTGAAGCGGTCCCACACCGCCAGAAGCACGTCGCTTTTGACGGAGGCGGTTCCGACCCTGGGGTCGGCGATCCAGAAATACATTTCCAGGGTGATGGCGCTGTCGCCAAAGTCCTTCAGCACCACCAGCGGTTTGGGATCGGCGAGCACGCCGGAGACGGACTGGATCGCCTGCGTACAAACGGCCATCGCCTGGTGCGGATCGCAATCATAGGAGATGCCCACCGAGGCGCTGAGCGCCAGCTTGGCGTCGGAATAGCTCCAATTTTCGACACCGTTTTCGAGAAAATGATCGTTGGGAATGAGATGCTCGACACCACCCAGCGTGCGCAAAGTGACATAGCGGGCGCCCATGCCAGTGACCAAACCATAGGTCTCTTTATACGCCAAAACATCGCCGGGCTTGATGGTCTTGCCGATTAGCAAGCTGAGGCCGGCGACAAGATTGGAGACGATGCGCTGCAAGCCGAGACCGACGCCAAGGCCGATGGCGCCGAAGGCCACCGTCAAGGTCGTAAGATCCACGCCGATGGTTTGTAGCGCGATGATGATCGCCAAAGACGGCAAAAGGATCTGCAGCAATTGGCTGAGCAAGACCTGCAGCGATGGTGTCAGCGATTGGGCATTGACGATCTGGCGTTGCAAAAAGGCATAAAGCAAACGCGTCAGCCACAAGAGAAGCACGAGCAGACACATGGCCGTCGCGGCATCGAGCAGCGTCACATGATGCAGCTTGCTGTCATAGACCGGCACGCTGCTCATCCAGGCCGTGAAGGGACGGTAGAGATCCAGGATGTTGAGCGCGGCAATGCTCCACGCGACCAGCGAGATGGCGATAGAAGCGGCGTGGCTGCGCACCGTGAACGACAGCAGACGGATGCAGATCCAGGCAAAGACAAGGTCGATAGCCGCGCCAGCGATATGCGGTGTGAGGTCGAGGGCGAGCGCTGTCCCTGCCCCGGCCCACAACAACGCAAGCCAGATAACCGGCATGGCAACATATTGCGCCATGCGAATGAGAAGGGCGCTCCAACCGGCGGAGAGACTTCGAGCGGCGAAACGCGCCAGCGCCGTCTGCACCCGTTTTGAAATCCAATAGGCCAGAATGCCGCTGAGGGCGATACCGCCCAATTGGCCGAGGAAGAGCGGTGTCTGCACTTGCTGCAGCAGTTTGTGCGGCGTCTCCGAGAGCAGCCGGGCCAGATCAATGGATTGCAGATAACCCGCCATGGCCATGTTTAGGTAGCGGCTCCCAACCTTAAGACAGCATCGACCATGGCATCGACATCGCGGAACTTGGTGCGATGATTGACGAAGGCCGCGCGGATCGCGAGCTTGCCGGCGATGGTGGTGGTCGAGGGCGCGGCGATACCCGATTCCTGCAAGGCGATAACGATCTTGGCATTGGTGGCATCATCGCTGCCATAGCGAAAGCAGACGATGTTGAGCTGTGCAGGGGCCAAGAGTTCCAATTGGGGGGCGGCACGCACGCGCGCCTCCAGATGGCGGGCCAAGGCGCAGCTATGGGCCACGACCTCGCCCATCTTGGTGATGCCGAAGGTTTTCAGCGTGAACCACGTCTTGAGGGCGCGAAAACCGCGCGACAGATCAGGACCGAAATCGGAGAACCAGGGCGCACCCGCCGCCAAGCCCCTGGCATTGGGCCGCAGATAGGCCGCGGGGCTCGCAAAGGTATCGCGATGGAGTTGGCCATTGCGGACCAATACGAAGCCCGCGTCGTAAGGCACCTGACCCCATTTGTGGAAATCGAAGGCCACGGAATCAGCGCGCTCAATGCCCTTCACCAGCGGTTTTAATTCGGGTGACAGCACCGCCATGGCGCCAAAGGCGCCGTCGATATGAAAGTAAAGATCCTCAGCGGCACAAAGCGTGGCGATGGCATCGAGCTCATCGATGGCGCCGGTATCGACCGTTCCGGCGGTGCCGACGATGAGAAAGGGTTTGAGGCCCGCAGCACGGTCCTGCGCAATCGCAGCTTTCAGCTTGGTCAAATCCATCCGGCCGCGATCATCGGTGGGGATGGGGCGCAAGGCATCAGTGCCCAGGCCGCACAAATCCATGCCGAGCGGAATGCAGCGATGCGCCGCCACTGAGGCATAGGCCCGGAGCTTGGCACCGCTCTCGCCCACGCCGGCGGTACGCACGGTCTTGCCCAAAGCGCGGGTGCGCGCCACCAGGATCCCAATCATGTTGGCCAGAGAGCTGCCGGTGACGAAGAGGCCCGTGGCACCTTCGGGAAAGCCCAACAGCGCGCGGGACCATTCGACGATCTGGCGCTCGACCTCGACCGGCATGTGATCGCGCCCGCCAAGATTGGCGTTGAGACCGCCGGCCAGCATTTCGGCCAGCATGCCGACCGCCGTGCCGCCGCCATGGACCCAGCCCATGAAGCCCGGATGCACATTGCCGGCCGCGTAAGGCAGAACCTCCTCAGCGAATTGCGCATAGACCTTCGAGAGTTCGGTCGGCTGCTGCGGCAGGCTCGCGCGGAAATGGGCGCGGATATCATCAGGGATGGGCTGCCATACCGGGCGCTGACGGATCTGCGAGATGTAATCCAGCATATCGTCCAGCATGACATGGGCATTCGCCCGGAGCGCCTCCCAATTCTCGGGGTCGAGGCTCGGTTCAGAGGTTTCGGTCAGGGGCGTTTCGGGCGGCAAGGCGGAGGTGTCCATAGGGGCGCTTTATATAACATCATTCCCCGGGGTCGAGGGTTTTGCCGCCGCGCTGAGCACGATACAACGGCAGTCGAGCTTGAGGCAGGAGAATACCATGAAGATCGGATTCATCGGTTTGGGCGGTATGGGCGGCGGCATTGCGGCCAATATCCTGCGGGCGGGGCATGAGGTGATCGCCTGGAACCGCTCGGCGGGGCCGTTGGAGGCCCTGGTGGCGCAAGGGGCGATTGCCGCACCCACAGCACAAGAAACCCTCGAAACCGACATTGTTTTTTCGATGCTCGCCAATGACGCCGCTTTGCAGGATGTGGGCCTTGATGGTCCCTTGCTGGCGAAGGCGTCGCCCGGTCTCGTTCATGTAAACATGGCGACGGTCTCGATCGCGTTCGCCCAAGTCTTGCACAAGGCTCATAAGGCGCTCGGTGTTGGTTATGTCGCTGCGCCGGTGTTCGGGCGGCCCGATGCGGCGGCGGCGGGCAAACTGACCATTGTTGCGGCCGGGGCGCCCAAGGACATTGCCCGCGTCGAGCCCATTCTGGTGACGCTGGGCAGCAAATATGCCTGTGTCGGCGATGATCCCGTGCAGGCCAACCTTTTCAAGATCACCGGCAATTTCATGATCGCCGCGGCGATCGAAAGCATGGGCGAAGCCGCCGCACTGCTGCGCAAAGGCGGGGTCGATCCGGTGGTGTTTTTCGACGTCATGACCAATGCCAATTTCTCGGCCCCGGTCTACAAAATCTACGGCAAAATCATCGCCGATCAGGCTTATGACAAGGCCGGATTCAAGCTCAGCCTGGGCTACAAAGATGCCGGGCTGACGCTCGCCGCTGCGAAGGCACTCGAAGCGCCGATGCCGGTCGCCAGCATGGTGCATGACAACCTCCTCGCCGCTATGGCGGCGGGTTGGAGCGAGAAGGATTGGGCGGCGCTGGCCCGTCTCGCCGCGGAGCGCGCGGGGCTGAAGGGCTGAGGCGTCATAACCCTTCATTGGGCGTGCATAATTGCGTATGAGAGGGCTGGTGCGATCCTTGCGCCGGGATAGAGCCTGCGATGACGAAAGAAAACTTCATTCTGACCGTTTCCTGCCCCGATAAGCGGGGCATCGTGGCAAGCGTCAGCCGCTACCTTTTCGACAAGGGCTGCAACATTCTGGATAGCGCCCAATTCGGCGATATCGACAATGGCCGCTTCTTCCTGCGCATCTCCTTCGCCTCTGATATGGGGATTGGCCTAGCCCAACTTCAAGAGGGCTTTGCACCGATTGCTACCGAATTCGGCATGACCGCCGCGATCCATGACGGCGCCGTCAAGACGCGCACGCTGATCATGGTGTCCAAATTCGGCCACTGCCTGGTGGATTTGCTCTATCGCCACCGCATCGGGGCACTGCCCATCGACATTCCGGTGATCGTCTCCAACCATCGTGAATTTGCCGATATCGCGGCGGCCCACGGCATTCCCTTCCGCTATCTGCCGGTGAGCAAAGACAATCGCAAAGCACAAGAAAACACACTGAGCGAGATCATCGCCGAAGAGCGCATCGATCTGGTGGTGCTGGCGCGCTACATGCAAATCCTGTCGCCGGAGCTGTGCGCGGCGATGCCGGGGCGGATCATCAACATCCACCACTCCTTCCTGCCGAGCTTCAAAGGGGCACGGCCCTATCACCAAGCCTATGAGCGCGGCGTCAAGCTGATCGGAGCGACAGCCCATTACGTGACGGGCGATCTCGACGAAGGCCCGATTATCGAGCAATCGGTGGAGCGCGCCACCCATGCCATGTCGGGCGATGATCTGGCGGCGCTGGGGCGCGATATCGAAAACAAGGTGCTGTCGCGCGCCGTGCAATGGCACGCGGAGCATCGCATTCTGGTCAACGGCCGCAAGACCGTCGCCTTCACCTGATCAATAGCGGGCGCTGCCGGGCGTGCGCGGGAACGGGATGGCGTCGCGCACATTGCCGATGCCAGTTGCGTAAATCAGCGTGCGTTCGAAGCCGAGACCGAAACCGGCATGCGGCACAGTGCCGTAACGGCGCAGATCGCGATACCAATCATAATGCGTCTTATCGATGCCGATCTCGTCCATGCGGGCATCGAGGACGTCGAGGCGTTCTTCGCGCTGGCTGCCGCCGATGATCTCGCCAATGCCGGGCGCCAGCACGTCCATCGCCGCCACGGTCTTTTCGTCATCATTGACACGCATATAGAAGGCTTTGATGGCCTTGGGATAGTTCATCAGGATGACGGGCTTGCCGACATGCTTTTCCGTCAGATAGCGCTCATGCTCAGACTGCAAATCCGTGCCCCAGCTCACCGGATATTCGAACTTCTCTTTGGTCTTCTGCAGAATGGAGACCGCTTCGGTGTAATCCATGCGCACAAACTCGGTGTTCACGATGCCTTCGAGCTTGGCGACCAAGCCCTTTTCGACACGCTCATCGAAGAACGCCAGATCGTCGCCGCGCTTATCCAGCAAGGTCTTGAAAACATGCTTCAGAAGCGCTTCTGCGAGTTCGGAATCCTGTTGCAGATCGGCAAAAGCAATTTCAGGCTCGACCATCCAGAATTCGGCCAGATGGCGTGAGGTGTTGGAATTTTCGGCCCGGAAGGTCGGCCCGAAGGTGTAAACCTTCGACATCGCCATGGCGTAGCTCTCGACATTGAGCTGGCCGGACACCGTCAAAAACGTCTCGCGGCCGAAGAAATCTTTTGAGAAATCGATGGCGCCTTTGCCGTCGCGCGGCAGATGCGCCAGATCCAGGGTGGAGACGCGGAACATCGCGCCCGCGCCTTCGGCATCCGAAGCGGTGATGATCGGGGTGTTGACCCAGAGAAATTCGTTTTGATCGAAGAAGCCGTGAATGGCTTGGGCCAGCGCGTGACGCACGCGGGTGGCGGCGCCGATGACATTGGTGCGGGGCCGTAAATGGGCCACTTCGCGCAAATACTCGAAGGAATGGGGCTTGGGCGTGATCGGATAATGGTCGGGATCTTCCACCCAGCCGATCACTTTTACGGCATCAGCCTGCATCTCAAAGGGCTGGCCTTTGGCCGGAGACGGCACGATCTTGCCGCTGGCTTCGACTGCGCAGCCCGCCGTCAGTTTCAAGATTTCATCGGCGTAATTTTCCAGCGTGTTCGGTACCACCACCTGAACGGGGTGGAAGGCCGAGCCATCCGATAGCTGCACAAACGAGATGCCCGCTTTCGAATCGCGGCGTGTGCGGACCCAGCCTTTGACCGTGATAGTTTCGTCTTGCGGAGCTTCGCCAGCCAGAATGGCCCTGCCAGAAAACGTTTTCATAGGATACCTTTGGGGAATGCCCCGTGAAATGCGCTGGCGGATGTACTAGAGGCAGCGCCGCTGTGTCCAGCGATTCGCGGCTTCGTTCAGGTGCGATGCGACACCACCGCAGCGCCAAAAAGCCCTGCGAATCAATCCATTCTCACCCACACAACCATTGCGAGCAAATGCAGGAATGCTCCTCATTGGATTTGTTCCCACGTGCAATCTGTGCTGTTACAGTCGCGCCGCGCTTACGCCTCGATATGTCGCGTGACCAACTGTACGGATTCGACCAGTTTGCGTTGCTTAGCGATATCTGCATCGATACGATCATAAATTGGCGAACAGTACCCCGCAGCAGGAATTTCTCACAGAAATGCTTATGGAACAAACCTCGACGCGGCGCGAGCGAAAGTCTGCGCCCACTACGACATCCGAAAAACCGGCCCTTCGTCACAACAAGCTTGTTGACAATGTCGGCTATCAACTCCGCACGGCCTATGTCGCCGTCCGCCGGCACTTCGAAGCCGCGATGGAGAAGCTCGATCTCACACAGAAACAGACCGGTGTGTTGTGGCTGATTGAAGCCAACCCGGCGGTCTCGCAGATCGCACTCGCCAACGAGCTCGGCATGGACCGCGCTTCGATGATGGCGATCGTGGATCGTCTGGAAGAGCGCGGCCTCATCGTGCGCAAGCGTTCGACCGAAGACGGCCGCCGCCAGGAGCTTTACGTCACCGCCAAGGGACGCAAGGTTCTGACCCAGGCCAAGGCGGCGATCCATGAACACGAAAAGTGGATGTCGTCCAAATTCACCAAAAGCGAACTCGCCGCTTTTGTCGACGGCCTCAAGCGCCTCACGCGCTAATCCCCATCGTCCGACGTGAACACGGAACGAAGCAGCACGCTGCTTCGTTCTGTTCGGACCTCTCCGCCAAAAAAGAAAAGCGGGCCCCAGCTTTCTATGGCTGGCCCGCCTTTTCTTTGTCAGTGCGCAGAGGCTGGCAGGCGTAAGACGCATTTCACCGCGCCTGGGCAAGCACCTTGGCCTGATCTCCACGAGACTTGCAGTACCGTCTGCCGCGCAAGGCCTCGCACATCATTGTGGCGCAGGCGCTTCGCCAAACACGACTTCCCATCAGAACGCGCACGAGATGCGGGTTCACAGTCTCTGTATGCTCTCGCGACAAATTTTCTCCGGCCGCGGAATACGCCCGCGCGCCCGTGTTTCGGCCTGCTCCATGTCAAAGAACGCTTTGTTTGAAATGGGAATTGCAGGCTGTGGATTCAAGAACGGGTGCGAGGTTTATTTGCTGCGCGAGGCGCGGTCGAATGCGCGTGGCCCGGCACCGCCCCCACCCCAAATTTGCTCTGCAAATTTGGACCTCCCCGCAAGGGGGAGGTTAAAGATGGTGCTCACAGCGATGTGATCGCCATGAGTGGAGGTCGAAAGGTTTTCCCCAGGCGTGATGGTTAAGATCATGGCGGAGGGTAGATGGGCTCTCGCGCAGAACGGCAAGTGCGGTTAGGGTTGGTGGTCACCTTCCCGAGATGCTCCATGCTCCGCACCTTGCGTTCTGCCGTGCTTGCCGCGGCCGCCCTGATCACGATCACCCTGCCCGCTGGCGCTGAACCGTTTACGGCCAAGCTGATGGCGACGCTCGACCGGATCGATGATCCGCGGGTTTCGCCCGATGGGCGCTATGTTCTTTATGATCTGCGCACGGTCGATTATGACGCCAACAAATCGGCCCATGCGCTGTGGCTGGTTGATCTAAAAAGCCATGCCGGACGGCGGCTGGCGGTATCCGATGGCGGCACCTCGAGCGGGCGCTGGGCACCGGATGGCAGCATCTATTTTCTGTCGAGCCGCAACAAAGACGGCATTGGCCAAGTCTTCCGCACCGATGTGAAGGGCGACAAAGCGGTGCAGGTGACGCACGCCGAACTCGATATCGGCGCCTTCAAACTGTCGCCCGATGGCAAGACGCTGGTGATCGCGCAAGCCGTCTTCCCCGATTGCCCCGACATTGCTTGCACGGTGGCGCGGAGCAAAGCCAAAGAGGCTTCCAAGCAGAGCGGCGTTGTCTTTGATCGCGTTTTCATCCGCCATTGGGACACATGGGCCGACGGCACCCGCAATCATCTTTATGCGCTGCATCTGAATGGGGATGGCGTGGCCGTAGGGAGCGCGGTGGCGCTGATGGCGGGCTTTGACGGCGATGCCCCCACCAAGCCTTTCGGCGGCGATGGCGATTTTGCCTTTTCGGCGGATGGCAAGACGCTTGTGTTCTCAGCCAAGCTGGCAGGCAAGACGGAAGCCTGGTCGACCAATTACGATCTGTGGCAAGTGCCGGTGGACGCCAGCAAAGCACCGCAGGATTTGACGGCGGGCAATCCGGCTTGGGATGGCGCGCCCACCTTTTCGCCCGATGGCAAGTGGCTCGCCTATTCCGCCATGAAACGCCCCGGCTTCGAAGCGGATCGCTTCGGCTTGATGCTGCGCAATGTGGCAAGCGGAGAGACCCATGAAGTGGCGCCGAACTGGGACCGCTCCGCCGATGGCGCGGTGTGGTCGCGCGACGGCAAGCGTTTGCTGGTTGCGACCGACGATGTCGGTCAGCATCGCGTTTTCTCGATTGATCCCAGCAGCGGCAAAGTCACGGCACTGACGGGACAAGGCCATGTCGGTGCCTTCGACGTCGCCCCGAAAGGCATCGTCTTCGCGCAAGACAATCTCACCAGCCCGGCGCAGCTTTTCGCGGAGAGCTATGGCGGCAAAGCGGTGAAGCTTACCAACGTCAATGCCGAAAAGTTGAAGGGCGTTGCCATGGGCGCGGCGGAACCGTTCAGCTTCACCGGCTGGAACGGCGAGACGGTGCATGGCTATGTGGTGAAGCCCGCCAATTATGAGAAGGGCAAGACCTATCCCGTGGCGCTGCTGATCCATGGCGGGCCGCAAGGCTCGATGGCGAATTTGTTCCATTACCGCTGGAATCCGCAAGTCTATGCCGGTGCGGGTTATGCGGCGGTGATGATCGATTTCCACGGCTCGACGGGATACGGCCAAGCCTTCACCGATAGCATCAGCCAGCATTGGGGCGATCGCCCGCTGGAAGATTTGCAAAAGGGCTGGGCGGCGGCGCTTGCCAAATACAGCTTCCTGGATGGCGGCCGCGCCTGCGCGCTGGGCGGCTCTTATGGCGGCTTCATGGTCGATTGGATCGCAGGCAATTGGAACGCACCGTTCAAATGCCTGGTCAGCCATGACGGCGTGCTCGACAGCCGCGGCATGGGCTATGCGACCGAAGAACTGTGGTTCGACGAATGGGAGCATGGCGGGACGGTCTATGACGTGCCGCAGAATTTCGAAACCTTCAATCCGCTCAATCATGTGAAGGATTGGTCGAAGCCCATCCTCTTCGTGCAAGGCGGGCGCGATTATCGCATTCCGCTGGATCAGGCCATCGGCGGCTTCACCATGGCGCAGCGGCGCGGGGTGGAAAGCAAACTGCTCTATTTCCCGGACGAGAACCATTGGGTGCTGAAGCCGCAAAACTCGGTCGAGTGGCACGATACGGTGCTGGAGTGGCTTCATCAGTGGACGAAGTAATGTTCAACCTCCCCCTTGTGGGGAGGTCCAATTCGCATTGCGAATTGGGGTGGGGGACCGACCTCGTGTCAGGCACCGCCCCCCACCCGGATCGCTACGCTCTCCGTTTCTGCCTGCAAAAGCTCCACTGGAGCTTTTGTTAACGGCCTCAACCCCGCAAGGGGGAGGTCAAAAAGAATTACTTCCCTTCGATCTCTTCCCGCAGCGCTTCTAACTCCAGCCAGCGGTCTTCGCACGCCGCGCGGTCAGTTTCGGCTTGGGCGACTTTTGCGTTGAGGTCTGCGACCTTTTTGGGGTCACGGGCGTAAAGCGCAGGATCGGCGAGATCGGCGTGCAGCTTTTCGATCAGGCTGGTGAGCTTTTCAATCTCGCCCGGCAGCTTTTCCAGCGCATGCTTGTCGTTGAAGGAGAGCTTCTTGCGCGGCGCTTCGGCTTTGGCGCGCTCGCGGGCGGCGGCTTTGTCTTTCTTGCCGGCGCTTTTGTCGGCTTTGGCCGTTTCCACTCCGCCGCCGCGCTGGGCCACCATATCGGAATAGCCGCCAGCGTAATCGGTGAACTGCCCGTCGCCTTCGGCGAAGATGATCGCCGTCACCGTGCGATCCAAGAAATCGCGATCATGGCTGACGAGCAAAACCGTGCCGGGATATTCGTCGATCATCTCTTCCAAGAGATCGAGGGTCTCTAAATCCAGATCGTTGGTGGGTTCGTCCAGCACCAGCAGATTGCCCGGCTTGGCCAGCGCCTTGGCCAGCAGCAGCCGCGCCCGTTCACCGCCCGACAAAACATTGACCGGGGTGCGCGCCTGCTCCGGCGTGAAGAGAAAATCCTTCATGTAGGAGATGACATGACGGGTCTCGCCGCCGACTTCGACCTTGTCGCCGCCCCCGGTCAGCACGTCTTGCAGGCTGGCTGTGCCGTCGAGCAGCTTGCGGGTTTGATCCAAAGTGACCAGCGCCAAATTGGTGCCCAAAATGATGCTGCCGGAATCTTGTTGTAAGCGGCCGGTGAGAAGATTGAGCAGCGTGGTCTTGCCCGCGCCATTGGCACCGATCAGGCCAATACGGTCGCCGCGCAAGATGCGGGTGGAAAAGCCGGAGACCACGAGTTTATCGCCATAGCTTTTGGAGATGTTGCGGGCCTCGATCACTTTGGTGCCGGCGTTGCCCGCTTCGCTGGAAGAGAAGTTCACCTGCCCCAATTGGCCCTGGGCTTCGCGATGCTCTTTGCGCAGCGCGCCAAGCTCGGCCATGCGGCGGACATTGCGCTTGCGCCGCGCGGTGACACCATAACGCACCCAATGCTCCTCGGCGGCAATTTTGCGGCTGAGCTTCTGGCGGTCGCGCTCTTCTTCTTCGAGGAGCTGGTCGCGCCAAGCCTCGAAACCGGCAAAGCCGCGATCCAGCCGCCTTGTCTTGCCGCGATCGAGCCACACCGTGGCGCGGGAGAGATCGGTGAGGAAGCGGCGGTCATGGCTGATGAGGACCAGCGCCCCGCTCATGGTTTGCAGCTCCTCATCCAGCCATTCGATAGCGGGCAGATCGAGA
>Ga0265338_10007653_pt1 | contig 13329 bp, 9 predicted proteins | sample 42126metaG_FD_193579 | JGI IMG/M metagenome (GOLD analysis project Ga0265338, IMG submission 193579) | Rhizosphere microbial communities from Carex aquatilis grown in University of Washington, Seatle, WA, United States - 4-21-26 metaG | ecosystem: Host-associated > Plants > Roots > Rhizosphere >... | reverse complement strand
GCAGGTCTTTCGCGCCGAGAAACTCGCGCAGCACATCCGACATATGCGCGAATTTCGACGGCTCGAGAAAATCGTAGTGATCCGGCGCGAAATTGAAATTGTTGTAGCGTTCCCATTCCAGCGGATCGGCCGCTTCCGGCAATGGTGCAAACGCCGTCATTTCCACCAGTGACTGGGTTTCGATGCGCAACTCTTCATGCTGGCGCAGCACGTTGAAATGATAGACCGCGTTACCGAGATGATCGGTGTAGGCATAAAGCTGGGCGCGCGGATTGGTGGCGATCTGGAACGAGCGCAGCGCCTGCGGCCCTTCGGAGCGCGGCTGCATGCGCAATTCCATCACGCTTTCGCGCACCGGCGCGTCATAGCAGAAACGGGTGATGTGGCGGATGGAGTAGTACATCGGTCAGCCCGCCCGCGCCATTCGCGCATTCATAGAACTGTCTCCGCGTCGTAGGCGATGTAAGCCGCGAACACCGCTTTGTGAATATCCTCGCACTGGCGCGAGATGTTGATGAGAAAGGTATCGATCGAGCCACCGGTAAGCTCGTCGATCTGTCCGAAATCCACGGCCGCCTTGAGACGCCCGGCAAGTCTTCCGCAAACCGCGCGACGGCCGGGCGGCGCACCGGGTGCAACGGCGTTCAATGCTTCGACGATGCGCTCGACCGAGAAGCGCACCGAATGGGGAAACTCCGCGTCGAACAGCAAGAACTCCGCAATCTTCTCCGGCTGCAGCGCCGCCGTGTATTCCTTGCAGTAAGGCTCGAACGCGCTGCAGAACTTCAGCAGCACCAGCCAATCGAAATATTTCGGCGGCGGCGGTTGCTCGCCGGAATAACCGGGCGCGATCACCCCGAAATGGATGTCGAGCAGGCGGCTCACAAGCTGTGCGCGCTCGATGGCGCGGCCCAGTTCCAGAAAGTGCCAGCCTTCGCCGTGGCGAAGCGTGGTGTATGTCACGCCGCCGAGCGTGAAGAGATCCTCGAGAATATCGCGGAAAAATCGCGCCGGTTGATGCACCCAAATCGCGTCGATGGTCGCACTCTGCGTGCGCAGATAAAGCCGGTTGATGTGTTCCCACACTTCGGTGGAAAGCTGCTCGCGGATTTGCCGAGCATTGTCGCGCGCCGCGCGCAAAGATGAAACCAGCGATGACGGATTGGCGCGGTCGAATGCCAGCGCCTTGGTGATCGTGAAGGCATCGGGACCGGAATCGACATGCTCTTCGCTCGACAACGCCGCCAGCAACCGGTTCCACGAAGCGTCGGCATCTTCCGGCGATTGCTCGATCATGGATTCGAGCTTCACGGCGAGAAGCCGCGCGGTGTGCTCCGCGCGCTCGATGTAGCGCGCCATCCAATAAAGAGAGTCCGCAACCCGACTTAGCATCGCGCGCTTCCCATGCTTCGTGGCCGCACTTCGCGCGGCGCCTCAGCATGACGGCTGTTCGTCATCCTGAGGTGCGACCCCGAGCTTGCCGAGAGGGAGCCACGAAGGATCATTGGCTCAACACCCACGTGTCTTTCGAGCCACCGCCCTGGCTGGAATTCACCACGAGGCTTCCCTTCTTCAGCGCCACGCGCGTGAGCCCGCCCGGAACGATGCGCGTTTCTTCGGCGGTGAGAATGAAGGGCCGCAAATCCACATGCCGCGCTTCCACGCCGCCGTCCACAAAGGTCGGCGCGGTGGAAAGCTGGATCGTCGGCTGCGCGATGTAATTCTCAGGATCGGCCTTCAGCTTCTGCGCGAAGGCGTCGCGTTCTTTCTGCGAGGCATGCGGCCCAACCAACATGCCGTAACCACCGCTTTCCCCAACGGCCTTCACCACAAGCTTGTCGAGATTGGCCAGAACGTGTTGCAGCGATTTCTCCTCGCGGCAGAGGAACGTCTCGACATTGTCGAGAATCGGTTCTTCCGAAAGGTAATAGCGGATGAGCCGCGGCACATAGGCATAGACCGCCTTATCGTCGGCAACGCCGGTGCCAAGCGCATTGGCCATCACGACGTTGCCGGCACGATAGGCGTTGAACAATCCGGGCACGCCGAGCGAAGAATCTTCGCGGAAAATCAGCGGATCGACGAAATCGTCATCCACGCGGCGATAGATCACGTCGATACGCTTGAGGCCGCTGGTCGTGCGCGCGTAAACGACATTGTCGTTCACCAGCAGATCGCGCCCCTCGACCAGCTCCACGCCCATCTGGCGCGCGAGAAAGGCGTGTTCGAAGAAGGCCGAATTGAATACGCCCGGCGTCAAGACCGCGATCGACACGTCTTCCTGAAACGGCGCCAGAGATTTCAGCGTCGCGAGCAGCTCATTGGGATATTGCTCGATCGGTTTCACGCGCGCGGCGCGAAACACATTTGGAAACGCGCGGCGCACCACGTCGCGATTGGCCAGCATGTACGAAACACCCGACGGCACGCGCAGATTGTCTTCCAAAACCGCGAACTGCCCGTCCTCGCGGCGGATGAGGTCGGTGCCGCAGACATTCACATAAGCGCCGTGCGGCACCTGCACGCCGCGCATCTCGCGGCGATAGTGCTTGGAGCCGAGGATCATGCGGCGCGGCACGATCCCGTCTTTCAGCACGCGGCCTTCATTATAGATGTCGCGCAGGAAAAGATTGAGCGCCGTGATGCGCTGTTTCAGTCCGGTTTCGACGCGATCCCATTCGGCCGCGGTAACGATGCGCGGCAGAAGATCGGTCGGAATGATCCGTTCGGTCGCCTGTGCGTCGGAATAAACTGTGAAAGTGATTCCCTGATGCAGAAAACTCTGCTCGCACGCTTGCTGGCGGCGCTGAAGTTCATCCGACCCGAGCGTCCTGAGGCGCGCATCGAGCGCGGCATAATGCGGATGCACCGTTCCATCGCGCGCGAACATTTCGTCATAGGCGGCAGCGAGTGCATATTTGGCGTAGGGCATATCCTGGCCCGGCCGCGCCGGAGCGGTCACGGCTTCTGGCCGGCCATCTTCCTGTTGAAGCGCCCCGTGCTGCATATGCGAAGCAGACAGGTCTTTGCCGCGGGACGTCAAGCTGGCGCGGCGGCCGCGCGACAAAGAAGCAGCAGAAAAGCCTGTTTTCCGCACCAAGACGTCATTTCGCGATGAGCTTGTGCGAGGCCGCAATGGCTTGCGCCATATCCGGGGCGCTCAGGGCCGTGACCGCCATCGCCTTGAGCGTCGCCGCCGGCCCCGCTTTCATTCCGCAAAGGATAATTCTGGTGCCTTTGGCGCGCGTGGTGTTGAGAAACTTGTTGAGCGTTGCCGCTCCCGTCGCGTCGATCAACGGCACGTCTTCCATGTTCAGGATAATTACCTTCGGCTTGCCGCCCGCGCGCGTCAGTACCTGTTCGAAATGCGCTGCCGCACCGAAGAAGAAGGGGCCGTGGAGCTGAAAGACCTCCACGCCTGGCGGCAGCGTATCGCGCGCCACGGCATTGTCGGGCGCATCGTCCTTCTCGATCAGACTGAGATGCGTTTCTGCCTCGACCGCTTCGGCCATGCGATGCATAAACAGGAAGGCGGCCATCACCATTCCGATGGCGATCGCGACGGACAGATCGACGAATACCGTCAGCCCGAACGTCGCGATCAGAACCACGCGGTCTCCGACTGGTCCGGAGAGAATGCTGCGGAAGGCGCCGATCTCCGCCATGTTCCAGCAAACCGTCACCAGAACCGCGCCCAGCGCCGCCAGTGGAATGAAGGACGCGTAAGGCGCGAACGCCGCCATCAACACCAAAATCGTCGCCGCATGGATGATGCCCGCCATCGGCGAGCGCGCCCCGGCGCGAATATTCGTTGCCGTGCGCGCGATAGCCCCCGTCGCGGGAATGCCGCCCATGCAGGCGCTGGCGATGTTTGCAATTCCCTGCGCCACCAGTTCGAGATTGGAGCGATGACGGCGGCCCGTCATTCCGTCGGCCACCACGGCGGAGAGCAACGATTCGATTCCACCCAGCACGAAAATCGTGAAGGCCGAGGGAACGAGCGCACGGATTTCGGCAAGATTCATCGCAGGACAATGCGGCGCCGGCAGCATGTTGGGAAGCCCGCCGAAGCGCGTGCCGATGGTCTCGATGTTAAGGTGGAACACCAACGCCGTTAGCGACGCCAGCGCGATAGCAATCAAAAATCCCGGCGCACGCGGCGCATATCGGCGCAGTAGCAAAATGGTTGCGAGTGCGCCGAACGCCACGGCGATTGCAGCGCCGTTGAATGTGCCAAGGCCGGAAAAATAAGCCTGCCATTTGCCGAACACGTCGCCCGGCAGATGCGCCAGGCGCAATCCCAGTATATCGCCGACCTGACTGGTGAAGATGATGATTGCAATGCCCGACGTGAATCCCGTCACCACCGGATAAGGCACGTATTTGATGAATGTGCCGAGCCGTGCGACGCCTGCCGCCATCAGCATGCAGCCGGCCATGATCGTGGCGACGACAAGCCCGTCGTAACCGAATTTCTGCACCACGTTGAAGACGACGACAACGAAAGCGCCCGTCGGTCCGCCGATCTGGTATCGGCTGCCGCCCAGAGCCGAAATAAAAAATCCGGCAACCACGGCGGTGAAAAGCCCACGCTCCGGCGTCACGCCGCTTGCGATAGCGAGCGCCATCGAAAGCGGAAGCGCCACGATGGCGACAGTGAGCCCGGCGAAGAGATCGGCGCGAAAATCGCGCGCGCCATAACCTTCTTGAAATGCCAGGACGAGTTTGGGAATGAATAAGCGCCAGCCCGCTGGCACTGCGCTCATGGCCGGCGTGGATTTGACCGTCGCGTTCAACGAGATTGTCCTCAATAAGCCTTAGGCAAGACCCTGACCCGGGAATGGAAATATTCGTTTAGCGCGCGGAGCCATTTTCGCACATGCGGCAATAGCGTTTGCCCATCGCTGCCTTGCGCGGACGTACCCCCCTGCCTATATACCCTCAAGAACCGGCCGGGCTTTGGTCCGACGCCGGTTTTACCAATGATTTCAATGGGGACGAGCCGGAGGGCGCTCTTGTGAGGCCAGGCAATCCGTTCGCCAGAGAGAGGAAGAAGACATGGCAAAAGTAATCGGCATCGACCTCGGCACCACCAACTCGTGCGTCGCGGTCATGGAGGGCTCGGCCCCGAAAGTTATCGAAAATTCGGAAGGCGCGCGCACCACGCCATCCATCGTGGCGTTCAGCGCGGACGGCGAGCGTCTCGTCGGACAGGCCGCCAAGCGGCAGGCCGTCACCAATCCTGAATTCACCTACTTCGCCATCAAGCGGCTGATCGGCCGCCGGTTCGAAGATCCGATGACCCAGAAGGACATCGGCATGGTGCCTTACAAGATCATCAAGGCGGACAATGGCGACGCCTGGGTCGCGGGCCGCGATGGCAAGAAATTCGCGCCGAGCGAAATCTCCGGCTTCATCTTGCAGAAGATGAAGGAAACCGCCGAAGCCCATCTCGGCGAGAAGGTCACGCAAGCGGTCATCACCGTTCCGGCGTACTTCAACGACGCGCAGCGCCAGGCAACGAAAGACGCCGGCAAGATCGCAGGATTGGAAGTTCTTCGCATCATCAACGAGCCGACGGCGGCGGCGCTCGCCTATGGCATGGACAAGAAGGGCAGTGGCGTCATCGCGGTCTATGACCTTGGCGGCGGCACGTTCGACGTGTCGGTGCTGGAGATCGGCGACGGCGTTTTCGAAGTGAAGTCCACCAATGGCGACACGTTCCTCGGCGGTGAGGATTTCGATCAGCGGATCGTCGGCTTCCTTGCCGATGAATTCAAAAAAGAGTCCGGCATCGATCTGCGCAGCGACCGTCTGGCGCTACAGCGCCTGAAGGAAGCGGCCGAAAAAGCCAAGATCGAATTGTCGAGCGCGATGCAGACCGAAGTGAACCTGCCGTTCATCACGGCGGATGCTTCCGGCCCGAAACATCTGACGACCAAGATCACCCGCGCCAAGCTGGAATCGCTGGTGGATGAACTCATCCAGAAGACCATCGCCCCCGTTAAGCAGGCGCTGAAGGATGCGGGTGTGACCGCAGCCCAGATCGACGAAGTCATTCTCGTCGGCGGCATGACGCGCATGCCCAAGGTGCAAGAGGTCGTGAAGAACCTGTTCGGCAAGGAACCACACAAGGGCGTCAATCCCGACGAAGTGGTCGCGATGGGCGCGGCGATTCAAGCCGGCGTGCTCAAGGGCGAAGTGAAGGACGTTCTGCTTCTCGACGTGACGCCGCTGTCGCTCGGCATCGAGACGCTGGGCGGCGTGTTCACGCGCCTCATCGAACGCAACACCACGATCCCGACGAAGAAGTCTCAGGTGTTCTCCACCGCCGAAGACAATCAGACGGCCGTGACCATCCGCGTCTTCCAGGGCGAGCGCGAGATGGCGGCGGACAACAAGCTGCTCGGCCAGTTCGATCTGGTGGGCCTGCCGCCCGCACCGCGCGGCGTTCCACAAGTGGAAGTGACCTTCGATATCGACGCGAACGGCATCGTCAGCGTCACGGCGAAGGACAAAGCCACCAGCAAGGAGCAGCAGATCCGCATCCAGGCGTCTGGCGGTCTTTCGGAAGCCGACATCAACAAGATGGTGAAGGAAGCCGAAGCCCATGCGGCCGACGACAAGAAGCGCAAGGAAAATGCCGAGGCGAAAAACCACGGCGACTCGCTGGTCCACTCGACCGAGAAAGCCTTGAGCGAACATGGCGACAAGATCGATGCGGGCGACCGCACGGCGATCGAAAACGCCATTGCCGCACTGAAGGAAGCGCTCAAGGGCGACGACGCGGATGACATCAAGACCAAGACCGAAGCACTCGGTCAGGCTTCGATGAAGCTCGGCGAAGCGATGTACAAGGCGCAGCAGCCATCCGGTGATGGCGCGGCGCCCAGCACCGACGGCGAGGCGCCCAAGGACGACAATGTCGTCGATGCGGAGTTCTCCGAAGTCGATGACGACAAGAAGGGCGCCGCGTAAAACGCATCCTTCGGGGCTCGGCAACCAATGCGCAAACAAGTGATGGCATGACAGATGGCTCGCTTTTCCGGATGGGAAAGCGGGCCTCTGCATAAGCGGTAGAGTGATGTCGAAGCGGGATTATTACGAAGTTCTGGGTGTCGAGCGCACGGCGACCGTCGAGGCCATCAAAGGCGCCTATCGCAAATGCGCGAAGGAACATCATCCCGACCGCAATCATGGCGACGACCATGCCGAGGTTCGCTTCAAGGAAGTCACGGAAGCCTACGAAGTTCTCAAAGACGATCAGAAGCGCGCTGCTTACGATCGCTTCGGCCATGCGGCCTTCGAGCAGGGCATGGCCGGACGGGGCGGTGGCAATCCGTTCGATTTCGCCTCCAGCTTCACTGACATATTCGACGATCTGTTCGGCGAGTTCACCGGCGGGCGCAAGGCGCGCCGTCAGAACCGCGGACAGGATCTGCGTTTCAATCTCGAAATCAGTTTGGAAGAAGCGTTCAAGGGCCGCGCGGCGCAAATCAAAGTGCCGAGCGCCGTCACCTGCGAAGTTTGCAATGGCAGCGGCGCGGAAGCCGGCCACAAGCCCGAGCAATGCCCGACGTGCTCCGGCATCGGCAAGGTGCGTGCCGCTCAGGGCTTCTTCACCGTCGAACGCACCTGCCCGCAATGCCGCGGCACGGGCCGCATCATCAAACATCCCTGCAAGACGTGTCAGGGTGCGGGTCTCGTGCAGAAGGAGCGCACGCTCGCGGTCGATATTCCGCAAGGCGTGGAAGAAGGAACACGCATCCGGCTCACCGGCGAAGGACAGGCTGGGTTGAACGGCGGGACACCGGGCGATCTATACATTTTCATATCCGTCGGGCCGCATCAGCTCTTCCAGCGCGATGGGCACGATCTTTATTGCCGCGCGCCGGTGTCGTTTGTGACGGCCTCGCTGGGCGGAACCATTGAAGTGCCGACACTGGATGGCGGGCGCGCGAAAGTCGTCATTCCGGAAGGCACACAGACCGGCAAGCAGTTCCGCTTGCGCGGCAAAGGCATGCCGGTTTTGCGCGGCGGCGGCATGCATGGCGATCTCTATGTCGAGCTGCTCACCGAAACGCCGGTCAAGCTGAACAAAAAACAGAAAGAATTGCTCAAGCAATTCGAAGCCGAAGCCGCGCCCGGTTCGCAACCGGAATCGGAGGGCTTCTTCGCCAAGGTGAAAGAGTTCTGGAAGGGCGAGGCTTGAATTTTCCTCCCCGCTTCGCAGGGGAAGAACAATCAGCTGAAAGCTTTATTGAAATCCGGACAATCTGCACTGGTCGCGAAGATCGCGCCGTATGTTCCCTCGTCCAGCAACATCTTCACCGCGCGCACGGCCTGCCCGTAAGCCGCCCGCCCTGTCAGCGCGCCGATGCTGACGCGGCGAACACCGGCTTCCTTCAACGGCGCGATCGGTGGAACAGTTTTCATCGCAAGAATGTTGACCGGAAGACTCGTCGCGGTCACCACGTCGCGAATCTGCGAAAGATCGGCCATCGCCGGCGCGAACAATCCGTCGGCACCGGCATCTTCGTACAATTTTGCGCGGCGGATCATCTCGGCAAGTTTCTTGTCGTCCGGCACGAGATTGCCGAGATACACATCGCTGCGCGCATTGATGAAAATGTCCGCGTCTTTTGCTTTCGCCGCCGTCTTGATCGCTTTGATCTTCGCGGCCAGAAGATCGGGCGGATCCTGCCGGTCTTCCAGATTGATGCCCGCGACGCCAAGATCGATCAGCGCCATCGCATGATCGGCGACTTTTACAAGGTCGGACGAATAGCCCGCTTCGCTATCGACACTCAACGGCACGTCGATCACACGCAGCATCTCCCGTGCGGACGTCATCACGACTTCGCGAGGCATCGTCTCGTGATCGGCATAGCCGTGACACCACGCGACAGCGGCGCTGGAAGACGCCACGGCCCTGGCGCCCATGTCTTGCACCAGCCTCGCACTTGCAGCATCCCAGGCATTTGGAAGGACAAGAACATCGCCCTTCGCGTGCAGAGCGCGAAATTGCACGACCCGATCTTTTTGCGAAGCCATTTACCGTCTCATTCGTTGTGAATCGGGCGTCAGGTTCTGCCCGCGCGCCCGGGGGGTCAATCGCTCGAAATGAATGGCTGTAATGCAACGGGGAATTTGATAGGAAAGCGCATGTCTTCCAATGCCGCCGCCGAGCATTTTCATTTTCTCAAGGGTCTGCTTGCGCGGCCCAAGAATGTGGGCGCCATCGCGCCGTCGTCGCCGGCATTGGCCAAGGCGATTGCCGCACAGATCGATCCTTCAATTGCCGGACCGGTTCTCGAACTCGGCCCCGGAACGGGCGTCGTGACCGAAGCGATCATCGAACGCGGCGTGGCGCCGGAGCGGTTGACGGCCATCGAATACGATCCCGATTTCGCGAAGCTGGTGCGAACGCGATTTCCCGGCGTGCATGTCGTGCAGGGAGATGCATTCGATTTGAAGAAGACGCTGGGCAACGGCAACGGCGAATTGTTCGCGGCGATCGTATCCGGTTTGCCGCTGCTCAATCATCCGCTGGCGCGGCGCCATGCGTTGATCGAAGGCGCGCTGGCCAAGCTGAGACCCGGCGCGCCATATGTGCAGTTCTCCTACGGCACGAAGCCCCCGATCCCAGCGCCGAACGGTGCAAGCGTGAAACGCGCCGCGCTGATCCTGCGAAACCTCCCGCCCGCACGGGTGTGGGTTTATCGCAAAACTGTCTAAGATATTTCACTCAGCAAAAAGCCCGCCCGGATTGCTCCCGGCGGGCTTTGTTTTGCTGCATCTATGCCGCGCGCCATCGAAATGTATGCAGCGCGATAGTTGGTGGCTTTGCTCTATTCCGCTGCTTCCGCCAGCATGGGCGCTGCTTCCAGCACATCCTTGCCGACATGGGCTTCGAACTTCTTGAAGTTCTCGCGGAACATGCCGACCAGCTTGCGGGCCTGCGCGTCGTAAGCAGCCTTGTCCGCCCAGGTATCGCGCGGGTTCAGAATCTTCGTGTCCACGCCCGGCACGCTCACCGGCACGCGGAATTTGAAATTCGGATCGACGCGCATTTCGACATTGGCGAGCGAGCCGTCCAACGCAGCCGCAAGCAGCGCGCGCGTCGCCTTGATCGGCATGCGCGAGCCGGTGCCGAATTGGCCGCCGGTCCAGCCGGTGTTCACCAGCCAGCAATCCGAGCCATGTTGCGCAATAAGATCGCGCAAGAGATTGCCGTACTCCGTCGGATGACGCGGCATGAACGGTGCGCCGAAGCAGGTCGAGAATGTCGGTTGCGGCTCCTTGCCGAGCCCCTTCTCGGTGCCCGCCACTTTCGCGGTGAAGCCGGAGAGGAAGTGATACATCGCCTGGCTCGGCGTCAGCCGTGAGATCGGCGGCAACACGCCGAAGGCATCGGCCGTCAGCATGATGACGTTTTTCGGATGACCGCCACGGCCCGTCTCGCTCGCATTCGGAATGAAATCGATGGGATACGCGGCACGGGTGTTTTCCGCGTAATGCGCGCTGTCGAGATCGAGCGTGCGCGTCTTCATGTCCATCATGACGTTTTCGAGCACGGTGCCGAAGCGCTCCGTGGTCGAATAGATTTCCGGCTCGGCCTCCCGCGAAAGCTTGATCACCTTCGCATAGCAGCCGCCTTCGATGTTGAAGACGCCGTGTTCGCTCCAGCCATGCTCGTCATCGCCGATCAGCGTGCGTGACGCGTCTGCGGAGAGCGTCGTCTTTCCGGTTCCGGAAAGGCCGAAGAAGATCGCGGCTTTGCCGTCCTTGCCGACATTCGCCGAGCAATGCATCGACATCACGCGCTTGGGCGGCAGCAGGTAGTTCATGATCGTGAAGACGGATTTCTTCATCTCGCCGGCATAGGACGTGCCGCCGATAAGAATCATCTTCTTGGTGAAGTTGACCGCGATGACCGTCTTCGTCGCGCAACCATGCTTCTTCGGATCGGCTTCGAAGTTCGGCAGATCGACGATGGTGAATTCCGGCTTGAAATTCTTGAGTTGCTCGGCTGTCGGACGGATGAGAAGTTGATGCACGAAAAGTGAGTGCCACGCATATTCGGTGACGATTCGGACCGGCAGTCGATGCTCAAGGTCGGCGCCGCCGTAAAGATCCTTCGCGAATAGCTCGCGGCTTTCGGCGAATGTCATCATGTCGGCATAGAGCGCATCGAAATGCGCCGGCGACATTGGCTTGTTGTTGTCCCACCAGACCTGACTCTCGCTCGCCCCATCGCGGACCACGAACTTATCGGTGGCCGAACGGCCGGTGTGCTGCCCGGTGTGGACAACGAAGGGGCCGTCCTTCGCCAGATAGCCTTCCTCGCGCCGGACCGCTTCCTCGTAAAGTTCCGGCACGGTCAGATTCCAGTTCACGGCCTTCAGATTGCGAAAGCCCTGCGCTTCGAGACCGAAAGCGTTCTGCGACATGGATGCTCCCTGACTGTCTCCGCCGTCTCTTGCGAGCGGCGGTTCTGTACCACCTGAAAAGATTAGGCTCGAGGCCCATTTCGGCAACCCACCTAATCCCCACCGCCAAAAAGGCAAGCCGCGCCTCGGCTTAAGATAAAGACCAATTGCCGCGCGGGGTTCCGGTTAACCGCCCCGCCCGCTGGAAGGCTGTGGATCGTTGGTCTAAGCCTTGGGAACCATGAGCCTTTCCGACGACGAACTGGAGCGCTACGCCCGCCACATCGTGCTGCGCGAGGTGGGCGGCGTGGGCCAGGCCAAGTTGAAGGCCGCCCGGGTTCTGGTTGTGGGGGCAGGAGGGCTTGGCAGTCCCGTCATTCTCTATCTGGCCGCCGCCGGCGTGGGGACCGTTGGCATCGTGGACTTCGACACGGTGTCGCTATCGAATTTGCAGAGACAGATCGCACACCGGACGGCCGATATCGGACGGCGCAAAACCGATTCCGCGACCGATGCCGCTCACGCGATCAATCCGCTGGTGAATGTCGAATTGCATCCGCTTCGGCTGACGCCGCAGAACGCGATGGAGCTGATTGGGCGCTATGACATCGTGGCCGATGGATCGGACAATTTCGCGACGCGCTTTCTCATCAACGATGCGAGTTATTTCGCGAAGAAGATTCTGGTCAGCGCGGCAGTCACGGAATTCGACGGCCAGCTCGCGACTTTCAAGGCTTTCGACAAATCCGGCGCCTATCCCTGCTATCGCTGCATCTTCCCCGAGCCGCCGCCGGAAGGCACCGTGCCATCATGCTCGGAAGCGGGCGTTCTGGGTGCCGCAGCAGGCGTGATGGGCACGCTGCAGGCGCTGGAAGTATTGAAAGAAATCGCCGGCCTCGGCGAAGGCCTGGCCGGTAAACTTTTGATTTATGAAGCGCTCGCCGCGCGCTTTCGCACCGTGCGCGTGACGCCCGATCCCGCCTGCGCCCTGTGCGGCATGCGCCCGTCGATCCATTCGGCGCGGTAAACTTAACGCCACGTTAAAGCGACCCGGCACACAATCGTCCCGCGCTGAGTTCGGGGCTTCATGTCGCAACAGATTCATTATGAGATTTTTCGCCGCGTCGGCGCCAAGGGCGGCTGGACGCTGCACGACGTCGCGAACAAACGCGACAGCGCCATCGCGATCGCCCAGCAGTTGATGGCCGATGATAAAGCGACCGGCGTGAAGGTCGTGAAAGAAACCTACAATGAAGATACCGGCGACTATCTGACACTGAAAATTTTCGAAGAAGGCCACAACCAGGTAAAAGTGGACGTGGCGGCGGAAGACGTGCCGCACGCGCTGCCCTGCTTCAAGCCGGACGATCTTTATTCGTATCACGCACGCAGCACGATGGCGCGGCTCTTGGGCGAGTATCTCGCCCGTCAGAAATTGACCGTCACCGAGCTCATTCATCGCGCCGATGCGCTGGAGAAGCTCGAAGCCACCGGTACGGTTTACCAGCATGCCATCCAGAAGATCGCGGTGGCGCAGGCGGCCTCCACCACGACGCCGGTGCAGAAAATCGTCAAAAGCATGGATGAGCTTGCGACCAAGGCGATGCAGCGCGTCTATCGCGATGAAAGCAAAAATTACTTCCCGAAAGCGGAAGCGGGAAAATTCTTGCCGCTGGCGCGCAAGATCGACAACGAAACGGACAAATCCTATCTTCTGAACGGCGCCATCGCGCGTTATCTCGCCGACGCCAAGAGCTGGGACGAGAAGATGTTGCGGCTTCTCGCCATCCTGAAAGAGGCCTCGGACAAGAGCGCGGAAGCGGCGCTTCTGCTATCCGCCGTCGATTCCATCGCGGCCGAAATTCTCAATGGTTCGGCCGCGCTGCACGAATTGATC